>Ga0302178_10000189_pt1 | contig 58851 bp, 59 predicted proteins | sample I_Palsa_E1_3_FD_198790 | JGI IMG/M metagenome (GOLD analysis project Ga0302178, IMG submission 198790) | Peat permafrost microbial communities from Stordalen Mire near Abisko, Sweden - I_Palsa_E1_3 | ecosystem: Environmental > Terrestrial > Soil > Palsa > Peat permafrost | place: Sweden...
GGCCCGACTTCACCAGTGCGTTCGGGCCGTTGATCTCGTTGACGACGGCGGCGGGTGGGCGGTTGGCGGGCCGTGAGGTGGTGCAGTCAGACGTCGAACCGCTGACGTGGGCGATGTACGAGCGGTCGCGGCAGTTGAACGTGCTCGCGCACCTGACCGCGCAGGTGCGGTTGGAGGCGGTGGGACGGTCGCTCGTATCGTGGATGCTCTCGGCACCGCTGGACGTGCTGGTGACCCCGGCGCTGGGAGCGCGGCCGCTGCGGACTGGCGAGGTCCACGGCCGGGGCCCCGATCCGTGGGGCAACTACAAGCGCTCGGGCGCGTTCACGCCGTACACCGCGATGATCAACGTCACCGGCCAGCCGGCCGTCTCGCTGCCGCTCTACCAGGGTGAGGACGGGCTGCCGCTGGCCGTGCAGCTGATCGGGCGGCCCGCGCGTGAGGATCTGCTGCTGGCGGTGTCGGCGCAGCTGGAGGCGGCGGTGCCGTGGGCCGGGCGGGTGCCGGCGCTGGACTGAGTCGTCGCCCGTGGCTCAGACGCCGAGCACCGCGAACATCGGCCGCGGGTTGACGCCGAGCCGCTTGCAGTCGGTGGTCCCGTGCGCCGCCAGCAGCGGCACGTCGAGCAGCTCGGCCTCGTCCCAGGTGGCGAACGCGTCGGGTCCGCTGATCCGCTCGACGGCCTTCAGCACGCGGCGGGTCAGGCGCGGCGAGACCGCGACGATCCGCCGCCGCCGCCGGTGCGTCGCGGCGAGCACGAGCTCGACGATCTGGCGGTGGGTGAGGATGTCGGGACCCGCCAGCTCATAGCGAGCGCCGACGGCCTCGCGCTCGGCGCCGCCGCCGGGCAGGGTCGCGATCACGCACTCGGCGACATCCTCTGACCAGATCGGTGCAAACCGCGCGGCGCCGTCGCCGGGGATCGGCATCACCGGCAGCAGCGACATCCGCTCCAGTAACGTCACGTATGGGTCGTTGGGGGCGTAGATGATCGACGGTGCGAACACCGTGCTCGCCAGCCTGGACTGGACGACGGCCCGTTCGGCGACGGCCTTGGCGCGCATGAAGCGGACCGGACTCCGGGTGTCCGCGTTGAGCGTCGAGAAGAACAGGAAGCGGCTGACGCCGGCCTGCTCGGCGGTCTCCAGCAGGCGCACGGTGGCAAAGCCGGCCAGCTCTTCGATCGAGCCGGCGCGCTGGTCACGGATCACGCTGGCGAGGTGGATCACGGTGTCGACGTCGCGCAGGGCGTGGCGGAACGAGTCGGGGTCGCCGAGGTCGCCGAGCGCGATCTGCACGCGGACCCGCTCTGGGCCGAGCCGCCGCGGGTCGCGGACCAGGCACCGGACGGACCGGCCGTCGGCGAGCAGCCGCCGCAGCAGCGACCGCCCGACGGTTCCGGTGGCGCCGGTCAGCAGCAGCATCGGCCGCAGCGTACCCGTCCGAGCGTGGTCCGTAGAATGGTCGCCTCGCCGGTCGCGGGCCGGCCTTTTTGAGCGAACTCAAGACGCGAAGGAATCAAACAAACATGGCGTACGTGATTGCAGAGCCGTGCATCGGCACCAAGGACAACTCGTGTGTCGAGGTCTGTCCGGTCGACTGCATCCATCCCACGCCCGATGAGCCCGACTACGCGAAGGTCGAGATGCTCTACATCGACCCTGAGGAGTGCATCGACTGCGACGCCTGCGTCGAGGCCTGCCCGGTCGACGCCTGCTTCGCCGAGGACCAGCTGCCCGACGAGTGGCAGAAGTACGCGAAGCTGAACTCGGACTACTACAAGCCCTGACCATGGCCGCTGGGCGCTGAGCGCTGCCCTTCGGCGCTGAGCGTTGCCCGCGGACGACGTCACCGAGGCCTGGCGTCAGCGCTCGGCTCAGTGGCTGGCGTGGGCGCGGACGCCCGGCCAGGACGCCTGGTTCACCGAGCTGAACCTGCCGTGGTTTGCCGAGCTGCTGCCCGCTGCCGGGCGGCGGACGCTCGACGTCGGCTGCGGTGAGGGGCGGCTGGGGCGGTTTCTACTGTCTCGTGGACACGCGGTCTGCGGCATCGACAGCTCGCCGCTACTGGTCGATGCCGCGCGCGCGTCCGGCGGCTACGAGGAGCTCGTCTGCGGCAATGCCAGTGCCTCGCTCCCCTGGGCGGACCGCGCGTTTGACCTGGCGGTCGCGCACATGGTGCTGCAGGACATGCCCGATCCGGCGGCGTGCATCGCCGAGGTGGCGCGCGTGGTCAGGCCCGACGGCAGCTTCTGCCTGGCGATCCCCAACCCGGTGAACGCGCCGGCCGCGTCGCGGTCGCGCTATTTCGACGAGACGCCAGGTGGCGAGACGGTCGTACGCAACGGGCTGACGATGGACTTCGTCTGGATCGATCGCCCGCTGTCGTTCTACACCGAGACGCTCACGCGCTCGGGCTTCGTGATCGATCGGATGCGTGAGCCGCGGCCATCGTCCGACGCGGTCAGGCGCCATCCGGCGCTGGCGTCGGCCCGTGACACGCCATTCTTCGTGCATCTGCGCTGCCGCCGCTCCGCGTGAGCCGTCATCGCGCATTCCCGCGAACTATGGCGATTCACTGCGGATATCCCCCAGTCGATCGCCGTCGTTGCTCGGCGTGAGCCGGGGTGACTCGTGCGACGCGCCGTGAGCGACTCCCGCGAGACACGGTGCGGCGGCGAACATCTCGAGGCCGCGCCGGATCCGGCCGCCCAAGCGCCGTGCGGGCCGCCGGACGGCGGGTCACTGTGGAGGATCGACACCCGTGGTGGTGTGAATCGCCCAACGTTGGTGGGGCACGCTGCTTGTGCCGACTCGTCGCGCGGACATAACACCCAAGCTGCCGCGATCCGTGCGAGGTTCGGGTGTTTTGGGCGGTTGGGGCGCCCAAAACGCCCATGGTGCCTCGCATCGAGCCAAGTGTGGGTGATATATCAGGCGAGTCTGAGGTGGTCAGACTGATCAGCGGCTCGAGCGTCGTTCCGTCGGCTCGAGCGTCGTTCCGTCGGCTCGAGCGTCGTTCCGTCGGCTCGAGCGTCGTTCCGTCGGCTCGAGCGTCGTTCCGTCGGCTCGAGTGTCGTTCCGTCCGCTCCCGGCACGGCGCTCAGCGCGACAGCAGGCCGCCCTCGATCGCGAGCGCCTCGCCGGTGATGAACGAGGCGGCGTCGGACAGCAACCAGACGATCGGCGCGGCCACCTCGCCGGGACGGCCCATCCGCCCAAGCGGAACGAAGCCGGTCAGGGCCTCGCGGAAGCCGGGGAAGCGCTCGAACGTCTCGTCCATCATCGGTGTGTCGATCGCGCCCGGGCAGACGGCGTTGACGCGGATCCGGTGGGGCGCGTATTCGATTGCGGCCGTGCGCGTGATGCCGAGCACGGCATGCTTGGAGGCGCTGTACGCGGACGCGTTGGCGGAGCCGCGCAGGCCGAGCGTCGATGAGACGTTGACGATCGCGCCACCGTGCCCCAGCGACGTCATCGCCGCGAGCTCGTGGCGCAGCACCAGAAACGTGCCGCGGAGGTTGACGTCGATGATCCGGTCCCAGCGATCCTGCGGATACTCGGCGGTGAGGCCGTCGCCACCGCCGACGCCGGCGCAGTTGACGGCGCAGTCCAGCCGCCCGTGCGCGTCGGTCAGATGCTTGACGAGCGCTTTGACGTCGTCCTCGGCCGAGACGTCGGCACGGACGAACGAAACCGCGTGACCGGCCCGCTCGAGCGTGGCCGCAGCGGCAGCACCGCGCGCGGCGTCGAGGTCGGCTGCGACGACGCGGACGCCCATCTCGGCGAGCAGCGTCGCCGTCGCCAGTCCGATCCCCGAGGCCGCCCCGGTGACCAGCGCCACGCGGTCACGGAGCCCGTAGTCGATCGTGGCGGTGCGAGGCGCGGCGGCGAGTCGAGCCCGCACCGCGTTCAGGCCATCGGCAGCGACATGCCCGCGGGCTTGGGCGCCGCGGCCGGAGGCGGGGTGGGCGGTGATGACATCACGGGCAACTCGATCGGCGACAGCGCGATCAATCCCCGGGCACCGTGACGCAGCGCCTGTGCGGCCGGATCGTCGGGGTCGGCGAACACGATCGGGGTGCCGGAGTCGGCGTACTCACGCAGCGCCATCGTCAACGGCACCTTGGCCAGCAGCGGCACGTCGAGATCGAGCGCCAACAGCTGGCCGCCGCCCTCGCCGAAGATCGGGAAGCGCTCACCCGAGGGGGTGACGAAGCCCGACATGTTCTCGATCACGCCGCAGATCTCGAGCTTCAGCTTCGCGGCCATCTCGGCCGACCGAGCCGCGACCTTCTGGGCGACCGGCTGTGGCGTGGTCACGATCAGGAACTTCGCCTGCGGCAGCAGCTGGGCGAGCGTCATCGAGACGTCGCCGGTCCCGGGCGGCAGGTCGATCAGCAGGTAGTCCAGAACGCCCCAGTCGACGTCCTCGAGGAACTGCGTCAGCGCCTTGTGGAGCATCGGGCCGCGCCAGACGACGGCCGCGTCCTGCTCGACGAAGAAACCGATCGACATCACCTTGATGCCGTCGTGGACCTCGATCGGGATCAGCTTGCGCTCGGCCGAGACCTGCGGGCGCGCAGCGCCCGCGCCGAGCATCCGCGGCTGGGAGTAGCCCCACACGTCGGCGTCGAGCACGCCGACGCTCTTGCCGTCGGCGGCCAGTGCCGCGGCGAGGTTCGCGGTGACGCTGGACTTGCCGACGCCGCCCTTGCCGGACCCGACGCAGATCACGTTGGAGACCTGCGCGAGCGCTCCTTCGGGCAACGTGGCGCGGCCGAGCTTGCGCTGCAGCCCCTGCTTCTCGTTGTCCGACAGGACGTCGAAGCTGAGGTTGACGCCGATCACGCCGTCGAGCTCGGAGATTGCCTTGTGCACGGCGGTCTCGAAGTGGTTGCGGATCGGGCAGCCGGCGGTCGTCAGCGAGACGATCACGTCGACGACGCCGTTGGGGTGGATGTCGAGCGACCGCACCATCCCCAGTTCGACGATGTCACGGCGAAGCTCGGGGTCGATCACGGCGCGCAGCGCCTCGGTCACCTGCTCTTTGGTCGGCATCTTTTCCATTCAAGCAGGTCGGATTTGAGCGTCGGCAGGGTGTGCTGGGCAACCAACCTCGCCGCGCTGAGCCGCTCAGCCCTGGCTGTCGGTGCCGTGGCGCTCGAGCCAGCGCTGGAGGCCGGCATGGTTCTGGCGCAGCGGCACGGTCAACGCGTAGTCGGCGACCCGTTCACGAGCGCCGCCGCCGACGAGCATTTCGGTCATCACCTTGATGTACTCGTCGGTTTCGATGCCGGATCGGATCAGCTCGGCTTCACGTCGCAGGTCCTCGGCGATTGCCGCCAAATGTGGCTCGGGGTCATCGACGACGCCGTAGTGGGTGATGCCCAGCCGCGTCGGCCGCCAGTCGGCGACCAGCGCGACCGAGGCGAGCCACTGGTCGATGTCGATGTCGGGTGGCGGGGTGGGAGCGAACACGGGCTCACCGGGATCCAGGCGGACGCCGGCGACGTCGCCCACGAACGCCCAGCCGGACTCGTCGAGCATGCAGACATGGTGCGACGCGTGGCCGGGCGTGTCGGCGATCCGCAACCCGTCGATCGTCTCGCCGCCGTCGAGCGGGTGCAGGCGCTGCTCCGGGATCGGGACGAGACCGCCGAAGCGGGCGTCGAACTCGTCGCCGAACACGCGGCGTGCGCTCGCCTCCAGGCGCTCGGGCGACGCCATGTGCCGCGCGCCGCGCCGGTGCACGTAGACCTCGAGCTCAGGCCACTCCTGCGCGAGCGCGCCGGCCGCGCCCGCGTGGTCGAAGTGGATGTGGGTGAGGATCAGACGCTTGGGCCGCCAGCCGTCGAGCGCGCGCAGCAGGTGCGGCAGTGTCGTGGTCGGCCCGCAGTCGATCAGGTTGTCCCGGATCCGCCACGCGGCGATACAGCCGCGCCGGTCCATCCATTGGACATCGACCGCCGCGACCTGATCGGCGCCGGTGCTCACGCCGCGACCTGATCGGCGCCGGTGCTCACGCTGGACGACCCGAGGCGGCGACTTCGGGCGCGAGCCGCTCGCCGATCAGCGCGACCGCGTCGAGGTCGTCGTGGAGCAGGTGCTGGCAGAAGACACGGTCGACGCCCGCGTCGGCCAGTGCCCGCAGCTGCTCAACCGCGCGCTCGACGGTGCCGACGACCCAGCCGGACGGAGGCTCTCGCAGCAGCGAGCCGGCCTCGCCGCCGATGCGCTGCTCCAACCGGGCCGCGCGGTCTCCGAGCTCGCCTTCGTCAGCCCCGACGAGCACGCAGGTCATCACCGAGAACGGCAGCATCGGCCGGCCGGCGGCCTCACAGGCACGAGCCAGCCGTTGGCGACGCGTGGCGACGTCCTCGAGCGTCGGGTACACGGTGTTGTACTCGTCGCCGTAGCGGGCGGCGAGCTCGCAGCTGCGCCGGCCGCCCGAGCCGCCGATCAGCAGCGGCGGATGCGGCTGCTGCACGGGCTTGGGCTCGGCGTCGAGCTCGTCCAGCGTGTAATGCTCGCCGTCGAACGAGAACGGCGCCTCGGCCGTGCCCGTCCAGTTGCCGAGCACGATCTGGAGCTGTTCCTCGAGCACGTCCATCCGCGTACGCAGATCGGCGAACGGGAACCCGTACGCCTCGTGCTCACGGTCGTGCCAGCCGGCTCCGAGCCCAAGCTCGACGCGGCCGTCGGAGATCCGGTCGGCGGTGGTGACGAGCTTGGCCAACTCGGACGGGTGACGGAAGGTGGCGGGCGAGACGAGGGTTCCGAGTCGCAGCGTCGAGGTCACCGCCGCCAGCGCGCACAGCGTGCCCCACGCGTCGAGCGACCCGCGTTCCGCGACCCCGCCGAGGTTCAGATAGTGGTCGGAGCGAAACAGCTTCGGGATCCCGTGGGCCTCGCAGGTGCGCGCCAGCGCGACCCATTCGGTCCATGTGACGCCTTCCTGGCCCTCGACCATCAAGCAGAGCTCCATCGAGCCCCGAACTGTAGCCTGGGCTTAAGCACCGACGGGACGCCACATTACGTGGCGCCCCGACGGTTGAGGGAGGAGAGGTACTGCGCTCACCGGCGAGATATGAGGCCGGTGAACATCTCCCACGGTAGCGCCCTCTCCGGCGCCCGGTGGGTGAAACTCGTCACTGAGTCGTTACGCGACCGATCCGATCCGCTGCTGCGCGTCGGACACGATCCGCTCGACCCGAGAGCCGATCGCATTGGACTGGCGCGAGATGTCCTCACGAGCGGACCGCAGGTCGTCCTGCACCCGCGAGCGCTGCTGGCGGAGGTCCTGCTCGAAGCGCTTGCGAGTGCTGCGAACCTGGCGCTCGAAGCGGTTGCGGGCCCGGGCGCCGCGCTTCTCGTACCGGTCCAACCGGCGCTGGACCGCCGACGGGTCGGTGACGGTCTCACGGATCCCCTTGACGGTCGAGACGACGTTGTCGCGGACGATTAAGCCGGCGCCGACCTGCACGAGCAGGAGCTTCTCGGCCAGTTGCTGCAGCTGGTTGACGCGAACCTTGGCCTCGGCCTCGACGGCCGCTACGGTCGCTTCGGCGGCGTGGTCGGCGTCGGTGGCGGTCCGGCGCGCGGTCGCGCGGGTCGCCTTGGCGTTGTTCTTGGCGGTGGTGGCGGTGGCGCGGGCGGACGTGCGCGTCTCCTGCACGGCCTTCACGGCGGCGTTGCGCTTGCGCGTCGCTGCTGCCTTCTGGCCCCGGATCGATGCGGCCGAGCGCGGGCTCGGAGCGCTCGCGCGAGCGCCGCGTGACCGGGGCGTGGTCGTCGTGGGGGCGGGCGACGCCGGCGCGCTCGAGTTGCTGCTCGCCGCGGTCTCGGTCGCCTTCGGGGCGGTGCTCCCGCCGCTGGGTTTCGTGTCTGTAGCCATGGGCTCCTGATCTCTTTCGGTAGTACTTGACAGCTTAGCTCGTTTGTCGCCGGGCATCGAACACATGTTTGTAACCCGTGACCGGTCCCCGGTTACAGTTTTGAGAACACCAGTTCGGATCGCGGTTTCCGGGAACGTGCGTTCGTCTGCCGTTTTGCGCTGAACGAACCTTGTCGATCGGGTACCGACCTCCGGCACGAGATCGACACGGTCGGGCGCGCCACCGCGCCCGGGCGCGCGACGGCGCGCGACGGCGCGCGACCGAGGGGGCCTGGCGGCGGTCCGGCTGCGGCTCGGAACCCGGGCCGGCGGCGATCAGTCGCCGGCGGGTAGCGCGGGCGCTTCGCCGTCGAGCACCGGCAGCCCCATCCGCAGCAGCCACGCGACCGGATCGGTCAGCTCGTCGATCGTCGGCAGCGCCTCGGGCGCGGAGAACACGGCGACGAGCGCGTCGGTGCCGGCCCGGCGGACGATCTCGTCGCAGAAGACCTTGCCCTGCTCGTACTGGCGCATCTTCATCTCCAGACCGAGCAGCTTGGCCAGCAGTCGCGCGCGTCCGGACTGAGAGTGGCGGCGGCGATCGAGCGCCGCGCGCAGCTTCGGCAGCGACGGCAGCAGCTCGGGCGCGACCGCGTCCATCACGTGCTCGGCGTGGCCCTCGATCACGGCCATCGTCGCCTGCACGCGGTCGATCGTCGCGCGTTCCCCTTCGGAGGCGAAGATCCCGACGATGTCGCCCCGCCGGACCGCTCCGGCGATCCGCCGCAGCTCGGCGGCACTCGGCATCCGCAGCCGTCGCGGCCCGTCGATCCGGAGCTCCATCGAGTGCAGCAGCTCCGAGACGAGCCCGGCCATGTGGGGCTGCAGCCACGGTACGCCGGCGAACTGGACGGCGTGCGTGACCTCGTGCAGCGTCACCCAGGTGAGGAACTCGTCCTCCGGGGCGCCGAGCGCCTTGACCGCGGCGGCGAGGTTCGGCAGCACGAACAGCAGCCGCGGCGGGGCGTCGTCGGAGGTCTCGTCCAGCAGCACCAGCTCGTACTGGCCGAGCACCCGCTGGGCGAGGAAGCCGACGACGACGCCGATCTCGATCGTCGAGACGACGCTGACGCCAAGGGACCGCGGCCCCTTCAGGGTGCCGAGCTTCTCGCCGGCGCGGTCGAGCACCGGGTCGAGCATCCGACGCATCGAGCCGAGGTTGGCCGAGATCCACTCGCGCCGCCCGATCCCCTCCGGCGGTGGCAGCTGACGGACGGGCGTCAGCCGCGTGTACTGCACCACGCGGCGACCCGCGTCGGTCGCAAGCGGCGCCAGCTCGACGTTCAGCGCCGGCGCGTCGCCCTCGCCGGCGATGTAGGCGGCGATCTTCTCGGCGATCATCCAGTCGATCAGCGGCGTCGCGCCGCGCTTGGCGGCGACCAGCGTGCCATCGGTGGCCGCGGAGCCGGTCGGTGCCGCGGGCGCGACGGTCCGCGTCAGCGCGGTCGTGACGCTGCCGAAGCCCTTCACGAGCTCACGACCCCTTCCAGCTCGTGCAGCCCCCGCTCGGTCCGCGCCGCGACGAGATACGAGACGGGGTTCGCGTCAAGCGGCGCGCCGAGTGGTTCTTCGCAGTCGGGGAAGCTGACGACGCCGCCGGCCTCACGGACGATCAGCTGCCCGGCGGCGCCGTCGACGCCGCGGGCGCGGATCAGCGTCACCATTCCGTCCAGCCGCGCCGCCGCGACTTCGCACAGCGTGATCGCAATCGCGCCCAGCGCCCTGAGTCGGTGTGAGGTCTCGACGAGCCCGTCGATCGCCTCGGCGATCCAGCGCGGGTCCGACGCCTCGATCCCGACCAGCTCGAGCTTGCCGACGCGGTTGCGCCGCTCCCCGATCGTCGGATCGAGGCGCTGAGCGCCGGGCGGTCCGGATCGGCTGACGAGCCAGGCGCCCTGTCCCCGCCACGCCCAGAACTGCTCATTTGCTCCGAAGTCATGCACGAACCCGAAGGCGACGTCGGCCATCGTCGGCCCGTCGGCGACTGCGATCGAGAGCGCGTAGTGCGGGGTCGAGCGCTTGGCGTTCAGCGAGCCGTCGATCGGGTCGATGATCACCCGCACGTGATCGGATCCGAAGTCGACCTCACCGCGCTCCTCGGACACCGCGCGGAACCGGTAACCCTGCTCGGCGAGCTCGGCCAGCTCCGCAAACACGACGTCTTCGGCGGCGGCGTCGAGCAGCAGCGTGCGGTCGCCGCCGCTGCCGCGGGTGCCCGTCTCCCGGACCCGTTCGGCGGTCGTCGGCGACTCGGCCAGCACGCGCTCCAGCCCCTCCACGGCTCGCCGGCAGACGGCCAGCCAGTCGACCCCCAGGGCTGTGTGTGTGGCGGTCATCGGCTACCTATGCTGTCAGACGGTGAGCGAGGAGTCCCCACGCCGCGCTTTCGCCCCGCACCTCGGGCTGCCCGATGACCAGATGGCCGCCGGGCACTGGCACCTGCTCGACCTCCCGGCGAGCCTCGACGAGCTGACCGGATCGCAGCGCGCCGCGGCCACCCACTCAGAGCCGCTGTTGCTCGTGCGCGGCGTGGCCGGCGCGGGTAAGACCCGGACACTCGAGGCTCGGTTCCGGTGGCTGGTCGACGACGGGGTCGCGCCCGAACGGATCGCGATCGTGGTCCCGACCGCGAACCGCGCGCGGTTGCTTGCGGCTCGGTTGGAGACGAGCCTGACGGCGGGCTTCGAGACGATCAACGTGCTGACTCCGGCCGGACTGGCGGCGCTCGAGCTGCGGCGAACCGCCGTCGCGCCCGTCTGGCAGGTGGAGCCGCTCAGCGCCGGCGACCGGTTGGCGATGCTGGCCGAGCGCGTCGATGAGCTGTCGGTTCGCCATCATGACTTCGGCGGGCGTCCGACGCTGCTGCTGGGGGGCTTCGTGCGGCGGATCGACCGGCTCAAGGGCGAGCTCGTCGATGCCGAGCAGTACCTCGCCTGGGCGCAGCGCCGCGAGCGCGAGGGTGATCCCGAGGCGGCGCTCGAGCTGGAGTTCGCCCAGATCTATGCCAGCCACGAGCGGATGCTGGCGCAGGTCGGGGCGCGGGACGAGGGCGACCTCGTGATCGATGCCCTGTCGCTGACCCGGGCACGCGGCGGCGCCGCCGTCGGCCACACGAGCTTCGACCAACTGCTGATCGACGACGCCCAAGAGCTCAACCTGGCCGCGGCCTCGCTGGTGCGGGAGCTGTGCGTGCCGAGCGTCACCGTCGCCGGCGACGCGGACGCGGCGTTGCTGCGCTACCGCGGCGCCGGGGCGCAGCGGCTCGAGAGCTTCGCGACGCCGGACGCGCCGGTGATCGCGCTCGGTGCCAGCCTGCGGTGCCCGCAGCCGGTCTGGCGGGCTGCCCGCGCGCTGGCGAGCGGCGACCGGGACGGGTCGTCGGTGCCGGACCGGCCGGGCGTGGTCGAAGTCTGGCGCTGCGCCAACGAGCGCGCGCAGGCGCAGTCGGTCGCGGTCGACATCGAGCGACTGATCGGCCGTGAGACAACGGACCCCGGCCAGATCGCCGTGATCGTGTCGGAGATCAACTACGAAGGTCAGGCGCTCGCCGCGGCGCTCGAGGAACGTGCGATCCCCTACCGGCTGGTCGGCGAGGCGGCGTTCTTCCAGCGGGCCGAGATTCGCGACGTGCTGGCGTGGCTGCGGCTGCTGGCCGATCCGACCGACGCGGCCGCGGTCGTCCGTGCGCTGGCTCGGCCCCCGGTCGAGCTGCGCTCGGTCGACATCGCTCGCTGCACGCAGATCGCGCGCCGGCGCAAGCTCGACATGGTCTCGGCGATGGCCGCAGCGCTCGAGTCCCCCCAGGTGCCGCCCGAGGCCCGTGACCGGATCCACCTGTTTCTCAAGCTCTACCGCGGCAGCCTCTCGTCGTTGGACTCCAGCCGTCCCGACCTCTATGTCCACCGGTTGATCGAGCGGCTCGGGCTGCGCCGCCAACAGCTGTTTGCCGCCCAGCCAGACGTCGTCACCCGGCTGCGGGCGCTGGCGCGGTTCGGGGAGTTGGCGGGCGCGCACGTGACCCGACTGCCGCAGGCGACCGCGCGGGAGTTCGCGACCTCGATCGCGGCCGTCGCCGACTTCGGCCTGCGTGAGCAGGAGGAGCCCCAGCTCGGAACCGCGGACGGCGTGCAGGTGCTGACGCGCGCGGCGGCCGGCGGCCTCGAGGCCGAGCACGTCTACCTGCTCGGATTACACGCCGGGACCCGGGCGCCGGCGCCTGAGCCGATTCCGGAGGCGCTGCTGGCCGAGCCGCTGCCGGCCGCCGATGAGGCCCGTCGCGCGGCGATGCTCGGCGTCGAGCTGTACGTCGCGGCCAGCCGGGCCCGCCGCCGGCTCGTGCTCGCCTACCCGCGTGCCGACGATCGCGGCGCAGAGCTCGCGCCGATGCCGGCCCTGGAGCGGGCCCGGCAAGCGGTCCACGCCGCGTGGATCGACAAGCAGGAGGAGCTGTTCGGGCCGGCCGAAGCGCTCGCGTCCACCTACCGGCTGCTGCGCGACGAGCTGATGATCGGCACCGCGCGGGCCGGCGGGCGGCTTGCCGAGCTGCGGTTCGACACCGACCTGGACGTCTCGCACGCGGTCGTGCGCTATCTGGAGCTGCTGAAGCTGGCGGCGCTGATGGGACGGCCGGACGGGCAGAGCGTCGCCGAGTCGCTGCTCGACGTCAACTCGCGGATCCTGCAAGCGGTCACGGCCGAGCAGCGCGAGATCTTCCAGACCTCGTCGTTGGACGAGTACCTGCTGGACTCCGAGCGCGACGTCCGCGCCCGCGCCGCCGCGGTCGCCGCGCGTGACGAGCCGACGCTCGAGCCGTTTCTGCCGTTGCGCGGAGAGGGGGTGGTGCTGTCGGCGTCAGACATCGACACCTACCGGACCTGTCCGCTGAAGTACAAGTTCGCCCGCGTGTTCCGGATCCCGCAGGAGCCGACCCTCAACCAGCGGTTCGGGATCCTCGTCCACCAGGTGCTCGAGCGCTACCACGCCAACGACGGCGACGGACCCGGCCGCCCCTTGCCGGAGCTGCTGGAGCTGCTGGACGCCGGCTGGCGGCGGGGTGGGTTCGGCGGCTCAGAGCAGGAGCGCCAGCTGCGCGACAAGGCGACGGCGGCGCTGACGCGCTACCACGAGCGGGCGGCGTCGCAGCCCGCGACGCCGGTCTGGTTCGAGCGCCAGTTTCAGTTCAAGCTCGGGCGCCACACGCTGCGCGGCCGCGTGGACCGGGTCGACCGGCTGCCGGACGGCAAGTACGAGCTGATCGACTACAAGACCGGCCGGCCGAAGGACGCCGCGCAGCTGGCCGACGACGTGCAGCTGTCGCTGTATGCGGTCGGCGCCCGCGAGTCGTGGCGGCTGGACGCCTCACGGCAGGCCTACTACTACCTGCTCGACGACCAGAAGGTCGCCCTGCCCGACGACGCCGAACGGGGCGAGTGGGTCCGCGACGTGGCCACCGAGGTGGCCGAGGGGATCCGCTCGCAGGGCTTTGAGCCGACCCCCTCGTTCGCCGCCTGCGCGATCTGCGACTACCGGCTCGTCTGCCCGGCGGCCGAGCGCTGAGCCTCGACGCCGGCCGGCGCCTGCTCGGCCGCCGCCGAGCGCAGCGCCACCGCGACGCCGGCCGGCGCCTGCTCGGCCGCCGCCGAGCGCAGCGCCACCGCGACGACGGCGGCGCCCGCCAGGCCGGCGATCCCGGCAATCACGAGCGCGTCGTTCAGTCCGGACGCGAATGCCGCGTGGATCGCAAGATCGAGCGGCCGGCGCGCCGCCCGCGGCACCGCGTGAAGCAGCTGCCGGCTCTGCCCGCCGGCGACCGCCTTGGCCAGACGTCCTGAGTCCTGGACACCGGGGGTGCCCGATAGCGTGTGGCCGATCCGGCTCTGGAGGACCACGCCGAGTCCGGCGATCCCGAGCGCGTATCCCAGCTGGCGCATCGTGTTCAGCGCGCCCGATGCCATGCCGCCGAGCTGCGGCGGCACCGCGGCCAGCGCCGCGGACGCAAGCGTCGGTGCGACCAGGCCGACGCCGATGCCGGTCACCAGCAGCCCGATGAACACGCTCCTCCAGTCCGAGCCGGCACCGAGATGGGCCTGCAGCAGCGCGCCGATCCCGATCAGCGCCATGCCGCCGGCGATCGCCCACCGCCGCGCGCCCGGCGAGTGCAGGAAGCGCCCGACGCTCAGCGAGACGGTCAGGGACGCCAGGCTGAGCGGCAGGAATGTGGCGCCCGCGGCGATCGGGCTCATCCCGCGGACCGACTGCAGCCACAGCGATGTGTAGGTCAGGTACGCGAACGCGGCCAGCGAGAACACGAACGCGGCAACCAGCACGGCGCTGAAGGCGGCTCGGCGCAGCAGCGCGAGGTCCAGCAGCGGCTGTTCGGTGCGCGCCTCGATCGCCACGAACGCGGCGAGCGCGACGGCGCCGGCGATCAGCAGCCCGATCGTCTGCGCCGAGCCCCAACCGGCATCCGAGGCGCGCGTCAGCCCGTAGGTGACGGCTCCGGCCGAGGCGGTGAACGCGAGCATCCCGGGAAGGTCGATGTGGCCGGCGCGCCGCGGCTCGTCGCGGGACAGTGCGTACACCGCCAGCGCGATGGCGACCACCGAGATCGGCAGGTTGACGAAGAAGATCCAGCGCCACGAGAGGCCCTCGGTCAGCAGCCCGCCGAGGATCGGCCCGGCAGCCGCGGCGGCCCCGTTGATCGCGCCCCAGACGCCGAACGCGGTTCCGCGGTCGCGGCCCTGATAAGACGTGCTGAGCAGGGCGATCGTGGTCGAGAACATCGCCGCGGCGCCGATCCCCTGGACCCCCCGTGAGACGATCAAGACCGTCGTGCTCGGAGCAAGCCCGCACGACAACGACGACAGTGCGAACACGACCAGGCCGGCGATGTAGACCGGCCGGCGGCCGACCCTGTCCGAGAACGCTCCGATCCCCAGCAGCAGCGCCGCCAGCGCCAGCGCGTAGATATCGATGACCCACTGCAGGCTCGAGAACGACGAGTGCAGATCGGTGGCCATGTCGGGCAGCGCGACGTTCACGATCGTGACGTCGATCAGGAGCATGAAGGTGCCGAGCGACACCGTGATGAGTGGAAGCCATTTACGCATCGGGCGAGTGTGGGCGGGTTCGGTCAGCCTGTCCAACGATTCGCAGATGTGCGACGCTTTCTTCCATCGATGGCAGAAGCCGCGTCTGAAACACTCAAACTCGACCGTCTCGATCGGCAGCTGCTGCATGCTCTCCAGTACGACGGGCGCGCCTCGTTCCGCGTTCTGGCCGACCTCCTGGGGACCTCCGAGCAGACGATCGCCCGCCGCTACCGGCGGCTGCGCGAAGCGGGGATCGTGCGCGTCGTGGTGTTGTCGGCACCGGCCGGCGGGCAGTACTGGATCGTGCGGATGCAGGTCGTGCCGGGCGGCGCGAACAAGCTGGCGCAGGCGCTGGCGCGGCGGTCGGACGTCGGCTGGGTCTCGATCTTCTCGGGTGGCTCGGAAGTCACGTGCGTCTGCCGACCGCGAACGGTCGGGCAACGCGACGCGCTGCTGCTCGACCGGCTGCCCGAGACCGAGTTGGTCACGAGTCTGGTGTCACACGCGACCCTGGCCCAGTTCGCGGGTGGCCGCGCCGAGCGCGAGTGGCAGGGGTTCGAGGACCCGCTGACCGCCGACCAGTACGCGGCACTCGAGCGGGCACGGCAGCTGCCGTCGGTCGCGGCCGGTGCCGACGTCGAGCCGCCGGGACCGCAGGACGCCAAGCTGATGGCAGCGCTCGCCGCCGACGGGCGCGCCGGATACGCCGCGCTGGCTGACGCGATCGGTTCGTCCGCCGGGCGGGTCCGGCGGCGCGTCGAAGCGCTGCTGTCGACCGGGGCCGCCTACGTCGACGTCGACCTGGCGATCGAGGCGCTGGGGTTCACGACCTTCGCGTCGATCTGGATGACGGTCGCGCCGGCCCAGCTGGACGAGGTCGGCCGGCGAGTCGCCGATCTTTCCGAGACCGCCTACGTGGCGGCCGTCAGCGGGCCCGCGAACCTGATGGCATCGGTGATGACGCGTGACACCAACGCCCTCTACCGGTACGTGACCGAGAAACTGGGCCGCCTCGAAGGGGTCGAGCGCGCCGAGGTGGCGCCCGTCTTCCGGAGGGTCAAGCAGGCCGGATCGGTGGTCACCGGGACGCGGTTGCCGCTACCGGGGGAGTGAGCCCCTCAGCGAAGCTCAGACCGGCCCGGTGTGAGCCCCTCAGCGAAGCTCAGACCGGCCCGGGGCCGTCGGAGCCGCGCTGACGCAGGAAGTTCTGCAGCTCGGACTCGATCGTCTCGCCCGACGGGAGCGACGTCAGCTCGTCGCCGGAGTCCTCGCCGGCGGCCTGCTCGAGGCGCTCGACGAACGCCTGGACATCGGGATCGGATTGGACCGCGACGTTGACCTGTCGCTCATAGTCCGACGCCGCCGCCTCCAGGTCGGAGGCGTCGATCACGACCCCGACCAGCCCTTCGAGCTTGCGCACGAGCGCCAGCGACGCCTTCGGGTTCGGGGTCGCCGCGATGTAGTGCGGGACCGCGGCCCAGAGGCTCGCCGACGGCAGGCCGGCCTGCTGACAGGCGGCATGCAGGATCCCGACGATTCCGGTCGGGCCCTCGTATGACGACGGCGCCAGCCCCAGCCGCGACACGAGCGCCTTGTCCGAGCTCAGGCCCGTGACCGACACCGGCCGCGTGTGCGGGACGTCGGCCAGCAGCGCGCCGAGCGTCACGAACAGCTGCGTTCCGAGCACCTCGGCCAGTTCGACGACGATCTCGCAGAACGTCCGCCAGCGGAACGAGGGCTCGGATCCGGCCATCAGGATCAGGTCGCGGTCGGCCTTGGGAACGCGCGCCTCGAACAGCTCGACGGCCGGCCAGACGATCTCCCGCGTCTGACCATCGGACAGCTTGGTGCGCGGGCGCGTGGCCTGGAAGTCGTAGAACTCCTCGGGGTCGATCACCGCGAAGCGCTTGGCATGCAGCGACGCTCCGACGAACTCGATTGCGCTCGATGCCGCATCGGCGGCGTCGTTCCAGCCTTTGAACGCGCAGACCAACGCCGGGTTTCGCAGGCCGTCGGGACGGTGGTCCCATTGGAGTGGCTGCATCCGCTTCACCGTACATCATGACTTTATGACTTCTGACGGCCCAACCGGCGACCCGACGACGTTGGCGGTGTCGGCGCTGCGCGCCGGCCAGGACGTCGTCGGCGTGTTCGCCTGCACGCGCAAGGACCGGCTGATGACCCGCAACGGGTCGCCGTACCTGGCGCTCGAGTTCCGTGACCGGACCGGCACGTTGCCCGCCCGCGCTTTCCAGAACGCCGACGCACTGGCGGGCCGGTTCGAGCGCGGCGATGTCGTCCGGGTACGCGGCCGGGTGGAGCGGTTCCGGGACGAGCTGGTGCTCGAGGTGATCGAGATCGCCCGCGCTGAAGACGTCGATCCCGCCCACTTCCTGCCGACCGCCTATCGCGACCTCGACGAGCTCGACGGGTTCCTGGAGCACCTCTCGGGCGAGGTCTACGACGCCGGCTACCAGCAGCTCCTGCACGCGATGCTGGCCGACGACGAGCTTCGCGTGCAGTGGCGGCGGGCGCCGTGCACGCGCGGGTCGCACCACTCCTACCTCGGCGGCCTGCTCGAGCACACGGTCGCGGTCGCGACGCTCGCGCACGAGACGTGCCAGCTGCATCCCGGCGTCAACTCTGACCTGCTGATCTGCGCGGCGCTCGTGCACGACATCGGCCGCACGCGCGAGTTCACCTACGGTGCCGAGATCGGCGTGACCGACGAGGGCCGGCTGCTGGGACACATGGCGATCGGCGCGCGGATGCTGACTGAAAGCGCCACCGGCGTGCTCGACGAGCCGCGGCTGCTGGCGCTGCTGCATTGCGTGCTCGGGCACCACGGGCCGTCGTCGGTCCCGGGCGGACGGTTTCAGTCGGTCGAGGCGCTGACGCTGTTTCGCCTCAACGCGGTCGACGCCGGCGTCAAGGGCGCGCTCGAGCACGGGCTCGGTGCCTGACCGCGGATCGGGCAACGGGAACGCGCCCGTCGTCGGGGCGGTTGCGATACTTGCGGCCGATGATCGCGACCAGCCATCTGGCGGCGTTCCTGCTGACCGTCTACGTGTTGATCCTGATCCCGGGGCCGAGCGTCCTGTTCACGGTCAGCCGCGGGGTGGCGCTCGGCCGCCGTGCGGCGCTGGCGACGGTCGCCGGCAACACCGCCGGACTCGCGGCTCAGCTCGGGCTGGTCGTCGTCGGGCTCGGCGCCGTGCTGGCGCGCTCGGACGCGATCTACACGACGCTGAAGCTGATCGGCGCCGCCTACCTCGTGCTCCTCGGGATCCGCACGATCCGCGACCGCGGGCGGTTGTCGATCGACCTGGAGTCGGCAGCCGACGCCGCCGCGCCGCGCCGCCTCGTGACGATCGTGCGCGAGGGCATGACGGTCGGCTTCACCAATCCGAAAGGGCTGATCATCTTCACCGCGGTCGTGCCCGACTTCATCGATCGCGCGCAGGGTCATGCGGACCTGCAGCTGCTGTCGTTGGGCCTGATCGTCGTGCTCGTCGCACTACTGTCGGACTCGAGCTGGGCGATCGCGTCCGGGAGCGCGCGCCGATGGCTCGGTCGCTCGCCGCGCCGGCTGTCGCGGCTGAGCGCTGCCGGCGGCGTCAGCATGGTCGGGCTCGGAATCGCGCTCGCGGTCACCGGCCGCCGGCCCTGAACGACGCGCCTTGGCGTATCGCCAGCCTGATCGGGCCGGGCGCGTCGGCGATCACGATCAGCCGACGCTGACGAGCACGATCGCGGCCGCGGCGACCGCCAGCCCGATCGCCTGCGGGCGGCTCCAGTGCTCGGCCAGGAAGATGCGTGCCAGCAGCACCGTGAACGCCGGATACAGCGACGTGACGACCGCGACGATCGCCAGTTGTCCGTGTCCGGTAGCCGCTAGGAACAGCAGCCCGGCGATGCCGCCGGTTACGCCGACTCCGACGATCAGGCCGAGGTCGCGGCTCGGCGGCAGGCCGACCCGCGCGTAGGCGCGGACGCCGAACGGGACCAGCACCACGAGCCCGACCAGCTCGCTGGTGACCAGCGGCCACGCGCCTGAGTGGGTGCCGGCGCGGTCGAGCCCGATGAACAGCAGCGCGAACGCGAGGCCCGCCAGCAGCCCCAGCGCGACGCTGGCGCGGGCCTCGCCGCGCTCGGTCGGGTCCGCGTGCCAGGAGACCAGCGCGATCGCCGGAATCGCGATCACGATGCCCGCCAGCGTCGCGCCGCGCAGCGAGTCGCCGGTCGCCAACCCGACGATCGCCGGGACGACGGCGGCGACGACCGCCGACAGGGTGGCCACGATCGTCATCCGGCCGACGGCGAGCCCCCGATACAGCGCGAGCGTGCCGGCACCACCGCCCAGACCGCTGGCGGCGCCCCACAGCAGCGCTCCGGCGCGTGCGCCGACGCCCGGAACGATCGCGGTCGCGATCGCCGCGCAGACCACGCCGACCGCCAGCACGACGTTCGACACGACCCCGGCATCCGAGCGGCGGCTCGCGACGCCGGCGCCGAAGTCCGATATCCCGTACGCGAGCGCCGACAGCAGCGCCAGGAGGATCGCCATCGCGCCGATCCTATGGCGCGCGCCCGCGGCCGGCGAGCGTGCGCGTCAGCGCGCTTCCGCGACCGCCGCCTAGGGTAGGACGTCGCTGTGCAAACTCCCAGGGAGGTCGCGATGCGCAGGACATTCGTGGTGTCGATGTCAACGGTCGGGCTCGCGGCGGCGCTGGCGCTCCCCGTCGCCGCCGCGTCGGCGGCGCCCACGACCAAGAGCTTCACGGAGGTCGAGTCCGGGACGCGGCTCTCGACCAACGGCAACAAGTACGAGGACGTCTACAAGGTCAAGAGCTCGCCCGACGGGCTCGGCACCGTGATCCGCGATTCGGTCCTGACCGGCGACACGTTCCCGGCCAGCGGCACCGACACCGCGATCACGGATTACGCCGACGGCCGGCTGCAGGCGACCGAGTCGTTCACGCTCGGCGTGCCGCACGTCGACGGGATCGGGACGATCACCGGTACGGGCACGTGCACCAAGGGGTCGCTGGTGCACCGGCTGGAGACGTGCAAGTACACGTTCGCGGGCACGTACGATCTGCTGACTCAGATCACCCAGATCACGCTGAAAGGGACCGAGACCCCGGCCGCCGGCGGCAAGCCGGGCAACAAGCACACGAAGCCGAAGAAGTGACTGAGCAGCTGTTGAGCGAACAGGACGCAGAAACCGGGTCATGGTTCCCGGTCCCGGCTGAGCACGAGCTGCCCGAGGGGCTGCGCGGGCTGTTCGCCAAGGCGCGCGAACGGCTCGGGTTCGTCCCCAACGTGTTCCGGGTGTACGCGTTCCGGCCGGAGCGGCTGAGCGCGTGGTTCGCGCACTACCGGCAACTGCATGAGCCGACCGACGGCCTCAGCGCGGCCGATCGGGAGATGATCGCGGTCGTCGTGTCCAGCGCCAACGGCTGCCTGTACTGCCTCGTCGCCCACGGCGCGGCACTGCGCGATGAGCTCGGCGACCCGGTGCTCGGTGAGCGAATCTCGTATGACTGGCGCCGTGCCGGTCTTGACGAGCGCCGCGCCGCGATCTGCGCGTACGCGGACAAGCTCACAGTCGCGCCCCGAACGGTGGGCCGCGACGACCTCCAGTCACTGCTCAACGTCGGCCTGTCGCCGCACGAGGCGTGGGACGTGGCCGAGATCGCCGCCATGTACAACCTCACCAACCGCATGGCGATGGCGACCAACATGCTGCCCAACGACGAGTACAGCGCCCAGGCGCGCCCTGACGGTGGAGGAGGGAAGTCGGGCGGGGCCTGAGCGCTGTCTCGCGTGGGTGCTACGCGCGAAACTCGCGGTCGTAGGTGAAGATCGCGTCCTGCCCACGCTGCATGTCGCGCAGCGCGCGGCGGATCTTCGAGACCATCGTGGCGTGGGTCTTGGTGGTCGTATCGTTCGTCATCTGACTGCCTCCTGGCTGATCAGTTTCTCTGGCAACTCGTGGTATTCACTCTGGTCTAAGACCGGCGGGGCGGCATCGGGAGAACGGTGCGAGTTCATGCGACCCGCGCCTTAGTCGCTGAGGGGGCACCCCTTACCCCCTGTGCGCTGCCGTGGCGGCGCGGCGGTCCCTTCACGGTCCTTTCAGATAGCGTGCCCGCGGATGACGACTCGGAGCGTGCTGCTGGAGGGCTTGGCGTTCGGCGAATCGCCGCGCTGGCACGACGGCGCGCTGTGGGTCTGTGACTGGGGGGCACACGAGCTCCTGCGGGTCGGCGGCGCGGGCAGCGAGGTCGTGGCGCGGATCCGCTCGTTCCCGTTCTGCGTCGACTGGCTGCCCGCGCCCGACGGCCGGCTGCTCGCCGTGTCGGCGGCCGACCAGGCGGTGCTGGCCGTCGGTGGTGACGGGACGCATGAGACGTTCTGCGCGCTGGACCGGCTGGCGGCGTCGCCGCCGAACAACGAGATCGTCGTACACCCGGACGGCCACGTGTACGTCGACGGCGGCGGCTTCGACCTGAGCGCCGGCGAGGCACCGGCGCCCGGATATGTGGCGCTGATCGCGGCCGATGGCTCGTCCGCGCGGCTGGTCGCCGACGGGATCGAGTTCGGCAACGGGATGGCGATCACCGAGGACGGCTCGACGCTGATCGTCGCCGAGTCCTACGGCCGCCGCCTGAGCGCGTTCGCGATCGGCACCGACGGCGAGCTGTCTGACCGGCGCGTGTGGGCCGAGCTCGGCGCTGGCGCGCCCGACGGGATCTGCCTGGACGCCTCCGGCGCGGTCTGGTACGCGGACGTGCCCCACCGACGCTGCGTGCGGGTCAGGGAAGGCGGTGAGGTGCTCGACACGATCGAGTTCGATCGCGGCTGCTTCGCCTGCATGCTGGGCGGCGACGACGGCCGGACGCTGTATGTGGTCGCGCGCGAATGGCATGGCGGCGCCGGGCTGCGTCGCGGTGATGGGACCGGTCAGGTGCTGACGGTGCAGGTTGACGTGCCGCACGCCGGATATCCGTGAGCGGGGGTGTCGTCGCTGCGCGTCTCATTTGACCACTGCGTGATCCACGTCAGCGACTGGGAGCGCTCGAACGCCTTCTACCGCGATGTGGTCGGCGCCGAGCTGATCGATCGCGGGCACGGCAGTTGGTCCTACCGGTTCGGCACCGTGCAGCTCAACGTCCACGGTCCGGGCGTGTCGCCGGGCCCAGTCGCGCGGGTTCCGGTGATGCCGGGAAACAGCGACCTGTGCTTCGTCTGGGAGGGAACGCCCGAGCAGGCGGTCGAGCATTGCCAGCGCCACGGGGTTGCCGTCGAGCAGGGCCCGGTGGCGCGCAACGGCGCCCGCGGGCTCGGAACCAGCGTCTACTTTCGTGATCCCGACGGCTCGCTGCTGGAGTTCATCTCCTACGGCTGATCGTCGGCGCGCCGTGCCAGTCGGTCGTGCGCGGGGTCCGAGCGTTCGCTGCGGCGGGCCGTGAGCTCGGAGCTGGCGTCGCGCACGGCGTTGGATGAACCATCGGTTTCAAGCGCCACCGCGGTCAACTCGCGCATCCGGCGATCGGTGCTGTCGAGGAATACCCGGCGTTCGTGGCCGCGCAGCAGCAGGAAGCCGATCCGGATCACGGGGTTGGGGATCGGGGCGGTTCGTGAGACCGCGCGGACGCGGAACTCGACGGCGCCGGTGTCCTGCCATTTCCACACCATCCAGTCCATCTGGCCCTCCTCGACGTGTCCTTTCAGCGTCCGGTAGGCCCAGCCGAACACGCGTGCGCGGCGGCCGTCGAGCTCCCGGACCTCGTCGTAGACCTCGACCACGCGAACGCCGACGTGGATCCTCACGAGCCCGAGCGCGCGGAGCTCGAGCACCATTTCGCGGCCCTCGAGCGGAGCGGCGCGGTCGTAGTGGGCGCGCACGAGCGACGGGTCGGCGAACTCGTAGCCGGAGATCAGCCGCTTGGCGGTCTCCCAGCTGCCGCCGGCGACCGGGTCGCCGGGTGGCTCGGATGCGAGTGGCTGGCAGCGGTCGTCGACGTTCCAGCCCGCGGGTGGGTGCTGCAGGTCCAGGGCGCCCGGGTCGTAGTTGACCGGCGTCGTGCGCAGCCGTTGCAGCCGGTCGCGGATCGACGGCGTGAGCGCGTCGGGATCCCGCAAGGGTGACGGCGCCGACCCCACGTCAGGCCGATCCGACCGCATCGATGCGGCAGGTGTCGATCTCGATCCCGTCGCCGTCGATCGCGCCGCCCGCCAGCTTCGCCACACCTTCCAGGAACGAGATCCACATGTGCAGCTGGACCTCCTTGGCGATCCCGAGCCGGTGGTAGAGGAGGTTCGAAAAGCGGTCTCCGCTGCGTGCCCAGGATTCGATCTCAAACCGCAGCGTGTCGTTGCCGTGCCCGGGTTCGCCGGCCGTTGCCCGAAACTCGATCTGACCCGCCTCGAGGTGGCCGTCGAGGGTCGCCAGCCGGAAGCTGAGGGCCGTCTGCGCGATCACGCGCACCGGGCCGTCCCAGGGGCCGGGCATCCGGACGACGAACTCGTCGCCGGTGTCGAGCAGCTCGCCGTCACCCAGCACGCGCTGAAAGCGCGCGAACGTCGTCGGCGCCGCCGCGTTCAGGTCGCGTTTGAGCATTTTGATCAGCTCCTCGGGGCCGACCGCCGCGTCTTTGATCCGGGCGCGGTAGCGACGATGAAACAACGGGCCGACGCCGTCAGCGACGGACTGGACCTCGGTGGCGTCGACCTCCGCCGGGTACGGGGCCGGGAGGTGCGCTGTCGCGTCGGACTCGGTCGACTCGCTGCGATGCATCACGGTCGTGCGCCACATGTAGTCCCAGGCGGTCAGGCTGACGCCCACCGGCCAGGTGGCAGCGGTCAACCAGCGATCTGCGAACGACGGTCGGCGGGGCATGACTCTGTGGATACCTCACACTACGTGGTGCAAAACACCACGCGGTGTAAGCTCGAGCGGATGCTGACCAAGGCGCTGCACCGGGTGGGCGTTCGACCGTGGATGCTCCAGACCGCGTCGATGAGCTCGGTCGCGCTCTGCATCGGTCTGTGGATCCAGGCGAAGACCTACGACCAGGAGCAGCGGGCCAACGCCGAGCGGCGGGCGATCTTCGTCGGTCTGTGGCCGCCGACGATCTGGCTGATCGGCGACACGCTGATCCGCGAGGGCTGACCTCGACGTCCGATCGACGGCCGGCTGGTCGCCGGGTGCGCGATGATTGCAGCCGAGATGACCAAGCGGGTGATCCGGTCGTGGTTGATGGACATGGACGGCGTGCTGGTCCGGGAGGAGAGTCCGGTCCCAGGTGCGGACGAGTTCATCGCGCGTCTGCGCGAGCTGGAGATTCCGTTTCTGCTCCTGACCAACAACTCGATCTACACGCCCCGGGATCTCGCCGCGAGGTTGCGCGCGAGCGGTTTGGACGTGCCCGAGGGGGCGATCTGGACCTCGGCGCTGGCGACCGCGCGGTTCCTCGACGATCAGCGCCCCGACGGTTCGGCGTTCGTGATCGGCGAGGCCGGCCTGACGACCGCGCTGCACGAGGCCGGGTACACGCTCACCGACCGCGCTCCGGATTACGTCGTGTTGGGCGAGACGCGCACCTACAGCTTTGAACGGATCACGACCGCGATCCGCCTGATCGCGGCGGGCGCGCGGTTCATCGCCACCAACTCCGACGCGACCGGGCCGGCGCCTGACGGGCCGTTGCCCGCGACGGGCGCGGTCGCGGCGCTGATCAGCCGGGCGACCGGCGTCGAGCCGTACTTCGTCGGCAAACCGAACCCGCTGATGATGCGGTCTGCGCTCAACGCGATCGACGCCCATTCCGAGACCACTGCGATGATCGGCGACCGGATGGACACCGACGTGATCGCCGGCCTGGAAGCGGGCATGGAGACGATCCTGGTCCTGACCGGTCTGACCACGCGCGAGCAGTCAGAGCGCCACCCGTACCGCGCGTCGCGGGTCGTCGATTCGGTCGCCGACCTGCTGGCGGAGCTGGAACCAGCGCCGGAACCCGCCGGCGGGTGAGCCGCCGGCAGTTCAGCCGACGGTGCGCGCGATTTGGCTCGCCTGTCGATACAAATCGCGACCAGCGGGCTCGGCGTCGGCGTGCGCTCGAGTGGCGTTCAGCCGACGGCTTCGCGTGAGGGCACGAACAGCCGGCCGCGCAGGTTCTCGTCGTCCTGGGGATTGAAGTCGGACAGCTGCTTGAGCTGCGCGCGCATGTCGTCGGGCAGACGGTCGGCGCCGGGCTGGTCGAGCTCGAACAGGTTGCCGGCGGGATCGCGCAGGTAGAGCTGGACGACGTCTCCGGGGAGCAGCACGAGGTGGTTGCCGAACGCCGTGTGGTCGAACGCGCCGCGACGGTCGGCGACCCGGTAGGGGCGCTCGAGGTCGTCGACCGTGATCCCGAAGTGGTGGTGGCTGGTGGGGTCGAGCGTCCGCTCGAACAGGTGCAGCTGGGTCTCGCCGAGCGCCAGCCACTGGACCGGCAGCCCGAAGTTCGGGGTCGCGATCAGCTCGGCCTCCAGCAGCTCGACGTAGAACGCGACCGAGGCGTGTAAATCGCGCGCGTTGACGGACACATGGTTGATCTGAGCGTCGGTCGGCATCGTGCCAGTGTGCCAGGATCGCGGGTGCGAATGGGGACGGTTTGCGATCGACAGCTGCGTCCGCGTCTGGTCGCAACCGACCTCGACGGCACGCTGCTGCGCACCGATGAGACCGTCTCGCCGCGCACGATCAAGGCGATCGCGCAGGTGCTCGACAACGGCATCCCGTTCGTGATCTGCACCGCGCGTCCCGCGCGCTGGATGCGGCCGCTGGCGCCGATCGTCGGCGGTCGCGGGACCGCGATCTGCGCCAACGGCGGAGTGATCTGGGACATCGGCTCAGAGACCGTGCTGCACGATTTCCCGATCCCGTGCGAGGTCGCCCTCCAGGTCGTCGCGCGGCTGCGTCCGCTCCTGCCACGGGCCGCCTGGGCGGTCGAGCGTCCGACCGCGTTCGCGCACGAGCCCGCCTACCGCTCGCGCTGGCCAGTGCCCGATGACACGGTCGTCGACGCGGTCGAGGCGCTGCTGGCCGTGGCGCCGGTCAAGCTGATGCTGCGCTCGCCGGGCATGACCGCCGACGAGCTGGTCGCGATCGCCCACGAGGCGGTCGGTGAGCTGGTCGAGGTGACCCACTCGAGCACCGCCGACACGTTGCTGGAGATCAGCGCCGGGGGCGTTTCGAAGGGCTCGACGTTGGCCGTCCTGTGCGACTCGCTCGGGATCACGCCGCGTCAGGTGCTGGCGTTCGGCGACATGCCCAACGACCTGCCGATGCTGCGCTGGGCCGGCCGCTCGGTGGCGGTCGCCAACGCCCACCCCGATGTGCTCGCGGCCGCCGACGAGGTGACGGCGTCGTGTGACGAGGACGGCGTCGCCCAGGTGCTGGAACGGCTGCTCTGACGCGACGCCCGGGCGCCCGACGCCGCTCAGGCCTTCGACAGCAGCTGTTGCTTGGCCGTCTGGAACTCCTCGTCTGACAGCGACCCCTGCTTGTGCAGCGCGGACAGCCGTTCGAGCTCGTCCAGCGACCCCGAGCCCGGCGTGCCGGCGGCCTGGCGGACGTAGGCGCGAAACGCGTTCTCGTTCTGGCGCTGGGTTTCGAGCGCCCGTTCGTGGATCCCGCCGCCGCGCAGGATCAGGTAGAGCAGGCAGCCGAGCATCGGGAAGATGAAGACGCCGAGGCACCAGAGCGCCTTGGCGCCACCGGACAGGTCGTGGCTGCGGAAGATGTCGGCGAAGACGTAGAACAGCAGGCACAGCCAGGCGACGAACAGGGCGAGCTCCAGAACGGTCAGGAGAGCGTCGCCGAAGGTGTATGTGCTGGCGAGCGTGAGCATTGCGCCGGAACCATATTTGATCGAGCAGTCGCGGCCTAGACTCGTTTACATGGAAGTGGACATCTGGTCAGACATCGCCTGTCCATGGTGTTACATCGGAAAACGCCGCTTCGAACAGGCGTTGGGCGAGTTCGAGCACGCAGACGTCGTCCAGGTGACCTGGCGCAGCTTCGAGCTCGATCCGAATGCTCCGGCGCAGCGCGAGGGCGACCTCGCCGTGCTGCTGGCGGCGAAGTACGGGATGTCGGTTGAGCGGGCCCGGGCATCCCAGCTCAAGCTCACGCAGACCGCCGCCGCCGAGGGCCTCGAGTTCCGCTTCGACATCGCGCGCAGCGGGCTCACGTTCGACGGGCACCGGGTCATCCATCTGGCGGCCACCCACGGTCGCGCCGACGCGATGAAGGAGCGGCTGATGCGCGCCTACTTCACCGAGGGCGAGCTGATCGCCGACCACGAGGCGCTCGTTCGGATGGCATCCGAGGTCGGCATCTCCAAGCTGGAGACCCGCACGGTCCTGGCCGGCACGCGGTTCGCCGCCGATGTCCGCGCCGACGAGGCGATCGCCCAGCAGCTCGGGATCGCTGCGGTGCCGACGTTCGTCGTCAACCGCAAGCTGGCGATGTCTGGCGCCAACCCGCCCGACCAATTGCTGGCACTGCTGCGTCAGGGCTGGGAGCAGGATGCCGCCGCGGTCGTCGACGACGGCGCGGCCTGCGGGCCCGACGGCTGCTGAGCGTCGCTACCGCCTGACTGCGGCTGTCGCGCCGCTACCGCAAGACGGCGGCTGTCGCGCCGCCACCGCAAGACGGCGGCTGTCGCGCCGCCACCGCAAGACGGCGGCTGCCGCGCCGCTACCGCGCAGCGGATCGCTCGGCGTCGCTGAGCGCCTCGAGTCCGGCGAGCATCGCGTCGAGCCCGAACTCGAACCGTTCAAGATCCCCGTGGCCGACCATGTGGGGGCGGACCCGCGCCATCGCCGGGAACCGGTCAGGCGGCAGGTTGTTGAGGAACATGTGCAGGTCGGCCCAGTAGCGCGCCTCGTCGGCCGGGCTCATCCCGCTGCGTTCCAGGATCCCGTCCTCGAACGCGGTCGCGCAGACGAACAGCCCGAGCTGATCGATCCCGAACGCGATCACGCGTTCGGTCAGCCCGCCGAGGCTCATCAGTAGCACCATCCGTTCGGTCGCGTCCAGCGCCCGGGGGGAAGTGGCCACGCGGCCCATGCCGGCCAGTGCGGCGTCGGCGTGCGCGTTGAGGATCCGGTAGAGGTCGAGCAGCACCTGGCGCAGCTGCTCGCGCCAGCGATCCGGATCAGGGTCGGGCAGCGGCACCTGACCGACGAGCTCGTCGAACACCAGCTCGAGCAGTTCATCGCGGCCGGAGACGTGCGCGTACAGCGACGCCGCGCCGGTCCCCAGCCGGTCGGCGACGCGGCGCATCGTCAGGCCGGCTACGCCTGCCTCGTCGAGCGTCTCGATCGCGGCGGCGACGATCGCATCGAGCGTCAGCGCGGTCCGGCGGCTCGGGCGGCGCCGGCGATGCAGGCGCGGGGGCGAGGGGATCACACCGGGCTCGGCCGCAGCCGGGTCGTCCGGGGACAGCTCGGACGGGTCGTCCGGGGACAGCTCGGACGGGTCGTCCGGGGACAGCTCGGACGGGTCGTCCGGGGACAGCTGGGACGGGTCGTCCGGGGAAAGCTCGGACGGGTCGTCCGGGGACAGCTCGGACGGGTCGTCCGGGGACAGCTGGGACGGGTCGTCCGGGGACAGCTGGGACGGGACGTCCGGAGACAGCTCGGACGGGTCGTCCGGAGACAGCTCGGACGGTTCCGCCGGGGCCCGCTGTGCCAGGTCGTCCGCGGCCTGCAGGGACGCGTCGTCCGACGGCCGCTGAGACGGCACGCCCGAGGGCTGCCGGGACGGGTCGTCCGAGGGCTGCCGGGACGGTTGGCTTGACGCGGACACGAACGCATTGTATAACTCCGTTCGCTTAACGAACAACGTTCCAAACATCGTACCGACCAGGAGTCGAAAGATGACCGCCACCTCCTCAACCGCGGCCCGCAGCCACCCCCGGCGCTGGCTGATCCTCGCGCTGGTGCTCTGCGCCGAGTGCATGGACATGCTCGACGGGACGATCGTCAACGTCGCCGCGCCGACGATCCGCAACGATCTGCACACGTCCGCGTCGGCGCTGCAGTGGGTGATCGGCGGCTACGCGCTGATGTTCGCCGTCGTACTGATCACCGGCGGCCGGCTCGGCGACATCTACGGTCGCCGGCGGCTGTTCACGATCGGCGCGCTCGGCTTCGTGATCGCCTCGGCCGCGTGCGGGCTGGCGGTCTCGCCCGGGATGCTGATCGGCTGCCGGCTGGCGCAGGGCGGGGCGGCGGCGCTGCTGGTCCCGCAGGGGCTGGGAGTCATCCGCTCCGCCTTCGGCGACCGTGACCTGGGGTCGGCGTTTGCGGTGTTCGGGCCGGTGATCGGGCTGTCGGCGGTGCTTGGGCCGATCCTCGGCGGCGCGCTCGTGTCGGCCAACGCGTTCGGTTCGGGCTGGCGCCTGATCTTCTTCGTCAACCTGCCGCTCGGGCTGATCGCCGCGATCGGCGCGGTCGCGCTGATGCCGGAGTCCCGGGTCGCGAAGCCGCCGCGGCTGGACCTGATCGGCGCCCTGCTGGCGGCGCTCGGCATGGGCCTGCTCGTCTACCCGCTGATCCAGGGCCGAGCGGCCGGGTGGCCGGCGTGGACCTACCTGATGGGCGCGGGCAGCGTGGTCGCGTTCGCGGCGCTGGTGCTGTGGCTGCGGGACGCTCCGCGGCACGGTCGCGATCCGCTGATCGTCACGAGCATCTTCGCCCGCCGCGCCTACACCGCCGGGCTCGCGTCGATCCTGACGTTCTTCGCCGGGGTCAGCGGAGTGCTGCTGTCGATCACCCTGTTCCTGCAGTTCGGCGAGCACTTCTCGGCGATCCACGCGGGGCTCACGCTGGCGCCGTTCGCGCTCGGTACGGCGGTCGGTGCCGGGCTGGCGGGCGCGGTGCTGTCGCCGCGCTTCGGCCGTCCGGTGCTGCAGTTCGGGGCCGTGATCTTCGGCCTGGGGGTGTGGTGGCTGCGCCATCTGATCTCCGTCCACGGGCTGGGGACCAGCTCGCTGACGATCGCCCCGCCCGAGCTCGTGCTCGGCGTCGGTCTCGGCATGCTGGTCTCGCCGCTGTTCGATTTCATCCTCGCCGCGGTCGACGAGCACGAGGTCGGCTCCGCCTCAGGGGTGCTCAACGCGGTCCAGCAGCTCGCCGGCGCGATCGGCGTCGCTGTGTTCGGCACGATCTTCTTCACGGTGCTCCGGGACGATGGGTTCGTCGCGGCGATCGACCGCTCGCTGCTCGTCGAGGCGTGCACCGCTCCGGTGCTGGTGGCGCTGTGCGGGTTGCTGCCGCGCCGCGCTCGGGAGCAGGCCGAGCTCGGCGACGAGGTGTCCGAGCCGTCCGCCGCGATCGTGCGCTGAGCGGCTCGTCGCAGGCCCCGCCCCGGCCGGGCGGAGCGCGGCTCAGCGCTCGGCGAGCAGGCCGTCGACGAGCGGCACGAGTCCGAGCTCGTAGCTATCGCGCTCGCGGGCGCCGGCCCAGTGCGGAGCTAACGCGGCGAGGACCGGCAGTTGCTCGGGGTCGACGCTGGTCAGCACCCGCACGACGTACGGCAGACGGTTGAGCTTGGCGACCTCGTCGATGCCACGCTGGACGATCAGGCTCCCGACGGTGTACTGCCAGATCGCCCGGTACCCCTCGGCGGACGCTGCGTGGCTCAGCCCGCAGGCGTGCAGGCCCGCGACGATCTGCTCGATCAACCACAGGATCGATGGAGCGATCAGGTCGCCTCCAGCAAGCACGTCGACGATCCACGGGTACTGCGCGAGTCCGTCGCGCATCAACCGGCAGGCGGCCAGCACCCGCTCGCGTGGCTCCGCCGGCAGCGCCGGGCGCGGCAGCTCGGACGCGAGGCGATCGAGCAGCAGCACTAACAGCTCGTCCTTGTCGGCGACGTGTCGGTAGATCGCCATCGGGCTCGCGTCGAGCTCGGTGGCGACCCGGCGCATCGTCAGCGCGTCGATCCCGCCGGCGGCGACGATCGACTCGGCCGCGTCGACGATCGCGACACGCGACAGACGCGGCGGGCGGCCGGCGCGGCGAGCGGGCGAGCTCAGCCCGAGCTCCGAGCCCGATGGCGCTCAGTCCCCGGCGCCGGGCCGGTAGGTGCCGAACAACCACGCGTTCCCCTCGGGGTCACGGGCACGGTAGTCGCGTGATCCGTAGTCGGTGTCATATGGCTCCTTATCGATTGTGGCGCCGGCGTTGCGCGCGCGCTCGCAGTGAGCGTCGGCATCCTCGACCGCAACGTACAGGTGGCCGCGTCCCGGGTCCGCGGTGCTGACGAACATGATGCTCGGGCCATAGCGCAGCTCGGCGTGCGCGATCGAACCGTCCGGGTTGCGGTAGAACACGTGCTCCTCGAACCCGAACGCCCGCGTGAGGAAGTCGATCGCGGCGTTCTGGTCGCGATAGCCGATCGACGGGAAGATCGTCGGGGCAGGGACGTGTATGACGGCATCCGCGGTCATCGCAAGCACCTCCTTGACAGCTAGTTTGTATACGCGTCTACAAACTAGTCGAGCGTGACGTTGATGTCAACGCCCATCTCAGCGCCAGCGGTCGGTCGGCGGACACGAGCGAGCGGGATGTCGCGGCGACAGCGCGCCGGTTGGCCGATTTTCACGATCCCACCGTGAAAATCGACCAACCCGGGTGGTGGGACGCCGCCGACGCGCTCAACCGTCAGCATCAGCGTCAGCGGCTTTCAAGCAGCAACGTGACCGGCCCGTCGTTGACCAACGCCACCCGCATGTCGGCGCCGAACACACCCCGCACAGCGCCCAGCGACGAGCACACGCGGTCATACAGCGGCTCGGCGATGCCGGGCGGGGCCGCGGCGACATAGCTGGGGCGGTTGCCGCGGCGCGCATCCCCGTACAGGGTGAACTGCGAGACGCACAGCACCTGCCGCTCGGGCGGCGTCCTCGGAAACCTCGTGTGGCAGAGCCACACCACGGTTCCTGCGTCCTTGGGGTGGGCGGGTCATATCCACCAGTGACCACGCTCGGTGCACGCACAACTTACGGACGCGACCACTCGGCGTCGCGCAGCGCGGCCGCCGCCGCCTCGGGCGAGACCGGGTTGAACGCCAGCCCGGCACCCGATTCGAGACCGCCGTCCGCCAGCGCGCCGGGCAGTCGCGGCAGCACGTCGATCCGCCAGCAGAAGTGCTCGGCGCCCTGGGGCGCGGTCCTCACCCACAAGCTCAGCGGCGGGATCGCGCCGAGCATGGCGCCGAGCCGGCGCAGCGCGCCGCACAGCATCGCCGCCCCAGTCGGTCCGTCGTCCTCGAACCGCATCCGCGGTGTCCGCGGCACGATCATCAGCTGATACGGGACCCGCGCGGCGTAGGCGGATAGCAGCACCACCTCGGCGTCGACGGCCACCAGCCGTTCACGCAGCCGGACCTCGTGTTGCAGCAGGTCCGCCAGCAGGTTGCCGCCCATCGTCCGGGTCGCGTAGCCGCGGAAGCGCTCGCGTTCACGGGCGATCATCGCCGGCACGAACTCCAGCGCCAGCAGCTGGGCGCTCGCCCGCGTCCCCAGCTGCTCGTCGGCGAACAGGTGCAGGCAGGCAGCGTCGGCGTGTGTCCGCATGCGCGCGCGCCAACCTTCGACGACCTCGGCGACCCGCTCGGGCGCAAGCTCACCGAGCGACCGCACGGGCTCGCCGACCTCCAGCAGCTCGTGCGTGCCGGTCGCGGGACCGGCCCAGAACAGGTCCGGATACGCGGTCGGCTCCGGCTGCTTGGCAGCTTGGTCGAGGATCGGCACGAAGCGTGGCGCGACCAGCTCGCCGCCCGGCCCCGACGCGAGCGACGGCGTCGCCCCGTCGTTGGCGACGAACACGCGCTGGCCGCTGAGCGGATCGATCCGAACCTCTGCCATCGGCGTGTGACGCTATCGCGCCACGACCGAGCTACAGCAGCTGCCGGCTACAGCAGCTTCTCCATCGCGATGTGCTCGATCCCGGACTCGATGAACACCCGACCACGCGGCTGGTACCCGGCGCCCTCGTACAGCGACCGCGCGTACGTCTGCGCATGCAGCACGATCCGCCGCGCCCCGGCCGCACGGGTCTCCTGATCGGCGAGCTCCAGCAGCCGGGACGCGATCCCCCGCCGGCGCGCGTCACGCTGTACCGCCAGCCGGCTGAACTGGACGGTCGGGCCGACGAACAGCAGTCGACAGGTGGCCAGCACCGAAGCGTCTGAGACCGCGACCAGGTGGATGCCTTCACCGTCACGCCCGTCGAGCTCCTCACGTGCCGAAACTCCCTGCTCGACACAGAACACGTCGTGGCGCAGTGACAGCAGGTCGGTCATCTCGCGCTCACCGCGGTAGCGGCGGACTTCGTAGTCGACTGCCGCCGTCATCGACCCGGTCGCGACTGCGCGGCAATCGAGCCGCTGCCGTCACGCCTAGCCGCCATCATCACGATCCGCAACGCCTCGACTCGCACAGGCTCACAGCTTGCCACAAGGTCATCTCCGCCGGGTGTGCTTAAATGGTGCTTAGCCTCCGGCGCAACACCCGGGACGCTTCTGAGGAATCCACTCGCTGTGCTCGGCAAGCGCCGAGGCCGTGAGCCGCTTGATGTATCGCCGCGGCTCGCTCATCCAGACTCAACCTTTCCACAAGTCATGGGTGTCACAAACCCGTTCCCAAGCCCTGACGCCATCGCGCGCGCCGAGTTGCTCACGCGAGAGCGCTTCGTATACGAAGGTGAATCGATCGAGGAGGCCCTGGCCCCAGGGTCCGCCCGCCGGCGTGCGCTCGACGCAGCGCTGGAGGAGGTCGCCGCGGGCAACAGCGTCCCCTCGATCGAATGGCGCCGTGAGTTCTCGCTCCTGCTCGGCCTGGAACGGCTGCTCTCCGAGGAGGAGCCGAGCCTGGTCGACGGGACCGTGCTCTCGGCCCACCAGGTGGACGCCCTGTCGGGCACGCTGACGGCGCTGCTCGCCGACGCCCAGCGGATCAGCAACGGCAACGGCGTCGCCAATGGCGCGAGCACCACCAACGGCAACGGCACGAGCGCCTCCACGCGCGCAGACGCCTCGACCGAGAGCGACACCCCGACCAAGCGCAACGGCGCCGCCCGGGACGACGCGGAGCTCGACCCCGACGACGAGACCCAGGACTGGCCAGAAGCCGACGAAGAGGACGAGCCTCAGTTCGACGAGGAGCCCCAGGACTGGCAGCACCCTGACGGCGGCGACCGCCAGTTCGAGGAGCAGCCCGAGGATCCCAACGCGCACAAGCGCTTCTGGTTCGAGCACGCGACCGGCGCCGGTAAGACCGTCGCGGCGCTCGGCTTCGTCGAGGCCAGTCGGACCGGCGGCGTGCTGATCCTCACCCACCGCCGCAACCTCGTCGACCAGTTCAACGGCGAGCTGCGCGACCGTGGCTACCGCGACCGGATCTCCGCGCCGTTGCTCGACGATCACGACGCCGCCAACGGGGCGGTCACCGTCGAGACCTATCAGTGGTTCGTGCGCAACGTCGGCCGCATCTCCGACGCGTACACGATCGTGATCTGCGACGAGGCCCACACCGCGCTCGGCGAGAAGACCTCGGCGAGCATCCGTGCCTGGGGCGGACCGATCTTCGTCGGGATGACCGCGACCGGTGCGCTGATCGCCCGGCACGTCACCGACCTGTTCCCCACGCAGACCAGCCGCTTCGACCTCGCGCAGGCGGCACGACGCGGGGTGATCGCCCCGCTGCGCTGCATCCGCATCCCGCCGGGACCCGGCGTCCGCACGATCGCCAAGGTGCCGCTGCGCCGCGGCGAGGTGGACACCGAGTTCGACCAGGAGATGCTGGCCGAGCTGCTGGACCAGACGCCGTTCAACTTCGCCGTCGCCGATCTCTACAAGACCCGCTTCAACGGCGTCCCGGGGGTCGTGTACGCGGCCGGCGTCAAGCACGCCTACAACCTCGCGAAGGCCTTCACCGAGACGGGCATCAACGCCAAGGCGGTCTCGGGCGAGACCCCCAAGCGCGAGCTGGCGCGGGTGCTGGCCGACTATGAGTCCGGCAAGGTCGACGTGCTGATCAACGCGCAGCTGCTGGCCGAAGGCTGGAACAGCCCGCGCGCGACGATCTGCATGCATCTGGCGCCGACCGCCTCCAAGCGCATCTATCAGCAGCGGGTCGGCCGCGTCACCCGCCGCCATCCTGGCAAGGAAGCCGGGATCGTGATCGACTTCGTGCACCCCGCGACCAAGCACGACGACCCGGTCGTGACCCTGCACTCGCTGCTGGATCGCGACGTCTACCGCGGCGGCGCGATCGTCGTCGGCCCGGTCCGCCGTGGCCGCGGCCGCCGGGTCCGAGTGGAAAGAAGGGTGCTCCCGGTCACGCCCGACCCCGAGCGCAGAGCCGAGGTGTTCGAGCGGGAGCTGTGGCGGATCGCGGTCGAGAATCTCGACTATGGCGAGCAACACGTGTGGGCCGCGCTGGCCGGCGCCCGGGTCGCGCCCAACGGCTGGCGGCGGGCCAAGGCGATGCTGCACTTCGACCGTCAGGGCGAGCTCAAGCGGCGCTTCCTGCTGACCACCGTGCAGCGCAACCGCTCCGCGCAACTACGGTTGCGGGCGCTTCAGGAGATCGCCGCCAGCCGCGATGCCGAGGCGTTCGACACCGCGATCGACATCATGGGCGGCTGGCCGCGTGACGAGCGCCGCGAGGGCGTCAAGATCATGCTGCAGGCGCTGGCCGAGCGACGGATCGGCCGCCGTGACCAGGCCAACGCGTGGATCTGGCGGATGGCCGAGTACACACGCGAGGTCCACGAGGAATATGCCGTGCAGCGCTGGCCTGAGACCAAGCGGCTGCTCGGGCTGCTCGTCAACTCGTCAGGCGCCGCGCACGCCCGCAACGCGCGCAGGCTCGTGCATGCCTCCCGCAAGGAGGACCGCCGGCTGAGCGCGGCGCTGCTCGCCGCGGCGCTCGCCCACACGCCTGAGGCCGAGGAGGCGCTGCGCGGCGCCCGGACGCGGATGGCGCGCAAGCCCGCGGCGCTGGCGCGGGAGCTGCTGCGCAACTTCCCCAAGGGCCGGCGCAGCTCAAAGCGCCGGCGACGCAAGGTGGCCGACCCGGGGGCGCCGACGGCAGAGACGGCCGGCATGGTCGCGGCGGCCGAGGGCGACATCGACGCCACAGCCGACGACGACATCGACGCCGGCGAGGACGTCATCGACGCCACAGCCGACGACGAAATCGACGCCACCGACGACGAGATCGACGCCACCGATGACGACATCGACGCCGGCGAGGACGAGATCGACGCCACGGCCGACGACGACGTCACAGACAACGTCGAGCAGCTCAAACACGATGAGCTGTCCGATGACGAAGCCGCCGAAGCCGCCGCCTAGACTGACCGACTCGGGTCAGATCCCGGGTCCGGCGTCAGGTGAACCTCGCCGGAGTCAAGCGCGACTGTCTCCCCATCGCCGGTTATGATCAGCAGCCGGCCGTCGTCGTCGATCCCGGATGCCCGGCCCTCGCGCCGCTCGGCATCCGCGGCGCCGCCCTGCACCCAGCGAACCTGACGGGCGATCAGCGCGTCGCGGACCCGGAACGCGTCGAGCACCGCGCGCTCGGGCATCACCAGCCAGCGATCGAGCGCCTGCATCAGCCGCGCCAACGTCGGCGGGATCGAAGCCGGCTCCAGTCCGATCGTGGCGGCGATCCGGCGCAGCTCAGGCGGGAAGTCCTCGGCGCGCACGGCCACGTTGAGGCCGATTCCGACCACCGCCCAGCGCTCCTGGGGTCGTCCCTCGACGAGGATCCCGGCGACCTTGCGCCCGCGCAGCTGGACGTCGTTGGGCCACTTCAGCGCAACCGCGGCGGGGCCGCCGGTCTCCACGTACTCCCATACCTTCGACACCGGATCGGGCGGTCGGACCGCCTCGACCGTCTCGGCGACCGCAACGCCGGCCACGAGCGGCAGCAACCGCGGCGGGTCGCGCACGACGACCGAGCACAACAGCGCGCGCCCGGCGGGCGCGACCCAGGTCCGTCCCTGCCGGCCGCGGCCGCTGTCCTGAAAGGTCGCCGTGACGACCATCCCGTGCGGTGCCCCGGCAGCGGCGAGCGCGCGGGCGCGGGCGTTTGTGGAGTCGGTCCGGCGCAGATGCAGCCGTGGCGATCCGACCGACGGTTGGCTCACCGCGGTGCGTCCGACCGACGGCTGGGTCACCGCGGCGCATCCTCCACGGGAGCGATCCGCAGCTCGTCGCCGACGCCGAGCCCGAGCCGCTCGGCGGCCGAGCCGCGGTTGACGGCGATCGCCGGGCGCCGATGGGCGTCCTCGTAGAGGACCAGCTCGCCGGTCGCGACGTCGGCGAAGGTGACCCCTTGCTCGACGGCCAGAGCCGAGCGGTCCCAGGCGCTCGAGGAGACGGCGACGGGACCGGCGCCGGTGACCCAGGCGATGTCGCGCCCGTCCGCATCGAGCTGGAGGTTGCCGAACTGGTCGACGTACTGGACGTGCGCGACCAGCGTGCGGTCTTCACGCGCTGCGTGCGTGCGCGGCAGTGTCACCAGTGACGCCGGCTCGATCGGCTCGCCGACCTCGGAAACCGAGCGCCCGGCAGCGAGTGCGGCGGCGACCGGAGCGAACAGATCCCGCCCATGGAACGTCGCCGACACCGCCGCCGGCGCAAACGGCGAGCGAGCGATGTCGACCGCCTCGGCGGCACCGCCGGCAGCGGACACCGCGGGCTCCAGCAGCCCGTTGTCGGGCCCCACGAACCGCGCGCCCGAATGACTCAGCACCGCGATCGCGCGCCGCGCCGTCCCGACGTTCGGATCGACGACCGCCAGGTGCACCGCCTCGTCGGGCAGGTACTCGATCGACGAGGCCAGCACCAGCGCGCCCGAATGGACGTCCTGTGGCGGGATCTCGTGGGTCAGGTCGATCACCCGCGCGTCCGGGCAGCCGCGGGCGATCACGCCGTGGCAGACGCCGACGAACCCGTCGCGCAGGCCGTAGTCGGTGGTGAACGAGATCACCGGCGAGCTCACGACGTGCCCTGCGCGGCGTCGGCGACGAGCGCGTCGACCAACCCGTCGATGTCGTGACGTTCCGCCTCGACGTCGGGCTCGTGCCCGCGGGCGCGCAGCGCATCGCTCGTGACCGGCCCGATCGAGATCAGGCGGGCCCGCTGCGCCGCCACGTCCCCGGCCTGCTCGAAGAAGAACTCCACCGTCGACGACGAGGTGAACGTGACGTAGTCGGCACCGGCCACCTCGTCACGCTGGGGCTGGGACAGGGGCTCGGCGACCGTCTTGTAGAGCTCCAGCACGTCGACCTGCGCCCCTCGCGCGCGCAGCGCGTCGGGCAGGACGTCACGGGCGACCGCCGCCCGGGCGATCAGCGCGCGCGTGACGGGTACCTCGGCGAGTGCCTCGACCAGACCCTCGGCCACGAACCGCTCGGGCACGATGTCGGCGATCACGCCATGTTGCTCGAGCGCCCGGGCGGTTCCCGGACCGATCGCGGCGACCGTCGCGCCGGCCAGCGCGCGCGCGTCCCGGCCGGCGGTGCGCAGGCGATCAAAGAGCAGCCGCACGCCGTTCGGGCTGGTCAGGCAGACGAGGTCGTAGCGGGCCAGATCGGGCGCGGGGCCGTCGATCGGGGCGATCCGGATCGCCGGTGCCTCAACCACGACCGCGCCCAGCTCACGTAGCCGCCCGGCCAGCCCACTGGACTGCGCTCGCGCGCGGGTGACCGCGACGGTCCGGTCCGCCAGCGGGCGGGCGGTGAGCCAGTCGAGCCGCTCGTGCAGCGCCGCGACCTCGCCGAACACGGAGATCGCCGGCGCGCGGATCCCCTCCCGCGCGGCGACCGACGCAATCGTCGCCAACGTGGCGACGACCACCCGCTGGCGCGGCAGCGTCCCGCGCTCGACGATCGCCGCGGGCTGCGTCGGGGAGCGGCCGCCGGCGATCAGCGCCTGCGAGATCGCCTCCAGCGTGCGCACCCCCATGTAGACGACGAGCGTGCCGGGGAACGCGGCCAGCGCCGGCCAATCCAGCGCCGTGTCCTCCTTGGCCGGATCCTCGTGGCCAGTCACGAACGCGACCGCCGACGCGGCGTCGCGGTGGGTCACCGGGATCCCCGCGTAGGCGGGCGCGGCGACGCCCGCCGTGATCCCCGGCACCACCTCGAACGGCACGCCCGCGTCGCGCAGCAGCTCCGCCTCCTCGCCGCCGCGACCGAACACGAACGGGTCGCCGCCCTTCAACCGCACCACCTCGCGCCCCGCGGCGCCATGCTCCACCAGTAGCTGCGCGATCTCCTCCTGCGAGACCGACGGTCCGCCGCCCTCCTTGCCGGCGTACAGCAGTTCGACGTCGGCGCGGGCGCCGTCCAGCGCCGTCTCCGGGATCAGCCGGTCGTGGACGATCACGTCGGCGGCGGCGATCAGCTCGAGCGCCCGCGCAGTCATCAGGCCCGGATCCCCCGGTCCCGCGCCCACCAAGTACACGGTCATCGTGACCCACCCTCGGCCACCGAGCCCGCGGCGACCGGCCCGCCGGCGGTGACCGTGACCTGCGCCGCGGCCTGCTCCAGCAGTTGGGCGGCGCCGGCGGCGAGCATCCGCCCGGCGCACTGCGCACCGAGCACCGCGGGATCGCCGAACACCTCATCGCGCAGCCAGGCGGCGCCGTCGGGCAGCCCCACCCATCCCGTCAGCGAGGCGCGCCCGTCGTCCAGCATCCGGCAATGCGCCCCGACCGGCGTCTCGCAGCCGGCGTCGAGCGCGTGGATGAACGCCCGCTCGGCGGCGACGCACGCCATCGCGGCGGGATCGTTGACGGCATCAAGCTGGGCGGCGCTGAGCGCGTCGGGCCGCGCCTGCAACGCCAGCGCCCCCTGGCCGGCGGCCGGCACGAGCCGGTCCAGCGTCCCGCCCGCCGCATCGGCGCGTCCGAGCCGCTCCAGTCCGGCCAGCGCCAGCACCAGTGCGTCGGCCTCGCCATCGGCGAGCTTGCGCAGCCGCGTATCGACGTTGCCGCGCACCCGCACGATCTGCAGGTCCGGCCGGACCGCGTGCAATTGGGCGGCGCGACGCAGGCTCGAGGTCCCCACACGGGCGCCGCGTTTGAGCTCTCGCAGCTCGCCGACCCCGCAGATCGCGTCGCGCGGATCCGCGCGCGGCGGCACCGCGACCAGCTCGTAGCCGTCGGCGAGCTGCGCCGGCACGTCCTTGGCCGAGTGCACGGCGACGTCGATCCGGCCCTCGTCCAGCGCCCGCTCGAGCTCTGACACCCAGCGGGATTTGTCCGAGATTGACCCACCCACCCCGCCGCGATCGCCGAGCGTGACGACCTCGACGATCTCGACCGGCTCGCCGCGCTCCTGCAACCGCTCGGCGACCCACCGCGCCTGCGCCAGCGCGAGCGCCGAACCCCGTGTGCCGACCCGCATCAGTTCAGCCGGCTGCCGGCAGCTCGCGCCCGCGAGCGCCGCCGCGCGAGGTGCTCGACCGATGCCCCCGGTTGCGGTTGCTCTGCCGTGGCGGGCACTTCGGTCTCGGCATCGAGCCCGAACAGCTCACGGACCAGCGCCATCCGCGCGTGGACCCGATCGTCGCGCATCTCACGCATCTTCAACGTCGGCTCGTGCAGCAGCCGGTTGACGATCGTCCGCGCGATCGCGTCGATCCGCGCGTGGTCGCGCTCGGAGGCCGTCTCCCACTTGCCGTCGTTCTCGGCCACCACCTCGGCGGCGATCCGCGCCGCCTGGGCACGTATCGCGGCGACCGTCGGCAGCACCTCCAGCATTCCCAGCCATGCCGCGAAACGCTGAATCTCCTCCTCGATGATCCCCTCGGCCCGGGTCGCCTCCGCCTGGCGAACGCGCCGGTTGCCCTGCGCGACCGCCTGCAGGCCGTCGACGTCGACCAGCGTGACGCCGTCGAGCCGACCGCACATCGCGTCGATGTCACGCGGGACCGCGAGGTCGATCAGCAGCAGCGGCCGGTGGTGGCGCGCGCGCATCACCTCGGCGACCTCGTCGACCTCCAGCAGCAGATGCGGCGACGCGGTCGCGGCGACAACGATATCGGCGCGCTCCAGTGCCTCGGGCAGCTCGTCAAAGGGGACGCTTGAACCGTGGTAGCGCTGCGCCAGCGAGATCGCGCGGTCACGACGGCGGCTGGCGACGAACACCGCCTCGGCGCCTGAGTCCGCCAGCGCCCGCGCGGCCAGTTCGCCGGTCTCGCCGGTCCCGATGATCACCACCTGATGTCCGTCGAGCTTCCCGATCCGCTCCTTGGCGAGCGCCACCGCGACGCTCGGGATGCTCAGCTGCAGCTGACCGATCGCGGTCTCCGAGCGGACCCGCTTGCCGGTCGCAAGCGCCGCCGTGAACAGCCGGTTGGTGAGCGCACCGGTCGTGTCCTGGGCCAGCGCCGCCTCGTAGGCACGCTTGACTTGGCCCTGCACCTGGGCCTCGCCGACGATCATCGAATCGAGGCCCGCGACGACCCGGTACAGGTGGCGTGCGGCCTCGCAGTTGCGGTGCGAGTAGATCGCCGAGGCCAGCTCGGTCGGGCGGATCCCCGCTTGCCGCGCCAGCATCGTCAGCACCCTGCTCTCGGCCTCGACCGGGTCACCGACGACGAGGTAGAGCTCGGTCCGGTTGCAGGTCGAGATCGCGACCGTCTCGTGAACGTCGGCGGCGGCGCGCAGCTCGCGCATGAACTCCGGCGCCCGTGTCTCCGACAGCGCCAGCCGCTCCCGGACCTGGACCGGGGCGGTCTTGTGCGAGACCCCGATCGCCAGCAGCTCGCTCACGCGATCTGCTCCGACCGCTCGGAGCGCCCGGCTCCGGTCTGATCCGAGCCGTCATCGGGGTCGTGGTCGAGCTCCGCGCGTGCGGCCTTGACCGCCTCGACGTCACGGCGCAATTCCTCGAGCTCACGCTGCGTGCGCTGCGCGCGCATCGCCATGATCCCCACGTAGACGAGGATCACCACGAACACCACGATGTAGGCGGCGGCGACGTACTTCCCCGCCTCGCCGAGCGGCAGCGCGGGCGTGATTGCGAACAGGAGGCTCACAACGGGGCCGCGCTGCGTCCATAGGGCCGTCCGGCGTCATCGCCGAGCAGCGTGCGCCGCAGCCGCCGCACCTGCGCGCGGGCGTGCTTGGCGGACATCTCGAACTTCCAGAGCGTCACGTACAGCAGCGCGAACCCGATCAGCGCGACGTAGAAGGTCAGCTTCATCGGCCCCGGCAGATTACCGCCCTCGAGGTTGAGCACGCGCGGGTGCACGTATTCGGTCGCCAGCCGCACCGCTATGAAGTTCAGCGGCACGAACGCGCCGGCGACGATCGCGAACACGCTCGCGTACAGCGACTGACGCTCGGGATCCTCGATCGAGAACCGCAACGGCTGATAGGTGGCGAACAGCAGCAGCACGATCAGGTAGGAGACGAGCGTCGGCTCCTGCCACACCCACCAGTGGCCCCACGATGCCTTGGCCCAGATCGAGCCCGAGATCAGCCCGGCGATCCCGAAGATCAGCGCCATGTGGATCGCCACGTAGGAGCGCATGTCCCACTTGCGGTCGCCCGTGCGCAGGTACATGATCGCCATCACCGCCCCGAACACGAACCCGCACAGCGCGATGATCGCCAGTGGCACGTGGATGTAGAAGATCTTCTGCAGGAACCCCTGATTGGCATCCAGCGGCGCGTAGAAGAAGGCCAGCGTCAGCGCGGCGCAGAGCATCACGACAGTGGCCAGCGCGAGGCCTGGAAGCCCCCTGCTGTAAGTGTTGTGTCGCACTATTCCTCCAAGAGAAAGTCGAACAGCGCGTAGGCGAGCAGCGCGAATACGAGATCATAGAGCGCGAGGATCGCCAACCACTTCAGTGGCGGGCTGGTGGTGGCGTGGCCGGCGGCCAGCAGCGGCCCGAGCGCCCGCGCGGTCCCGATCAGCGCCGGCACCAGCAGCGGCAATCCGATCATCGGCCCGATCAGGTCGCGCGCCCGGGTGTTGACGGCGATCCCGGAGACGAGCGTGCCGATCGTGGCGAACGCGATGTTGGTCAGCACCAGCACCAGCACGAGCCCCGGCAGCGGCCGGCCGAGCGACGGCCCCAGCAGGAACAGCCCGAAGGCCGGGACCGCGATCACCTCGAGCACGGTCAGGTAGATGAACAGGCCCGCGGCCTTGGCGACCATCATCGCCGAGCGGTCGACCGGCGCCAGCAGGAACGCGTCGAAGCCGCCCTGCTCGCGCTCGGCGACGAACAGCCGGTTGATCCCGAGCATCGCCGCGAACAGCAGCGCGACCGTCAGCACGCCGGCCGCCTCCTGGCCTGAGATCGTGTCGCGGTTCAGGCCGAAGTGGAAGATCACGAACGTCACCAGCGCCAGCAGGATCATCGCCGGCAGCGTTTCGAGCGTCCGCGACTCGACCCGCAGGTCCTTGCGCAGCACCACCCAGGCGGTCCTCACGCGTACAGCTCCCGCAGCCGGATATCCGAGAAGCCCGCAGGCTCGCCGGCATACGCGATCCGGCCATCCTTGAGCGCGAGCACCATGTCGGCCTCGGCCAGCGCGGCTTGCGGGTCGTGGCTGGTCAGCACCCGCGTCGCGCCCGATGGCCGTCCGATCAGCGGCTCCACGAGCGCGCTCGCGGCCGGGTCGAGGTTCGCGCGCGGCTCGTCGAGCAGCAGCAGCGCCGGCTGATGCAGCACCGCGCGGCAGACCGCGACCCGCTGCACCATCCCCCGCGACAGCGTCCGGACCGGATCGTCGGCCCGCCGCTGGAACTCGACCGCGTCCAGCACCTCGTCGACCCGCCCGGCCGCGACCCGGTGCAGTCGGGCGTGGTAGTCGAGGTTCTCGCGAGCAGTCAGCTCCCGGTACAGCAGCGGCTCGTGGGACAGCAGGCCGACCTTCGCGCGGACCGCGAACGCGCGGCGCGGCAGCGGCTCGCCGAACACCTCGACGTCCCCAGAGTGGGGCCGTAGCAGCGAAGCGAGGATCCGCAGCAACGTCGACTTGCCGGCGCCGTTGCGTCCCAGCACCGCCAGCGTCGTGCCCGGCGGAACCGTCAGCGAGACGTCGCGCAGCGCCGTGCGCTCACCGAAATAGCGGGACAGCCCGCGGAGCTCGATCGCGGGCGCCGTCGTCATCGGGCGCGAAGCATAGGGCGGCGCGCTCGCGGCGCGGGCCGGGCGCTAGCGCCGGCCGATCATCACCAGCCCGCCCTGGCCGACCGCGACGCAGAACGAGCGCGAGCGGCACTGCAGGCCGGTGAGCTCCGTCCGGCCGATGCGCAATCGCGTCAGCGTCCAGCTCGAGCCGCTCGTCGGCTTGGTCGAGGTCAGCATCGCCTGCCCCTGCTTGTCGCCGCCGGTCGCGACGCAGAACGTCGCGCCCGAGCAGGCCACGATGCCCATGTAGTCGCCCTTGGCCAGCTTTTCGCGGACCCAGCTGTTCTTCTGCGCCGGGCTGGTCGAGGCCACCGGCTCGGCCGAGTCGTCAACGCCGACGCAGAGCTTGGCCGACGAGCACGTCTGCCAGTCGAGCGTCGCCGGCAGGTTCCCGACCCGCTTCCAGGACGTTGCGCCCGCGCTCGCGTTCGCCGTGGCGACGATCGTGCCGTACTCGTCACCTCCGGCGCAGATACCGCCCGGCCCGCACGACAGCGAGGTGAGGTAATCGCCGGGGCCGGCGGCGACCTTCCACGCCGACCTGCCGCCCGTCGGGTTCGACGTCGTCGCGATGTTCAGGTAGGTGCCGCCGCCCTCCTCGTTGAGCCACTCGTTGATCGCGGCCACACACGACGTCTGAGACGCGCACGAGAGCGAGTCGATCTTGCCGTCGGCCTTCGCGCCCGCCGGCTGGATGTTCGTCGACTTCCACGCTGACGTCGGGCCGGTCGGATCGGTCGAGGTGAGGATGTCCCCAAAGTACGAGGTGACGCACAGGTGCACCGTCGGGCACGACAGGTTGAACCCGCTCGGCTGCTCGAAGTCCTCCTCGGGGCCCATCACCTCCAGCCCCACGGTCTGCTTCCAGCGCGGGTGCTTGGCGGACGCATTGCGCGTCGTCCACAGCTGGTCATGCTTGGTGATCGCGACGCAGATCTGCGTCGACGGACACTGCACGGCCGCGAACGGGCCGGCTCCCGGCACGCGGTAGGAATGCCACGTCAGCTGAGCCGGCTTCGCCGGCGCCGTTCCGGCCTCAACTCCGCCGGCCGCGATCGCCGCCGACATGGTGACCGCCACCGCCACCGCATATGCGCCCCGTCTCGTCATCGTCTGCTCCTGCTTGGATGGACCGTCCCGAACGCTACCGGGGCTGGTCCGGGATGGTCAAAGGCTGGGCTTTGGCGCCCGGCCGGAGCTACTGCGGAATGATCGTCACGCGCTTGGACTGATCGGTGCAGACGCCCTGAAAGCCCGATCCGGCGTTGGTCTTCTTGCGCTTGCAACTGAACCCGTCGGGATGGTTGTGGCCATTGAGCCAGTGGAGCGCGACCGTGCGGGCCGTGTGGCATGAAACGCCGCCCTGCTCGACCACGCCGACCGTCTTCTGGACGACGCCGCACTGGTGCACGGTCGCCGCGGGACGCGTCCCCCGCGCGAGCGCGATCGACGGCACCGTGATCGCACACGCGATCACCAGCAGCACGACCGCGCGCGTCAGCGGCGCGGCCCTCGACGTCAATGCATTCCGATGAACTCCCCGCATGGCTGCTCTCCCCCGGTTGGTATCGCTGTGCCCGGTACCGTATAGAGCGCTGCGCCGCCCGTCAGATACTCAATGCCCGGGCGTCGGCGCGCCGCGGCGTCGCTGCAGCGTGTCGACCACGTGCCCGAGCGTCGGCGCGATCACTCCGAACAGCTCGGCGATCGCCTTCGGGTTGCCGGGGAAGTTGATGATCAGCGTCCGCCCGGCGATCCCGGACACGCCACGGGTGAGGATCCCCATCGGCGTGTGACGGACCGACTCGGCCCGCATCGCCTCGGCGAACCCGGGCGCGTCACGCTCGATCACCGCCCGCGACGCCTCGGGCGTGACGTCGTCGTCGGTGAGGCCGGTACCGCCGGTCGTGAAGATCAGGTCGACGCCCAGCTGCACCTGCGCACGCAGCCACCGTTCGATCTGCGCCCGGTCGTCCGCGACGACGTCCTGCGCGGCGATCTCGGCCCCGGCGTCACGCGCCTGCTGGGCGAGCGCCACGCCCGAGCGGTCCTCGGTCTCGCCGCGCGCGACGGAGCTCGAAACGGTCAGGATCGCGGCGCGCATCGGTCCCGACGAGCATACGGCGGATATCTTGGCGCGACGATGACTCCCGCGCCCGTGGTCGCGTACCTGATCGCCTCCGACACCTCGCCCGGACGGCTGACGAGGCTGGCGGCGGTGCTGCGCGCCGGCAGCCCGCGCGGCGTGATCGCCGTCCGTCATGACGGCGCCGCCGGCACGCTGGATCTGCGCAGGATGCACGAGCTCGACGTCGACCTGCTGGAGACGACAAGCGTGGAACGGGGCTCGGCCTCCGAGCTGATGATGCTGCTGCGCTGCATCCATCGACTGCGGGAGTCGGCGCGATTCGACTGGCTGGTGCTGATCTACGGCAGCGACTACCCGGCGCGCCCGGTCGCCGAGATCGAGGCGTCCCTGGCCAGCGCCGACACCGACGGGTTCATCGAGAGCCACCCCTGCGAGCCACCGGCGTCCCGGCGCGGAACGCCTGTGCAGCCGCCCACGTTGCGCTACCACTACCGCTGGTCGTCGCCACGGCCCGGGCGGCCGCTCGCCCGCGCACTCGCCGGCGTACTGAAGCCCCATCTCGCGGTGGCGGTAACGCCGGCCGGCGTTCGGGTGGGCGTGCCCGCCAAGCGCTCGCCGTTCCAGACGCCGAGGCGACGGCCGTTGGCGCTCGGAATCAGGCACAACCCGCTGAGCGCGCCGGAAGCCGAGCGCAGCCCGTTTGGGGAAGGCCTCGAGTGCCGCTACGGCCCCGCCTCGTTCATCGTCTCGCGCCGCGTGGTCGACGTGATCGACGCGTCCGTGCGCGAGCACCCGGAGCTCGTCCTGTATTACCGAGACACGCTCGTCCCGGTCGAGTCCTACGTCCACACCGTGCTCGCGAACGACGCCTCGATCTCGCTGCGGCACGAAAGCCGCCGCCTCGAGCTTGCCGGCGCGGTCGACGTTGACGCGGTGCTCGCCTCAGGCGCGGATTTCGCCGGACCATTCGGTCCCGACGCGGCCGTGCTGGACGCGATCGACGCCCGCGTCCACCGCGCCTAGGAGCGGTTCCACTCCCCCGACCGTCCGCCGGACTTGGACTCCAGCGCAACCGACGTGATCTCGGCGCCACGCTCGACGCCCTTGACCATGTCGTACACCGTCAGCGCCGCCACCGAGGCGGCCGTCAGCGCCTCCATCTCGACCCCGGTCGGGCCGGTCGTGCGCGCCTCGGCCACGATCGTGATCTCGCCCGCGTCGACGTCGACCGACGCCTCGACACCGAGGAACGACAGCACCAGTGGGTGACACAGCGGGATCAACTCCGACGTGCGCTTGCCGCCCTGGATCCCGGCGATCCGGGCCACGCTCAGCGCGTCGCCCTTGGGCGCGTCACCGGCCGCGACCAGCGCCGCGGTCCTGGGTGAGACACGGACCACGGCTCGCGCGACCGCCCGCCGATCGGTTGCCGGCTTGGAGCCGACGTCGACCATCCGCGCGTGACCGGTCTCGTCGGAGTGGGTGAGCTCGCTCACGCCGGCGCGTACGACAGCTTGGCGGCCTCGATCAGCGCCCGCACGCCCTCCGCATCGCCGGCACGCAGCAACTCGATCGGGTCCGGATCGCCACCGACGATCCCCTCGAAGAACTCCTTGCGGTCCTGGTAGGTCGGCAGCGTTCCCTTCGCCCACCCGCGCGCGTCGTTGAGCAGCACCGCCAGGTCCGCGTAGGGCTCGCCGAACTGCTCGGCGATCTCACGCTTCATTCGCTTGGCCAGCGCCGGCGAGGCGCCCGCGGTCGAGATCGCCACCGCCAGCGGCCCGGTCCGCACGATCGCCGGCAGGATGAAATTGCACAGCGGCGGCACGTCGACGACGTTGACCAGCATCGCCCGGCGCTCGGCGCCGTCGTAGACGGCGATGTTGACGTCGGTGTCGTTGGTCGCGGCGATCGCGATCAGGCAGCCGTCGAGATCGGTCGGCAGGAACTCGCGTCGCTCCCAGACGATCGATCCCTCGGCGGCCAGCGTCTCGAGCTCGGGCGTCGCCTGGGGCGCGACGAGCATCACATCGGCGTCACACGCGAGCAGCCCTTCGACCTTCTCGAGCCCGACCTCGCCGCCCCCGACGACCAGGCAGCGGCGTCCGCTCAACCGCAGGCAGGCGATGTAGAACGGAGTCTCGAGCATCCCGCGCACGCAGGATTGATCGCAGATCCCCTTGCGCAGCTGGCAGACGCATTCCTTGCCGGCGTAGGCCTGAGCGGGCATACGAACAAGCGTAGCCCGCAGCGATCGGCAACCGCCCCGCTTGGCTTAGCCGTCGCTGCGCCCACGCGCGCGGCGCAGCTCGGCCAGCCGCTCGCGCAGCGCCGCCTCGGCGTCGTCGGGCTCGTAGAAGCGAGCGCCGATCGCTCCGTCGGGCAGCAGCTCCTGCGGCGAGATGTGGCCGGGGCGAGCGTGCGGGTAGTCGTAATCGCCCTGCTGGCGGGTGGACGAGCGCAGGTACGCCGGGGGCGCCGACGCCCCCCGCTCGCGCACGTAGCCACGGGCCGCGAACACCGCGCGCTTGACCGCGTCGGACTTCGGCGCCAGGGATAGGTAAATGGCCGCCTGGGCGAGCGCGAACTGGGCCTCCGGCATCCCCGTGTGCTCGACCGCCGCGGCCGCCGCGGTGGCGACGCTCAGCGCCTGCGGGTCAGCGTTGCCGATGTCCTCGGAGGCGAGCACCACCATCCGCCGGACGATGAACCGCGGGTCCTCCCCGGCCTCGAGCATCACCGCCAGGTAGTACAGCGACGCGTCGGGGTCGGATCCCCGGGTCGCCTTGATCCAGGCCGAGATCGTGTCGTAGTGGCGGTCCGCCTTACGGTCGTAGAGGATCGCGCGCTGCTGCATCGCGTCCTCGGCGTGCTTGAGCGTGAGTGGCCCGGTCCCGGCCGCCTCGCTTGCCAGCTCGAGCGCGTTCAGGGCCGAGCGCGCGTCGCCGCCCGAGCGCTCGGCGAGGAACTCCAGCGCCTCGGGGGCGATCCGCTCGGCCGGGCCGACGTAGCCCCGCTCGACGGCGCGATCCAGCAGCTTCAGCACGTCGCCCGGCCCGAGCGCGTCGAGCTCGTACACGCGCGAGCGTGAGATCAGGGCCGAGTTGACCTCGAAGTACGGGTTCTCGGTGGTGGCGCCGATCAGCGTGATCAGCCCCTCCTCGACCGATGGCAGCAGCGCGTCCTGCTGGGCCTTGTTGAAGCGGTGGATCTCGTCCAGGAAGAACACGGTCCGGCGGCCGCCGGTCTGCAGCCGCTGGCGGGCTCGCTCGATCACCGCGCGCACTTCGGCCCGGCCCGCGGCCACCGCCGACTCCTCCTCGAATGCGGCATCGCTGGCGTTCGCGACCAGCCGGGCGAGCGTCGTCTTGCCACTGCCCGGCGGTCCGTGCAGGATCATCGAATGCGGCCGGCCCTCCTCGATCGCGCGCCGCAGCGCGGAACCCGACGCCAGCAGCCGTTCCTGGCCGACCAGCTCGTCGAGCGTCGTCGGGCGCAACCGGGTCGCAAGCGGCACCACCTGTCCGGGAACCGCGTCCGCCGCGTCAGGCGCGAGACGCCCCTCCTCGTCTCCGAATAGCGTCGCCACCACCCCGCTCAGCCGCCCAGTGCCGCGAGCGCCACGTCGTGCAGCAGGTCGTTGGACGCGAGCCCGCTGCCGCCGTCGGCCGTCGCGAGGCCGGTGAAGTCACTGAACCGCCCGCCCGCCTCCTGGACGAGGAGCATCGGCGCGGCGAGGTCCCAGAGCTTGACCGACGGATCCGACGCGATCTCCGCGAGGCCCTCCGCGACGAGCGTGTACTGCCAGAACTCGCCGAACCCTCGCGCGCGCCAGCAGCTGCGGATCAGCTCCAGCAGCCCGTCCAGGCAGCCGGTGCGCTCATACCAGTCGACGTCGCCGTAGCAGACCTGGGCGTCTTCGAGCTGTGCGATCGCCGAAACCCGCAGCGGCCGCGCCTGCTCGGCGGCGCTGCTCCGGTTGGTGAACGCACCGTGACCCCGGGCCGCCCACCAGCGGCGGCCCATCGCAGGCGCCGACACGACCGCGGTGGTGACCTCGCCCTCCTCCTCCAGCGCGAGCAGCGTCGCCCACACGGACATCCCGCGGACGTAGCCTTTGGTGCCGTCGATCGGATCGATGATCCACCGGCGGCCGCCGAGGGCGTCGCCGCCGAACTCCTCGCCGATCAGGCCATCACCGGCGCGTCGCTGTGTGAGCAGGTCTCCGAGCCGCTGCTCGACCGCGCGGTCGGCCTCGGACACCGGCGTCATGTCGGGCTTGGTCTCGACGACAAGATCCGCCGCGCGGAACCGCGCCATCGTGATCTCGTCGGCGACGTCGGCCAGCTCCAGCGCCAGCGCCAGATCATCGGAGAGCCCGAGCACGGCGCGGATGCTAGTGGTCGCCCGTCGGCGGCCCGGTCACCCGGACGGGCATCCGGCGACCGGGCCACGGGACGCGTCAGCGGTGTTCGACTTCGATCAGAGCATCGGTCTCGCCCGGCTCACGAGGCAGGTGTCCGGTCAGTCTCAGCCAATCATGAGCGCCCCGCCGTGCCTCAACAGGGCGACGCCGCGGGTGGTCGTCCCGACCGGCCCGTGGCCCGACATCCAGGCCCGCGGCGTCACCAGCACCAACGACCCGTGGCCGTTGAAGTTGAACCATCGCGCGTCGGCTGCCGGCGCCGCCGCCGCGAATGTCAGCGCCGCGGCAAGCGCCGCGGCGATCCGTCGATGCGTGGTCGTGCGGTTCATCGGTCCCCCCGGTCTGAGTGATCGGCCCGTCCGACGGCCGATCGATGTGGTCGACAGCGATGATCGACCGGCCACGACCGCCGGACCATGGGCCGGCGGGGGCCGCGTTGGTTGCCGCCGGTGAGCAAATCCTTGCCCCGCGGACAGGCTCGGCCTTGCCCCGTGGACAGGCTCGGCCTTGCCCCGCGGACAGGCTCGGCCCTGCCCCGTGGACAGGCTCGGCCTTGCTACGCGGCAAGCTCGTCCTCACCGGCGGTGAGCGCGAGCTGCCCTGAGAGCTATGGCGACGGCGACGGCGATCGCGGATGATGCGCGGGTGATCGGTGGATCGGGAGCCGGGTCGCGTCGGGCGTTCAGCCCGAGCGAGCGCGGAGCTCGGCGAGGGACACGGCGCCTCGCCGGAGCGCTTCGTTGGCCAGCCGCGAGCGACGGTTGGAGTCGGTCGCGGCGACGCCGAACTTGTCGTACAGGTTCGCGAGGTGCTGCTTGACCGCCGCCTGGGTGATCACCAGCTGCTCCGCGATCGCCCGGGTCGACGACGGCTCGGTGAACAGGTCACGGTCCAGCAGGGGCCGGCACAGCGCAACGAGCACGTCCCGCTCACGGACGGTCAGCGTCGGCGCCGAGATCTCGGCCTCGGTCTGCGGCTCATCCCCGCTCGGGGCATCGCGGAAGATCAGGCGGGACTGGCCGGTGCGGATCTCGTCACCGTGGCGCAAGCGGTGGGAGGCCCAGATCCGTTCGCCGTTGACCCACGTGCCGTTGAACGACCCGAGGTCGGTGACGCACCACGCCGCCGGGAAACGCTCCAGCACCGCATGCAGTCGGCTCGCCTTCGCGTCCTCGGCGAGCACGATGTCGTTGGCATCCGCGTTGCCGATCGTCGCGCGGTCGCTTTCCAGCGCGAACCGCCAGCTGCGCCCGCCGTACAGCACTTCGACCTGTGGGCCCATCGAGCACAGCGTACGAGACGCCGGACCGGAGGGAGCTCGGCGATGACCACCGTGATCGGAAGACGCTATGAGCTGCTGGAGACGGTCGGCTCAGGCGGCGAGGCGCGCGTGGTCAAAGCGCTTGACCGACGGCACGACCGGCTCGTCGCGCTCAAGATCCGCGTCGCCGACCCGGGCGTCCCGCGTGAGGCGCTGCTGAGCGAGGCCACGGTCCTGCTGGGGATCCCGCCACACCCGCTGCTGCCGCTGGTCCGGGAGGACTTCTTCGACGGCGACAGCTACGTGGTCGCGATGGACTGGGTCGACGGGATCGACCTCGCGAAGCTGCTGCGCGACCGCGGCCGGCCCGGGCTGGCGCCCTCGAGCGTGCTCGCCTACCTGTCCGACGCCGCGGCGGCGCTCACGCATCTGCACGGCCTCACGCCACCGGTGATCCATGGCGACGTCAAGCCCGGCAACCTGATCCTGACGCGGGGAGGCCGCGTCAAGCTCGTCGACTTCGGCTTTTCCTCCTCGCCATGGAACCTGGCGCGCCACGCGGGCACGCCGGGATTCCGGGCACCGGAGCTCGCGGCGCGCGACGTTCCTGCGCGCGCCAGCGATGTGTACGCGCTCGCGGCGACCGCGTTCGCGTTGCTGACCGGGTCGGCTCCCGCCGGGCTGCTGCCCAGCTGGGAAGGACTGGATCGTGCCCGGGCAGAGCAGCTCGAGACCGCAATCCGCACGGGACTCGCGACCGATCCCGACCGCCGGCCGGCGACCCCCGGCGAGCTCGTCGAGCGACTCCGGGCCGGCTGGGCTGCGTCGCTGCCGAGCGGGGTGGTCACGTTCTGCGTCTCGGATATCGACGGGGCTGCCGCACTGTGGGAATCGAACACGCCCGCAATGGTTGAAGCGCTGGTGCGCTACGACGAGGTGGTCGCCGACGTAATCGCCGGCCACGGGGGCCAGCTCGTCGGGTCGGCGGGAGCGGGCGATGAGACCGTCTCGGTGTTCGATGGCGCCACGAATGCGATCGCCGCGGCGCTGGACGCGAGCCGCGCGCTGGCCGCGGAGCGGTGGCCCGAGACGCTGGCGATCCGCCCGCGCTTCGCGTTGCACACGGGCGAGACGCAGCGTCGCGGCGACGGCTACGTCGGCCTGACGGTCGACCTCGCCAAACATCTGCGGACCGAAGCCGACGCTGGGCAGATCCTGCTGTCCGAGGTCACCGCTGCGCTCGTGCGCGGCCACCTGCCCCCCGGGGGCTCACTCGTCGACCTCGGACCACACCGGCTCGGCGGGCTGTCGACGGCGATGCCGATCTACGCGTTCGCCGCCCCCGGTGTCAACGCGCCCCCGTCCGCCGGGGAATGCCCGTACCGCGGCCTGCCGGCGTTCCAAGCCTCCGACCGCGCACGGTTCTTCGGTCGCGAGGAACTGGTCCGCGAGCTGATCGGCCGGGTCACGGCCGGCCGCATCCTCGCGGTCGTGGGCGCCTCGGGCAGCGGCAAGTCGTCGCTGCTGCGCGCCGGGCTGGTGGCGGCGGCGCGCGCCGGCGAGCTGCCCGGGATCGGCGCCGCCAGAGTGCTGACCCCGCGTGCCGTCCCAGGAGTCGAGTCGATCGACGAGCACGAGCTCGTGGTCGTCGACCAGTTCGAGGAGTTGTTCACGCTGGGCGATGACCCGAGTCGCCGCGCCGCATTCGTGGCCTCGATGCTGCAGGCCGCGGGCCCGGTCGCGATCGCGGTGCGGGCGGACGTCTACGGTCAGCTCGGCGCCTACCCGGAGCTGGCACGGCAGGTTGCCGGTAACCAGGTGCTGCTGGGTGCGATGAGCGACGATCAGCTGCGGCAAGTCGTCATCGAGCCGGCGCGGCTCGCCGGCCTGACGGTCCAGCCCGGGCTGGTCGAGCTCGCCGTCTCAGACGTCGCCGGTGAGCTGGGCGCGCTGCCACTGCTGTCGCACTCGCTCCGGGCCACCTGGGAGCGGCGCGAGGGCCGGACCCTGACGGTTGCCGGCTATCGCGCCGCCGGCGGCGTCGGCGGCGCGATCGCGCAGACGGCCGACGAGCTGCTGGACCGGCTGAGCCCAGACGAGCGTCAGCTCGTCCGCGGCATCTTCCTGCGGCTGACGACGGGCGGTGACGGCGTCACCGAGACCCGGCGTCAGGTCGCACTTGAGGAGCTGATGCCGGATGGCGCTTGGGCCGGGCGGGTGATGGCCCTGCTCGCGGCGCTGGCCGACGCGCGGCTGCTGACGCTGTCCGACGACACGGTGGAGATCGCGCATGAGGCGCTGATCCGGGCCTGGCCGACGTTGCGCGGCTGGCTCGACGAGGATCGCGACGGGATCAGGCTGCGTCGCCGGCTCGCGGACGCCGCGCGTTTATGGGAGACGGGCGGGCGCGAGCCGACCGATCTGTATCGCGGACCGCGGCTGGCCGGCGCCGTCGAGCTCGCCCGCGGCCGGCCCGGCGACCTCAACGCGACCGAGCGCAGCTTCGTCGAGGCGTCGCTGGCGGTGGCCGACCGTGAGCGCCGCGCACAGCTCCGGTCCAACCGGCGGCTGCGCGGTCTGCTGGCCGGCGCCGGCATCCTGCTCGTGCTCGCGGTGATCGCGGGCGTCGTCGCGCTGGTGCAGCGCGATCACGCGCGGGCGCAGGCGCTGACGTCCGATGCCGAGCGGGTCGGCCTTGAGGCGTTGAGCGATCCGTCCCCGGATCGCTCGCTGCTGCTGGGCGTCGCGGGCGTCCGGTTGCAGGACCGCGTGCAGACGCGCTCGGACCTGCTGGCGGCGCTGCAGCGGTATCCGGCGCTGATCCGAGTGCTGCACCCCGCCAGCACCGAGATCGATGCGCTGGCGGTCAGCCCGTCGGCCCGGACGCTCGCCTACGGGAGCTACGGCGGCCGGGTCGGCCTGATCGACACGGAGGGCTGGGCGTCGGCTGGCGCCGTGGCGCTCGGCGAGCCGGTCGCCCCCCGAGCGATGGCGTTCTCGCCCGACGGTCGCACGCTGCTGGCGTTGACGGTCAGGCCCGACGACGCCGTGTTGCAGGCGATCGATCTCCGCAGCCGCCAGACGCGCGTCCTGCGCACCTGGCGGGCGCTGGCCCCGGCGCCACCGTTCGACTCAGACAGCATCGCCTACTCGCCCAACGGTCGCCGGATCGCGGTGACGCTGGTGACCGAGGGGCCGACCGCCCAGGAACCGACGGCGGAGCGGCTGGATCTGCTGAACGCGTCGACCGGGCGGGTGCTGTGGTCCAGGCGGTACCCGATGCGTCCCGGTCAGGCTGAGCCGCACGTGGCGTTCACGCCCGCGGGGCGGCTGCTGACCTCGGCCCAGCAGGGCGACACGCTGCTGTGGAGCCGCCGCGGCAGGATCGTGCGCCGGTATCCGGTCGGCGGCCTGCCGGCGCTGTCGCGCGATGGGCGCACGGTCGCGCTCGGCGTCAACAGCCCGAGCCCGGCGACGCCGAGCGCCGCCGTGACCCTGCTGCATCTGGGTTCCGGGCGGTACCGGACGCTGGCGTCGACACTGCCGTCGGCGTGGATCCGCGGGATCGCGTTCACGCCGGACGGCCGCCGGATCGTCGCCGACGCGTTCGACGGCGTGCACGTCTGGAACGTCGGGACCGGCGCGATCACGGAGAGCTACACGGGACAGCCGGGCACCCGTTCGGTGATGACGCTCGATCCCCGTGGCGACACGGTCTACGCGGGCTACCAGGACGGGAGCGTCGACGTGTACGACCTGTCGGGCAGGCGTCGCCTGGGTCGCGCGTTTGCCTGGAACACGCCGCAGCAGAGCTGCGGCTACGACCCCTGCTGGACGGTCGCTCCCAGCTCGCGCCTGTTCGCGACCGATCAGGGGGACGGCACGATCGCGCTCGTCAGCCTGCGGACGCTGCGCACGGTGCGGACGCTGCCGGCGCGCAACGGAGCGATCGCCAATGCGATCGAGTTCATGCCCGGCGGCCGCACGCTGATCACCGGCGGCACCAACCGGACGGTCACGTTCTGGAACGTGACCAGCGGCCGCCTGATGCGGACGCTGCGGATGCCGCAGCCCGTGTGGTGGACGGCGGTCAGCCCCGATCGCCGGCTGCTCGCCGTCCAGACCCAGGCGGCCGACAGCCCGAATTCGATCGTATACGTGGTGGCGCTCGCCACCGGCCGGATCGTCCAGACGCACCTCGTCGCGCACGGCATCGGCGGCGTCGAGTTCACCGGCGACGGGCGCGAGTTGATCGCGCTCGGGTGCTGTGAGTCGGGGTCGACGCTGGCCGGCTGGGCGGTGGGCTCGGGGCGGCGACTGTTCGCACGCAGCGCCGGCGGTCAGGCCACGTCGTTCGACATCGCCCGCAACGGACGGCTGCTGGCGCTTGGAACCGCCGACGGCGAGGTGCTGCTGCTCGATCCGCGGACGGGCGCGCAGGCCCGGCCGCCGCTGAAGGCGGCGGCCGCCAACATCGCGCAGGTGGCGTTCTCGCCCGACGGCCGGACGCTCGCCGTCGCGGCCGACGACGGCACCGCCAGCCTCTGGGACGTCGGCTCGCGGACGCGCCTCGGCGACCCGTTCGGACCGGCGCCGGGGGTCATTCCCGATCTGTTGTTCGAACCCAACGGCCGGCTGCTGGTGGGCGGGGTCTCGAACGCCGTGCAGTGGCCGATCGACGTACGCACCTGGGAGCGCTTCGCCTGCAGGGTCGCCGGTCGGCAGCTGACCCGGGCCGAGTGGGCCGACGCGCTCCCGGACCGCCCGTACGAGCGTGTCTGCGGCACCTCCGGCTGACCCCTATACGCTGTGCCCCGACATGGCCGCTGACGAGCTTCAGAGCGAGGCGGTGCAGCTGCTGGGCGAATTGATCCGGTTCGACACGGTCAACCCGCCCGGCAACGAGCGACCGGCGATCGAGCATCTGGACCGGTACCTGCGCGCGGCCGGCTTCGAGACCCAGCTGCTGGCCGCCGACGAGAACCGGCCGAACCTGGTCGCGACGCTGACCGGCGACGACGACGGCCCGGTGCTGGGCCTGCTCGGCCACGTCGACACCGTGCTCGCCGAGCCGTCCGACTGGTCCCACGATCCGTGGTCCGCTGATATCGCCGATGGGTCCCTGTGGGGACGGGGATCACTGGACATGAAGAACCAGGTCGCCGCCGAGGCGGTCGCCGCCGTGACCCGCGCCCGCGCCGGCTGGCGTCCCGCTCGCGGAGCGCTGAAGCTCCTGTTCGTGTCCGACGAGGAGACCGGCGGCGATGTCGGCGCCGCGTGGCTGTGCTCCGAGCATCCCGATGCCGCCAACTGCGACATGCTGATCAACGAGGGTGCCGGGCCGGTGTTCGAGTACGACGGCACGCGCCGGTTCGGCGTCGCCTGCGCCGAGAAGGGGATCTTCCGCTTCAACCTCAACGCGACCGGCGAGGCTGGGCACGCGTCGGTCCCGCAGCTCGGCGACAATGCGCTGCTGAAGCTCGCGCCCGCGCTGACCGCGCTCGCCGACCCGCCCCGCAGCTACACGGTCACCGAGGCGCCGGCCGCGCTGCTGAGCGGACTGGGCCTCAACCCTGCAGACATCGGCGCGTCGCTCGATGCGATCGGTGCCGATGCAGCTGCGCTGCGCGTCCTGGTCGAGCCGATGTTCGAGGTGACGCTGACCCCGACGATGGTGTCCGCGTCACGCAAGATGAACGTGATCCCCGCTCGCGCGCAGCTGCGGATCGACTGCCGGACGCCTCCCGGGATGGGTGAGGAGGTCGCCCGCCGGCGGATCGCCGAGGTGCTCGGCGACGACACCGGCGGGTTGGAGATCGAGTTCTTCGAGCGCATGCCCGGCAACGCGTCACCGGTCCGATCCGAGCTGATGGACGCGATCACACGCTGGATCGAGGCCGCCGAGCCCGGCGCCTCAACGGTGCCGCTGATCCTGCCGGCGTTCTCCGACTCCAAGTGGTTCCGTGACGCGTTCCCCGACTGCGTGGCCTACGGCTTCTTCCCGATGCGCCACCAGGGGCTGCTCGACTGGTATCCGCTGATGCACAACGCCGACGAGCGCATCGACGTGCGCGATCTCGGGTTCGCGACGCGGTTCTTCCATGACGTGATCGGCGACCTGCTCGGCTGAGCCGAGCGACAGGTTCCGCGTCGAACGCGGGGTCATCGCCGCCAGCAGCGTGACGAACGTGACGCCCGCGCCGACCCCGAGCACGGTCCGGGCGCCGATCACCGACGCGATCGGCCCGGCGATCGCGAACCCGAGCGGCAGCAGCGCCAGCGAGCCCATCCAGTCATAGGAGCTGACGCGGGACAGCGCGTCGGCCGGAATGTGTTGCACGAGCGCCGTCTCCCACCAGACCTCGAACAGCGCGAACGTCAGCCCGACGCTGAACGCGAGCACGATCACGGTGGCGAACGGCTGCAGCGTCGAGAACGCCAGGTCCTGCAGCGGCCAGCTCAGAATCAGCGCCAGGCCCAGCATCAGCGGCCGCTTCGGCCGCCAGCGGATCCCGATCAGCGCGCCCAGCACCGCGCCGGCCCCCGCCACCGACTCGAGCACGCCGAATCGATCGGCGCCGCCGTAGAACTCCTTGGCGATCGACGGCGCCAGGCTGTACCACTGCGAGTAGCTGCACAGGACCGCGACGCAGAACGCGCTGATCGTCGCCCACACCCACGGCCGCGACGCGACCTCGCCGAAGCCGGCGCGCAGCGACTGCAGTACGGTCTCGCGATTGCGCTCGGCACCGCGAGCGCGGGGGTGGACCCGGGTCAGCAACGCGGCCGAGATCACGAATGTCGCCG
>Ga0302178_10000200_pt1 | contig 56951 bp, 46 predicted proteins | sample I_Palsa_E1_3_FD_198790 | JGI IMG/M metagenome (GOLD analysis project Ga0302178, IMG submission 198790) | Peat permafrost microbial communities from Stordalen Mire near Abisko, Sweden - I_Palsa_E1_3 | ecosystem: Environmental > Terrestrial > Soil > Palsa > Peat permafrost | place: Sweden...
CTTCCGCTCGCGTTGCTCGTCATAGACGTACAGATAACCACTACGCAGCAGACGTGTCGTGTACTGGGCACTGCCGTGCAAGGTCAAGTCCTGTTTCTCGCCTCGGCCCACGCTTAACGCGGTGTCTGCCACACTCAGCGGGGCCGTTACTTCGGGCAAATGTGCCTCAACGGGAGCGATCGCATAGCGTGCCGGCATGATCAACAAGCCTGTCTTGTCGCAGAAATTGCATTTCGGTTCAGCAGCAGTCATTGAATCGCGGTCTCGCAAGTTTTATGGGTGGTGAACTGGATCGGATGCTACGGTGCCGACGAAATCAATGCCGTGTGTTCTTCATCGGTGAGCAAACGGGTCAACTCAGTCCAGTTGCCGCGGGCTTTTTTCTGTTTTCTCAGCGTCCAATAGGACATCAGCTTCGGATGTTCCTGAAACGCCGCACCATGGCGAACACTATGCTCCGCATACAGCGCCTGATCTTCATGCGACTCCCAATGTAAAAGATTGGCGGCGACTACGAGGGCCGTCTCGATACACTGAGCCCACGCTGCGCGTTGCGGATACAAAAGATCGCGCGGCAAAGCCAAGCGCACCGCAACCTGATTGATCAACGCGATGTGTTGCGCGCGTTGCCATAAGTCCATGCCGATCGGCATAAAGCCGGCAATCCGTGGCTCCTGTTCTGCCCGGCGAGCAATCCCGTCAACCACTGGGATCTCGTATTCGAACCAGCCATCAAACCATGGGAATACCCAAATCTTCATCGGCCCAGCCAGTGCAGCGATGTGGTTCGCTTCAAGCATCCAACACAGATTGGCAAATACGCGCGGATCAAAGAAACGCCACAATGCACCGCCGTCGTAGCGATTACCGTTATGGTCAGTCGGCAACACGAGAAGCTGGCTTGCCAGGTGGCTGGATAGCTGGTCCAGTGACCCTGTGGCACGCAGGTAGGCGCAGATGCCCGCCCGTTCCAAAGGTCTGTGCCGCCGGGTTTCGTGTTCGGCTACTAAGAGTTCTTGAAGCCAGTCGAGCTGCCACGCCTCGCATTCACCTAGATCGACGATCAGTGGCAAACCAGTGAGGTCTTTGCTCCAGTTTGTGGGGACACACAACTTTCCACCTAGCGCGGCAATCTGGGCAGCATCGGAGAACGCAATAGGATCAAGTAGCAGGTAACCGCCTTCCGTAAGGATAGGCATGGTGCAGTTCGAAATTTTTCCGGTTCCCGACATCAACTGAATTGCGTTGGCGTCCATCACTTCACCGCGACACTGTTTTCACCGGACGCGGCGGCGGTTGCCAGAGCACCATGACAAACCTTGAATCCGGGTAATTGACCAACAATGCTATCGGGACCATCCCATTTGAAATGCGCCATCTTGATCATCACCTGGCTGGGTGAGCCAATAGTTACGTTACCGTTTTCCAGCTTGATGTATGCGCCTCCGCCGTCGGTAAGCATCACGGATTTTTTCGCCTGTAAAACAACGTGCCCCTCACTGCTGCTAATCGACATGTTCTGCTGCGATATCAGCTCCATTTCATCATTTTGTGCCTGGATCTGCAGCTTGCCTTTGTTCGCAAACAGTTTCATGCCCAGCTTCTGGGCAAATAGGCTAACGGCTTCCCCTGCCGCGACAGTAAATTTTTTGAGCACGCCAATATCGGCATTTTCACCCGCGGTGAACGTCAAGTTGACGCCAGCGCTATGCTGGATGGTATCCGGTGCAACGATAGCAATTGACGCGTTTGCGGACAATAAAATGACCGCCTCCTGAAGCTGTTTGACCTGAGTCTGCAAAACCTGTTGCATTGCTTTTGCATCGGCGGCATCTGCCTGTGCGATCCGTGCCGCCTGTGCCAGCCCCTCCATACGGGCTTGTGCATTGTTCAGTTGTGTGAGCGCAGCCCCCATCTCCAACTGCGCTCCCTCCCCCCGAACCTGATCATCCGCCGAAATAAACACCCCCTTACCACCCCGAATCGCACCCCATCCCGAGGTTCGCAACTCAAAGCCCTCGCCGCGCGGCTGCTTCTTGTAATCCACCAAACAACCAAGATTCAGCTGGCTCTTGCCCGCATACTCGGTCGATAGCTTGATGCCTTCATAGCCCTTCCAATCCTCGAACCTGAGTTTGTTATTGCTGTGCGTACGAATCACGTTGCGCGAGAACCAGCGGTTCTGGGCGGTGATCAGGTCGCCCTGAATGCTGTTGTGATGGAATTGCGAAATGTAAGGTTTGTTCGGGTCGCCGTCGCGGAATGCCAGTACCGCTTCGGTTTCGGCCCGTACGGGAAAGTGAAAGCCCGTCTGCAAAGGACCCGCGAACGGTTTGGCCAGGCGCAGCGGCACGCTTTCGCGGCCGGCGGGCCAGGTGTCGAAATCGAGGTCGAAGCGCACGGTGTAATAACCCTGTTGGGTCAGATCCGCGAAGGCCGTATTGTTCTGCGTGGTGGTAACCCGGCCGCTCAGTGTGCCGGTAATTTTCGGCCAGGTGTGGTCTTCGATTTTCAGGCGGAAACGGCGGTCGCAGGGGATGGCTTTATAGCTGTTGCGATAGCCTTTGTCGCGCGCGCCGCTATGGGTGACCTCGATGATCACCTGCCCATTGGGGGCGTCCGGCAAGGCCGCGTCCATGCGCAGGATGCGCGCCGGACACAGCTCATGCACATTGCTCTCGCCTTCGTAGACGATTTGCCAGGCAATCAAAGCTTCGTGGCGCAATTGCGCTGCCCAGCGCGCGCCTTCCTGGTTCAGGTGATGGGTGCCGTAGACATAGGGCTGGCCATAGGTGGTGGTGTCCTGGCGCGCGATATTGGCCTCGGCCTTGTAGCGCTCCCAGGCCAAATCCGGGTTGTAATCGGCCACCAGGACCGAAGCCGGCACGGTTTCGATATGGGTCTGTAACGCGCTGACCGCTTCCTCGCTGGAGGTCAAGCCGCTCATCTCGCGGTAGGGCACCTTCAATTCCGGCTGATAGATGTAATGATCGATGTCGTCGCCAAACGTCACCACATCGCCGAACTCGCCCGGCACGATATAGCAGTAGATGCCCTCCTGTTGCATCAGGATATGGATGTAGGCCCAATCGGAAATTTGATACTGGAAGCGGAATTTATGCTGGATATAGGTGCGGCGCAACTTGAAGATGAACTGGTGACCTCTCAAACCATGGCGTCGCAGAATGGCTTCGATGATTTGCGGGGCGCTGCGATTTTGAAAAATGCGGCTGGCGCGAGTCAGTTTCAGGCGGGCGATATGGGCTTCGAGCACCACACGGTAGGTACTGAAGTCAGGGGTGGTTTTGATTTTGCTGAAACGTGTGATGCAGCCGGAGAATTTGCGTAGTTCGGTGTCGTCGGCCGATACCCCGGCTTGGCGGGCGCCTCGAAAGAAGTCGGCTTCGCGGATTGTAAATGTCGCATCGCGACCGAGGTAGTCGCCTCGGGCGAGCGCGTCCGGGTGTGTCAGCTCGATGGTGATCCGGTAAGGTTCGCCCAGTTTTTCGACCGCTTCGAACGAGACCACCGACAAGTCGCTGCCGTGGGCCGGCCCCGCCACCACCAGGAAATAGCGTTGCTGTCGTGTCAGTCCCTTGTGCCCTGCTTCGCTCGTGCCACGTTTTCCCAGCAACTGCGCCATAGCATTCTTCCTCGTTATAAGCTTTTTTAAAAATGATAAAGCTCTAACTCGTGGATGCTATCCAGACCGGTCTGTATCACTTTCGGATGGGAAGGATAGACAGCTTTGAATGGCTTGTGAAGCCTGTATTTTTTGGGATGAGGATTTTTTATAAATACCTAAAAATACAGAATTGTCTTATTTCTACCGCTTGCAGAAGCATGGTACATATCTCGTCCTGCAAGACCTCGATGGTTGCCATAGACCACCGCCATTTCAAATAAACAAGGAATCTCGATGAGCGAAAGTTTTCAGAATGAGGTGCCGAAAGCCCGCATCAATATCAAGCTGGATCTCCATACCGGAGGCGCGCAGAAGAAGGTCGAGTTGCCGCTCAAATTGCTGGTGATGGGCGATTACAGCAACGGTCAGGACACGCGCATGCTGGCTGATCGACTCAAGGTGTCGATCGACAAAAACAATTTCGACGCGGTGCTGGCCGACTACAACCCGAAGGCCAAGATCGCGGTTGAAAATAAGATGGCCGGCGACGGCACAGAGTTGCCGATCACGCTTGATTTCAAGGCCATGGATGATTTCAAACCTGACGTGGTGGCCGGCAAGGTGCCTGAATTACGCGCCCTGATGGCCGCGCGCAATCTGTTGCGTGACCTTAAATCGAATTTGCTTGATAACACCAACTTCCGCCGTGAGCTGGAAAAAATCCTCAGAGACCCGGCTCTATCCGAGGGCTTGCGTACCGACTTGCAAAAAATCGGCGGCGCGGCGCCGTCTGCTCAATAAATCAGATCATTAAGAAACCCAAAAAATGGCAAAGAACGAAACCCAAGCGCATGACTCTGTCGGAGTAGAGGCCGTTGTTCTAGAGGCGCCCGGCAAGAGCATCTACGAATCACTGTGCGAGAAAATCAACTTAAAACCGGTGACGGCGACGCGCCCCGTCGAGTCTTACCAGGACGTCGACGAATTATCGGGGTCGTCGCTCGATGAACGCGTTACCCAAGCGATGCACGTTTTCTTGAATATGATCAAGCATTCATCGCAGCAGGTCGACCGTCTCGACAAAAGCTTGCTCGATTTCCATATCGCACAACTCGACGAGCAAATTAGCCAACAGCTCGATGCAATCATGCATCACGAGATTTTTCAGAAAATCGAGTCGGCTTGGCGCGGACTGAAGTTCCTGGTGGATGCACCGATTTTCGCCAGAACGTCAAAATTGAAGTGCTCGATGTGTCAAAAGATGCGCTACGACAGGACTTCGAAGATACGCCCGAGCTGATTCAAAGCGGTTTGTATCTGCACACCTATATTCAGGAATACGACACGCCGGGTGGCGAGCCGATCGGCTCGATCGTTTCCAACTATGAATTTAATCGGAGTCCGCAAGACATCGCCTTGCTGCGTCATATCGCCAAGGTTTCCGCTGCCGCCCATATGCCGTTTATCGGCGCGGTGTCGCCGGAGTTCTTCGGCAAGGATTCGATGGCCGAGGTTGCGAGCATCCGCGATATCGCTAATTATTTTGATCGCGCTGAATACTTGAAATGGAAGAGCTTTCGCGATTCGGATGACGCGCGCTATATCGGACTGACCTTGCCGCGTTTCTTGGCACGCCTGCCCTATGGCCCGGACACCGTACCCGTACGCGCGTTTAATTATACGGAGGCCGTCAAAGGTCCTGACCACTCGCGCTACTTGTGGGCCAATGCTGCGTTCGCCTTTGCCGCTAATATGGTGCAGAGTTTTATCAAGAATGGCTGGTGCGTGCAGATTCGGGGGCCGCAAGCCGGCGGTCTGGTGGAAGATCTGCCGATCCATTTGTATGACCTCGGCACCGGCAACCAAGCGAAGATTCCGACCGAAGTGTTGATTCCGGAAACACGTGAGTTCGATTTCGCCAACCTCGGTTTTATTCCGCTGTCGTACTACAAGAATCATGATTTCGCGTGTTTTTTCTCGGCCCACTCGACGCAGAAGCCGACGCTGTACGACACCTCCGAAGCGACCGCCAATAGTCGCGTTAATGCCCGGCTGCCGTATATTTTCCTGCTGTCGCGCATCGCCCATTATTTGAAGCTGATCCAACGAGAAAACATCGGCACAACTAAAGACCGGCGCGTGCTTGAGCTGGAATTGAACACCTGGATCAAGACGCTGGTAACGGAAATGACCGATCCTGGCGACGATCTGCAAGCCTCTCATCCGCTGCGCGAAGCAACAGTGATGGTCGAGGATATTGACGACAATCCGGGCTTTTTCCGCATCAAGCTTTTTATCGTGCCGCATTTCCAGATCGAGGGGATGGATATCAATCTGTCGCTGGTCTCGCAGATGCCCAAGGCAAAGAACTGAATTTTTCCGCGAAATGAGCTGCATGAACGCGATATGAGCGCACGACGTCCAAAAGATCCTGTGCGGTGAGCCATCCATGCGCAGCGCTGCCAAGCGCATCGCTGCGCACATAAAAACATTGATCATGAAAATTGCGAGACCGCTGTGGGCCCAGGGTATTTTTATGACGCCCCAACATTTCCAGCAGCAGGCGCTGTGGGAACGCTTTGCCGACGAACGTACCGCACGGCTTGCCAGCCCGGATCCCTGGGGCGTGCGCGAAGTCGCGTTCGATAAGCAGGCCTTGTCTTATGATCGCTTGCAATTGACCACGCTGGATGCGCGCCTGCCGGACGGCGCCCTGGTGGACACCGAGACCGCCGATCAACTACCTGAGGTGCGAGATCTCACCGCTGTGCCCACGGCACTGGACGCGGTCGTGGTGCTGATAGGTTTGCCGCTGATTAATGCGCAGGGCGGCAACTGCCTTGAAGCCGGGCAGAAAGCCACTGAGCCACGCCGCTTTCTGCGCGAATATCGGCAGGTCGCCGATCTGCATGGCGAGGGCCGAGAAGAAATCAGCGTCGAGCGGCATGCCTTGGCGTTGCTGTTCGATTTTGAAGTATCCGGCCATTATGTGACCTGTGCGATTGGACGACTGGTGCGCAATGCCCAGGGCCGGTTCGAGATTGATCCGGCCTTTGTGCCACCCTGCCTGTTTCTCTCGGCCAGCGCGCGCCTGATGGAACAGATGAACCGGCTGTCGGAAATTCTCAGCGCCAAGAGTGCAAGCCTGGCCGTGCGCCGGCGCGAGCGCTCCGACCAGATTGCCGATTATGCGGTGGCCGATGTCTCGCTGTTCTGGTTGCTGCATAGCGTGAATAGCATCTGGCCCGACCTCGCTCGGCTGTGTCAGGCGCCGGACCAACATCCTGAGCGACTGTATGCGGTACTCGCGCGTCTGGCCGGGTCGCTGTTGACCTTCTCCACCATCGAGACACTCAAGGCGATTCCGCCTTATGACCATTATGCCCAGGGTGCGGTGTTTGCCGAGCTGGAATCTCTGATCCGCGCACTGCTCAATGCGGTTATCCCGTCGCGGGTAATTCCGATCACGCTGGAGCGCCTCAGAGGCACCGCTTGGCTCGGACAAATCAATGATGAGCGCCTGGTTGACGGCGCCGACTATTACCTGTCGGTCCAGTCTGGACTGCCGGCTCACGCCTTGCTTGAGCAGTTGCCGCGTCTATGCAAAGCAGGTGCACCGGACGAGGTTGAGCAGATCGTCAATTCCGCTTTGCCCGGCATTCCCTTGCGCTCGATGTCGCGCCTGCCGGCGGCGATTCCGATCCGTATCGAAAACCAGTACTTCGCGCTTGACAGCGCCCATCCTGCCTTCAAAAGGATGGTCGCTGCACGCGCTTGCCAATTTTACGTACCGGCCTCTGTCCCGGATGTGTCACTTGAACTTTATGCTGTGCTACCAACATGATGTCCGTTTCAACGACCTACCCCACCGAGCTGCCGGTCGCACTTCGCGATACGGCACTGACGGCCACCAGTTTGGCCGGCCATGCAACACCGCCGTGTTTTGAGGTGTTCCGTGACTTATGCCGGAAACAAATCCAAGGACTGCGCAGGGAATTAATGCTCGCAGGGCACCCCGACGATGTCATCGACGACGCCGCTTATGCGCAATGCGCACTGCTGGACGAAATAGCATTGAGCTGCTTAAAGGAAGGGGCTCGCGATGCATGGGAACATGAGCCGTTACAGGTGAGCGAGTTCCAAAGTCACGATGCGGGTCGGGAACTCATTCAGCGTATTGAACGGCGCCTGGCACAAGCGCAACCGGACCTGCTGCTGCTCGCTATTTTTCAGGCGGTGCTGAACCTTGGCTTTCAGGGCAGGTTCGCGCTGGATGGTGTCGATGCGCGTGCGGCGCTGATGCGGGCCATTGACGAACGTCTGGGCCAGGGCATCGAACCTGGCGATGCCGTCGACACCCTCGTCATCAAGCGGCGCGCGACTCATGACTATCTCGGCCAGCTGTCGATCTTCGGTTGGTGGGTGACCGCCTGCGCCACTTCGGGAATCGTCTATGTCGCGCTCAGTCAATGGTTGAGCGTCTCGATTGCCCGCTTGGCACATTGATGGGGCGAAGTTTGAGTGCTTATCCATATCGAACCCTGTGGCTCTGGATCGCTACCCTGACGCTGATTTGGCTGGCGCTGTGGTCGCCCTGGTCAACCGGATGGAATGTGCTTTGCGCCATGCTGGTGATGTTTGTCGCACTACTGAGTATCGTGAGCGCAAGCCGGCGGAGGCGTGCGAGGCTTGCGGCCACGCGGCATGTGCTCGCGGCTATCGACGCCGCACTCGGTGCGGTGCCCGCGGACGTCAAGCGTAATATGCCCCTGGTGCTTGCCGTGGGTGACGCAGGGTCTGTGAACCGGCCAGGGGGATTGGCCCATCGAGCGGAATCGAGCCTTGCAGCGCGGGATGTCCTGCCCTGCGCAATTGCGACCGCTGGTCGCGGAAAGAACGGCGACGGCGACGGCGTGCTGGCCGATGTATTCGGCGCCGACTTGGTTCGTATCACAGACGCAGCCATCTGGGTGCGCTGCGATGAGCCGACGCGACTGTTACATCTGGCGTACGCACTTAAGTGCTGGCGCAACGGACAGGGTCCCGACGCCGTCGCCTATCTGATTGCCGCGGACCGCACAGAGAACCCAACGGCACTGACGACGGCTTTGAATCGCTGGCGTTCAGCCATCGTCGAGACGGGCCGTGCGGTAGGTTACCGTTTACCGGTCTGCGTCGCGCTCTACAGCGAACAAACCCATGCCACCGCAGAAGAATCTCCCTGGTTTGGCATTTCCGGTGTTTCCCGTCTGCAAATCGACACGCTCCCGACGCTGATCGCCTCGCGCCTCGCCCACTACACCCGCATGATGATCCCACTATTGCGGGAACCTCGTGCATACCGTGCCGCGCAACTCGATGCACTCACGCGCTGGGCGTGTGAAGCTATACTGCCCGTCCTTTGCGAGATGCAACGCGGCAGTCAAGCGCTGAAAGTCACCGCCTTCGGCGTAAGCGCAATCGAAGGCCGTCCAGCACCGACCTCGCTGTACGGCCGGTTCGTCACGCAAACCACGGGCCTGAGATATGCGGCCGCGGCGGGCATACGACTAGCCTATCCTCTGCCGGAGTCGTTGCTGCGAGGCATTGCACGGCAACCCGCACGACATGCGCTATCGCATGCCTTGGCGCATGCCGCAGTCTGGCTGGCGCTAGGCTTCTGTGCCGCCGCCGCGGCTTCGTCCTGGCAGAATCGTGCGTTGGTCGAGCGTGTGCTGGGCGATATGGCGCGCTACCAAGCGCTTGCCCCGGCCCAGGATGCCGCGCGGCTTGACGCACTCAAACAACTCAACCTCGATCGCGACGAACTGGCGCATTACGCCCATTTTGGCGTGCCGCCACGCTTGGGACTCGGTTTCTACCGTGGCGCTACGCTGTTGCCGCGCACCCGAACCCTGATCGCCAGCTACCGGCCTCCGGCGCCGCCACCGTCGACCATCGAGTTAGACAGCCTATCACTGTTCAATATCGGCAGCGCGGTGTTAAACCCGGGTTCCAATCGCGTGCTGATCGGCGCACTCGAGATGATTAAAGCCCATCCCCATAAGCGCGTCTTGGTCGCAGGTCATACCGATTCCATCGGCAAGCCCGAGAGCAATCTCAAACTCTCCGAGGCCCGTGCCGCAGCAGTACGCGATTGGCTCGCGGACGCCTCCGGCATACCCATTACGCATTTCGCGATTGAAGCTTATGGCGACACCCGTCCCATAGATCCGAACGACACCGAGGTCGGTCGCGCGGCCAACCGCAGGGTCGAAATCACCCTGATTCCCGACTGTCGCGATCAGCGTGACGGTCAATCTTCCCAAGGCCATCCGGCCTGTTCATTCGAGTAAAAGGAGCAAATGCAATGGCAATTCCAGCTTACATGTGGATCAAGGACGACGGCGGCGCCGATATCAAGGGTTCGGTCACGGTGCAGGGGCGTGAAGGCAGCGTCGAAGTGGTGGCCCTCGATCATGGCGTCAACATTTCGACCGACGCCAATACCGGTAAACTAACCGGTACACGGATACATAAGCCGCTGACCTTTACCAAGGCAACGGACGCATCGACGCCTTACCTGTACAAGGCGGTGACCACCGGTCAAACGCTGCAATCGGTCGAGATCAAGTGGTACGAAATCAATGACGCGGGCGAGGAAAAAGAGTATTTCAACACCAAGCTCGAAAACGTGAAGATCGTCGGTGTGACGCCGAAAATGCACGATATCAAGAACCCCATCTACGAAAAGCACAATCACCTCGAAGAAATCGAACTGCGCTACGAGAAGATCACCTGGTTGTATAAGGACGGCAATATTATTCATGCCGATAGCTGGAACGTGCGTTCCTCCTAAAGAGCCGCACGAAATTTTCTTGAGCGCCGTGTCCTGCCTCGGCAATTTTTTCATATCGAACGAATTTTCGGAACAGGGTATTAGGGGGCCGGTGCTGCGTTAATCTCCAACTAGCACCGGTTTTACGCACGGACTGTTTGCCACGCAGTTCGTGCGCTTTTTTTCTTCGATTTCATGCCATGACCCAACGTGACCTTGCGCCCTTACTACGCCGTCTCAGCCCACACTGTGCCCAGGCCCTCGAAGAGGCTGCCGCCCTGTGCGAAATACGCGCCCATCAAAATATCGATGTCGAGCATTGGCTGATCAAAATGCTGGAACTGGGGGATGGCGACCTGATCGCGATCTTGCGCCACTATGAAACGGATCTCGACGCTATCTGGAATAGCCTGCTCGGCGCGCTAGACCGGCAGCCGCATGCCTTACGCGGCAAACCCGGTTTGTCCCCTCGTATCGGCCCCTGGTTGGAGGCCGCATGGATGCGTGCCTCGCTGCAAGGCGGTTCGGCGACGATACGCTCGGCGCATTTGCTAAGCGCGCTCGTCGATATGCCGCATCTGCTGCGCGCACCTGATGCCTGGTTATTGCTCATCATTTCCCCGATCCAGATCGAACGCTTGATGCCTGAGCTGGACCGTATTTCCGTCGAAGCCCAGACTTTATCGGCGGATAGTCCTCGCCCTGCCATGGGCGCAGCGACTCTTAACGGTGAGCTAATACAGGAACCTGTGGCACTGCTGAATGCACGCAAACAAACCGCTGAGGACGCATTGCAGCGCTTCACCCTTGACGTCACCCAAAAAGCCCGCGAAGGCAAGATCGATCCGGTCTTTGGCCGCGATGTTGAAATCCGTCAAATGGTCGATATCCTGGCTCGACGCCGCAAGAACAATCCCATTCTGGTGGGCGACCCCGGCGTCGGCAAAACCGCGCTGGTCGAAGGCTTGGCCCTGAAAATCGCCGAAGGTGACGTGCCTTATGCGATCCGCGAGGTCCGCCTCCTGACACTCGATCTCGGGCTCTTGCAAGCCGGCGCCGGTGTCAAAGGGGAATTCGAACAGCGCCTTAACAATGTCATCGAGGCCGTCAAGCAATCGCCCACCCCTATCCTGTTGTTTATCGACGAAGCGCATACCTTGATCGGCGCCGGCAACACCGCAGGCGGCGCCGATGCGGCGAATTTGTTGAAGCCGGCGCTGGCGCGCGGCGAGTTGCGCACGATTGCGGCAACCACCTGGTCTGAATACAAACGGTATTTCGAACGCGATGCGGCGCTCGAACGCCGTTTCCAGAGGGTCCAAGTAGACGAGCCCGATGATGACACCGCATGCATGATGTTACGCGGCCTTAAACAGCGCTATGCTCAGCACCATGGCGTGCACATTACCGACGCCGCTGTTGATGCTGCCGTGCGCTTGTCGCGACGCTATTTGACCGGCCGGCAGCTTCCAGACAAAGCTATCGATTTACTCGATACGGCGGCGGCGCGAGTACGCATGAGCCTGGAGGCGACCCCGGTCGCCGTTTCGATGCTTCAGGCCCGGCGTGCGGCATTGGAGGTCGAACGTGCGGCCCTGGTTCGGGATCAGGGCGCCACAGCGGCGTACGTCGGCAATCGACAAGCGGCCATCGACACTCAACTCGCCACTCTGGCCCTCGAACTGGAACGGCTTGAATCAGCCTGGGTTGAGCAAAAGGCCGCCGTCGGCCAGCTCCTTGAACTGCGCCGGCAATGGCAAACCGCGCCTGACGAATCGGCCCGCGGCGACCTTCAAGCGGCAATCAAGACTGTCCATGCGGCGATGGCACGACACGGTACGCAAGCGTTGATCCAGACAGAAGTCGATGAGGCAACCATTGCCGGCGTGATCGCCGACTGGACCGGCGTGCCGGTCGACACGCTGCGGCAAGACGAACTGACCTCCTTGCTCGAACTGGAGGCCCGCCTGTCCCGCTTGGTGGTGGGGCAAGATGACGCGCTCGCGGCGCTGGGCAAGAGTCTGCGCGCGGCAAAGGCGGGACTCAAATCAGCAGATGCTCCGCTGGGCGTTTTCCTGCTGGTCGGCCCTTCCGGTGTCGGCAAGACCGAAACGGCGCATGCGTTGGCGGATGTCGTGTTCGGCGGTGAACGCGCACTGATCAATATCAATTTATCCGAATATCGTGAAGCCCACACCGTCTCACAGCTTAAAGGCTCACCGCCGGGATATGTCGGTTATGGTCAGGGCGGCATCTTGACCGAAGCTGTGCGTCAGCGGCCGTATAGCGTGATCCTGCTCGATGAGGTCGAGAAAGCTCACCGCGACGTGTTGAACCTGTTCTATCAAGTATTCGATCGCGGCTTTATGCGCGATGGTGAAGGTCGGGTGATCGATTTCCGCAATACGTTGATTCTGATGACCTCGAATCTCGGCTGCGAGCAAATCATGGCCGCGACCGACATCGCGACAGATGCAGGCCGGGACATCTCTAACGGACTGTTGATGGAAGCGATTCGCCCGCAACTCAACGAACATTTCCAGGCCGCTCTGTTGGCCCGGTTTCAGACGATCGTTTACCGGCCCTTGAGTCGTGCGGCCTTGGCGACGATTGTGCGGATGAAACTCGATCAAGTGGCGCAGCGCATCGCACGCAGATTCCCGGTATCGCTGGAATATGACAGCGCGCTACTGGACGAATTGGTCGGCGCTTGCTTGTTGCCGGACTCCGGCGCACGCAACATCGACAGCTTGCTCGATCAACAAATACTGCCCATGCTATCGCGCGAATTGCTGCTACATATGACCCGTCAGCCGGCGCTGGAACGAATCAGGCTAAGCTGTTCCGCAGAGTCCGGCATAACCGTCGAATTCGATCAAAGCGGGGCGGTAAGCCCATGACACGCCATGGACCCGGTCTGTTTGAAGCCGTGACAGGCTATTTCGCCAACGGCGCCGCCGTCGCCGACTTCGACGCCGCGACGCAAACCTTTCTGTCGGTACAGGACAATATCCAGCGTATCCTGAACAGCCGCCGCAATGGTTTAGTGCATCTGCCTGACTACGGGCTCGGTGATCTATCGATGATCTACTGTCAATTACCGGCTTCCGCACACACGCTTAAACGTGAGATCGAAACCACCTTGCTTAAATATGAGCCGCGGCTGAAATCTATCGCCATCGCGATTGACGAAACCGAACCCGGCATGTTGTTCAGTTTCACCATGAGCTGCCATCTCCATCGGGCGGGTCTGGTGCGATTCGGCACGCACTTTACACCCGATGGCCGCACGCGGCTCACGCTGCTGAAAGCCGAGCAAGATCTGAGATAAGCTGAATAAATCAGGACATATAGTATGCAAAAAATCTGGCTGAAATCCTATCCGGCGGGCGTGCCGGAAGACATTGACGGCTCGGCCTACCCATCGCTGGCGGCCCTGTTCGAAGAAAGTTTCGAACGCTATGCCGAGCGTAGTGCATTTGAGTGCGTCGGCAAACGCTTAAGTTATCGCGATCTCGATCAGCAATCGCGCCATTTTGCGGCATGGCTGCAATCGTGTGGCATCCTCCGCGGCACTCGGATTGCGATCATGCTGCCCAATCTGCTGCAATACCCGATCGCTATGGCCGGCATCTTGCGTGCGGCTTGTATCGTGGTAAATGTGAACCCGCGCTATACGGCGCGCGAGCTTGAGCATCAACTCAGGGACTCAGGCGCCGAAGTGATTGTGGTTCTGGAAAATTGTGTCCCTACCCTACAGTCAGTATTAAAGCGTACTTCGATCAAACATGTGCTGGTAGCGGTCGATGACGAAATTCCGGACTCCAGGGACCGGGGACTTAATCCCAAGCCCGGCGCTACCCGCGAAATCGCGCCGCCTTGCACGATCTCCGGCCACCTGACCTTTGGGGCCATGCTTGCCGTGAGCGCAAACCTTCTATTTGAACCACCACCGATTGGCCCGGACGATATCGCCTTCCTGCAATACACGGGCGGCACCACCGGCATACCCAAGGGTGCAATATTGTTGCACCGCAACGTGATCGCCAGTCTCCTGCAGTACGACGCATGGTTTAAGCCGCTACAGAAAAAAATCCCCGATTCTGAGATTTTGATCTCCGTGGTGGCTTTGCCGCTTTATCATATCTATGCCCTGAGCGCTTGCGCCCTACGCAGCGTGCATCTTGGCGGCATGGCAATCCTGATTCCGAATCCGCGCGACATCCCAGGTTTGGTCGAGACGCTACGTGCTCATGCCTTCCATTTTTTTCCGGCCGTCACTACGCTGCATAATGCTTTGCTCGACAATCCGGAATTTGCGACCTTGGATTTTTCAAAATTCCTGATCGCCGGCGCCGGCGGCATGCCCACCCAGGAGACGGTCGCCAAACGTTGGTTTGAAGTGACCGGCAGGCCTATTCTAGAAGGTTATGGCTTATCCGAAACCGCTCCCACCGCGATCTCGAACCCGGTGACCAATACGGCTTACTCGGGCTCCATCGGGGTGCCGATGCCATCTACGCGGGTCTCGATACGCGACGAGAATAATGAGCAAGTGCCACTGGGCCAGGCGGGCGAGATCTGCATCAAGGGCCCGCAAGTCATGGCCGGATATTGGCAGCGGCCGGATGAGACCGCGCAAGTGATGACCTCCGATGGTTATTTCCGGTCCGGCGATATGGGTGTGATGGACTGCAACGGTTATATCAAAATCGTCGGTCGCAAAAAAGACTTGATTCTGGTTTCCGGTTTTAACGTCTATCCGAACGAAATTGAGGATGTGGTCGCGAACTTGCCCGGGGTATTCGAAGTGGCCGCCGTCGGCGTGCCGGACCCGCGTTGCGGCGAAGCCGTGAAGCTATTTATCGTCAGACGGGACCCGGCGTTGACCGAGGTCGATGTGTTACGTTACTGCAAAGCGCAGTTGACCGGCTACAAGCGCCCAAAGTACATCGAGTTCCGCACCGAATTACCTAAAACCCATGTCGGCAAGATCTTGCGGCGTGAGCTAAGGGAGCCCAAGCTGAAATAATATACTATTGAATTAAAATGATTTTTTCGGTGTGCGGCTGAAGACAACAAAAAATATGTATAGCCTCATGTTTTTAACAGACATCTGTTAATTTAAGTAAGAATAATGTCTCTATATAGATGATGCTGCGAAATTATGCCCGTGGTACAACGGTCATAATTTCGCAAAATTGGAAATTGCGTCAAAATGATGCCGGCTTGCTTTTGAAGAAAACGATAAAACCGGATGAGGCTGGCGTGAAAATTCTGATGTGCACGAAACGCGATTTAGTCGGCAATATGATGCTCAATCGTCTGTTGCCGGCCCTATCCTCTGAGCACACCATTGAGATTGTGCTGGCCAATCGAATCCGCCCGGAAAGCAGCAGCGTCGCGGCACTAGGCTCGCTTAAATTTTTCGAGCAAGATTTACCTAACCGCTTGCTGTTCCCCCTGCTCGACCTGGCTAGCCACGACGGCGCATGGCGTTCTTTCGATGCGCTCGCGCGACATCATCGTGTACGCATCGATACAGCCGGCCATATCGCCAGCTCGGCCGAGCTGACACAGCGTGTTGCGGCCTCGCAACCCGACCTGATTGTGTCTTTTCAATTCGGCTTTATCTTTAAACCCGAGGCCTTGGCCGTGCCGCGTTTGGGCGCCTTGAACTTGCATTCCGGCGCCCTGCCCGAGCGCGCCGGCGTCAACCCGACATTTTGGTGCATGAAGGACGGCGACAGTCATGCCGCCTGCACCTTGCACTGGATAGACTCCGGCATCGATTCGGGACCGCTGCTTGAGGTGCGCCCCATGGCGCTCGATTATTCACGCTCGCTATTTGCCAACTGGATTGCCAATTACCAGAACGGTGCACAAATGATAGTCGATGCTATCGGCGCCTTGGCCCGCGGCGACAGCTTGTCTGCAACGCCGCAGGATGCTGCGCGGCGCTGTTATGTGCCGACCCCGACCGACGCCGATTTTGCCGATTTCACTGCACGTGGCAACCGCTTGGTCGATACCGATGATTACCTGGACCTGTTGTCGCATTATTTACCGGCGCGTTAAATCCCGATGACGCTTGAATTCACCAAAATGCAGGCTTGCGGCAACGATTTCGTCGTGATCGACGATCGTGCCGGCGTGTGGGCCGGCCGTGAGTCGGCGCTGGCCAAAAAATTGTGCCAGCGTCAATTTGCGATCGGCGCCGACGGTTTGCTGTTGCTGCGAAATGGGCGCGGGACGGGGCAATTCGACATGGTGTTTGTCAACGCGGATGGCTTGATCGGCGAATTGTGCGGCAACGGTGCGCGCTGTCTGGCGGCTTTTATCCGGCGTGCCGGCTTGGCGCAAGACAGCTTGCAACTCCAGACACCGGCGGGAATCGTGCAGGTGCAGTTTGTCGGTGACCAGACCATCGTTCTTGATTTGCCGGCGGCGGGCGTGCCGCGCTTCGATATCAGGATCGACTGGCAAGACCAGATCCTGGATTTCGACGCCATCGATATCGGCGTGCCGCATGCGGTTTGCTTTGTCGCCGATCTGACTGAGCTGGCCGCAATTCCCGTGGCAAGTTTGGGCTGCCATGTGCGCCATGATCGAGCGTTTATGCCGCGCGGCGCCAATATCGATTTTGTAGCCTTACATGATGGGCGTTTATATCTGCGCACTTACGAGCGCGGTGTCGAAGCCGAAACCCAGGGCTGTGGCACGGGCGCGACTGCTGCCGCCCTGCTCGCCCATACGCGTTTCGGACTGCCGTCGCCGATTACCGTGCAAACGTCGAGCGGTGAGTCCGTGACTGTGCGCTTCCGCAGCGATCACACCGCGCTGCAACTCGAAGGCGGTGCGCATTTCATTGCCGATGGCAAACTGGCTCCAGGCTTGCTCGACGATCTACCTCAGGCTGTTGCCGTAACTGCTGTCGGCATGGTCGCTGTTGTAGCCGCAACATGAGGCGCGCTTACACACTGAATCGGTACTTTGCGGTCGCGCTGGTGCTGACTCTGGCCTTGACGCTGACGGCCGCGGTCTTCGCCTGGCTGTCGGCACTGGAGCAGCGCGGCACGATATTGCGCGAAAGCCGTTTTGAATTCAGTCTGAACAATATCAAAAGCTCCATCGAATTGGGCCTGGAACTGGGCTTGCCGCTGCCCGATCTGCCCGGCGCACAACAGCTGATCGAGCAGACCCGTATGCAAGAGGCCGTCATTCTATCGATCGATATCGTTGATGCAAATGGCCATATTGTGTTTACCACCGAGACCGCCGGGGTCGGCGCCAATTTGCCGCAAGCCTGGCTGGCCCCATGTTTAAGCCGTGAGCGTACCAATTGGAGCACTCAGGATGAATCCGGTAACGTGCTGTGCGGCTCGGTGATGAACGGCTATGACCAGGTCGCGGGTGGTGTGGTGTTGCGCTATCGCCTGCCCAATCGAGCCAGCGCGTTCGGCGTACTTGGGCGTTCCTGGATGTTGGCCTTAAGCGCGCTGCTGGCGCTGGCCGGGCTCGGCAGTTTGGCGGGCTGGCTGGTATTACGGCATACCGAACGCCTATTGGACCGGCAGACCGACGCCATTGTCGGCCGCGCCACGGCGCTCGACATCGATACCTTGGCAGGTCCACTGGCCGCTGGTTTGACGACATTGGAGCGCCTCGAAAATGAATTGGCGGCGACGGATCGCGAAACCGATCGGCTCGATAATCTCAGCTAAATTGAGCTCAATCGGATCCCGCGCCATGCACCCCAAACTCCGCACACTCTGGCTTTCCTGGTCCGCGATCACGGCCGCCATCTTGTTTGCGATGGCATTGGTGGCGGTCCTCTTAGCCGGCAATGCAGGACGCAAACTGGCCGCACCCGAACTTGAGCAAACCACTCAGGTGATGGGCCATTCCCTGGCTCGCAAGATCGAGCTCGCGCTTCATTATCAAGTGCCGATCGACGCGCTGGTCGGCGTCGACGACTGGTTTGCCGGCATGGTCGATGCCAATGCCATTCTGGAAGCCCTAGCCTTGACCGATACCTCGGGTAAGCAACTGGCGGCTTATGGCGTGTCGCCCCAACTGCGTGTGATCCTGGCCACACGGCGCAGCGAACAAAGCAGTCTGGTAAACGGCATGTATATCAGCACACTGGCGCTGCGTAATCGCAACGATGTGATTGTCGGCTGGCTGCATGTCGGCTGCGTGACGCCGGAAACGGGGCTCGCGGCTTGGATCGGGACGTTTGCGGCGGCGGCTTTGCTGGCTGCATTGGCGTCCGCGTTGCTCTATAAATTGATCGTACTGCGGCTCGCGCAACCTCTTGCCGAATGCCGCGCCGCCAACACCAGCCTGGCGGCTGGAGCGTTACCGCGGCTTTATCCGATTGCGGTGCGCGATCCGGCCACGCGCCTGCGCGCAGCGTTGGCGGAGCGCATCCAGAACGTCAGGCGCAGCAATGCGCATTTGTTGCTGAAGATTGGCGAGGTCCGCGCCGCGCATTTCGATCCGGCCATCCTGCAAGCACTCGATGATTTGGCTGTGCCGCTGGCAGGACGCGAGCATAAAGGCGATACCCTGGTCGATACCGGCAAGCCTCGCCCTAGAAGCCGCGCCACGCTGCGCGCCTTAGGCGCGACCGCGATCGGCTTGCTGCTGATTGTGTCCAGTTTGCTGTTCTTACAACATCTGCACGGCGATGCCGACGATCAGCGCGTGGCGAGCGCCGGCCGGCAATCGCTGCACCAGGGCTGGCTGGCTACCCTGGACAACGACCAGACCATACTCGATGAAAAGCTTGGGGACCTGCTGGCGCAAGCTCACTTTACCGCGCTGCTGGCGGCGAACGACGATAAGGCGCTCGATGCCGAACTTGAGCGGCTCTCCACGCCGCACCTTGCCTTGGCGGTGTTTAATCTCGATGGCAGCCCGCGTGCCGCGAGCGGCCCCAGAAATGAGTCCGCGCGACTCGACCCCTTGACGCTGGAGCCGCTGAGCGAACATGCCCTGAGTATTCATGGTATCTGGCAAAACGCCGCGAGAATATATCAAAGTGGCGTTGCCAGGCGGGTTACCGTCGGCCAGCAGGAAATGATCGTGATGGCCGCGCAGCCCCTCGATTACAGCCTGGCGCATTTGAGCGCGCGGCTGGAGGCGCCGACTGCCGTGGCCGATATTCGCGGCCAACCCGTGTCGGCCCAAGGTGCTGCGCTGATCGACGCCTGGAAGCGCGGCGAGCGGAAAGACCGCCTGATCAATGAGGATACGGCACTCCTGATCACGGCTCCGCTGATTACGCCCAGCGGCCATACCATCGGCACCTTGCTGGCGGCCCTGCCGACGCAAAATCAACTCGGTCTGGGCGTCAACCTGTTGATGGTGTTAAGCGTGGCAACCGTCTTGACGACGGCCTTGTTTCTGCTGTTTTATTTACATCAGCTATTTCAGCCCTTTGCGCGCACCACGCAAAGACTCGAAGAGCTGGCCGATGGCAAAACCGAGAGCGACGTGCAATTCGACGAAGACAGCCGCGAACTCTGGCAGCAGCGTCACGCCGTGCAGCGCATTGCGGAAAAAATTGAAACCCTGGAAACCTTACGCCGCTCGCGCGAAAGACAGGGGCGTCGGCAGGCCCGCTTTATCCGCTTGCAAATGATGCAACTGGCTGAGCGTCTCGATGAAGGCGCACGCCGCGGCATCCTTGACGATCTGGAGCGCATAGAACATGCGGGCCAGCCCGTGGCCACCCGGGCGCTAGACGACCCGCGCCTGGAGCGCATGGTCGACGAGTTCGGCATTCTGGCGCTGGGCTTCCAAAATCTGGTCAGCCGCGTCGGACAGCAGTATCAAGAATTAGACCGCTTGGTCAGCGAGCTGCGCGAGGCGCTACGCGCAAAAACCCAGTTTATTGCACTGCAACAGGAACTGGAAATCGCGCGCAAGATGCAGTTGTCGATTTTGCCGCATGAATTCAAACCGTTTAACGGTTTGGAAATGCACGGGGCCATGGTGCCGGCCAAAGAAGTCGGCGGCGATTTCTACGATTTTTTCAATATCGATGAGCACCGTGTCGCAATGGTGGTCGCCGACGTCTCCGGCAAGGGCATTCCTGCCGCCTTCTTTATGGCGATCGCGCGCACGTTGCTGCGAGCCATCGCCCAGTTTAGCGACAGCCCGGCGTCTTGCGTAGCACGCCTGAACGATCTGCTGGCCGCCGACAATGAAGAAATGATGTTCGTCACGCTGTTCTATGCGATCTTCGACACCCGCGACGGCTCGCTCATCTATGCCAATGCGGGCCATAACCTGCCCTATCTGTTGCGCGCCGATGGCCGCATCGAAGTGGTACCCGGCACGCATGGCGTCGCACTTGCCGTGGTGCCCGATTTCGATTTCCAGGAAGGCCGCTTGACGCTGGAGCCCGGCGACGGTCTGTTTCTGTATACCGATGGCGTCACCGAAGCCATGGACAGCCGCGAACAACTCTATGGCGACGCGCGCCTGATTCTTACCTTACGTACTTTGCGCCTACTGCCCGTGCGCGATATTCCCGGTCGCATGGTCGAGCTGATCAAGGAATATGAAACCGGTGTTGCTCAAGCCGACGACATCACCTGCCTGATGGCTCGCTACCGGGGCCCTGCGTGAAGCGCGAGTACCGCATCCTGCTTGCCGGCTCTATTCTGCTGGCCTTTGCGGTGGCTTTGCTGCTATTTTTGAATTACGCCAAATTCGGTTCCACCTTGGAAAATCGTGAGCGGGCGCGGCATGCCTTACTCGCCGACCATCTGGCGAAAATCTTAGATGCGCGCTTGGCGCTCGGTCTGCCGCTGGAGCGTACGGCCGAGCTACAGACCATCTTGTCGCGCGAATTGGCCTATGATCCGCGGCTGCATGCCATCGCTGCCTTCGATGCAGATGGCGTATTACGCATGCTAGGCGGCCGGGGTCAGCCGGGTTTGTGGGCCGCAGCCTGCCAAGCCCTGGAGCAAAACAGTCGGATGCCATCGCAAAACGATGCGGGCAGTCTGGCGTTTGCCTTGCATAACGACTTCGGCGTGAAGGCCGGATGCCTGGTGATGGAATACGATTTGCGCGGTACACAATTGCAGTCGCGTGCGGCTGTCGCCGCGGTCTGGCCGGTGGCCCTAGTCACGCTGTTGGCCGCGCTCGCACTATTGGCCGTGTTGGCGCCGCGCATGGTGCGCCAGAATGCGGCAACCCCCGAGCGCGCGACGCGTCACGCCAGTTTATTGATTGCGGTGCTGCTGTTGCTGGTGCATTGCGTGATTGCATGGAGTGCTTATCAAACCTTTGCGCGGATCAGCCGTGAAGATGCGCCGCGGCTCGCCGAAACGCTGGCTCATACCCTGACGCCAAGCATCGAGCGTGCGCTCGAGCACGACATCCCGTTGAATCAGTTGCGCGGTGTCGAGGCGTGGCTGCAACCGGTACTGGAACTCGGCCCGGAGTTTGCCCGCTTGAGTATCGACGACGCGGCGGGCCGGCGTTTATTCGACGTCGACGATCCACGTCGCCGCGGCGCGGATGAAAACGTCTATGGTTTCCCGCTGCAAGTCGGCGGCCATACGGTCGGCAGCCTGGTCGTGACGCTGGATTTACTGCCGCTGGCCGAGCGCACCCGGCAACTCGCGATGGAGTTTGTCACGCTGCTGGCGATCAGCGTGCTGATCAGCATGGAGGTCTTACATGGCATGCTGGCGCATGCGCTTGCCGGTCATGCAGGACAGGCGCTGGCAAGACTCAGATTGCCGCTGTTTTTGTTTTTCGTGGGCTCGGAGCTGCCGCGCGCATTTTTACCGATGTGGGCCAAGCAGCTGGCCCAGCAACCCTTGCCGCAATCTTGGTCGGGTACAGCGTTGGCCGGCGTGTTTGCGCCGTTTGTCAGCTTGCCGGAAGCCGTACGCTCGACGCTGCCGATTTCATTGTTCTTATTGACGATTGCCTTGGTTTCTCCCTTGGCTGGGCGCTATAGCGCGCGCCATGGCCCGATTCGGCTGCTGCAGTTCGGCCTGCTGCTCGCTTTGCTCGGTCATGTGCTCGCGCTGCTGTCGGCGTCTTTGCTGAGCCTATGTGCGGCCCGCGTACTGGCCGGAGCCAGTTCCGGATTTATCACGGTCGCTGCCTTCGACTACATCGGTCGCGATGGCGCCCGTGCCCGAGGCATGGCGCAGTATCTTTCTGCTTACGTCGCCGCGGGCATTTGCGGTGCAGGATTGGGCGCCCTGCTGGTCGATCGCGTCGGCACCGCCGCGGTATTTTCGATCGGCATCGGCTGCACGCTATTGGCGGGTCTCGCGCTACTGGGGCTGCCGGCACTGGATAAGACCGGCCGCGAGCCGGCGCAGCTATTTCGCGCACTCGGTCAAGTGATGCGCGAGCCGCGCTTCTTGCGGCTGATTCTCCTGGTCGGCCTGCCGATGCAAATTCTGCAGCAGGGCTTGCTGTTTTACTGGGCGCCGCTGGCGCTGACCGCTCAGGGCGAACCGACTTCCTTTGTCGGCTTAACCATGATGGCCTATTTTTTCCTGGTGCTGCTGCTCAATGCACCAGCTGCACGCTGGGCCGACGGTAGTGGGCGGCATACCCTGATCGCTCTGACAGGGCTTGCGATCGCCGGCGCCGCGGGTATTTTTGGCGGGGTGTTATACACTTCGACCACGGTCGCCATCAGCGTCGCCCTAATCGGCGTTATCTGGGCGGCAGGCTTCCCGGCTCAGGGCGCCTTGGTATTAAGATTGGGGGAAAGCCGGCTGGCGGGGGTGGCGCCAACCGTGACAGTCGGTGTATTCCGGATGATCGAGCGCATCGGCGCCATGCTGGCGCCACCTCTGATCGCACTCCTGATCGGTTTTTTCGGTTATGCCGACACCGCAAAACTCATCGGCATGGTACTGATAGCATGTGCACTACTGCAAGGCTGGCTCGTGAAACAGGAGAAAAAAACATGACCCGGCAGCGCTCTATGTTAATGGCCGGGCTGATGTTTATCGTCAGCCTGGCGTTGAATCCTGCGCGGGCGGATACCGCAAAGCGCGTTTATTTGATCACCAATCATGGTTGCGAGGATGTTTGCCGCAGCTTTCAACATAATTTGGAAAGTCAGGGTCCGGTCGACTTTATCTTGCGCGACGTAGACGGCGATGTATCGCGCGTAGCCGGCTTAATCAAAGAGGCCCGCCAACTTCGTCCTGACCTGATCGCTACTTGGGGCACCGGGATTACGCTGGCCGTGGTCGGCCCCTATGATGCAGTCGAACCATCGGCTTACGTGACGGATATCCCCGTTGTCTATATGTATGTCGGCAACCCGGTCCAATCCAAGATCGCCCGGGACCCACAACACTCGGGTCGCGCCAATGTCGCGGGCGCCAATACCGCCGTGCCGATGAATGAACAGATCAATTTGCTGGCCTCGTATCGCAAGCTCAGCAAGATCGGCATGCTGTACAACACCGACGAGCCGGCCGCCGTTGCACAAGCCGATGCCGCACGGCGTGATTTTCAGGCGCGTGGCGTGCAAATTATTGAGGCCAAATTGGTGCTGGGCAAGGACGGTCGGCCGAATGCGAGCGAGATCCCGGTCGCCATCGAAAAAATCGCCGACAGCAAACCTGACTTTCTTTATCACATTGGCTCAACCTTTACGTTGGAGCAAATTGCCGAGATCAGCAATGACGCGATAGCGCACGACATACCGATGTTCAGCTCGACTGAGCCGGCTTTTCGCGACGGCAACGTATTGCTGGGTCTGATCAGTCCTCTAGCCAGTATTGGCCAGGTTTCCGCTTACCAAGCCGGACAAATTCTATTCCACGGCAAGCGTGCGGGCGATCTGCCGACCCCAACCGTGACGCATCATTCGGTTTTGATCAATATGCACGCCGCGCGCGCACTCAAGCTCTACCCGCCGATGAAATTACTGCAATTTGCCGATCTGGTCGAGTGAACAGGCATCATCAACTTTCCTGATTGTTTGGCAAGTCGGCGAATGGGGGATTGTTGTTGTCTACCTGCGCGATGAATAGCCCCGCGGATGGCTATTTTAGAGAATTTTTGTGTGTAATAATCTTTGCTCTCATGCAACTGGCGCAAACAGATAGAGCACTATCGGGGAGCATGAGGTCCTTAGCCGCGCGCCTGGGCGTTACTTACTTTCTTTGGAGATGAGTTATGCCTGATTTCACCAATCTTCTTATGTTCGGTCTTATAGCGTTCGGAATGGTTTTAACGCCAGGACCAAACATGATCTATCTCATTTCCCGCTCAATTTGCCAAGGTAGACGCGCAGGCCTCATCTCCTTGGGTGGTGTTGCTCTAGGCTTTGTGTTCTACATGCTCTGTGCCGCTTTCGGCATTACCGCGTTTGTATTTGCAGTACCTTACGCATACGATACCCTTCGCTTTGGCGGCGCTTTATACCTCTTATATCTTGCTTGGCAAGCCGTCAAACCGGGCGGACGGTCCGCGTTTGCGGTGCGCGATCTCCCCATCGATACGCCGAGAAAACTTTTTACCATGGGATTTATCACGAACCTAGCTAATCCCAAAATCGCCGTCATGTATCTGTCCTTGCTTCCTCAGTTTATTACGCCAGGGCATGGCAGCGTTCTTGTTCAATCCATAGCACTCGGCTGCGTTCAGATTTCGATCAGCCTCTTTGTCAATGCGCTTATCGCCGTGATGGCCGGCTCGATTGCCACCTTTCTATCGGGACGCCCGCTGTGGCTATTGGTGCAACGCTGGATCATGGGAACTGTTCTGACAGGATTGGCTGTGAGGATGGCTTACGAATCTAGGAAATAGTGACACGTTTGAATTGGAAAATGCATGACGGGCGGGCGATGCCTGTATCGGCACGGGGAAGGCGTCGACGCTAAAAGCGGCATTTTTTCGCCCCGTCGGCGCCCGCCCCCTGCCGTCGATCAATCCGGGATCACCGCGGTCGCTTCGATTTCGACCAAAGCCCGGTCCTCTATCAATGCTTTGACTTCGACCGCGCTCATCGCCGCATTAAAACTGCCGATCAGCTCGCGGAAGGCGACGCCGATTTCCGGGTAGGCGGCGAGATAAGCCTGTTTATCGGTGACATACCACGTCATCCGCACGATATGTTCTGGTTTGGCGCCCGCCTCTTTCAGCACGTCGACGATATTTTGCAATGCTTGGCGTACTTGCCCGCCCATTGTGTCGCTGACAAACTCGCTTTGCGCGTTCCAGCCGACCATGCCGGCCACAAAGACCATCTGGCCGCGTACTGTGACGCCGTTGGCATAGCCGCGTGGCCGTGGCCAACCGGGAGGAAGAAGTACTTGCATAGGATATGACTCCAGTCAAACGGATTGAAATTTCATCAGGGCATCCCGCAAATCGTCAGGGATGGCAATGGCCCGATGCGTATCGAGGTTGGTTGTCACCAGCACTTGTTGCACAGCGACGCATAAGGTCGCGCCTTTCATTACATCGAGTTTCAGACGTATCGAACTACGGCCGATATGTTCCAACGATAAGCCGAGCACGATATCGTCGCCCATTTTGCTAATCGCGCTGAACTCACAGCTCAAGCTCACGGTCGGCAGGCCGACTCGGCGCGGGCCCAATAAATCCGCATAGGCAATACCCAGCGCGTCGCTAACCCAGTCTTCGATCAAGCCGTTGAACATCACTAGGTATTGCGGGAAAAATACAATGCCGGCCGGATCGCAGTGCGAAAATCTCACTTTAAGCGGGCGCTCGAAACGTTGCGTGGTACTCATGGTTGCTTGACCTTAAACCGGCTCGTGCAAGCGAAAGCGCTGCAGCTTACCGGTATTGGTACGCGGCAATACATCTCTGAACTCGATAGCGCGCGGGTATTTGTAAGGGGCGATGCGCTGCTTAACGAAATCCTGGAGTTCCTTGACCAGCTCCGGTCCCGCTTGCGCTCCGGCTTCCAACACGACGTAGGCTTTGACGATCTGACCGCGCTCCTCGTCGGGCACGCCGATCACACCGCACTCGGCGACTTTGGGGTGCTGCAATAGGGCATCCTCGACTTCCGGCGAGCCAATATTGTAGCCGGACGAGACAATCATGTCGTCCATGCGCGAGTGAAAATGGAAGTAGCCATCTTCATCGACAAAATAGGCGTCGCCCGTCAGATTCCAACCCTCTCTGACATAGTTCTTTTGACGTGAATCGGCCAGGTAGCGGCAACCCGTCGGGCCTTTGACCGCCAGCATGCCGACCTGCCCGGCCGGCAGCACATTACCCTGCTGGTCGACTACGCGCGCTTGATAGCCCGGTACCGGTTTGCCGGTGGCGCCTGCGCGCGCATGGGTCTCGTCCGCCGAGATAAAAATGTGCAGCATCTCGGTGGCGCCGATGCCGTCGATCAGCTCGATGCCGGTATGGCTTTTCCACAGTTCGCGGGTCGCAGCCGGCAGCACTTCGCCGGCCGATACGCATTTGCGCAAAGCGCTGTGCCGCAAGCTATCCCCGTGCGCGGCCATCGCTCGATAGGAGGTCGGCGCAGTAAACACCACGCTGGCCCGATAGGTTTCGATGGCTTCGAGCAAATTTTTAGGTGAGGCCATTTCCAGCAAGACCGTGGATGCACCGACGCTCATGGGGAATAAGACCAGCCCGCCCAACCCAAATGTAAATGCCAGCGGTGGGCTGCCGATAAAGATATCGTCTTCATGCGGGCGCAACACGTGAGCTGGCCAGCACGCACAGATCGCCATCACGTCGCGATGGAAGTGCATGGTGCCTTTGGGTTCGCCCGTGGTGCCCGAGGTGAACGACAAAATGCAGGTGTCGTCGGCGGCCGTATCGAGGTTGATAAATGCCTCGCTTTGCCGGTCCATGGCAGCCTCAAGGCCGGACTCGGAGCTATCGTTAAAATAAGCGATATGCTTCAAGAGCGGGCGCTCAGTCGCGGCCAGTTGGAGTTCGACAGCCAGCCTAAGATCGCACAGCGCATGACTGATCTGGCCTTTTTCCAAAACCTGCTTCAGTTCTTTTGCCCGCAGCAGCGGCATCGTCGCAACCGCGATGCCGCCCGCCTTGATTACGGCGAACCAGCACGCCACCATCATCGGCGTATTCGGTGCATGCAGCAGCACCCGATTTCCCGGAATTAGGCCCATTTCATTGACCAGCACATTGGCGATGCGATTGGCCTTGTGCAGTAAGTCGGCGTAAGTCCAACGCAAGCCGTCGGGCGCCTGTAGGCATAGCCGCTCGCCGCGTCCCTGGCTAACAGGCAGATCCAGCAGTTGCGTGGCGCAGTTTAGGCGCTCAGGGAACTGCAGCTCGGGCAAGGTAAACAGGAAATCCGGTTGTTGCTCGACGGGCGGCAGGTTGTCGCGGGCAAAGGTGTCTAGATGTGCGCTGAACATAAAACAGGCCTCGGAAATGTGAAACGGCGTGAATTACTTAAGATCGCGCAATACCTCGCGCGCAATGATCATTTGCTGCACTTCGGTGGCGCCTTCATAAATTCTGAGCGCGCGAATTTCACGATATAGTTTTTCGACGGTCTGCTCGCTCACCACGCCCAAGCCGCCCCACATCTGTACCGCTTCGTCGATCACCCGTTGCGCACCCTCGGTGGCCGCCATCTTGGCCATGGCGGCTTCGCGCGTGACCTTGTGCCCGCGATCGCGCATCCAGGCGGCGCGGTAGGTCAGCAAGGCGGCGCTGTCGATGGTGGTGGCCATTTGCGCCAGTTTGGCCTGGGTCAATTGAAAATCGGCCAGCACGCCGTTAAACATGCGCCGCGTGGTGGCGCGTTGCAGGGCTTCATCGAAGGCCCGCCGTGCAAAACCGAGCGCTGCGGCGGCCACCGAGGTGCGGAAAATATCGAGCGTGCGCATCGCCAGCTTGAAGCCTGCACCGGCCTCACCGATACGTTGGCTCAGCGGGATCCGGCAGTCGGTAAAGCGCAGTTTGGCTAGCGGATGCGGCGCGATGACCTGAATCCGCTCTGCAATCTCCAGGCCCGGCGTGTCGGCGTCGACGATAAATGCCGAAATGCCGCGCGTGCCCGGCGCTTCCCCGCTGCGGGCGAAGACCACGTAGAAATCGGCAATGCCGCCATTCGAGATCCAGGTTTTTTCGCCATTCAAGACCACTTCATGACCTTCGATACGCGCTTCACAGGCCAGCGCGCCGACGTCGGAACCGGCATCGGGCTCGGACAAGGCAAAGGCGGCAATCGCGTCACCGCGCACCACACGGTTTAAATAGCGATCTTTTTGTTCAGGACTGCCATCGAGACTGATCGCGCCAGATCCCAGACCTTGCATCGCAAAGGCGAAGTCGGCCAAGCCGTTATGGCGGGCCAGCGTTTCACGCATCAGGCACAGACTGCGGGTGTCGATGGCCTCGGCAGCGCCGCCGTAAGCGGCGCCGGCAACGGCGTATCGCAACCAACCTGCATCGCCCAATGCTCTCACGCAGGCGCGGCAGGCCGCATCGACGTCGGCGCCGTGCAGCTTGGCGATATGGTCGGCAGCCCACGGTTCAAGGGCCGCGCTGAGATCGCGGTGCTGCGGTTCAAAGAACGGCCAATCAAGATAAAGCGTGTCGCTCATGGAAATACCTCGCGGGAATTGGTGCACACCTTCGGGTTCAATTACCTTCGAAAGTCGGCTTGCGTTTTTCAGCGAAGGCGTGGTATGCGCGGGAAAAATCTTCGGTCAGCATGCACAGTGCTTGCGCTTGCGCCTCCGATTCAATCGCCTCGTCGATGCTCATGGTCCACTCCTGATGCAACATGGTCTTGGTAATGCCGTTTGCAAATGTCGGGCCATGGGCAATCTCGCGTGCCAGGGTGAAGCTTTCTTCCAGTAGGGAGTCGGCTGCGCACAAACGATTCAGAAAGCCCCATTGGAAAGCTTCTTCACCACCTAACGCGCGCCCGGTATAGAGCAAATCACTGGCTCGACCCTGACCTATAATGCGCGGCAACAAGGAGCAGGCGCCCATATCGCAGCCGGCCAGCCCAACCCGGTTGAACAGAAAGGCCGTCTTGCTACGCGCGGTGCCTAGGCGCAGGTCCGAGGCCATCGCGATAATCGCTCCGGCTCCGGCGCATACGCCGTCTACGCTGGCCACAATCGGTTGCGGACAATGCCGCATGGCCTTGACCAGCGCGCCCGTCATGCGGGTGAACAGCAGCAACTCGGGAGCGCTTAAACCGATCAAGGGGCCGATGATCTCGTGGACGTCGCCGCCGGAACAGAAATTGTCGCCAGCGCCTTGCACCATCACCACCTTGACATCGTCGGCATAGCGCAGCTGTTCGAACAGGTCGCGTAATTCTGCATAGGACGCGAAGGTCAACGGGTTTTTACGTTCCGGGCGATTCAAGGTGATGATGCCGACGCGCTCACGCACTTCCCATTTAAAGTGCGTGGCGACATAGTCGGCACAGGGTCTACGGTTGCCCGCAAGCAAGGACGGGTCGATAGTTGAAATAGTGTGCGGCACGGCAACGCTCCTGGTGGCGGGGTCAGTCTGCGGCGCCCTTCGCCGTGCCCTTGTCGGACACGAACGGGGTGCTTAGATTTTGGTTCAGTTGCACGCGTAAGCGGCCCAGCAAATCATGCAATTGCACGCGCTGCGGCACGCTTACGCCGGAAAATAATTCGACTACCCAGCCTTCATGCACCGAGGCAATGGTTTCGAACATGGTGCGGCCTTTCGCCGTCAGGGCGACCCGCGAAGAACGCCGGTCGGCGGCTTCCGCTACGCGCGTCACCAAGCCTTCTTTTTCGAGTTCGTCGGTCAGGCCGGTGACGTTGCCGCCTGTCACCATGAGAAATTTCGACAAGGCACTCATCCGCAATCCTTCAGGATGACGATGCAATTGCGCCAGAAAGTCGAAACGTGCCAGTGTGATGCCGAACTCGGTGCGCAGGCGCTTGCGAATCTCGGTTTCGATTTGCGTGCTGCACGACAAAAGTCGCAACCAGACTTTCAAAGATTGGTGATGATCCGATTCGACGCGCCCTTCCAGGCCGATATTTTCGTCGTCGAGCAAAGGCATGGCCTCGCGTGCGGTATTTCCCTTCATCGCCACTCCTTGAATTTTTTTCACATAACCTCGCCGCCTGAGACCGAAATACACTGGCCGGTCAAGGCGCTCGCGGCATCCGAGCAGAGCCACAAGACAGTCTGTGCCACTTCTTCGGGTTGCATGATACGCCCCTGCGGATTCGATTTTTCGAATTCGGCGCGCGCCAGTTCCGGGCTGCGGCCGGTTTTTTCGACCACGTTGGCGATACTGTTTTGCAGGATTTCGGTATCGGTATAGCCCGGACACACTGCGTTGACGGTAATGCCCTGCTTCGCCACTTCCAGTGCCAGCGAACGCGTCATACCCACCACGCCATGTTTGGCCGCCGCATAAGCGGCCACGTAGGCATAACCACGTTGCCCCGCGGTACTGGCGATATTCACGATGCGCCCGCGTTTGGCGTTTTGCATGTCCGGCAAACTCTGCTGGGTACACAAAAAGGTGCCGGTCAAATTGACATCCAGCATGCTTTGCCAGAGCGCCAGGCTGGTCTTGCCAAACGGCGCGCTGACGGCCTGCCCTGCATTATTGATTAGGATATCGATCGGACCATTGACCGCCCGGGCTTGAGCAAAGGCTTGTTGCACGGCATCGGCATCGACCACATCGACGGCAACGGCATGGGCTCCCGCGACTTCACGGGCCAAGCTTTCCAGTAAGGGTAAGCGGCGTCCCATCAGGGTCACGCGGGCGCCCTGCGCGGCGAGCGCGCGTACGATGGCGGCGCCAATCCCTTGGGCCGCACCCGTGACAACCGCGTGGCGGCCGATAAGCGGCCGCTTATCGGCCGAATTGTCGGAATAGGCTGAATCCGGCTGACGGTGTTCGCTAGAAGTGCTCATTTAAATAGGGGCCTTTTCGACGCTGCCGGCTTGCAAGGCTGCCAAAGCAGCATGCTCGCGGGCAAAGTTTGCCTCAAGCTGGGTCTTACCAGCACGGTACTGCTGGGGCCAGGCGATCGGCGTATAGCCGATCTTGGCCGCTTCGGTCAGGGTCCATGCCGGGTTCGCCAGATGCGGGCGGGCCACCGCGCAAAGATCAGCGCGGCCTGCCGCGATAATGCTGTTGACATGGTCCGCCTCGGAAATCGCGCCCACCGCCATGGTGGCAATGCCGACTTCATTGCGGATGCGGTCGGCGAACGGGGTCTGGAACATCCGCCCATAGACCGGCTTTTCCTGCTTGCTGACCTGCCCCGACGAACAGTCGATCAGATCGGCACCGGCGGCCTTAAAGGCACGCGCAATCTCGACTGCGTCGGCCGGCGTGATGCCGCCTTCGACCCAATCGTGCGCCGAAATCCGCACCGACATCGGCAAATGTTCGGGCCAGGCGGCGCGCACCGCGGCAAATACTTCCAAGGGGAAACGCAGTCGTTGGGCCAGGCTGCCACCATACTCATCAGTACGCTGATTGGTCAGCGGCGAGATAAAGGCCGACAGCAGATAGCCATGCGCGCAATGCAGTTCCAACCAATCGACGCCCGCTTCGGCGGCCCAGTGCGTGGACCTAACGAAATCGGCCAGCACCTGGTCCATATCTTCACGGCTCATTTCGCGCGCGACCTGGCTGACCCCGGCCAAATATTGCTGGGGCGAAGCCGAGATGATGGGCCAGTTGCCCTCTGTCAAAGGCTGATCGATGCCATCCCAGGCCAAGCGTGTCGAGGCCTTGGCGCCGGCATGGCCGAGTTGCATCGCAAACTTGGCGTCGCTGTGTTGGTGCACCCAGTTGATCACGCGCTGCCACGCCAGCATCTGCTCGTGGGTATACAGGCCGGGACAGCCCGGCGTGATGCGTCCTTGCGCGCTGACACAGGTCATTTCGGCAAACACCAGACCTGCTCCGCCCATGGCGCGTGCGCCCAGATGGACCAGATGATAGTCGCCGACCAAGCCATCGACGGCCGAGTACTGGGCCATCGGCGACACGACCACGCGGTTTTTCAAGGCGACGCTGCGCAATTTAAACGGCGTAAACATGGGCGGCGGAGCCGGCACATCGTTCGGCAAGGGTGTGCCCGACGCTTGGCCGGCAAACCAGCGTTCATAACCTTCCAGCCAGTCTTTGTCGCGCAAGCGCAGATTTTCATGCGAGATACGCTGCGAGCGCGTCAGCATCGAATACATAAATTGTTCGGGTGCGAGCGCATCGGCATAGCGTTCGCCGACTACCTCAAACCATTCCATCGCATTCCAAGCGGCATTTTGCAAGCGCAGGACATCGATACCGCGCAAGGCCTGATAAGCCTCCAGAACCTCAGGCAAATGAGCGGCCGTGTCACCGAAACGCTGGAACTGACGCACCAGCTCAATCGCATCTTCAATCGCCAGTTTGGTGCCCGAACCGATGGCAAAATGCGCCGTATGCGCCGCGTCGCCCATCAGCACTACATGGCTGTGGCCATTGAAGTGCGACCACTGTTCGCATTTCACGCGCTGAAAATTCAGCCAGGCGGAACCACGCAAATGGCGTGCATTCGACATCAGCTTATGGCCTCGCAATTGCTTGGCGAAAAGCTGCTCACAGAAAGCGACCGACTGATCGACATCGGCATTGTCCAGACCATGGGCTTGCCAGACATGCTCAGGAGTTTCGACAATAAACGTGGAGGTGGTTTTGTCGAACTGATAGATATGCGCCTGAAACCAGCCGTGTTCGGTTTTCTCGAAGGTGAAATTAAAGGCGTCGTAAAGGCGCTCGGTGCCCAGCCAGATAAATCTGTTGGGACGGGTGACCAGATCGGGCTTGAAGACTTCAGCGTACTTACGGCGCAAACGGGAATTCACGCCGTCGGACGCAATAATCAGGTCGGCGTCGGGGAACTCCGTATCGTCGTCGACCTCACGGCTGAACTCCAGCACCACACCGAGGCTCTCGCAGCGCTGCTGCAGGATATTCAGCAGCTTCTTGCGGCCAATACCGACAAAGCCGTGCCCGCCGCTGCGCAGATGCCGCCCCTTGAACTCAAGCTCGATATCGTCCCAATGATTGAAGGCGCGCTCGATTTCCTCGGCCGTCTGAGGGTCCCACTCACGCATATTTTTAAGCGTTGCGTCGGAGAACACCACACCCCAGCCAAAGGTGTCATAGGGTTTATTGCGCTCGACCACCGTCACGCTATGCTCCGGATGCCACTGTTTCATCAGTAGCGCGAAGTACAAACCAGCAGGGCCGCCGCCAATACAGACAATTTTCATGCTCGCTCCATTGAGGAGTTGGGATCAATGAAAATCAGTTTAGGTATAAATAGTTTAGTTGTCAAATAATATTGCGGCAACCATCATCTAAAATCGAATGCGTCAAGTAGCTGTGGAAATTGAGGTTTGGTATTCTGACGCGTGCAACAAAGTAAGCACGTCAAGCTATTGGCAAGCGATGGCGTTCAGCAAGTACGAGATTGTCGATGACGCGCTGCGCAGCTGGGCAATCAGGGCCAGCCACGCAGCAAGGGTCGCGAAATCAAAAGCCGCGCGCAAGAAGCGCACCGCTGTTACATAAAGCCCTCACATAACCGCACCAAGCTGCCAAGGTACGAATTCGTTATCGCCCAGGCCATGCTCCTCGCTGCGCGTCGGCTTGCCCGATGCGGTATCGAGCATCATCTGGAAAATTTGCTCGCCGGCTTGCGCGACGCTCAGTGTGCCGTCGATAATGGCGCCGCAGTTGTAATCCATATCCAATCCCATGCGTTTGAACAAGGGACTATTGGTCGCCAGTTTCAGCGAGGGCGTGGGTTTGCAGCCATACACCGAGCCGCGTCCGGTGGTAAAGCAAATTAGGTTGGCGCCCCCTGCCACCTGGCCGGTCGCCGAGACTGGATCGTAGCCCGGGGTGTCCATAAAAACCAAGCCATGTTCGCTGACCGGCTCCGCATATTCGTAGACCGCCATTAAACCGGTGCTGCCGCCTTTGGCCACCGCGCCCAGCGATTTTTCAAGGATCGTGGTGATGCCGCCGGCTTTGTTGCCCGGTGACGGATTGTTGTTCATATCGCCATGATGCTGGCTGGTGTAGCCCTCCCACCACCGCAGCCTAGCCATCAGTTTCTCGGCAATCGCCGGCGCCGCGGCACGCGCGGTCAATAAATGTTCGGCGCCGTAGATTTCCGGGGTCTCGGATAAAATGGCCGTGCCGCCATGCCGCACCACCAAGTCGACGGCTGCGCCCAGCGCCGGGTTGGCGCTGATGCCCGAATAGCCGTCGGAGCCGCCGCATTGCAAGCCCACGGTCAGATGCTGGGCGGGAACGTTGCTGCGCTTGGCGTGATTGGCCAGCGTCAGCATATCGCGTACGATATTTTTGCCCTGCTCCACCGTTTCGCGCGTGCCGCCTTCATCTTGTATTGTCAGCGCGGAAAACAGACCCGATTCGCGGCTCGCCAGGGATTCGATCAGAGGGGCGATTTGATTGACCTCGCAGCCCAGACCGATCACCAGCACGCCCGCGAAATTCGGATGATCGGCATAGCCGCGTAGCGTGCGCCGCAATATTTCAAGGCCCTCGCCCGAGCCGTCCATGCCGCAACCACTGCCGTGCGTGATGGCCACCACGCCGTCGACATTGGGAAAAGCCTGCAGCGCCTCGCCCTTGAAGGCATCGGCAATATAACGGCAGACGCTGGCCGAACAGTTGACGCTGGCGATCACGCCGATGTAATTGCGGGTTCCGACCCGCCCGTTGTTGCGCACGTACCCTTCGAAGCTAGCCGCAGGCTCAAGCCGCGCAACCGCATGATAAGCATGACCCACGCTATGCACTCGGTCCGCGCCGCTCATATCGAGGTTGTGCACATGAACATGTGCGCCCGCGTCGATGGCCTGAGTCGCCACGCCGATCACCTGACCATATTTGCGCACCACCTCGCCGGTATCGATGGCGCGTAACGCCACTTTATGTCCGGAAGGGATAGTTTCACGTGGAGTGATCTGCAAGGCGCCTATCGTCAACAGCGCGCCGGCCGCGATTTCCTGGCGTGCCACCGCGACATTGTCGATTTCACTGAGACGTATCAGCGGATTGTTTTCCATATTCAAATTCTTCCTGGCAAAAAGTCATTCATTTAATCAACGTGGAACACCAGCTCCATTGCGGCCCAACGCTCTCCGTCAGCATGGCTTTGCAGCGGTATTTGGCAGGGATCGCAAATCTGCCACCAGCGCTGCGTCTCCGGATCTGCCGCAATGGCCGCCATATCGGCGCGAAAATCGATGCCGTGATACTCCCAATAAGCGAACAGAAGATTTTCCGGCTCGCGCAAGAAGATCGAATAATTGCGTATCTGGGAGTCCGCGATACGCGCCAATATCTGCGGCCAGACCGCGGTATGCAGCCGCTTGTATTCGGCGATATGTTCAGGTGCAATGCCGATCACCATGCCCATTCTTTGCATGTATTTTCCCAATTTATGTTGCGGCTTGAGGGGCGCTCAAGCGGTAAAAGCGCTGCGCATTGCCACCAAAAATTGCCTCGCGCATGCGCCCGAAATCCAGGCCTTCAGGTTCCTGCTGCGCATGCCAACGGGCGCACAAACCTTCCGCCATGACACGCCAGGCCCGATAGTCTCCGGCCAGCCGCAACACCGGCCAGTCGCTGCCCCAGATCACCCGCTCCGGCCCGAAGTGATCGAGTAGCGTGTTCACATAAGGCGCCAGTGCGTCGGCATCGGTGCGCGTTCCGGCTTCGGTCAGCAGGCCGGATAGCTTGCACGCTACATTTGGCAGCGCCGCGAGAGCGCTCAGATCGGTTTGCCAAGGCTCGATTTGCCCGGCTGCAATCAGCGGCTTGGCGGCATGATCGATAACCATCGATAAGGCCGGATAGCGCGCGGCGAATGCCGCCAGCGCCGGCAGGTGGCTAGGCAACACCAAGGCATCCAGACATAAAGCGTGCTGCACCATCGCCTCGATGGCGGGCGCAAGCGCGGCATCGTCTATCCAATTCGGATCGGGCAGATCTTGCAACATCGGCCGCAAACCTTTGAGTTTTTGGCGCCGTGCCAAACGCGCGATTTGCATCGGCGCGTGAGCATTTTTGAGGTCCACCCAGCCCACCACCCCCAGGATGAAATCATGCTTCTCGGCCAGTTCGAGCATAAAGCCGTTGTCATCGAGGCTTGCCTCGGACTGCACGAGTATCGTGCCGCCGATACCGGAGGTCGCGAGCATTGGCAATAAATCGGCCGGCATAAAGTCACGGTGAATAGCGCCCAGTGTGGCGGGCGGCCATTGCCCCTGACGGTCGGCCAATCGCCAGAAATGCTGATGAGCGTCGATCTGCATCTTAGGCTCCGTACTGCGGCACAGGCGCCCGCGCATCGATCAAGCCGCGCGCGCGTAAGGCATGCCATAACTCGGATGGAATCGCTTGCTCAAACCAGCGAATGTTTTGTTGCAGTTGCGCGAGGTCGTGCGCCCCCGGAATGCATGACACCACGGCCGGATGCGCCATCGGGAATTGCAGTGCGGCTGCCGGTAGCGGCACATCGAACATCTGGCAGACCTGCTTGAGCGCGGCCACCCGTTCGATAATGTTCGCCGGCGCATCGGCGTAGTTGAATTTATTATTACCGACCAGCACGCCAGAATTGAATGGGCCGCCGATCACAATCGCATTGCCGTAGCGTACGCACTCGTCCAGCAGTGGCGTCAGGCTGGTTTGCTCCAGCAAGGTGTAACGCCCGGCCAATAAGGTGCAGTCGAGACGGATTTCCTGCATGCTGTCATGCACCACCTGCCATTCATTGACGCCCAGTCCGATTGCGGCAACTTGCCCTTGGGCACGCAACACTTCCAGCGCGCGAAAGCCGCCGCCCTGTGTCAGTTGCTGCCAATAATACGCATGCTGCTCGCCGTGCGTCGCGCGGCCGATATCATGAACATAGAGTATATCGATACGAGCCAGCCCCAGGCGTTGCAAGCTATCTTCGAACGAGCGCATGACGCCGTCAAAGCTGTAGTCATATATCGGACGAAACGGCAGAGGCTGCGCCCAGCCATCGTCCCCCGCCTGTACACTGGCGTCGGCGCGCATCAGCCGGCCCACCTTGGTGCTGATCACAAAGCTGTCGCGCGGCAGGGTCGCCAACATGGCGCCCAAACGTCGCTCGGAAAGCGTGTAGCCGTAATACGGTGCGGTATCGAAATAGCGCAGTCCCGCCGCCCAGGCGCCGTTCAGTACAGCGCTGGCGTCGCTGTCGGCAAGCGCGCTGTAGAGACCGCCCAACGGCGCACAGCCTAGACCGAAGACACCCAGCGATAGATCGCCATGCGGTAGTTTACGTAAGTCGCTAGCCTTCATGATGGTGGTCTTGACTCCGCGGTTTAAGGTATCCAGGCTTGCACGCAGGCACATGTTGTCACGCGCCGGCGTGCAATTATTTAGGATGACAGATTAATACAATACGTTCTTGGCTTCAGGTTTGTCGATATTAGCTTGATTGACCATCACCACACCGGTGTCGAGGAACTTCGGCACTGGTTTGTGTTCGATCACATTCAGCACCGTTTTCATCCCCAAGTAACCCATCTGATAGGAGCCTTGCACGGCGGTCGCGTCGAGTGTGCCGTCCTTGACGAAGCCTTGCAGATCCTGGTTGCCGTCAAAGCCGACGGCCACCACCTTGTGCGCCTTGCCCGATTGCGTCAGGGCGCGCGCCATGCCGACGGCGGTCGGTTCATTCGCACCGAAAATGCCTTTCAGATCCGGATGCGAAGCGAGTACATCGGTAGTCTGATTCAGCGCCGTCGCCATTTGCGATTGCGAGTAATACGGTCCGATGATTTGCAGCTTCGAATGGTCTTTGATGTATTGCGTAAAGCCACCGACCCGGCCGATCTCGGAGCCTGCTCCAGGCACATACGACATCACAGCGACCGTGCCGGTATCGCCGACCTTGGCGATCATTTCCTGCGCGCACAATTCACCGGCTTTTTTGTTGTCGGTCGAAAGAAAAGCCTGGTAGTAAGGCTTGCCCGTATCCGACAACATCGAATCGATAATGATCACTGGAATATGCGCCTCCCAGGCTTTTTTTACGGCAGGCACCAGCGCATCCGGGTCGGACGGCGCGAGCACAATGCCCGCGACATGCCGGTTCACGGCGTTCTCGACCATATTGACTTCGTCGGCGATCGCCGATTCCGCAGCCGGGCCTTGGAATGTCATGGTGTAGCCATTTACGTCCTTGAGATCGGCATTGGCGCCTTTCTGTACGTTTTGCCAATAATTGGAATTGGCCGATTTAACGATCACCGCGATTTCTCCGCCGGCAGCGAAGGCCGTGCCGGCCGCCAGTGCCAATGTTGTCGCGAGTATGCCGGGTATCAATTTGTTCATGTTGTCTCCTAAACGGGCTGTTTTTTTGTGATTAAATAAAGCCGTAAACTGAAGCCGAAAATCCATCGTCGTGACTTGTGCCTCGCATGGCGCACTTAACGACGATTCCTTACCTGATCGATCCAGACGGTCAACAAAATCACCAGACCAATCACGATTTGCTGAATAAAACTGGACACGCCATTCATATTCAGGCCGTTGCGCAGAATACCGATAACAAACGCACCGATGGCCGTTCCCGAGATCGTGCCGATCCCGCCGATCAAAGAGGTGCCGCCGATCACCGCACTGGCAATCGCATCGAGCTCATACATCACCCCTTCATTCGGCTGCCCCGTCACCAGTCGCGACATCAGCACACAGCCCGTCAGCCCGGCCAGCGCGCCGGACAGTACATAGGTAAACAGCGTTACTTGCGCGACATTCACGCCGGACAGCCGCGCCGCCTCGGCATTCGAGCCGACCGCATAAATATGGCGTCCCAAGGTGGTGCGACTGAGCATCACGGCCACCAGCAGCGCCAGCACCACCATCAAGATCACCGGATAAGGAATCCCCGGAAAAACGACATTGGGAAAACCATCGGCGCCGATAGACTCGATGCGAAACAAGGAGCCGTTGCCCAATACGCCAAAAGCGTCGCCCAGGCCCGATACTGGGCGCGCGCCGGTGATTTCCAGCGCCAGACCACGGGCCACCAGCATCATGCCCAACGTGGCGATAAACGGCGGCAGCTTTAACTGGGTCACGCATAAACCATTGACCATGCCGCACAGCGCGCCAACAATCACGCCCGTCAGCATGCCTACTGGCACCGATGCGCCGGACTTCACCATGAGCGCCGCGGCAACCCCGGACAAGGCCAATACCGAGCCGACCGATAAATCAATGCCGCCGGTAATAATCACGCATGTGGCGCCTAAGCCCAGATAGGCAATCGAGGTCACTTGCAGCGCTACCGTCATGCCATTGCTGACCGTGAAGAAAGCGTGACTGGACACCGAAAACATAATGATCAGTACCACCAAGCTACCCAGTGCCGCAAATTTTTGAATCAGATCTTTTTGCTTATCGTTTAGCGAGCGTTTCAAGTGACGGTTCCCGGTTCAGTTCAATTGAGTGAGGTTTTACGCAAGCCTGTGGGTTCAACGTAGGCGATGCGTCGCAAGCTTGCGGATTCAGCCCCGAGGCGTATTGCATGATTTCTTCTTGGGTGGTTTCGCGGGTGTTCAGCACACCGGTGATGTGACCGTCATGGAACACCGCGACGCGGTCGGTCATGCCCATGATTTCCGGCAGCTCCGAGCTAATCATCACCACCCCGATACCGCGCGCGGCCAGTGCATCGAGCAACTGGTAAATCGCATACTTGGCGCCGACATCGATGCCGCGCGTCGGCTCATCGAAAAACAGCACGCGCGAATCGCGAAACAGCCATTTGCCTATCACGACTTTCTGCTGATTGCCGCCCGACAAATGACGCGCGATCTGATGTTCGGAGGGCGTGCGGATATCGAGCGCCTCGATATAACGACGCGCCACGGCAGCTTCTTCGCGAAAGCGGATAAAGCCGAAACGATTCGACACCGCCGCCATATTCGACATCGTGATATTGGCCGCGAGCGACATCTTGACCGCCAAGCCCTCGCATTTGCGATCCTCGGACAGGTAAGCGATACCATGGCGGATTGCGTCCAAGGGTGAGCCGATATCGAGCAACACGTCCTCGAAATGCACCGTGCCGGCATCGATCGGGTCGGCGCCGAACACGGCGCGTGCGGTCTCGGTGCGCCCTGCCCCCATCAAGCCCGCAAAGCCTAAAATTTCGCCGCGCCGGACTTCGAAGCTGACCGGACCGAAAACATTTTTGCGCTGCAAGTCTTGCACTTTGAGCAAACAGTGTTCGCTCGGAATCGAGGTGCGCTCGGGAAACTTATCTTCCAGTGCGCGCCCGACCATGCGCGCCACGATGTCGTCGATCGAGGTCTGCGCAAAATCGTGGGTGGAAATATAGCGGCCATCGCGCAGTACCGTGACGCGATCGACAATCTGTTCGAGTTCATCGAGGCGGTGCGAAATATAGACGATGCCGACGCCGGAGCGCTTGAGCTCGAGTATTACCCGGAATAATTGACTGGTTTCCGATTCGGTCAGCGACGAAGTCGGCTCATCCATGATCAGCACTTCGGCGTCGAGCGACAGGGCTTTGGCAATTTCCACCATTTGCTGTTGCGCAAGCGATAGGGATCTGACTTTATCGCCGGGCTTGATGTGGACACCCAGGCGATCGAGGCAGTGCTGGGCTTGTTGAGCCATGCGTACACGATCGACAAACCAGCCGCGCCGCGGCTCGCGCGCCAAGTAAATATTTTCGGCCACACTCAGTTGCGGCACAAGATTCAGTTCCTGGTGAATGATGGCAATGCCCGCCTTCTCGGCAGCATGGGTCGACTCGAATCGACAGGGTTCGCCTTTAAAAGTAAATGTGCCGCCATCAGGCTGATATTGGCCGCTGATCACTTTCATCAGGGTCGATTTGCCGGCGCCGTTTTCGCCGCAGACCGCGTGCACTTCGCCGCGCCGTAGATCGAAATTAACGCCGTCGAGCGCCAGTACATTCGGAAACCGTTTGCTCACATCGTGCAAACTAAGCAATTCAACCGGACTGACCGCTTGCATTGCGGGATGCCGCTGTTCCATTGCAACCCCTGTCCCTGTTTTGCCACCGCCACTGTGAATAACCAGCAACAGCCTGCCTGCTAGGTTCGATAGATTCTTGGATGGGAAGCCGGCTGCGGCCACCCGCTGATTTTGCAGGCCCAAACTGCACGGACATGGTTCAATAGAACGCTGTCGTTGAAATCATATTAGTGTGCTTAAGACAATTGGTCAATCCAATTTGGTGTAAAATAACAATTGGTCTTACCAGTAATAACCCTTGCATGACCTCGCATCGCGGAGTTTTTATGCCTGTCCCTGCCAAACCATTCGAAGCACGGCGACCGTATCAACATATAGCCGATCAGATACGTGTCTTGATACATAGCGGCAATTTTCCGACCGGCAGCCGCCTGCCGCCGGAGCGCGATTTGGCGCAGCAGTTGGGTATTTCGCGGCCGTCGTTGCGCGAAGCACTGATTGCACTAGAGATTGAGGGCAGCGTCGAAATTCGTATGGGCTCGGGCATTTATGTGTGTACGCCGCCCGAACGCGAAGTCCACGCCACGGCAGCGCTCGGTGAAAGCCCGGTCGAATTGATGGAGGCGCGCGCCGTGTTGGAGGGAGCCGTGGTGATTGCGGCCTGCGCACGCGTGAGCGCCGAAGGGCTGGCGCGCTTGGCGGAAAACCTCGAAGCGATGCGTCACGAAATCGAGCAAGGCCGCTCACCGCTGGAGTTCGACCGGCGTTTTCATCTATGCATCGCCGAAATGAGCGGCAACTCTGTGCTGGTGCGTATGATCAATGCGCTATTCGATGAGCGGCACAGTCCCATTTCAAGCAAGTTGAGCGGTCGCTTTGAAACGCCGCGCAGCTGGGTTACGGCGCTCAAAGAACACGAGGCGATTTATCAGGCGCTGGAAAATCGCGACCCGTTGATGGCGCAAGCGGCAATTCATAGTCATTTGAAATCGTCGAGCAAACGCTGGGTTGGCGCTTAATGCACGCCAGCCTAGGGCTCATTGGACTTACCCCCTGATTCGGCGCCTGAGTGCTTGCGCCGTATTTCACCGCTGCATCTCACAGCAACAAGGAGCCGCTATGCAAGGTCGTCTAACAGGCAAAACCGCACTGGTCACCGCTGCTGCGCAAGGAATTGGACGCGCCAGCGTCGAAGCCTTTGTGCGCGAAGGCGCCACCGTGATTGCCACCGATATCAACGCAGCCTTATTGGAGGAATTGTCCGGCTGCACCACACGCCGCCTCGATGTCACCGATAGCGCGGCCGTCAGTGCTTTGGCGCAAGAAATCGGCGCCATTGATATACTCTTCAATTGCGCCGGATACGTGCATAGCGGCTCGATTTTGGAGTGCGACGAATCGGCCTGGGCTTTTTCACTCGATCTCAACGTCACTTCTATGTATCGCACCATCCGAGCTTTTCTGCCGGGCATGCTGGAGCGTGGCGCCGGCTCCATCATCAATATGGCGTCCGCGGCGTCGAGCGTCAAAGGTGTGCCCAATCGTTTCGCCTATGGCGCCAGCAAGGCGGCCGTGATTGGGCTAAGCAAGTCGGTTGCGGCCGATTATGTCGCTCAGGGCATCCGCTGCAATGCGATTTGCCCAGGCACCGTCGAGTCGCCGTCGCTGCGCGAGCGCATCGCCAACCAAGCCAAGCACAGTCACACCAGCGAAGAAGATGTCAGGCGCGCCTTCGTCGCTCGCCAGCCCGTTGGCCGGGTCGGCAAACCGGAGGAAATTGCCGCGCTTGCGGTTTACCTGGCTTCCGATGAGTCTGCTTTTACCACCGGAACCATACAACTGATCGACGGCGGCTGGTCTAATTGATCCTTAGCCTAACAACGGTCACTACTTAGGAGTGCTATTTTGAAATTGCTACGCTACGGTCCCAAAGGGGCGGAAAAACCTGCCTGCCTCGACAACAATGGCGCCATCCGCTGCCTGAGCAGCGTGCTTGACGATATCACTCCCGCTACGCTGACGCCGGAAGGTCTGGCAAAACTCGCGCAACTCGACTTGACCACCTTACCGGTGATCAGCAACCCGGGGCGTATCGGCACACCCTACGCGGGCCTGGGGAAATTCGTTTGTATCGGCCTTAACTATAGTGACCATGCCGCCGAATCGGGGCTGCCCGTACCCGCCGAGCCAATTATTTTTTCGAAGTGGAGCAGCGCGCTCACCGGCCCCAATGATCCGGTGGTGATACCCCGCGATTCACAGAAAACCGATTGGGAAGTCGAACTCGGTGTCGTCATCGGCAGTAAAACGCGTTATGTCAGCGAGCAGGACGCACTTAAGCATGTCGCCGGCTATTGCGTCGTCAACGATGTGTCCGAGCGTGAATATCAAATCGAACGCGGCGGCACCTGGGACAAGGGCAAAGGCTGCGACACCTTCGGGCCGGTCGGCCCCTGGCTGGTCACGCCCGATGAGGCCGGCGACCCGCAGCAATTGCAGATGTGGCTTGAGGTCAATGGTCGACGCTTCCAAAACGGCAACACCAACACCATGATCTTCAACGTCGCCTTTCTGATTCATTATTTGAGTCAGTTTATGACGCTGTATCCCGGTGATTTGATCTCGACCGGCACGCCCCCCGGTGTCGGCATGGGGCAGAAACCGCCCGTCTATCTGCGGCATGGCGACGTCATTCGCTTGGGGATAGCCGGTTTGGGCGAGCAGCAGCAGCAGGTTTATGCGTGGGATGAAGCGTTATTGGATTAATGTGAATCAGCTAGACGGCGAAGTGGCCTTCGCCGTCGGCTTTAATCATCAGGCATTGCCGTTGTGGTCCGTGAATCTGGGAGCCCTTTCCAAACCTCGACCGGCTTATCGACGCAAAAAACCGCTCAGATCGCCTGATCCGTCGACGGTTTTTCCCAAAGATTGATGCCGCCATCGGTGGCATCTTGATCGATCTCGGCCAACTCCTCAGCGCTAAACGACAGGTTTTTCAGCGCCGCGACGTTTTCCGCAACCTGGCTGACTTTGCTCGCGCCGATCACGAGTGACGTGACGCGGCGATCGCGCAATGCCCAGGCCAGCGCCATCTGCGCCAGCGACTGACCGCGGCGTTCGGCGATTGTATTGAGCTTGCGCACGTGATTCAGATTTTCCGCGCTCAAATGTTCGGCTTTCAGCGAGCCGCCGCCCGGTTGGTTGATGCGCGCATCACTGGGCACGCCGTTCAGGTATTTATTGGTCAGCAAGCCTTGCGCCAGTGGTGTGAACGCAATGCAGCCGGCGCCGACATCGTCTAGCGCACCGAGCAACTCCGATTCGATCCAGCGATTCATCATATTGTAGGACGGCTGATGAATCAGCAACGGCACTTTGTGGGCGCGCAACAGCTCAGCCATCTCGCGCGTCTTGCCTGCCGAATACGAGGAAATGCCAACGTAGAGCGCTTTGCCTTGCTGCACGGCAGTGGCCAGCGCGCCGGCGGTTTCTTCAAGCGGCGTGTCGGGATCGAAACGATGCGAGTAAAAAATATCGACGTAATCCAAACCCATGCGCTGCAGGCTCTGATCGAGACTGGCCAGAATATATTTGCGCGAACCGCCGCCCTGCCCGTATGGGCCCGGCCACATGTCCCAACCGGCCTTGGTTGAAATCAGCAATTCGTCGCGATAGGGTTTGAAATCTTCCTTGAACAATTGGCCGAAATTACGCTCGGCGCTGCCATACGGCGGCCCGTAATTGTTGGCCAGATCGAAATGGGTGATGCCCAGGTCAAAGGCCGCACGCAGGATTTCGCGTTGCATCTCAATCGGAGTGGTATCGCCGAAGTTATGCCATAGGCCCAGCGACAGCAACGGCAACTTTAGCCCCGAGCGACCGCAGGAGCGATACTGCATATCCGAGGAATAACGTTCTGGCGCTGCGAGGTAACTCATGTGTCACGTCCTTTCTGGATGGGAACAATGGAATTTGAGCGATGCGGATGCGCCATGGAACATGACGCGCAGCGTAGACGCTCGCGCTTGCAAAGGCGTTGACTACTCGCCGCCACTAGCACAGCTAAGGCGGATCAAATCGACAATGCGTTATTATGGCGCGATTCGCTCGACCTTGCTGTGTACGATCGTGACAGCCGACATCGACACCGACGCGCCCGATCCGTATCCTATCCAGCAGAATTCAATCTTTACTCTGGAATAAAAAATGCCCCTGCTAACAACCCTCTTGATCGGCCTGATTGCCCTGCTGCATCTCTATTTTCTGATTCTGGAAATGTTTCTCTGGGATAAACCGACCGGGCGTCGCGTTTTCAAGTTAACGCCGGAATTCGCCACGGCATCGAAAGCGCTCGCGGCGAATCAAGGTTTGTATAACGGTTTTCTGGCGGCAGGATTGTTGTGGGGTTTGTCGCTCGGCGTCGAGGGCCTGCATATCAAGCTGTTTTTCCTGGCTTGCGTGCTGATTGCCGGGATCTTCGGCGCGATGACGGTCAGCCGCAGAATTCTGTATATCCAGGGCGCGCCGGCTTTGCTGGCACTCGTATTACTGTTGCTTGCCTGAACCAAGCGGGTGGCGGGGCTTACCTGCCCCGCCTTGGCCCATCAAGCGCGTGTGTGCGGTCTTTGGGCCTCGCACTCATAGTGCTGCCGCACGATCCCGCTTTCATCGACGCTTTCCAGCATGACCTTGAATTGCCACAGGCGTGCCATATGTTTCAACACTTCTTCGGTATCCGCCGCCAGCGGCCGGTTGTCGGTACGGAAATGCCGCAGCGTCAGGCTACGGTCGCCACGCGTGTCGACCGACCACACCTGGATATTCGGCTCACGGTGGTGAATATCATATTGCCGTGACAGCGCCTGCCGTATGTATTGATACCCTGTATCGTCATGAATCGCCGAAATCTCAAGCGTCGATTTTGCGTCGTCGTCGAGTACCGAAAACAGTCGCATATCGCGCATCAGCTTGGGCGAAAGATACTGGGCGACAAAGCTTTCGTCCTTGAAGTTGCGCATTGCGTAATGCAGGGTTTCAAGCCAGGGCGTGCCGGCCAGTTCAGGGAACCAGCGGCGATCTTCTTCGGTCGGATGTTCGCAGATGCGCCGCAGATCGCTCATCATCGAAAAACCCAGGGCGTAAGGATTGATACCGCTGTAATACGGCGCGCTGACAGGCGGCTGAAACACCACGTTGCTGTGTGAGTGCAAAAACTCCATCATAAAACGGTCTTCCAACTTGCCTTCGTCGTAGAGCGTATTGAGCAAGGTGTAATGCCAGAAAGTGGCCCAACCTTCGTTCATCACCTGGGTTTGCCGTTGCGGATAAAAATACTGGCCGATCTTGCGCACAATACGCACGATTTCGCGTTCCCAGGACTCCAACAGCGGCGCATTTTTTTCGGCGAAATACAGTAGGTTTTCTTCCGGTTCGGCAGGGAATCGCTCTTCGGGAGCGCGCGCGGCCTCTTCTTTCTTTTGCGGCACGGTGCGCCACAATTCGTTAACCTGTTGCTGCATATACGCCTCGCGCTCGCGTTGGCGCACGAGGTCTTTGGCCAGCGAAGGTTTTTGCGGGCGTTTGTAACGGTCGACACCGTAGTACATCAAGGCATGGCATGAGTCGAGCAGCAACTCGACGTGCTCCAGACCGTAACGCTCCTCGCAGTCGGCAATGTAATTTTTTGCGTAGACCAGGTAGTCGACAATCGCGTGGGCGTCGGTCCACAACTGGAACAGGTAATTGCCTTTGAAGAAGGAGTTGTGGCCGTAGGCCGCGTGCGCGACGACGAGTGCTTGCATCGTCATCGTGTTTTCTTCCATCAAATAGGCGATGCAAGGATTGGAGTTGATGACGATTTCATAGGCCAAACCCATTTGGCCGCGCCGATAGCTTTTTTCAGTGGACAGAAAATGCTTGCCGAACGACCAGTGCCGGTAATTGACGGGCAAGCCCACTGACGCATAGGCATCCATCATTTGCTCAGCGGAAATGATTTCGAGCTGAATGGGATAGATATCGAGCTTGTAACCTGCCGCAACTCGGGCAATTTCCCGCTCGTACTGTTCGATCAATTCAAAAGACCAGTCCGACGGGCACGGTAATTGGGTTCGTTCTATCGTGCTCATACGTGGCTCCAACAGCGGTATTTGGTTGATAATGCGCCCACGACCGCGACGGCGCAACTAGGTTGGCAGTCCAAGATAAAGAGATGCTCTCCGGGAGATGACAAATGGAGGAGCACGACGGCCGGCGGTAGATAGGCCGAGCGTCGTACATATTAAGTCTGCTTTTCAAACAATTCTCGGAATACGGGGTATATATCCGAGGTCGCAACGGCTTTTTTCATGGCGAATTGTTGGAAATTGGCCGCGAGCGATTCATATTCGACCCATAGATTCTGTTCCTCCACCGCCACCTGAATATAGGCAAAATAGCGCATCCGCGGCAAAATCCGTTCGGCCAGCAAGGCGCGGCATTTGGGCGAGTCATCCCCCCAGTTGTCGCCGTCCGAAGCCTGCGCCGCATAAATATTCCACACGCTGGGGTCATAGCGCTCATCGATGATTTTATTCATCAACTCCAGCGCGCTCGACACCACGGTACCGCCGCTTTCTGTCGAGTGAAAAAACGTATCTTCATCGACTTCATCTGCCCGCGTGTGGTGGCGAATAAAGACCACTTCAATTTTTTCGTAATTGCGTGTCAAAAACAAATACAGCAAGATAAAGAAGCGTTTGGACAGATCCTTGCGCTGTTCATCCATCGAGCCCGACACATCCATTACGCAAAACATCACGGCTTTGCTTGACGGTTGCGGCACCCGCACCCGGTTGACATAGCGTAAATCGAAGGGATCGATAAACGGAATCCGCCAAATGCGACCTTTTAAATGATGAATTTCCTCTTCAAGCAGTTTGATTTCATCGCGCCGATCGGCCGGATCGCGTTTCATGACCTCAATCTCGGCTTCCAGACGGCTCAGTTCGGCGACCAGCGGCGAGCCTAAAGCGATACGGCGTCCTAGTGCGCTACGTAAGGAACGGACAATGTCGATATTGTTCGGCGTGCCTTCTGCGGCATAACCCGAGCGCACATTTTTCAAGTCGGGCAGCGCGGTCAGCTGGGTTTTAACCAGGCGCGGCAACTCCAGGTCGTCGAAGAAATACTGCATGAATTCCGCGCGACTGAGCTCAAACACAAAATCGTCTTCGCCCTCCCCATCGGCGCTGGCGCTGCTACCGCCTTGGCCGGCGCCGCCGGTCGGACGATCGATCTTGTCGCCTTTGATATATTGGTCGTTGCCCGGATGTATCATTTCCCGCTTGCCGCCGGAGCCATGGCGAAATACGGGTTCGGAAATATCCTTGCGCGGAATCGAAATACTTTTCGCGTTTTCGATTTCCTTGATGCCACGATCGCGCACGGCCTCGGAGACGGCACGCCGAATATGGCTGCGAAAGCGCTTCAGAAAGCGTTCGCGATTGGCAATGCTCTTATTTTTACCCGCTAACCGGCGGTCGATTATCTGATGCAGCACGTTTCGGTCTCCCGCCCGAAGTCGGCCTGCCGAGCGCGCTGTCGCGCACCCAGCCAGCCCCTTCGGCTCTCGTTAGCGGCCGAGGACGATATTTTCATGTCGTCCGCCGGCTGCATATTACGCATCACGAAGATTTGCGCACCCGCAAATACCATTCACAGAGCAGACGTACCTGCTTCGGTGTATAGCCCTTCGTCACCATCCGATTGACGAAGTCTTCATGCTTGCGCTGCTCTTCGGCCGAGCCTTTGGTATTGAACGAAACGACAGGAAGCAGTTCCTCGGTATTCGAAAACATCTTCTTTTCAATCACGACGCGCAGTTTTTCGTAGCTGGTCCAAAGCGGGTTTTGTCCCGCATTACCGGCGCGGGCGCGCAGCACGAAATTGACGATTTCATTTCGGAAATCCTTGGGGTTGCTGATACCCGCCGGTTTTTCGATTTTTTCAAGTTCGCCATTCAAAGCCGCCCGATCGAAGCTCTCGCCAGTATCGTGGTCGCGGAACTCCTGATCCTGTATCCAGAAGTCGGCATAGGTAACATACCGGTCGAAGACATTTTGTCCGTATTCGGAATACGACTCCAGATATGCGGTCTGAATTTCTTTGCCGATAAATTCAACATAGCGCGCGGCCAAGGTCTCTTTGACGAAGGACAAATACCGCTGCTCGACCTCCGGCGGAAATTGCTCGCGCTCGATTTGCTGTTCAAGCACGTACATCAGGTGCACCGGGTTGGCGGCGATTTCCGAGGTATCGAAGTTAAACACCCGGGACAAGATCTTGAACGCGAAGCGCGTGGATACCCCCGTCATGCCCTCATCGACGCCCGCGAAATCGCGGTACTCCTGGTACGACTTGGCCTTGGGATCGGTGTCCTTGAGGTTCTCGCCATCGTAGACCTGCATCTTTGAAAACAGGCTGGAGTTTTCGGGCTCCTGCAAGCGCGTCAGTATCGAAAACTGCGACATCATTTTCAATGTGCCCGGCGCACAAACAGCTTTCTCAAGCGAGGAGTTGCGCAGCAGCTTTTCGTAAATTTTGACTTCTTCGGAAACCCGCAGGCAATACGGCACCTTGACGATGTAAATACGATCGAGCAAGGCTTCGTTATTACGGTTATTGCGAAATGCTTTCCATTCCGATTCGTTTGAGTGGGCCAGGATAATCCCGTCGAACGGAATCGCGCCAAAGCCTTCCGTGCCTTTGAAATTCCCTTCCTGAGTCGCAGTCAGCAGCGGGTGCAGGACTTTGATCGGGGCCTTGAACATTTCGACGAATTCGAGCAGCCCTTGATTGGCCAGGCACAGACCGCCGGAGTAGCTGTAAGCATCGGCATCGTCTTGCGCGTATTGCTCCAATTTACGGATATCGACTTTCCCGACCAGTGCCGAAATATCCTGATTGTTTTCGTCACCCGGCTCGGTTTTCGAAATGGCGATTTGACGCAGGATGGACGGATAGCGTTTGACGATGCGAAAACGCCGGATGTCGCCGTTGTACTCGTGCAGCCGCTTCACGGCCCATGGGCTCAGCACGCTCTTCAGGTAGCGGCGTGGAATGGCATACTGTTCTTCGAGTATGCTGCCGTCCTCATCGTAGTCGAACAGCCCCAGCGGCGATTCATTGACGGGCGAGCCTTTAATCGAATAAAACGGCACGCGCTCCATCAATTGTTTGAGGCGTTCGGCAATCGACGATTTGCCGCCGCCCACCGGCCCGAGCAGATACAGAATCTGTTTGCGCTCTTCCAGGCCCTGCGCCGCGTGACGGAAGTAGGCCACGACCTGCTCGATGACCTCCTCGGCGCCGTAGAACTCACGGAACGCGGGATAAATTTTGATGACTTTGTTGGCAAACAGGCGAGACAGCCTGTTGTCGTTGCGGGTATCGATCTGTTCCGGCTCGCCGATCGCCATCAGCATGCGCTCGCCTGCGGTGGCGTAGGCTGCCGGATCAGTCTTGCAAATTTCGAGGTACTCCTCGAGCGAGAATTCGTCCTCGCGAGTTTTGTCGAAGCGGGCCGAAAAACTGTCATAGATATCCATGCCATCTCCTCGTCTTGCCAAGCATCGCCGCCCTGCCACGTCGAGGCCCCGTCGGGACCCTCGCGCCTCACGGCCGAATCAGGCGTTGAGTGATTTGCATATGCCTGATTCGTCTAATCAATTTGATTGTGTCGCTTGCGTCACGGGCTTGCATCGGTGCTTTCCCGCACTTCGCTTACGTCACATTCAGTGTTGCCTTAATTGCTAGTGTACCGACCTTTTTTCTCTTGCGTTGACTCGACTATAACAAGGCATTGCTGCTGTGTCTTATCTACAAAACATTTTTCGTTTGGCTGCATAATTCATCCGTTAGGTTCATTATGAAAGGCCCCACTATGCGTGACCAGTATATTTCTTCCGTCCGCGACACCTTGGCGCAAATTAAGGCTGATGGCTTCTACAAAGCCGAGCGCGTGATCACGACGCCGCAAGCCGCACAGATTCGACTGAGCAGCGGCCCACAGGTTCTCAATTTCTGTGCGAATAATTATCTCGGGCTGGCTGACGACGCACGTTTAATCGCCGCGGCAAAAGCAGCCCTCGATACCGAAGGCTTTGGCATGGCCTCGGTGCGTTTTATCTGTGGCACGCAAACGGTGCATAAGCGCCTGGAGCAAGCGCTGGCGGACTTTCTCGGCTTCGAGGATACGATTCTTTATTCCAGCTGCTTCGATGCGAATGGCGGGCTATTTGAGACATTGCTGACCGACGCCGATGCGATTATCAGCGATGAGTTGAATCACGCCAGCATCATCGACGGCGTGCGGCTCTCCAAGGCCCGGCGCCTGCGTTATCGCAACAACGATATGGCCGACCTTGAAGCCCGACTGCAGGAGGCCGACGCGGCCGGCGCACGTTATAAGCTGATCGCCACCGACGGCGTGTTCTCGATGGACGGCATTATTGCCGACCTGCGCTCGATTTGCGATTTGGCGGACCGATACGGCGCCATGGTGATGGTTGATGACTCGCATGCCGTCGGCTTTGTCGGCGAGCAGGGTCGCGGTAGCCCTGAATTTTGCGGGGTCGAAGGCCGTATCGACATCCTGACGGGCACGCTGGGCAAGGCTCTGGGCGGGGCCTCCGGCGGCTACGTGGCGGCCCGGCGCGAAGTCGTGGAGTTGCTGCGGCAACGCTCGCGGCCCTATTTATTCTCGAATTCCTTGGCGCCCAGCATTACCGCCGCGACCCTCAGGGTGCTAGAACTGCTGGCCAGCGAGGAAGGCGCGCAATTGCGGCGTCGGGTTCGTGAAAATGGCGAACGCTTCCGCCAAGGTATGACGGCGGCCGGCTTCACGTTGGTGCCGGGACAACATCCTATCGTGCCGGTGATGTTGGGCGACGCTCAACTGGCGGGCCAAATGGCTGATGCCTTGTTAGCCCAGGGCGTGTATGTCATCGGCTTTTCCTACCCGGTGGTCCCCAAGGGCCGCGCCCGTATCCGCACTCAAATGAGCGCGGCGCATACGCCGGCACAAATCGATCAGGCGCTTGCCGCGTTTACCGAGGTGGGTTTGGCGCTTGGCGCAATCAAACCGGCCGCCTAAAGTATCTGAGGTAGAGAATCGATCTCATCGAATGGATAAAATTATGATGAAAGCCCTGGCGAAACTTGAGCGCGCCCCCGGATTGACGATGACACAGGTCAAAAAACCGCTGGTGGGCCACAACGATGTGATGATACGGATACGCAAAACCGCGATTTGCGGCACCGATATACACATCTGGAAATGGGACGAATGGGCGCAGCAGACGATTCCCGTACCCATGCAGGTCGGGCACGAATATGTCGGTGAAATCGTCGAAATCGGTCAGGAAGTCCGTGGCTTCAAAATTGGCGATCGCGTCTCCGGCGAAGGCCATATCACCTGCGGATTTTGCCGCAATTGCCGCGCCGGACGCCGTCATCTATGCCGTAACACCACCGGCGTGGGGGTCAACCGTGAAGGCGCATTCGCCGAATATTTGGTGATTCCGGCGTTCAACGCCTTCCGTATCCCCGACGATATCTCCGATGAGATGGCCGCGATTTTCGATCCGTTCGGCAATGCGACCCACACCGCCTTGTCGTTCAACCTGGTCGGCGAGGATGTCCTGATCACGGGCGCGGGCCCGATCGGCATTATGGCCGCCGCCATCGCCCGGCATGTCGGCGCACGCAACGTGGTAATTACCGATGTCAACGACTACCGACTCGATCTCGCGCTTAAAATGGGTGCAACGCGCGCGATCAATGTGACAAAAACCTCGTTGCGCGCAGTCATGTCCGAGCTGCATATGACCGAAGGTTTCGATGTCGGCATGGAAATGTCCGGCGTGCCGAGCGCCTTTGTCAGTATGCTTGAGCATATGAATCACGGCGGCAAAGTGGCGCTCTTGGGCATCCCGCCGTCAAACACCGCGATCGATTGGAATCAGGTGATTTTCAAAGGTTTGGAAATCAAAGGCATCTATGGCCGCGAAATGTTCGAGACCTGGTACAAAATGGTGGCCATGCTGCAAAGCGGCTTGGATTTGACGCCTATCATTACCCACCGCTATTCCGTAGACCAATTTGAAACCGGTTTTGCTGCAATGTTGTCGGGTCAAAGCGGTAAAGTGATCCTCGATTGGACCTCGGAGCCGCAAAGCGCTTAATTGGCGATTGCGTTGAGCGGTTTCTGAGCTGTTAGATGCCGGATATCGATTCGGCGCGCGGGCAAGCATGGCCACGCTTACCCGCGGTTACCGCCCAGCCGCTGTTCGGCGCCAAATCCTGATCATTGGCTTATGCAGCCCCTCCTGGCGCTGCGGCTGGTAATATGACGCCTTGATATCAGCAGGCGCACTTATCGCGCCTGCGCCACACCGTGCCATGTCCCTAATCGATTTACTGACCCCGTGGGAACCTTCCCCGCCGCTCGTCGCGATCTTTCTCATCGCGGCGCTGCTTTATATCCTGGGCGTGCGCCGCCAAGCCGTCAGCCTGCCGCGTCAATTGGCGTTCTGGGCGGGCTTTCTGCTGCTCTACCTGTCGCTGCACACGCGACTCGATTACTACGCCGAGCATGAATTTTTCATGCACCGGATCCAGCATTTGATTCTGCACCATCTGGGGCCGCTGATTCTGATGGCGTCCTACCCCGGCATGGTGATGCGCGCCGGCTTGCCGTTTAAGTGGCGGCTTAAATTCCGGAAAATCGAGAAAAGCCGGGCTTGGCGCGTGATCGCCGGAGTGGTGATGCACCCGACGGTAGTTTCGGTGCTGTTTCTGGTGTCGGTGCTGGTCTGGCTGGTGCCGTCGGTGCAGTTTGTCTCGATGCTCGATTGGCGGCTTTACACTTTGATGAATTGGTCGGTCACGATCAGCGGCTTGATGTATTGGGGCATGCTGCTCGACCACCGGCCCAGCCCGCCGGGCCGGATGCGCCCGGGTATGCGCGTGTTATCGCCCGTGATTACCATGACGCCGCAAATCCTTGCCGGCGCCATCATTACCTTCACCCAGCACGATCTATACCCCGTGTTCTCGCTATGCGGCCGAGCCTATGACATTAGCCCGCTGGTCGATCAAAGTCTGGGCGGTCTGATTATGTGGGTGCCGGCCGCGATTCTTGAAGCCATCGGCGCGATGCTGGCGCTGCGCCAATTGATGCGGCTTTCGGAGCGCGGACGCTTGCCGGCCGGCAGGCATACGAAACCTCGGCAGCAGGCATCGGTCGGCGTAGCGCCGTCGGCACACAATGGCTGACTGGGGGGGCAGCGGCTTGAACGGCGCGGGAGTATCAGACCGCACGCTTTGCGGCCTCCGCGGTCATGAGATGGTACCGGCGCCGTCGGCGCTTACTGCATCATATAGGTATCGAATTCCAGCGAATCGAGCCGGCGATCCAGGATATAGGCGCTGACCAAAACCACAATCAACAGCGCCAATGCAAAGCCATAGCCGTAATAAATAGGCGTACGGTTCAGCGTAATGGCGGTCAGCGATATATTCAGCACCACCAGCGCGCCGACCATACTGAGCACCTCGCGGCGTTTGTCCAGATAGAAAAACACGTTGATGATGCCCATAAACAGCACTTGCAAGCTGGCTGCAATCACGTCGATATAAAGCAAGGGCAAATACAGCGTTGAAATTTTCAGCCAGGTCAGCAAGGCGGCCCCAGCGGCAAACAGCATCAACGCAGCCATGGCCTGGATTTTGACAATCTCGAACAAACCCGTGCGCAGCGAATCGACCATGGCATTACGCACACTCTCGATACGCTGCAATGAAGCACCCTCGCGTACCGCTTCGTAGAAAGCGTTGTAGTACTCGACGAAATCGGTTTCGATACGCATCAGAAAAATTGCCATGCCCGGGATAATCGCCAAATAAGCCAGAAACACCGGCATGTCGTAAATGATCGACGCCCGCAGCGGGCCCACCACGTCTTGCCCCGTACCCGGGGTGTACCAAAACATAAACTTATCGACCCAAATCCCGAAGTTGTATAAAAAGCCGATGGCCATCAGCGTCGGGTAGCGATAACGTTTGTGGAAAACCTCGAACGAGATAAATAACGCGCCTTGGAAATCGCGGTAGATCATCGCCATCAAACCGGCCAGCAAACAGGCTTGACCGACCACAAAGCCCGTCAACAGTCCTTCCAGGCCGTAGTTGTCGAGCGATAGCGCAACTCCGGTGGTGACGGCATAACCAAGAAAGAACAGCCAGACAATGGCCATATATTCCTTCATGCCTGACAGGAAAATCGCCGCGATCCAGACATTGCTCATGATCACAAAGCCGGCCAACATCAAGAGCCGGTAGTACACGCTTTGGTGCGGGAACAGGAAAATCACGGCGGGCACGGCGATCAGAGCGGCCAGCAAGGACATCACAAATAACACGCCGTGAAAATTCGACAGGACCAGATCCAGTTGTTTTTCAAAAATACGGTCGGCGGTAAAGCGGGTGAAAGCGAGTTGCATGGGGCCGGTCAAAATCAGGCTTAAGGCAATTAAATACGTCACCGAAACCTGGAATTCGCTGATCAGCGCATGCGGCAACACAAACGGCAGGCTGAAAATACCGATCAGCAAAATGCCGATAATCGATAGTATCCATGGCCCCGAGCTGATCAAACCCGCATAAGCATAGGCCTGGAGCAGACCCAGCAACGAGTTGCGCTGCAGCATTTTGCGCAGTTCAAACCCTATCCCGGCCATCAGTCGGCTCCCGCCAGATCAGGCATCGCACTCAACCTCGTGTATATGTCGCGGTAGGTCGCAACCATTTGATCCTGCTCATAATAACGCTCAACCCGTGCAATGCCGGCACGTTGCGCGCTATACCAGGCCTCGTCATCGCGCAGCAATTCCAGCGCGGCATGAGCCAAACTGGTTGGGTCGGCAATTTGCACCACTCGGCCGGCCGCGCCAAGTTCGGCGTCTTCGCCCGGCAAGCCGTAAATCAACTGACTGCAGGCGCCGACATCGGTGGTCACGGACGGCACACCGGCCGCAAAGCCTTCCAGCACCACCAGCGGCAAGGCTTCGGAAATCGAGCTCAAAATAAGTACGCCGACCTTGGGCAGGAGCTCGCTGACCTTCTGAAAACCGAGAAATTTTACCTTCTCGCCGAGTTGCAGGCTGTCCACCAGGCTGTGGCATTCAAGCGCATAGTCCTCGTTCTCGTCCTCGGGCCCGGCAATCCATGCCTCAACCTCAGGCATCTCGCGCAACACGGTCAACATGGCACGTATAAAGGTTTTAATATCCTTGATCGGCACCACGCGGCCTATCAGGCACAGTACTTTGGGGATGTTCTCGGCGCGTTGGGCGCGCAATGGCATCAAGCCGCGCACATCGACGCCGTTGGGAATATTGCGGGTCTTGGCT
>Ga0302178_10000201_pt1 | contig 56591 bp, 55 predicted proteins | sample I_Palsa_E1_3_FD_198790 | JGI IMG/M metagenome (GOLD analysis project Ga0302178, IMG submission 198790) | Peat permafrost microbial communities from Stordalen Mire near Abisko, Sweden - I_Palsa_E1_3 | ecosystem: Environmental > Terrestrial > Soil > Palsa > Peat permafrost | place: Sweden...
CGCGATATTGTGTGTCGTTGTCCATGCTTGTTTCTCCCCGGTCCGGCGAATTTTCTATAGATGCCAAAAGACGATTATCGCCGCGTCGAGGGGCTATTGCCACCGCTTGTTGGCCACGGCCGAGCTTTCTTGTCTAAATTCGAGGGCCGATGCACGCTCATGGGCATAGAGGATGAGCCCGGAAATCAGCCATTTTCGGCAGATTTCGCGTGAATCCCCTAGAATCGGCATTGCTGGTTGCCGAAGTCTTTCGGTGCACATTTATTTGGAATCTGCATTGCGAGGTCGCAATGCTTGAGGAGCTTCACATGGATTTAGGGATTGCCGGGCGCACCGCACTGGTTTGCGGCGCAAGCAAGGGCTTGGGGCTGGGTTGTGCACAGGCGCTAGCCGCCGAAGGGGTGCAGCTGACTATCGTGGCGCGCACGCAAGACGTGCTGGAGCGCACCGCGCAAGCGATACGCAGCAGTAGCGGAGTACTCGTCACGGCAGTGGCCTGCGACATTACAACAGCCGAAGGTCGTGCGTTGGCGCTGGCTGCCTGCCCCACGCCCGATATTCTGGTGACCAACGCCGGCGGCCCGCCGCCCGGCGATTTTCGCGATTGGGCGCGCGACGACTGGATCCGCGCGCTCGACGCCAATATGCTGACGCCCATCGAGCTGATACGCGCCACCGTCGATTCAATGATCGCGCAACGCTTCGGGCGGATTATCAATATCACCAGTTCGGCGGTGAAGGCGCCGATCGATATCCTGGGTCTGTCCAATGGCGCGCGTTCAGGTTTGACCGGTTTTGTCGCCGGCCTGGCGCGCAAGGTGGCGCAGCACAATGTCACGATTAATAATCTGCTGCCCGGCGCCTTCGATACCGACCGCCTGAACGCCACCATGGCGGGCGCCGCGCAAAAACAAAATGTCGATTTGGCCGAAGTACGCGAGCAGCGTCGCCGCAGCGTGCCGGCCGGGCGTTTTGGCGAGCCTGCCGAGTTTGGCGCAGCCTGTGCATTTTTGTGCAGCGTGCAAGCGGGCTATATGACGGGGCAGAACGTGTTGCTCGATGGCGGGGCTTATCCGGGGACGTTTTAAACGCTCGTGCGGTGAGTCTGCGACCGGCGCTATGCCCGATCAGCGCCGCACGCGGTGAAATAAGCCGCATCGGCGGCTAAGCCGGGAGATGTTGCCGGAATAACGCTGTCGACATGGGCGGGTTTATGATGTCATGTATTCGCCCCCTTTTTATAGCGGCTTGGGGCGGGTCCACCCTATTGGCTATCGATACTTTCAACGAGGATTTTGCTGTTATGACGATACGCGTCGCATTAATTGCGCATGACAAGAAGAAAGACGACATCGTCGCGCTCGCCCATGAATTTGCCGGTGTCTTGCAGCGTTGCGCTCTAGTGGCAACGGGAACCACGGGCGGCAGGATTGCCGATGCGCTCGGTTTACACGTCGAGCGGATGTTGTCCGGGCCGCTGGGCGGCGATTTGCAGATCGGCGCACAACTCTCCGAGGGCAGCCTCGCAGCCGCATGAACCCGATATCAATGCACTGGTGCGCGCCTGCGACGTCCATGATGTGCCCTGTGCGACGAATGTGACCACGGCGCGTTTAATTCTGACACAACTAGGGCAACGCCTAGATGCGGCGGCCTGAGTAAGGAGCGGTGATGAGTAAAGCAATACGTATTGAAAAAATTGGTGGGCCGGAAGTGATGCAATGGATCGATGTCGAAGTCGGCGACCCCGGCCCCGGCGAGATTCGCGTCAAGCATTACGCGGTAGGTTTGAACTATATCGACGTATATTTCCGTACCGGCTTATATCAGCAACCCTTGCCTGGGTCTTTGGGGATGGAGGGGGCGGGCGTTATTGAAGCGATTGGGCCGGGCGTGGACGGCTTCAAGGTGGGCGACCGTGTGGCCTATGCAACGCGCCCGCCCGGCGCTTATTGTGAAGTGCGCGTGATGGCCGCCTCGGGCGTCGTCAAGCTGCCCGACGCGATCTCGTTCGAGCAAGGCGCCGCGATGATGTTGCAAGGCATGACCGCCCAGTACTTGTTACGGCGCACCTATCCGGTACAAGCCGGACAAACCATTTTGATTCATGCGGCGGCCGGCGGTGTGGGTTTGATTGCTTGCCAATGGGCCAAGGCCTTGGGGGCGACGGTCATCGGCACCGTCGGTTCCGATGCCAAGGCCGAATTGGCGCGTGCCCATGGCTGTGATCACACGATTATCTACACGCGTGAAAATTTCTCGCAGCGGGTGCGTGAAATTACCGGTGGGGCGGGTGTGCCGGTGGTCTACGATTCGATCGGCCGAGATACCTTTATCGGCTCGCTCGATTCGCTTGCCCCGCTGGGCATGATGGTGAGTTTCGGCAATGCCTCGGGGCCGCTTGCGCCGATCGATTCGGCGGCGCTCGCGTCGCGCGGCTCGCTGTTTTTCACGCGGCCGACTTTGTTCTCGTATATCGCCAAGCGCGAAGATCTTGAGCATACCGCCCAGGAGTTGTTTGATGTGGTGCTGTCCGGCCGGGTCAAGATCGGCATCAATCAGACCTATGCCTTGAAGGATGTGGCAGAAGCGCATCGGGCATTGGAAGAGCGCCGTACCACGGGCTCGACTGTACTGCTGCCCTGAGCGTATCCGAGACTCATGTCGTAGGGCCTGCTGGCGGGGCCCGTAGCATAAACGCAGCACAGCCATCGCGCTGTGTTGCGCCGCCGCAAATCATTTCAATTTAGACGATCAATTCGGTATAGCCCCAGCACCTGCTGAGCGGCTCCCAAAGCACATCATGTTTTCCCCGCAAACGCCCTGGCTATAAAGGGCCGCAACGCATCGCCGATCAATTCAAGCACTGTCCGTTTACAGCAGACGGCATTTCTGCGTTTACGCTTTGTTTACACGCCCCTAGCCAACTTCTTCCCGTCCTTTATACCCGTTCCCGTACTCTTGCACCGTCTGAAACTCCTAGTTGAGAGGCATAAAAAATGGACGTGGTTTATATAGGCGGGTTGGTGCTGTTCACCGTGCTGACCTTTGCAATGATAGTTGGCTGCGACAAGCTGCGTCGCGGTCCCGGAGGTCGGCCATGAATTGGATGATGTGGGTCTCTGGACTTCTCACGGTATTTATTTTTGCATACCTGGTTTACGCATTGCTGTGGGCGGAGGATCTGGAATGAACGCAAATAATTGCTTGCAATCGGCACTGTATATCGTCGTGCTGATCGCGCTCGCGGCGCCGCTTGGGCGCTACCTCACCGGAGTGATGGACGGCTCCTCTGTGGTGGTGCGCCGAATTGGCCGCCCGTTCGAATCGTTGATCTACCGCTTATGTGGCATCGACCAAGATGCCGAAATGGATTGGAAGCATTATGCGTTTGCTGTGATCGCATTCAATGCAGTGGGTGCTTTTTTCCTTTACTTGATCATGCGCGTGCAAGCGGGTTTGCCACTGAATCCCTCGCATCTCGGTGCATTTTCTGTTGATAGCGCATTCAATACCGCAATCAGTTTTGTCACCAACACTAACTGGCAGGACTACACCCCTGAAACCACCGCCAGCTACCTGACGCAGATGTTGGGCTACACGGTCCAGAATTTCTTGTCGGCTGCCAGCGCGATTGTTGTTGTGGTGGCATTGGTGCGCGGTTTCGCCCGTCATAGCGCCAAGACTATCGGCAACTTCTGGGTCGACATGACGCGCTCCACGCTGTACGTCTTGCTGCCTTTGTCGCTACTGATTTCTGTCGTGCTGATTGGGCAGGGCGTTATCCAGAACATGGACAGCTACCGCGACGTGCCGACGCTGCAGGCAACCCAGTACACGCAACCGAAACTGGATGCGCAGGGCAATGCTGTCAAGGACGCCAAGGGTAACCCGGTGATGGACACCTTGACCGCCAAGACGCAGACATTGGCGCTGGGTCCGGTCGCCTCGCAAGAAGCGATCAAGATGCTGGGTACCAACGGTGGTGGATTCTTTAATGCCAACTCGGCCCATCCCTACGAAAACCCGACACCATTTGCTAACTTTGTGCAAATGATTGCCATGCTGGTGATCCCCGCGGCTTTATGTTTTATGTTTGGCCGGATGGTCGGTGACCGTCGCCAGGGGCATGCCGTGCTCGCCGTGATGACGATTGTCTTCGCACTGGCCTTGTTCGGTGAAATCTCCGCTGAGCAAACCGGTAATCCGATCCTGACAACGCTGGGCGTCGATCAAGTTGCCAGCACTGCGCAGTCGGGCGGCAATATGGAAGGCAAGGAAACGCGCTTTGGTATCGTCCAATCCGGCATTTTCACGGTGGCGACGACGTCGGCTTCGTGTGGCGCGGTCAATAACATGCATGACTCGTTGACTCCGCTCGGCGGCTTGATCCCAATGTTGTTGATACAGTTGGGCGAGGTTGTTTTCGGCGGAGTCGGTTCCGGTTTGTATGGGATGTTGGCGTTTGCGATCTTGGCCGTATTCGTGGCGGGCCTGATGATAGGGCGCACCCCGGAATATCTTGGCAAGAAGATTGAATCCTATGAAATGAAAATGGTTTCGATCGTGATTCTCGCTACGCCATTCCTAGTGTTGGTCGGTACTTCTATTGCAGTGTTGATGGACGCCGGCAAAGCGGGTATCGCCAATCCAGGGCCACACGGCTTTTCGGAGATTCTGTATGCCTTCAGCTCCGCGGCTAATAACAACGGTAGCGCCTTCGCCGGACTGACTGTCAGTACACCGTTCTATAACGTGTTGCTCGGGATAGCGATGTGGTTTGGCCGTTTTATGTCGATCGTTGCGATTCTGGCCATTGCCGGTTCGCTGGCCGGCAAGAAACGCCTGGGTGTGACGGGCGGCACGATGCCGACCCATGGGCCGCTGTTTGTCGTGTTGTTGTTCGGTACGGTGTTGTTGGTCGGTGCGCTGACTTACGTTCCGGCGCTTGCGCTAGGTCCGGTGGTTGAGCATCTCATCATGATTACCGGTCACTGAGCTGCTCACTGAACAGGCCAATAAGAGGATTTCATGACTCAACATTCTGCAACTCGTTCGATGTTTGACCCGGCGCTGGTGCGCCCGGCCATCATCGACTCATTCAAGAAATTGACGCCTCGTACCCAGGTACGCAACCCAGTGATGTTTGTCGTGTATCTCGGCAGCATCCTAACCACGGTGCTATGGATTGCGGCCTTGCTTGGGCAGGCCGAAGCACCATCCGGGACCATCCTGGCGATTACGCTGTGGCTCTGGTTCACGGTCTTGTTTGCGAACTTCGCCGAAGCGCTGGCTGAAGGACGAAGCAAGGCGCAGGCCGCATCGCTGCGCAGCGCCAAGCGCGACGTGGTCGCGAAGAAACTGGCGGAAGCCCGGTACGGCGCGAAATGGACCGAAGTGTCTGGTGCTTCACTGCGCAAGGGCGACCTGATGCTGGTCGAAGCCGGCGACACGATTCCGGCTGACGGCGAAGTGGTCGAAGGGGTCGCTTCAGTCGACGAATCGGCGATTACCGGCGAATCCGCACCGGTGATACGTGAATCGGGCGGCGACTTCTCGTCGGTGACGGGCGGCACACGCGTGCTGTCCGACTGGATCGTGGTGCGCGTTTCTGTCAACCCAGGGGAGGCTTTTCTGGACCGCATGATCGCCATGGTCGAAGGCGCCAAGCGTCAAAAAACGCCGAATGAAATCGCGCTGACGATTTTGCTGGTGGCGCTGACGATTGTGCTGCTGCTTGCCACCGCCACGCTGTTGCCATTCTCGATGTTCAGCGTCGACGCGATGAAGGCCGGCCATGTGGTCACCATTACCGCACTGGTCGCTTTGCTGGTTTGTCTGATCCCGACCACGATCGGCGGCTTATTGTCGGCCATTGGTGTGGCCGGAATGAGCCGTATGTTGCAAGCCAACGTGATTGCAACCTCGGGTCGTGCGGTGGAGGCCGCCGGTGACGTCGACGTGCTGTTGCTCGACAAAACCGGCACGATCACACTGGGCAACCGCCAAGCATCGCTGTTCGTGCCGGCATCGGGGGTCACGGAGCAAGACCTGGCCGACTCCGCGCAACTGTCGTCGTTGGCCGACGAAACGCCGGAAGGCCGCAGTATTGTGGTGCTGGCCAAGCAACGTTTCAATCTGCGCCAACGCGAAATGGGCGCATTGAAAGCGGTGTTTGTACCGTTCACGGCGCAAACCCGAATGAGCGGTGTCGACTTGCTGGATCGTCAGATCCGCAAGGGCGCGTCTGATGCAATCCGTAAGTATGTCGAAGCCACGGGCGCCAAATTTCCGGCGGACGCGAGCGCGGCGGTCGACGAAGTGGCGCGCCGCGGCAGCACGCCGCTGGTGGTGGCTGAAGTTCGCGAAGGTGTAGGCCGTGTGCTCGGTGTGATCGAGCTCAAGGATATCGTCAAGGGCGGCATCAAGGAACGCTTCGCAGAACTTCGCAAGATGGGTATCAAGACCGTCATGGTGACGGGTGATAACCGCCTGACCGCAGCGGCCATCGCGGCCGAAGCCGGAGTCGACGATTTCTTGGCTGAAGCAACCCCGGAAGCCAAGCTCGCAACCATTCGCGCTTATCAAGCCGAAGGCAAGCTGGTGGCGATGACGGGCGACGGCACCAACGACGCACCGGCGTTGGCCCAGGCCGACGTGGCTGTAGCCATGAACACGGGTACCCAAGCGGCGAAAGAAGCCGGCAACATGGTCGATCTCGATTCGAACCCGACCAAGTTGATCGAGATTGTCGAAATCGGCAAGCAGATGCTGATGACGCGCGGCTCCTTGACCACGTTCTCGATTGCCAACGACGTGGCCAAATACTTCGCGATTATCCCGGCGGCTTTTGCGACCACCTATCCGCAGTTGAACGCGTTGAATGTGATGCATCTGGCCAGCCCGACCTCGGCCATCTTGTCGGCCGTGATTTTCAACGCCCTGATCATCGTGGTGCTGATTCCGCTGGCACTGAAGGGCGTGAAGTATCGCGCCCTGGGTGCTGCGACGCTGTTGCGCCGCAACCTGTTGGTCTATGGTTTGGGCGGGATTATCGTGCCGTTTATCGGTATCAAGGCGATCGATATGGTCCTTCAGTTGTTCGGTTGGATTTAAGGAGAGACACGCCGTGAATACCGCTATCAAGCAAGGAATCATCATGAAAAAGCAAGGTCTCGTGCGGCCGCTCATCACGTTGTTTGTGGTGTTGACCGCGATCACCGGGATTGCCTACCCGCTGGTTGTCACGGGCATAGGTCAAGGGCTCTTCAAGTCGCAAGCGAATGGCAGCTTGATCGAGCAAAATGGCACGGTGGTCGGCTCGGCGCTGATCGGCCAGCAGTTCGATGCGCCCGAGTATTTCTGGGGCCGTCTGTCGGCCACTTCGCCGCAGCCGTATAACGCGGCCAATTCGGGTGGCTCGAACCTGGGGCCGACCAACTCGGCATTGCAAGATGAGGTCAAGGGCCGTCTCGCTGCCTTGAAGGCCGCCGACCCGACCAGCACAGGACCGGTGCCCGTCGACTTGGTGACTTCGTCGGGCAGCGGTTTGGACCCGGAAATCACACCGGCGGCTGCGCAATATCAGCTTAACCGTGTGGCAAAAGCACGCGGTTTGCCGGTCGACAAGGTACAGGAGCTGATTACCACCTATACCTCGGGGCGTCAGTTCGGCATACTGGGTGAAGCGCGAGTCAACGTACTCGAATTGAACCTGGCGCTGGACGCACTTAAAAAATCTTGATTTAGCGCCTAGCTAGCAGTCAACGGAATAGCGCCGGCCTCGCGAGAGGCTGGCGCGTCCTCATTTGAAAAAGAATATGGAAAGACCCGATCCCGACGAACTACTCGATAAACTGCAACGCGATGAGGCCAAACGCCAGCGTGGCCGGCTAAAGGTATTTTTTGGCGCTTCGGCCGGTGTCGGCAAAACCTTTGCCATGCTGCAAGGCGCGCGTCGCCGGATGAAGGAAGAGGGCGTCGATGTGGTGGTCGGCGTGGTCGAGACCCATGGGCGTAGTGAAACGGCTTCGCTGCTCGACGGCATGGAAGTCTTACCGCAGCTGCAAATCGAATATCGCGGCCGGACTTTGTCGGAGTTCGATCTCGACGCGGCGCTGGCGCGCAAACCCCAATTAGTGCTGGTGGACGAACTGGCGCACTCGAATGTGACGGGCGCGCGCCATTTGAAACGCTGGCAGGATGTGCATGAGTTGCTCGATGCCGGAATCGACGTGTACACCACCGTCAATGTCCAGCATCTGGAAAGCCTCAACGATGTGGTGGGTCAGATCACCGGAATACGCGTTTGGGAAACGGTTCCCGATCGTGTGTTCGATCTGGCCGATGAAGTCACGTTGGTCGATTTGCCGGCCGAAGAATTGCTCGATCGCCTGCGCGACGGCAAAGTCTATATGGCCCAGCAAGCCGAGCGCGCGGTCCGCAATTTTTTTCGCAAGGGCAATTTGATCGCTTTGCGCGAGTTGGCTTTGCGGCGTACCGCCGACCGGGTCGACGCGCAGATGCGCGAGTATCGCGCCGATCAATCGATTCAACGTATTTGGCAGGCCCGCGAGCGGCTGCTGGTTTGTGTTGGGCCCGGCAATAGCGCCAGTAACGGCTCGGAGACCCTGGTGCGCTCGGCGGCGCGGTTGGCCGCCAATTTAAAGGCCGATTGGATCGCGATCTACGTCGAAACCCCGGCTTTGCAAAAGCGTCCCGATAGTGAACGCGAACGCACGATGGATGCGCTGAAACTGGCTCAGGAACTCGGCGCCGAAACGGTCTCGCTGGCAGGCTCCGATGCCGTGGCGACGCTGCTCGGTTATGCACGGGTGCGCAATGTCTCCAAGCTGATTGTCGGCGCCTCGTCCGGCAGCGGTTTTTGGCGCATGGTGCGCAGGCCGTTTGGCGATCGCCTGATCGAGCGCGCGGGCGATATCGATGTGACCTTGATACACGTCAAGCGCGACGGCGCCCGTTACGATAAAAACGCCACCAGCCTGACCGATGAAATCCGTATCGCGCTATCGGGCGAGCGCGATAGCCATTCCTCGCCACGCCGATATGGCTGGTCGGTGTTGATGGTGGGTTTGCTGACCCTGGCGGCCAGCGGCCTACTGGGCCACCTCGATCTCACCAATCTGGTGATGCTCTATCTGCTCGGCGTGATTTTCGCGGCGGCGCGTTTGGGGCGTGGTCCCGGTGTGCTGGCCTCATTCCTCAGTGTGGCGGCCTTCGATTTTTTCTTTGTCCCACCGCGGCTATCGTTTTCGGTATCCGATACGCAATACCTGTTGACCTTTACCGGCATGTTGGCAACCTCGCTGGTGATCAGTCACCTGACGTCGAGCTTGCGGCAACAGGCGCGTATGGCCAGTTATCGCGAACGCCGCACCGGGGCGATGTATGCCATGGCGCGTGAGTTGGCCGCAGCCCTGGCGACCGAGCAAATCATCGAGATCGGCAGCCGGCATGTCGGCGAGGTGTTCCAGGCCAAGGTAGCGATTTTATTGCCCGATAGTGCCGAGAAAGTGCGGCAACCGATCGACGAGCCGGACCCCAAGGTGGCGTTGACCGGCGATAAGCTCGATATCGATGTCGCACAGTGGGTCTATGACCAGCAAAAACCGGCCGGCATGGGCACCGATACGCTGCCGGCGAGCGCCGCCAAATATCTACCGCTGAAAGCGCCAATGCGCACGCGCGGGGTGCTGGCCTTGACCAGCGAAACCGTACGTCAACTCAGCGGGCCGGAACAGGAGCAGATGCTCGATGTCTTCGCCGCACAAATTGCTTTGGCGCTGGAGCGTGTGCACTACGTTGAAATCGCCCGCGATGCGTTGGTGAATATGGAGTCCGAGCGCTTGCGCAATTCCTTGCTATCGGCCATTTCCCACGATTTGCGCACCCCGCTCACGGCGATCGTCGGATTCTCGTCGATGTTGGCCGCTTCGCAGGGCAGTCAAGGTGCAAGCCACCAGTCTATTGATGCCGAGCTGCCGGGCGCCGGCATTCAACGCGACATGGCGCCGACAATCGATCTGCGGCAACGCGATATCGAATTGGTCGACGCGATTCACGAAGAGGCGCTGCGCATGACCGGGCTGGTGACCAATCTGCTCGATATGGCGCGTTTGCAGGCCGGCGGTGTGCAATTGAACCGGCAATGGTTGATGCTCGAAGAGGTCGTGGGCGCGGCTTTGCGCGCCTGCCGCCGCACGTTGGCGCGCTATACCGTGCAAGTGCATTTGCCGGGCGATTTGCCGCTATTGCAGCTTGACGCGGTGCTGATGGAACGCTTGTTTGCGAATTTGTTTGAGAATGCCGCTAAATATGCCAGTGTCGACACGCTCCTTGAGATCGGCGCAAGCCGCACCTTGGAAGACGGCAAGCCGGTCATCAAGGTGACGGTCGACGATCAGGGGCCGGGTCTGCCCAGCGGCATGGAAACCCGTATTTTCGAAAAATTTACGCGCGGCGAGAAAGAGTCCGCGAAACCAGGTATTGGTCTGGGGCTGGCGATTTGCCGCGCGATTGTGAACGCGCACGGCGGCAAAATCGGCGCGGAAAATCGGCCAGGCAGCACGGATACGCAAATTCTCGGCGCACGTTTTTGGTTTACCTTGCCGGCCGACACGCCGCCGCCGGGACCGGACGTTTTAGGTGATGAATCGGCGCACACTGACGCGGCGCAAACTCAGCCCGCTGCCTCGGTCGAGATCGATCCAGCACAATGAACAATGACCTAAGCCCGATAAAGTAGACGACGGCAATGCGAGTCGTGGCGCGGCAGGCCATCACGAGTTAATGCGGAGATGAAGTGGAATGACCGAACCGACTGTCAACGTAGTACTGATTGAGGATGAAAAGCAAATACGCCGTTTTGTCAAAGCCGCGCTGGAGGCGGAGGGCGTCACGGTGCATGAGGCCGATACCGGGCAGCGAGGCTTAATCGAAGCCGCGACTCGCAAACCCGATCTGGTGATCGTCGACCTCGGTTTGCCCGATACCGATGGTTTGGAGGTGATCCGTGAGCTGCGTAGCTGGACCGATATGCCGGTGATTGTGCTGTCGGCGCGCAGCCAGGAAAGCGAGAAGGTCGCGGCGCTCGACGCCGGCGCGGACGATTACTTGTCCAAGCCTTTTGGCGTGTCCGAGTTGATGGCGCGAATTCGCGCCCATCTGCGGCGACGTAATCACGCCGGTGCGGCGGAGACGCCGAGCGTGCATTTCGGCCCGATTGAAGTGGATCTGGCGCTGCGCCAGGTGCGTCGGGATGGCCAGCCGGTGCACCTGACCCCGATTGAATACCGCTTGTTGTCGGTCTTGGTGCGGCATGCCGGGCGCGTGCTGACCCATCGCCAGCTATTGCGCGATGTGTGGGGGCCTTCGCATGTCGAGAGCAACCATTACCTGCGCATTTATATGGGGCATTTGCGGCAAAAATTGGAGCGCGACGCAGCCCAGCCCGAGCATATTGTCACTGAAACGGGGGTCGGCTACCGTTTGGTCGGCGTCATATAATTGACCTGTCGAATTGACCTGTCGTTAACCCGTGAGCCGCTGTGCAGCGTTTTTTGGCGACCTACAATGAAATGTCGCAATGTGGCGTAGGCATCACAACGCATGCGCCCCTGCATGGTTATAATCAAAACGCCATGTTTGCGGAAACCGTTCAAGACGAACTCGGTTTTTGCCCCATTTCGGCCCCGTTCGCACGACCGGGTGATTTTAGACCCAACCACCGTAAAACAACGGAGGCGGTCGGGCGTTTGCGAAGAGGGGGCGTTATGCTTGAATCCATTTCTCTCGCAGCCGGTCTTTCCTGGGCTGCCGGCTTGCGTTTATATCTCACAGTGTTGCTGGCCGGTGTGTGCGCCAGTTTCGGCCTGATCCATCTGCCTAGCGCCTTACAAGGATTGGCATCGCCCTGGTTGATCGCCACTGCGCTGGTGTTTGCCTTGATCGAATTTTTCGCCGACAAAATTCCCGCTTTCGATTCACTCTGGGATGCCGTACATACCTTGATCCGCATTCCGGCGGGTGGCTTGCTGGCTGCCGGGGCGCTCGGGCACGCTGACCCCAAGGTGGTCTTCGCCGTTGCCTTGAGCGGCAGCGTGCTGGCGGGCGCCGCCCATTTGACCAAAGCTGGGGCACGGGCGATTATCAACCTTTCCAGTGAACGCGCTTCGGGGCGGATTGCTTCGGTGGCCGAAGAATTGCTGGTGATCGGCGGCTTGGCGTTGGCCTTCTGTGCGCCTTTGGTGTTTCTGGCCCTGCTAGCAGCCTTCCTGCTACTCGCGATCTGGGCCTTGCCGCGTTTGTGGCGCGGTATTCAGGGCGGCTGGCGCGGCATGGCTTTGCATATGGTTCACTCCACGGTTCAGCCAGTATCGTCACTGCGCTCGCTCAGGGGCAAGCGCGACTGATGCCGCGTTCGGCTCAGACTCCCGGCAAGCCTTTGAGGTCGGCGCGTCCGGCCTTGTTGCGCCAGGCATGGCGTATGACCCTGCGCGACTGGCGCGCCGGTGAGTTGACCATGCTGCTGCTGGCTTTGGTGCTGGCGGTGGCGGCCTTAAGCAGTGTCGGTTTTCTGGCGGATCGTTTGGCTCGGGGCCTGGCGCGCGATGCGCGCCAGATGATCGGCGCCGATCTGGTGGTGCGCGCCGACCAGCCGGTCGATCCACGATTTGTCGCGATGGCGGCTCAACTGGATCTGGCTACGGCGCAAACCGTGACATTTCCCAGCATGGTTTCGGCCGCCACTGCCAACTCAGCCTCAGCCTCAGCCTCAGCCTCAGCCTCAGCCTCAGCCTCAGCCTCAGCCTCAGCCTCAGCCTCAGCCTCAGCCTCAGCTCGGTCATTGCCTCCTGCGGTCCAAGCGCCCTCGGCCGGCGACGACGTTCCGACTCGCTTGGCTGCCATCAAGGCCGTCTCCTCGACTTATCCGCTGCGCGGCGCGCTCGAACTGGCGGCGGGGCCAGAGCAGATGGGCCGCGTGGTGAAGGGCATCCCGGCACCCGGCACGGTTTGGATCGATCCGCAATTGCTCGATACCTTGCATGTTCATGTCGGCGGCTTGCTCAAGCTGGGCGATCGAAATTTTACCGTGGCCGCTTTGATTACCCGCGAGATGGATCGTGGCTTTGCGTTTGTCAATTTTTCGCCGCGCGTCATGCTGAATCGCGATGACCTGGCCTCGACGGGGCTGATTACATTTGGCAGCCGCGCCACCTATCGTTTGCTGGTGTCGGGTCAGGACGCGGCCGTTGCGCGTTATACGCAATGGGCGCGGCAACAACTTGCCGGCGGGCAGCTGCGCGGCGTGGTGCTGGAAACGGTCGGTGACGGCCAGCCGCAAGTCCGCGACACCCTGACGCGCGCGCGGCATTTCCTGAGCTTGGTGGCAATGTTGACGGCCTTGTTGGCGGCGGTGGCGATCGCGATGGCCGCGCATCGTTATGTCCGCCGCCATCTCGATGGCGGTGCCGTGATGCGCTGCCTGGGTGCCAGCAAGCGGTCCCTGCGCGGCTTGTTTGTGCTTGAATTTGTGATGCTAGGCCTGGCCGGCAGCAGCCTGGGTGTGCTCTTGGGTTTTGTCGGACACTATGTTTTATTGCAATGGCTGGGCCCATTGATCGGCGTCAGCTTGCCGGCCGCCGGTTTGCAGCCGGCCATGGCGGGTTTGGCGAGCGGCTTGGTGCTGCTGCTCGGTTTTGCCTTGCCACCCTTGCAGATTTTGGCCAGCGTGCCGCCGGCTCGGGTGTTGCGGCGCGAACTCGGCGGCGAGAGCCGTGCCGTCTGGTTGGGCTATGGCCTGGGCTTGCTGCTGTTCGGCGCGCTGCTGGTCAGCGCAGCCGGCGAATTGCGCTTGGGGCTGATTGTTGCCGGTGGATTCGCCGGTGGCCTGCTGGTATTGAGCGCCGTGGCTCGTCTGTGCTTATGTGTCATGGCCCGTCTAGTGCGACGGGCGAGTGGCTGGGGCGGCCTGGGATGGCGTTATGCATTGGCTTCGATGGAGCGCCGTGCCGCGCTCAGCGTGCTGCAGATCAGCGCTTTGGGTATCGGCTTGATGTGCTTGCTATTGTTGGCGATTACGCGCAACGACCTGGTGGCGGGGTGGCGCGCGTCGACGCCGGCCGATGCGCCGAATCAATTTGTGATCGATATCCAACCCGATCAAGTCGATGCGGTACAGGCTTTCTTGGCCCGTAATGGCCAAAGCGGTGTGGCGCTTGAGCCGATGATACGCGGCCGCTTGATCGCCATCGATGGCCGCGCAATAGGTCCGAACGACTACCGCGATGCCGATGCGCGCCGCTTGGTCGACCGTGAATTTAATCTGTCTTACACCACCGAGCTGCCTGCCGATAACCGGATCGTGAGCGGGCGCTGGTATGGCGCGCAGGGTGGGGCGGTTAAGGACACGCCCGCGGCCGCGAATAGCGTAGCGAATGGCGCGCAGAGTGGGGCTGCGGGGCAGGATGCCCGAGGTCTGAGGGTAGGCGCTGAAATTTCCATGGAATCCGGCATCGCCCATTCACTGCGCGTGAAAGTAGGTGACGTCCTGCGTTTCGATATTGCTGGACAACAGATCGATGCGCCGGTCACCAGCTTGCGCAAGTTGGACTGGGGCAGTTTTCGGGTTAACTTTTTTGTGCTGATGCCGCCGGCCGCGCTGAGCGGATTTCCGGCGACGTTTATTACCAGTTTTCATTTAGCTGCCAATCGTCATTCGACCATCGATGCGCTGGTTGCGCGCTTTGCGAATTTAACCGTGATCGATGCGGGTGTCTTGATCGCGCAATTGCAGAGTGTGCTCAATCAGGTGATCGGCGCAGTGCAGTTCTTATTTGTATTCACGCTAGCGGCCGGCGTGCTAGTGCTGTACGCCGCCTTGGCGGGCAGTCGCGATGAACGCGTGCGGGAAGCGGCGTTGTTGCGCGCGCTGGGTGCGTCACGCCGGCAGATTCGGCGCGTGCAATTGACGGAATTTATCCTGGTGGGCGGTATCGCCGGCTTAATGGCGGCGGCGGGCGCGCAGGCGCTGGCCTATATACTGGCCGAGCAGGTGTTTTCATTTCATCTGACCTTCAATCCCTGGTTACCCGGCTTGGGCACGGCGGCGGGCATTGCATGTGCGACGCTTACGGGATGGTCGGGATTGCAGGCGGTATTGCGGCGTCCCGCGCTACAATCGCTTCGTGAAGGTGCTTGAGTTCCCCCTGAGCTCGCTACACGCAACACGCCTAATTCCCCAAGGGACTTTCTGCTAGGTGCGGGCACTTTCCAGTTAAACGGGGTCAAGCCCTGCGGTCGGGGGTAAAAATGAGCGGCCGGCGTTTTGTCGAGAGCGCACACGGATGGATGGGCGATAATAGCGGTTCGCCTTACTCTATTCAGCTTATAGAAGGCTGCATCGGTCGAGTAGGCGCCGCATTCTTTCACCCGGATTCGACGATGACAACTGTTCCAGAAACTGACGAACCTGCAGCAACCGAGCCGACCGTATTCGACTTGGTCGGTGGCGAAGACCGTGTGCGCGAGCTGGTCGACCGCTTTTACGACTTGATGGATCTGGAGGCCGAGTTCGTCGGAATTCGAGCCCTGCATCCTGAGACGCTGGATGGCTCACGCGATAAGTTCTTCTGGTTCTTGTGCGGCTGGATGGGCGGCCCCGACCATTACATCAGCCGCTTCGGGCATCCGCGCTTGCGCGCGCGGCATATGCCGTTTGCCATTGCCGGTAACGAACGCGATCAATGGCTGCGCTGCATGGCTTGGGCCATGGAAGATATTGGGCTGGATCTGGCGTTGCGCGAGCGCTTGCTGAGCTCTTTTTTCCAGACGGCCGACTGGATGCGTAATCGGGAGGGGTAAATGCGCGGGAGGGGTAAATGCGCTATTGCGCGCTCGATTGCTGCAAGCGCGTCAGTAGCGCCTGCGGCTCGTCCGAGACTTGCAGCAAATCGAGATAAGCCGGGCGCAAAAAACCTTCCGTCACAGCATGCTGCAAAGTGCTGAGCAGCGGCGTGAAATAGTTTTCGGTATTGAGCAGGGCCAGCGGTTTCGCGTGGTAACCGAGCTGCGCCCAGGTGTAGATCTCGAACAACTCTTCCAGCGTGCCTGCGCCGCCCGGCAGGGTGACAAAGGCATCGCTGAGATCGGCCATCATCTTTTTGCGCTGGTGCATGTCGTCGACGATATGCAGGTCGTGCAAACCGCGGTGGCCGACTTCGCGGTCCAACAATAACTTGGGAATCACGCCGATAACACGGCCACCCGCCGCCAATGCCGCATCCGCTACTGCGCCCATCAAGCCCAGTTTGCCGCCGCCATAGACCAGGGTCAGGCCGGCTTGCGCCAGCAGTGTGCCGAATTGGCGCGCCTGCTGTAGATAGGCGGGGCGGGCGCCGGCCGAAGAGCCGCAGTATACGCAGACGGCCTGTATCACTCGGCTTCCTTGGGCTCGACGTCGCGCGCGGGATCTTTGACGAATTCCATAAAATCGCGCTGCGGCAGCTTGCCGCTCATCAGATCGTCGAACAATTCGCGCGAACGACCGCGTAAATAGGGCGCCATCAAAGAGATGATATGCCGGCTCGATGCTTGCAATTCATCGCGAATGGCGTTTTGGTCGTTGTATTTGCGCGGATTCATGACGAATTGGTAGGACAGCCAATAAGTCGAAATGACGGCAATATTAGTCGAAATAACCTCGATTTCGGCTGCCGTGGCAATCATTTCGTTGTCGGCGACCAGGGCTTCGCATAAGTCCTGTGCGAAACGGACTTTGTGCCCGATGATTTGCTTGAAATGAGTTTCAAGCGTGCGATTGCGCGCCAGCAGGTCGTTCAGGTCGCGGTACAGAAACCGGTAATGCCACAGAAAATCGGCCGACATGTACGACAGATAGGCCCAGACTTCGTCGATAGCCGGTTTGTGACCTGGCTGAAAACGCAGACGTCGCTCCAGTTGTTGCTCGAATTGCGCAAAGATGCTGTTGATAATGTCGTCTTTATTCCGGAAGTGGTAATAAAGATTGCCCGGGCTGATCTTCATTTCTTCGGCGATCGTCGTCGTGGTGACGTTCGGTTCGCCGATTTCATTGAATAGCCTCAGTGACAATTCAAGAATCCGTTCGCGAGTGCGGCGAGGCGGTTTTGCTTCCATAAAGTCGAGCCGGATGCGCCTGGATCAAAGCGCCCAGGTCAGGGTGTGTGGAGTGAAACACGCTGATTATAAACCGCACCCATGCAAAAGCAGGGTTTTTAGCGTAACCAGTTAATGATGACGGGAATCCCCAGCCAAGCCCAGGTTAGAGCGCAGATTAACAAGGCTACCGTGACAGCCGCGCTGCCGAAATCCTTGGCGCGTTTCGAGAGCTCATGTCTTTCCAGGGAAATCCGGTCGATGGCGGCTTCGACGCTGGAATTGAGCAGCTCAACAATCAATACCAAGAGCACCGAGCCGACCAGCAGAGCGTGTTCCACGGGGTGCACCGGGAATAGTATGCCGCACGGCACCAGAATGGCGGCCAGGGTCAGTTCCTGGCGAAAGGCGCTTTCTTCGCGGATCGCGACACGAAAGCCGTTGATCGAATTTTTCAGCGCATGCCAGGCGCGTGTCACACCGCGGTTGCCTTTGTAGGGATTGAATGGCAGGGGGGCGAATTCGTTCTCGTCTGGCCCGGCCGGTTGACTGGCCGTCTGGGGCGCTTCAGTCTTGCTGATTTTAGGCTTGGCGTGGTGCACGATATGTTTTCGCAAAATGGAGGCCGTCAAAATGCCACCAGAAGAGCATAACCCAAGCTGAGTCCTAACAGCACGTGGGCGGTGCTGTTAGGGGCTGTAATGCGGGCCGGCTTAGGCCGCTGCGCTGTCTTGAGTCGCCGCAAGTTGCGATAAAGGCCTTAAGTGCGAGGCGAATTGCTCCGATGCGGCCCGCCAGGAAAAGCGCTCGGCCCACGCGCGGGCATGGGCGCGGTCGATTTTCAGCGCATCTAGGCAGGCCTCGCGCAGATCTTCGTTCATCATGCCGGCGCCGCCGTCGGCCAATACGTCGACCGGTCCGGTGACCGGGTAGGCCGCGACCGGCAAGCCACAAGCCAGAGCTTCAAGCAAAACCAGCCCGAAGGTGTCGGTGCGGCTTGGAAACACGAAAACATCCGCGGCGGCATACACGTTCGCCAATTCAGCCTGCGACAAGACGCCGAGGTAATTGACTTCCGGGTAGCGCGATTTCAGTTCGGCGAGTTGCGGGCCTTCGCCGGCGACCCATTTTGAGCCCGGCAGATCCAGTTTCAGGAAGGCTTCGACATTTTTTTCGATGGCGACCCGGCCGACGTACAGGAAAATCGGCCGTGCTGTATTTAGCACCTTGGAGGCGCGGGGCTGGAAAATCTCCAGGTCGACGCCGCGGGTCCACAAGACGACATTGGTGAAGCCGAATTTTTCGAGATCTTGCTTGACGATGGGCGTCGGCGCCATCACCGCACGCGACGGGCCATGGAACCAGTGCAGGAATTTATAAGTCAGCGCGAGCGGCAGACCGAAGCGGGCTTGTACATACTCGGGAAAGCGCGTGTGGTAAGCCGAGGTGTGCTGCAAGCCGTGACGTCGTGCATAACCGCGGGCTGCCAGGCCCAGCGGGCCCTCGGTGGCGATATGCAGGGCGTCGGGCGCGAATTCGGCGATTCGCTGACGCACGCGCTGGCCGGGCAGCAAAGACAGGCGAATTTCCGGGTAAGTCGGACAGGGGATCGTGCGAAATTCCAGCGGCGTCAACAACTCGACGCGGTGCCCTAATTCGCTGAGCTCGCGTACGGTGTTTTTTAAAGTGCGGACTACGCCGTTGACCTGGGGGTCCCAGGCGTCGGTGACGATCATGATTTTCATATTGCCCCCTTGGGGGGCAGCGAACAAATGTGAGCGTGGGGGTAGTTCATATTATCTCCAAGCCGCGTTTAAGCGCCAATGTGGGGGTGGGGAATGTCCGCCTCTATCAGGCGGCGACGCGCGTGGTATCCCGTGTGCGCTTCTCGGCCGGCGAGCGCATCACTGTCCAATAAATCACTTTGAGTTCACCTTCGGTGGTCTCGACCAGCGCTGACAGGCTTTCGACCCAGTCGCCGTCGTTGCAATACAGCACGCCGTCGATATCGCGGATTTCAGCTTTGTGAATATGGCCGCATACCACGCCGTCGCAGCCGCGGCGGCGCGCTTCGTCGGTCATGACTTTTTCAAATTGGCCGATAAAATTCACGGCGTTTTTGACTTGATGCTTCAGGTATTGCGACAACGACCAATACTGGAAGCCCATGCGGATCCGGATGCGATTAAACCAGCGGTTCAACACGAGAATCAGCGAATACAGGGTGTCGCCGACATAGGCCAGCCATTTTGCATGCTGGATCACGCCGTCGAACAAGTCGCCGTGGACGATCCAGAGGCGGCGGCCGTTGAGGGTCGTATGGAAGGCTTCTTCGCGAATCTGGATATCGCCGAAGGCATGGTCGCAGAATTGCCGCGCCGATTCGTCGTGATTGCCCGGGATATAGATCACCTGGGTGCCTTTTCGCGCTTTGCGCAGCACCTTTTGCACCACATCGTTATGAGCCTGCGGCCAAAACCAGCCTTTTTTCAGTTGCCAGCCATCGATGATGTCGCCCACCAGATACAGATATTGGGCGTCGTTATGCCGGAGGAAATCGAGCAGGTAGTCGGCCTGGCAGCCGCTGGTGCCCAGATGGATGTCGGAAATCCAAATGGTGCGGTAGCGATGCAGGGCCTCGCCGTCGTCGTCTTCGTCGGAATTTGCCGAGCGTGTCAGACCGGTCGGCGGAATTTGCTTGGATAGGATGGGTGGCGCGCCCAACGGATTGGAATCGGAACCCGTTTGGCGAAACAGCGGCGGCAGCGATACAGGCTTGGACTCCATGAGGTCCCTTGGATTATGCAATACCTGCATTCAGCCAGGGTCATATGACCTGCGCGTGACATTCACGGGATGTTCTTATTACGAAGCGGTTTTATGTGCTTTTTTGGGGTAAGCGGCGGGAGTGTGCTGGAACGGAAAGGGCTGGCGGGACGCTCAAGGATGGTCGCTGTCCGAAGCCGGCAATATCGGTATGGCATGCGATCCGCTTGGATGCGTAACCGGTGGCGTAATCGGCTGCGTGGTCGTTTCGACCGCAGCGGGCGCGGATGTGATAGCGGGCTTGGCGGCCTCACTGGTGTGGCGTACGGTGTTCAGGTCTTTGACTTCGGTTTTCCCGGTGAGCGGCGTACTCACCACGGTCGGGCGGCGGCCTTTCCGATCGCTGGCTTCCAGTTTTTTCTTTTGTTCGTCTGGCAGTTGTTGGTAGGCAGCCCAAGCTTTCTGGCGCTGCTGGGCCGGCACCGATTTCGACAATTGGAAGTTTTCGCGCGCCGTACGGCGTTGGTCTGGGCTCATGTGGACCCATTCAGTCATGCGCTGATGCAGTCTTTCCTGCGCTTCTGGCGACATTTTCGGGTATTGCGCGGCGATCTTCAGCCATTTCTGTTTGCGTAAATCGCTAAACTCGTCCCATTCGTGGGCAAATGGCGCTAGTGCCAAGTGTTGGCTTGCGCTTAATTTTGCCCACGCGTTGCCCGAATTCGACGAAATTGACGGCAGTACGCTAGATGCACTCGCAGGCGGCAACGTATTCTGTTCGGACGCGGTCAGCAGATTCGATTCTGTTGGGGCGGGGCGGGTGTCGCTCCAGCGTGGATAGGTCGCGCCGAATGCCACGGCCGCCGCAATAATGCTGGCAAAGAGCATGGCCAAGCCGCGCTTGCTGGTCACCCGGATACTCCTCGTTTAGCGCGCGTGAGAGATGTAAGCGTTGAAGCCGTGATCGAGATAGGCACTGAAGCCGTGATCTAGATAGGCATTCAGGGGCAGTTCATCGGAAAGCATGGCCGCATCGATGTCCGCGGTCTCGGACAGTCTTTGCTGATCTTCCCAGTAGGCAATGGCCGACAAGCTGACAATCAGCGCCAGAACAGGCCAGAGCAGCGCATAACGGGGGCGGCGGGTAGACGGCGCCCGATTGGCGCCGATATAGCCAGCCATGCCGGCCAGGGCCGGCACCATCACAAACTCCGCCGCAGTCTCAGGTTTTTTGCGCAGCATGGCGCTGCGACGGGCGCGCGCCAGCCTCTCAAGCGTGGGCTGCGGCAAATCGCCCAGGCTTTCTTCAAGTGCGCGGCGGATAGCCAGCGCGAATTCCAATTCCTTTGTATCGACAGCGGAGCTCATAGTGCAATTCCCTTCGCCTTAAGCGCCAACGCCAGTGCGTGTGTTGCTCGCGAGCAGTGGGTTTTTACACTGCCCTCCGAACAACCCATCGCGGCTGCCGTTTCGGCGACATCCATATCCTCCCAATAACGCATGAGGAAGGCCTCCCGTTGACGTGCAGGTAGCTTTTGGATCTCGCTATCGATCAAATTCAGCACCTGGGCACGTTCAAGCTGGTCTTGACCGCTTTCGGAGCCGACCGCGCCGGGCTCCGACTCAAAGGTCTCGAGCAGGTCGAATTCGTCGTCGTCGCCACCTGGGGCCAGCGATGAGAATAGCGTAACCCAGGTATTGCGGACTTTTTGCCGCCGGAAATAATCTAGAGTGACGTTTTGAAGGATACGCTGAAACAGCAGAGGGAGTTCAGCCGCTGGCTTGTCGCCGTATTTCTCGGCGAGCCTAATCATCGCGTCCTGGACGATATCGAGCGCGGCGTCTTGATCGCGCACTGCGTAGATCGCCTGCTTGAACGCACGCCGTTCGACGCTCGCCAGAAAATCGGCCAGTTCCTTGTCTGATGCCATCCGTTGATAGTTTACGCTTTGCGCGAGTGGCTGCGCGAATATCCTGCTGTTAAATATCGGAAAAACTCGCGGATGCTAGCAAAAAAACGCGCTTTGATGTGGATTTTGAATGGCTGTGGTCTGATTTTAGCCAAAGTGTTGCTGCATTTTGCCGGTTTTATATGGTGTGACCCTATTTTTTGCGGGCCGCTGAGTATGCCCAAGCGCTGGAAAGATCCATTTTTTTAGCCAATTACATCGATTTCTAAAAATATTTCTTGACCGATATGGGGTCACTAGGCATTATTCTTGGTTCGCACAAAGCTGCAATGAACTCCATTAAGGCGCAGCTTACAAGGCTGGCCTGTCACTGGACGCGCCGCTTGAACCCGGGTCACGAGCCTGAGGAGAGAGCACCCGATCAATTTTTTGCCGAAAATTCGAAAGGTGAATATGATGAATACGCCCAGCGTTGAATTCTCTATGTCGGATCTTAGTGTTTCCGACTCACAAACCAGTACCACACAAACCTCTGACGACGTTTCGATCGGCGCGACCGTGCTTATGCGCGCGCTGCAGGACGAAAAAGTCGATTGCATTTGGGGTTATCCCGGCGGCTCCGTTTTGTATATCTACGACGAGCTGTACAAGCAAGATCAAATCAAGCACATTCTGGTCCGCCACGAACAGGGCGCAGTCCATGCGGCCGATGCCTATGCGCGTTCGACCGGTAATGTGGGCGTCTGTCTCGTAACCTCGGGCCCAGGCGTGACCAATGCCATTACCGGTATCGCTACCGCGTATATGGATTCGATCCCGATGGTGATTATCAGCGGCCAGGTGCCGACAGCCGCCATTGGTCAGGACGCATTCCAGGAATGCGACACGGTCGGTATTACCCGGCCCTGCGTCAAGCATAATTTTCTGGTCAAGGACGTCAAGGATCTTGCCGCAACCGTACGCAAGGCCTTTTATATCGCGAGTACCGGCCGGCCTGGTCCAGTGCTGATCGACATTCCGAAAGACGTGTCCAAGGCGCCATGCGAATACGAGCAGGTCAAACATGTGACCTTGCGCTCGTACAACCCCGTGACTAAAGGGCACTCCGGCCAGATCCGCAAGGCCGTGTCGCTGCTGTTGGGAGCCAAGCGCCCCTATATCTATACCGGCGGCGGGATTATCCTGGCTGATGCTTCGCGTGAGTTGAACCAGTTTGTCGATTTACTCGGTTATCCCGTCACCAATACTTTGATGGGGCTGGGCGGTTACCGCGCCACTGACCCGAAGTTCCTCGGCATGCTGGGCATGCACGGCACTTACGAAGCCAACATGGCGATGCAGAACTGCGACGTGCTGATTGCCATTGGCGCGCGCTTTGACGACCGCGTGATCGGCAACCCTGAGCATTTCGCCTCGGTGCCGCGCAAGATTATTCATATCGATATCGACCCGTCGTCGATTTCCAAGCGCGTCAAGGTCGATATTCCTATCGTCGGCGACGTTAAGGAAGTCCTGAAAGACCTGATCGAGCAGTTGCAAACTGCCTCGCCAGGCCCCGATCAACCGGCGCTAAGGCAATGGTGGAAGCAGATCGAGGCGTGGCGCGGCGTCGATTGTCTGAAATACGACCGCAGCACCGAAATTATCAAGCCGCAATACGTGATCGAAAAGCTCTGGGAGTTGACGGGCGGCGATGCGTTTGTGTGCTCGGACGTCGGGCAGCATCAGATGTGGGCTGCTCAGTACTATCCGTTCAACAAGCCGCGCCGTTGGATCAATTCGGGCGGCTTGGGTACCATGGGCTTTGGCTTGCCGGCCGCGATGGGTGTCAAGATGGCGCATCCTGATGAAGAAGTGGTGTGCATCACGGGCGATGGTTCGATTCAGATGTGTATCCAAGAACTGTCAACCTGTTTGCAGTACAGTACGCCGATCAAGATCGTGTCGCTGAATAACCGTTACCTCGGGATGGTGCGTCAGTGGCAGCAGATCGATTACTCGCGGCGGTATTCGCATTCGTACATGGACACCTTGCCTGATTTCGTCAAGCTGGCTGAGGCTTATGGCCATATCGGCATGCGCATCGAGAAGACGTCCGATGTCGAGCCTGCGTTGAAAGAAGCGTTGCGCTTGAAGGATCGCACCGTATTTATGGATTTCCAGACTGACCCGGCCGAGAACGTCTGGCCGATGGTTAAGGCCGGTCGCGGCATCAGTGAGATGCTGCTCGGCTCGGAAGATCTATAACGGCTGCCGCTGCTGCCCGCCGACGGCCCCATGAGGGGTTGGCGGCTGCAGTCAGCAACTCAGGCAAACCTGGTGCTGCTTTAATATAGCGCGCCCTAAATGGCGCCCTAAGCGGCGCACTCAACGCACAGCGAACGCATACCATGAGACATATTATTTCTGTTTTGCTTGAAAATGAGCCCGGCGCATTATCGCGCGTGGTGGGCTTGTTTTCGGCGCGCGGCTATAACATTGAAACACTGACAGTGGCTCCCACCGAGGATCGCTCGCTGTCTCGCCTGACTATCGTTTCCATTGGCTCGGATGACGTGATCGAACAGATTACGAAACATCTGAACCGCCTGATCGAGGTGGTTAAGGTGGTCGACCTGACCGAGGGCGCCCACATTGAACGCGAGTTGATGTTGATGAAGGTCAGGGCTGTGGGCAAGGAACGCGAAGAAATGAAGCGGATGGCGGATATTTTCCGCGGCCGCATTATCGACGTCACCGAAAAGACCTACACCATCGAGCTCACCGGCGACAGTTCCAAGCTGGACGCTTTTATCGAAGGGCTCGATGCGACTGCCATCCTGGAAACCGTGCGTACTGGCGGCTCCGGGATAGGTCGAGGTGAACGGATCCTGAAAGTTTAAGGGCTCCCATTTTTATCCAAGTTGTTGTTTATATTGACCAGAGTTTTCGGTAGCGCCTGACCATTTAAAACTAGGCGACCGCAGCACTCCATTACGAATTTAAGCGAAGGAAAACACCATGAAAGTTTATTACGACAAAGACGCCGACCTGTCCCTGATCAAAGGCAAGCAAGTCACCATTATTGGTTATGGCTCACAAGGCCACGCACACGCATTGAACCTCAAAGAAAGCGGTGTCAATGTGACGGTCGGTCTGCGTCGCGATGGCGCATCGTGGAGCAAGGCCGCCAATGCCGGCCTGAACGTCAAGGAAGTGGCCGAGGCTGTTAAGGGCGCGGATATCGTCATGATGCTGTTGCCGGACGAGCAAATTGCCGCGGTCTACCGCAATGAAGTTGCCGCGAATATCAAGCAAGGCGGCGTGCTGGCTTTTGCTCATGGTTTTAACGTGCATTACGGTCAAGTTGTGCCGCGCGCCGACCTCGACGTGATCATGATCGCGCCGAAGGCGCCGGGTCACACCGTGCGTTCGACCTACTCGCAAGGTGGCGGCGTGCCGCACCTGATCGCCGTGGCGCAAGATAAGTCGGGCGCAGCGCGCGATATCGCTTTGTCGTACGCGGCAGCCAATGGCGGCGGCCGTGCCGGCGTGATCGAAACCAATTTCCGCGAAGAAACCGAAACCGACTTGTTCGGTGAACAAGCGGTGCTGTGCGGCGGTGCGGTCGAACTGATCAAAGCGGGTTTCGAAACCCTGGTTGAAGCCGGCTACGCGCCGGAAATGGCCTATTTCGAATGCCTGCACGAACTCAAGCTGATCGTCGACCTGATTTATGAGGGCGGCATCGCGAACATGAATTATTCGATTTCGAACAATGCGGAATACGGCGAATATGTCACCGGCCCGCGTATCGTGACCGAAGACACCAAGAATGCAATGCGTGCGGTGTTGAAAGACATTCAGAATGGCGAATACGCCAAGAGCTTTATTCTGGAAAACGCAGCCGGCGCTCCGACGCTGCAATCGCGTCGCCGTTTGACCGCCGAGCACCAGATCGAGCAAGTTGGCGCGAAACTGCGTGCAATGATGCCGTGGATCGCTAAAAACAAGCTGGTCGACCAGGCAAAGAACTAAGGTGGATTGGCGCGCGCGTGCAGAGGTTTTGCCCGCGCAGCTCACAAGTTAGGTATGATTCAGGCCGTCCCCGGTTGCAAGATCAGGGACGGTTTTTGTTATTTTCGCGCCGTTTGATTTGCAACTCGGCGTCGCTGGCGTCGCCGTCGATGTCTCATTTTTAAAGAATTTCTGAATCCATGAACTATCCGCACCCATTGATTGCCCGCGAGGGCTGGCCGTTTATCGCAATCGTCGCGCTGGTCGCGCTGCTGATCCATGCCAGCTTTGGTTGGGGCTGGGCTTTGCCGGTTTGGTTGCTGCTGGCCTTTGTGGTGCAGTTTTTCCGCGATCCGCCGCGGCCCATTCCTACTCAGGCCAACGCCGTGCTGTGCCCGGCCGATGGCCGCGTGGTGGCGGTCGAAACGGCCCACGACCCTTATGCCGGGCGTGATGCGCTGAAGATCAGCGTTTTTATGAACGTGTTCAATGTGCATTCGCAACGCTCACCGGTTGACGGCACTGTGGCGAAGGTCGAATATTTCCCGGGGGCGTTTTTGAACGCCGCGCTGGATAAGGCTTCGCTCGAAAACGAGCGTAATGCGATTGTGCTGACCACCACGGCCGGCCAGACTGTCACCTCGGTTCAAGTCGCCGGGCTAATCGCTCGCCGCGTCTTGTGCTATACCAAGGTTGGGGCGGTCTTGTCGCGCGGTCAGCGTTATGGGTTTATTCGGTTCGGCTCGCGCGTCGACGTGTATTTGCCGCTTGGCAGCCGTCCCCGGGTCGCCATCGGTGAAAAAGTATCGGCTTCCTCGACCGTGCTCGCCGAGCTGTAAGCGGATTCAAGGAGTTCCAAGGAGTCACTATGGCAGCGTTCAAACCACGTCGTCCTCGCAACAACGTTACGCCCTTGCCACGGCCGTTTCGGCATGCCCAGACCGGGGTTGAAAATACCCAGCTCGACCTGCGTTCCGAACGGCAGCAACTGTTAAGAAAACGCGGCATTTACCTGCTGCCCAACGCCTTTACCACGGCGGCCTTGTTCGGCGGTTTTTTTGCGATCGTGCAGGCGATGAACCTGCGTTTCGAGGCGGCGGCCATTGCGATTTTCGTGGCTATGGTGCTGGACGGCATGGATGGTCGCGTGGCGCGCATGACTCACACGCAAAGCGCCTTCGGTGAGCAATACGACAGCCTGTCGGACATGGTGTCGTTCGGCGTGGCGCCTGCGCTGGTTATGTATGAATGGGTCTTGAAGGATCTCGGCCGCTGGGGCTGGCTTGCGGCATTTGTCTATTGCGCGGGGGCTGCGCTGCGCTTGGCGCGTTTCAATACCAATATCGGCTCGGTCGACAAGCGCTTTTTCCAAGGCATGCCCAGCCCGGCAGCGGCGGCGCTGATTGCCGGCTTTGTATGGCTGGCGATTGACAATAAAGTGCCCGTCAACCTGTTCTGGCTGCCCTGGGTGGCCTTCGCGCTCACCCTCTATGCAGGTGTGACCATGGTGTCCAACGCGCCGTTCTACAGCGGCAAAGCGCTCGATGTGCGGCATCGGGTGCCGTTTGTGGCGATTCTGGCGGTGGTGCTGGTATTTGTGCTGATTTCGTCGGATCCGCCGTTGATGCTGTTTGGCTTGTTTGTTTTATATGGCCTGTCCGGTTACGCCTTCTGGGCAGTCTATGCGCTGCGCGGGCGACCCAATCCGGCGCGCAGTGCGAGCAGCGATAGTTAAATTCCAGGAGAGAGACATGGCTGAAAAACTGATTATTTTCGACACGACCTTGCGCGACGGTGAACAGTCCCCGGGTGCGTCGATGACGAAAGACGAAAAAATCCGCATTGCGCGCCAACTTGAGCGGATGAAAGTCGATGTTATCGAAGCCGGCTTTGCCGCCAGCTCGAACGGCGATTTTGACGCGATTCAATCGATTGCCTCGATTATCAAGGACAGCACGGTGTGCAGCCTGGCACGCGCAAACGATAAAGATATCCAGCGCGCAGCGGATGCTTTGAAGCCGGCCGATCATTTCCGTATCCATACTTTTATCGCAACCTCGCCGTTGCATATGGAAAAGAAATTGCGCATGACGCCCGATCAAGTGTTCGAGCAGGCCAAGCAGGCCGTGCGGTTTGCGCGGAAATTTACCGATGATGTCGAATTTTCGCCGGAAGACGGCAGCCGTTCCGATATGGATTTTCTGTGCCGCATCTTGGAGGCTGTGATTGCGGAAGGCGCGACCACCATCAATATCGCCGATACAGTCGGTTATGGCGTGCCCGAGCTGTACGGTCAGATGGTACGCACGCTGCGCGAGCGGATTCCGAATTCCCATAAAGCGGTGTTTTCAGTGCATTGCCACAACGATCTTGGGATGGCGGTGGCGAATTCGCTGGCGGGTGTGCATATCGGCGGTGCGCGCCAGGTCGAATGCACCATCAACGGTTTGGGCGAGCGTGCCGGTAATACGGCGCTCGAGGAAATCGTCATGGCGGTGCGTACCCGCAAAGATTACTTCGGACTGGAACTCGGCATCGACGCCTCGCAAATCGTCCCGGCATCCAAGCTGGTGTCGCAGATTACCGGTTTTGTGGTGCAGCCGAACAAGGCGGTGGTCGGCGCCAATGCTTTTGCGCACGCCTCAGGCATTCACCAGGATGGGGTGCTGAAAGCCCGTGATACCTACGAGATCATGCGCGCCGAAGATGTAGGCTGGAGCGCGAACAAAATCGTGCTGGGCAAGCTGTCGGGCCGCAATGCGTTCAAGCAGCGTCTGCAGGAGCTGGGCGTGGTGACAGCCAGCGAAGCCGATGTTAACGCGGCGTTTGCGCGCTTCAAGGAGCTGGCCGATCGCAAGTCGGAAATTTTCGACGAAGATATCATGGCCATCGTATCCGACGAAGCGGAAGCTCACGAGAACGAATATTACCGTTTTGTTTCTTTGTCCCAGCATTCAGAAACCGGCGAGCGTCCCAGTGCCCATATTGTGTTCGCGATCAATGGCGTGGAAGCCAACGGTCAAGCGGAAGGCAACGGCCCGGTCGATGCCACCCTGAATGCGATTGAAACCCAGGTGAATAGCGGCGCAGAACAACTGCTGTATTCGGTCAATGCGATTACCACCGGCACCCAGGCGCAGGGCGAAGTGACGGTGCGTTTATCGAAGAGCGGCCGCATCGTCAATGGTGTGGGCACCGACCCGGATATCGTTGCGGCCTCCGCCAAGGCGTATCTTGCGGCATTGAATAAGCTGCATTCGAAAGCCGAGAAACTGAGCCCGCAGGCGTGAGTCTGGGCGTAGCAGCGCCGTAGGGTGGTGCCGTCGGCGAACGCAAAAAAAGGTGGCTGACCTCGGTCTTGCCACCTTTTTGCCGCATATCGGCCTAACAGTGCGACCTAAAAGCGCTCGCCGCGGCCCGGATCGTGTAGTGGGTCGACGGATTTCTGGGTCATTTGCAGCACGCCGTTGTCGTCGAAGTAAAAATGGTAAAGCATGTACCAAATATTGTTCTCGGTGTAGCGGTAACTCCAGACCGCGCGTTTCATCAGCGGGAAATAGGCGGTTTCTTCGGGTTTGCCGAAATGGATCAGGACGTCGTGTTGCGTCCAGACTTGCGGTTGCGCCTGGGCAAAATTATTGGCGGTCAGCACCTGTTCAACCTTGACTGCAATGCCGTCAGGATTGACATCAGCCGCGGTGGTGGTTTCGCCCAAAGGTTGCGTCGGCCACATCAGCCGCTTGTCGCCATTGGGCAGTGAGTAGACTTCCTTGGGGGCGCCCAGCTTGGCAACCAGCGCCGATTCCGGCGCGCCGGCTTGAAATTCCTGCCAGGGGTTGGCGCAGCCGCCCACTGTCAGGATCAGCAGCGCACCGCAGCTTAGTAAGGTGTTGCGCCAGCTCAATGCGTGCTTGGGCGGGGTGAATCTCGGCGTTTGCATCGCATACTCCTTGAAATGCTCTCGAATGACTTAAGTATCTGCTATTTAGATGGCTTTTTCGGTGTTTCGTTCGCGAATTGGCCGGGTTGAAGGGGTGTCCTCCCGGTTTGGCCCTGATTTTCCTAAAAATTGGCAGGCATTCGCTTAGTTTACGTCGGGCGAACACGCTCGACCAGGGTTAGGGTAGGCGCGAGGGGTACTTTGTGCTATAGTTTCGGCCTGTAACAAAAGTTGTGAGTAAGAAAGATTCAAAAGGATCACGCAGGGCTCAGCAGCATCGAGCAAAAGCCGGTCCAAAGTTGTCTGTTCATTTTAGCCACGGCACGGCCTTTCTTCCGTGACCGCTTGTCCGTTTCCAAGGAAAAAACATGACTGCAGTAGCAATTAAGAAGGACGTCGTTGCGCTATACGCACGCGCCGCCAATGACACCGGTTCGCCTGAAGTGCAGGTCGCATTGCTGACCACGCGCATCAACGAATTGACCGTCCATTTCAAAGCACACATGAAAGACCATCACAGCCGTCGTGGTCTGCTGCGCATGGTGTCGCGTCGCCGTAAGTTGCTTGACTACCTGAAGCAAAAAGATGCTGACCGTTATCGCTCGCTGATCGAAAAGCTTGGTCTGCGTAAGTAAGCGGTAGAGTTATCTAGAAGATGCCTGTGTCAGTTTACTGATGCAGGCATTTTGTTTTTTGTCGATTCGAGTTGGCGCAGAGCGCTTACTCGAATCCGATGCAAGGCGGTCGATCCGAGTTAGTACTTCGGCTGTCGGCAGGAGTTGGTGCTTCAGTATTTACTCCTGCCCCACGCAGAGCGCTTACTCGAATCCCATGCAAAGCTGGCGGTTGTGCGAGTTTTGTGCATAAAGCAGTGTCTGCTGTAAGCAAGTAATACTCGGCTGGGGTCCGGGGCAGGGCATTGTGTCATTCCATCAGTTCGGTCTGTCGACGAAATTTGTGCGGCATGTTCCGTATTGCTGGAATGGCATAACACTCCTCTGTCCGGCGACTCTTCCGTAGCGCTGCCGCGCCGCTATGATCCCGCGCGGCAACCGAAAAAAGGAGTCAGCTTATGTTCAATAAAATCGTTAAAGAGTTCCAATGGGGACAGCATCGCGTTCGCCTTGAAACAGGTGAAGTAGCACGTCAGGCAAGTGGCGCCGTCATCGTCGATATCGACGAAACCGTCGTATTGGCAACCGTGGTGGCAGCTAAGAGCGCCAAACCGGGCCAAAGTTTCTTCCCGTTGACCGTCGATTACCTCGAAAAAACCTATGCTGCTGGTAAAATTCCGGGTGGTTTTTTCCGTCGTGAAGGCCGTCCTTCAGAAGGCGAAACGCTGACTTCGCGCCTGATCGACCGTCCGCTGCGTCCGCTGTTCCCGGAAGGATTCCTGAACGAAGTTCAGGTGGTGATTCATGTGCTGTCGATTAACCCGGAAGTGCCGGCTGATATCGCTGCATTGATCGGTGCGTCGGCCGCATTAGCGATCTCCGGCATCCCGTTTAGCGGCCCGATCGGCGCTGCTCGCGTGGCTTATATCGACAGCCAGTATGTCCTGAATCCGACCCGTTCGCAGTTGAAAGAATCGAAGCTGGACTTGGTGGTCGCGGGTACCGAGCGCGCGGTGCTGATGGTTGAGTCGGAAGCCGATCAGTTGCCGGAAGACGTGATGTTGGGCGCGGTGGTGTTCGGTCACGAACAAATGCAAATCGCAATCGATGCGATTCATGAGCTGGTCAGCGAAGGCGGCAAGCCCGAGTGGGATTGGCAGCCGGCCGCCAAGGATGAGGCTCTGATTAGCCGCGTCACGGCATTGGTTGACGCCGATCTGCAAGCGGCTTACCAGATTCGCCAGAAGTCGGCGCGTAGCGAAAAGCTGAAGGCCGTGTATTCCGGTATTTCCGCCAAGTTGGCGGAAGAAGCGGCGACTAGCGGCGCGGCAGCAGCAGACGCTCAGACCGTCAATGACATTATGTTTGACCTCGAAGCAAAAATCGTCCGTAGCCAGATTCTGGCCGGCGAGCCGCGCATCGATGGCCGCGATACGCGCACCGTGCGTCCGATCAGCATTCGTACCGGTATTCTGCCGCGTACCCATGGTTCGGCATTGTTCACCCGTGGCGAAACGCAAGCGCTGGTGGTGGCCACTTTGGGCACCAAGGGCGATGAGCAAGTCATCGACGCGATCGAAGGCGAATACCGCGAACGCTTTATGCTCCATTACAATATGCCGCCGTTTGCTACCGGTGAAACCGGTCGCGTGGGTTCGCCCAAGCGTCGCGAAATCGGTCACGGCCGTCTCGCCAAGCGTGCTTTGGCAGCCTGTTTGCCGGCTGACGGGGAATTCGGCTACACCATCCGCCTGGTTTCGGAAATTACCGAATCGAACGGTTCGTCGTCGATGGCTTCCGTGTGCGGCGGTTGTCTGGCGTTGATGGATGCGGGTGTGCCGATGAAGGCGCACGTTGCCGGTATCGCCATGGGTTTGATACTCGATGGCAGCAAGTTCGCTGTGCTGACCGATATTCTCGGTGACGAAGATCACCTGGGCGACATGGACTTCAAGGTGGCGGGTACCGCAGCCGGTATTACCGCACTGCAGATGGACATCAAAATCCAGGGTATCACCAAGGAAATCATGCAAGTCGCACTGGCTCAGGCTCAGGAAGGCCGCATGCATATCCTCGGCAAGATGCAGGAAGCTGTCACCGGCGCGCGTACCGAGTTGTCGGAATTTGCGCCACGCATGATCACCATCAAGATCAATCCGGAAAAAATCCGTGACGTGATCGGCAAGGGTGGTTCGGTGATTCGCGCCTTGACTGAAGAAACCAACACGACCATCGACATCTCCGATGACGGTATCGTGACCATCGCTTCGACCAGTAGCGAAGGTATGGCTGAAGCCAAGCGTCGCATCGAAAACATCACGCTCGATGTCGAAGTTGGTCAAGTGTACGAAGGCACGGTTCTGAAATTGCTGGACTTCGGCGCTATCGTCAATATTCTGCCGGGTCGCGATGGTCTGTTGCATATCTCTGAAATCGCCAACGAGCGTATCAAGGATATTAACGACTATCTGAAGGATGGTCAGGTGGTGCGCGTCAAAGTCATTCAAACGGATGAAAAAGGGCGTGTCCGCTTGTCGTCAAAAGCGTTGTTGGGTGAGGGCGCAGCCGCCGCACCGCAGCAACCTGCAGAGCCCGAATCGCAGTCCTAATGGCATTGCCAGGCGCATCTAGCGCTTGATCCGCGGCCGGCTTTTGCCGGCCGTTTTCTATTGTGGGTTACCGCCCAGCACGACACCGAAGTCCGTTGTAGACTCTGGCGTGATACAAACGATCTAGGCGTCATTTCTTCCATTTTTCCAAGCGAGCCCACGATATGAAATCGATAGAAATTACCGAATTCGGCGCCCCCGAAGTGCTGGTGTTGGGCGAGCGGCCGAAGCCCGTGCCGGGCAAAGGCGAAGTATTGATTAAAGTCGCCGCGAGCGGTGTGAATCGCCCCGATGTGCTCCAGCGTAAAGGGCATTATCCGGTGCCGCCAGGCGCGTCGGATATTCCGGGGCTGGAGGTGGCCGGTGAAATTGTCGGCGGAGATCTGTCGGATGGGCGTAATCCTTTTGGTTTGAAGCTAGGCGATCGGGTTTGTGCTTTGCTGCAGGGAGGCGGCTATGCGGAATTCGCGACTGCGCCGCTGCAGCAGTGCTTGCCGGTGCCTGCGGGCTTGAGCGATATTGAGGCGGCGTCGCTGCCCGAAACTTTTTTTACGGTGTGGAGTAATGTCTTCGATCGCGCGCAGCTCGGCGCGGGCGAGGGGGGCTCCCATGAAACACTGTTGGTGCAAGGCGGTTCGAGCGGGATTGGCGTAGCGGCCATCCAGATGGCGAGCGCTTTGGGTTTTCGGGTATTCGCGACGGCGGGCACGGATGAAAAGTGCCGTGCTTGCGAGAAATTGGGCGCGGCCCAAGCAATTAACTATAAAACCGAAGATTTTGTCGAAACAGTCAAAGCGCAGACCAATGGTCGCGGCGTCGACGTGATTTTGGATATGGTGGCGGGCGACTATATTCGGCGCGAGTTGACGGCGCTGGCCGATGGCGGCCGGATTGCCCTGATCTCCTTGCTTGGCGGCGCGATTGCCGAGATCAATCTGAGCGACGTGTTGCGTCGCCGTCTGACGTTGACGGGCTCGACCTTGCGCCCGCGTTCGGTCGAATTCAAGGCGAAAATCGCGGTCCGCCTTAAAGATAAGGTCTGGCCCTTGCTTGAATCGGGCAAAATAAAACCGGTGATTTACCGCGTTTTCCCTGCTGCTGACGCCGCGGGCGCCCATCGATTGATGGAATCCAGCGAGCATATCGGCAAGCTGGTGCTGTCCTGGTAGTGGGTCGACCGGGCTGAAATCCGATGCCGTTTGACCCGGGCCGGTCTGCCGCGTTAAAATCCGGGGTTTTGCGTGTTTCTCAGGGGATGGGTCTAGGTCCGGGGCGTGATTTTCGGTAAAAATGCCATGCTGGCGTCATGCGGCGTTCCATGCTCTTGTCATACATCGAGCGGATTTGATCCCATTTTCTCCTGGAATCTTTCAAACCTATAAAAGCCGGTACAAGCGGCTTGAGACGAGACGGAATTTAATGTTGTCTACAAAGTTGGTGGTCGGCAACTGGAAAATGCATGGTCGGCTGAGCGATAACGCCGCGCTGCTGGCGGCTGTGGTGGCAGGCTTGCCGCCCAGCGATGCATTGCGTGTCGCTGTTTGCGTGCCGTTTCCTTATCTCGCCCAAGCGCAGTCTGTGCTTGCGGCGACGGCGGTGCACTGGGGTGCGCAGGATGTCTCGTCGCAGCTGCAGGGTGCTTATACGGGCGAAGTAGCGGCTCCTATGGTGGCTGAGTTTGGTGCGACGTTCGCGATTGTCGGTCATTCCGAGCGCCGTTCCTATTACGTCGAAAGCGACGCGCTGGTTGCAGCTAAAACCTTGCGCGCGCTCGATGCCGGTTTGACCCCAGTGGTGTGTGTCGGTGAAACCGATGCGGAGCGCGAAGCGGGTCGTACCGAGGCGGTGGTGGGCGAGCAATTGCGCGCCGTGCTGTCGGTCTTGTCGGATGAGCAGGCCGCTCGCATTGTGGTGGCTTACGAGCCGGTCTGGGCTATTGGCACAGGGAAAAGCGCGACTGCCGCGCAGGCGCAGCAAGTCCATGCATTTTTGCGCTCGGTGCTGGCCGAAAAAAGTGCCGCCGCCGCCAGCGTAGCTTTGTTGTATGGTGGCAGCGTCAATGCGGCAAATGCGGCAGAATTATTTGGGGCGCCCGATATCGACGGCGGCCTGATTGGTGGGGCGTCGCTGAAAGCGGCTGATTTCCTGGCGGTGTGTGCTGCCGCGCGTACTTGTGCGGGCGAGTTGTAAGCGTCTCGCACTTCGCATGCTTTATATCAATTAAGTGTGCTTTTGAAACTTTGGGTGGCTGACATGCTTTGGTTAAAAACCGTACTTACCGCTTTGCAATTTTTGTCGGCGCTTGGCGTCATCGGCCTTGTGCTGATTCAGCATGGCAAGGGCGCCGATATGGGCGCCGCTTTCGGTAGCGGATCGTCGGGTAGTTTGTTCGGCGCATCGGGTTCGGCAAATTTTTTGTCGCGCACCACAGCTGTATTGGCTGGCTTGTTTTTTCTCGGTACCTTGGCGTTGACCTTCCTCGGCTCGTATCATCCGCCGGAATCCGCTGGACTCTTGGGTAGCACCGTCACGGCTCCGGCGCATGCGCCGATTTCTGCGGCGTCGGGCGCCGTAGCCGCATCGCCGGCCGCTGCTTCCACGCCGGGTCAGGATGTGCCTAAGTAAAAAGAGAAGCGAGGCTGATAAATGCTGGTCTTTCAGGCATTCTTAAGACGTTTCACCGTTGAAAAGTTTGTCTGAATACGTTACACTTACGAAGTTGTCGCGATTCAGAGAAGTGAAGCCCTAGCTCTGTATCGCCAGATGTGCCGACGTGGTGAAATTGGTAGACACGCTATCTTGAGGGGGTAGTGGCGCAAGCCGTATGAGTTCGAGTCTCATCGCCGGCACCAAACGTATTAAGATGCCAGCCGCTGGTTTACAAACTTTCGGCTGGCATTATTTTATCTTGCGAGCTCTAATGCAAGTGAAGGATGCAACATCTCGGTGCTGCCCACGAGGGGCGCCGGTTTCTTGAACCAACCGACAGAGGACAGTCTTGAACCTCGCAGCGTATTTTCCCGTCTTGCTCTTTCTTATCGTGGGCACTGGTTTGGGCACCGCGCTAGTCGGCATCGGTAAGTTACTTGGGCCGAATCGCCCCGATACCCAAAAGAACGCGCCATATGAATGCGGCTTCGAAGCATTCGAAGATGCGCGCATGAAGTTCGATGTGCGTTACTATCTGGTCGCGATTCTCTTCATAATTTTCGATCTGGAAACTGCCTTTCTGTTCCCGTGGGGCGTAGCCCTCAAGGATATCGGTTGGCCAGGGTTTCTGTCCATGATGGTGTTTTTGCTTGAGTTTCTGCTCGGCTTTGCGTACATGTGGAAGAAAGGGGCGTTAGACTGGGAGTGAGTCTGAGCTTGGGCCCATGCGGCCCATCACTGACGGCGAGGCAGTTTAGCCGTTTGTCTGGAGCAGAAAGCAAATGAGTATCGAAGGTGTCTTGAAAGAAGGTTTTGTTACGACCACGGCCGACAAGCTGATTAACTGGACGCGTACGGGATCATTGTGGCCGATGACTTTCGGTCTGGCTTGCTGTGCGGTCGAGATGATGCATGCGGGCGCCGCGCGTTACGACTTGGATCGTTTTGGTGTGGTGTTCCGCCCCAGCCCGCGCCAGTCCGATTTGATGATTATTGCCGGTACGCTGTGCAATAAGATGGCGCCTGCCTTGCGCAAGGTGTACGACCAAATGGCCGAGCCGCGTTGGGTTATTTCGATGGGGTCGTGCGCCAATGGTGGCGGCTACTATCATTATTCCTATTCCGTGGTGCGCGGTTGCGACCGGATTGTGCCGGTCGACGTTTATGTGCCGGGTTGTCCGCCGACGGCTGAAGCGCTGGTGTATGGCGTGATTCAGTTGCAGGCGAAAATCAAGCGTACCAATACCATTGCCCGGCAATAAAGGGCTAACCGCAGTGGCTAACTCAATGTCAAGCAAACTCGAGACCCTCAAAACCAACCTCGAGGCGGCGCTGGGCGGCCGTCTGCACAGCGTGACCGAAGCGCTGGGCGAAATCACCGTGATCGTCAAAGCGGCTGATTATCTTGAGGTTTGTCAGACTCTGCGCGACGATCCGTCGCTCAAATTCGCGCAACTTATCGATCTGTGCGGCGTCGATTACCTGACTTATGGCGATGGAGCCTACGACGGTCCGCGTTTTGCTGCGGTATTGCATTTGTTGTCGATTGAGCACAACTGGCGGCTGCGGGTGCGCGTATTTGCGCCCGATGATGATCTGCCTTTGTTGGCTTCCGTGATCGATGTCTGGAATTCGGTCAACTGGTTTGAGCGCGAGGCATTCGATCTGTACGGTATTATTTTTGATGGCCACCCCGATTTGCGGCGCATTCTGACCGACTATGGTTTTATCGGGCATCCGTTCCGCAAAGATTTTCCGGTGTCGGGCTATGTCGAAATGCGTTACGACCCCGAGCAAAAACGTGTCATTTATCAACCCGTAACGATAGAGCCGCGTGAAGTGACGCCGCGCGTGATTCGTGAAGATCATTACGGCGCGGGTTTGAAGCATTAAGCTCGGTAAGTCGGGCAACTTATGCGATATTGCATATCGCATATTACGTAAGCTTGCGGCAGGATATGACGGCGTTGTGAAGTATCGTCGTATGACGCTGAAAAGAACCCGTAGCTAGCACGGCCAGCGGTAAGTTGGCACGGTCGGTCGGAGCCATCGGGCCGGCGAAAACATGTTGTCGAGGCCTCTGAAATGGCGGAAATTAAGAATTACACCCTGAACTTTGGTCCCCAGCATCCGTCCGCGCACGGCGTGCTGCGGTTGGTGCTTGAGTTGGACGGTGAAGTGATACAGCGTGCTGACCCGCATATTGGGCTGCTGCATCGCGCCACCGAAAAACTGGCGGAGACCAAAACCTTTATTCAGTCGGTGCCGTATATGGACCGTCTCGACTATGTGTCGATGATGGTCAACGAGCATGCGTACGTGATGGCGATCGAAAAATTGCTGGGTGTTGAAGTCCCAGTGCGCGCCCAGTACATTCGCGTGATGTTCGATGAAATTACCCGCATCTTGAATCACTTGATGTGGATCGGCGCCCATGCGCTTGACGTCGGTGCGATGGCCGTATTCCTGTACGCATTCCGTGAACGCGAAGATTTGATGGATGTGTACGAGGCGGTGTCGGGCGCGCGTATGCATGCAGCCTACTATCGTCCCGGCGGCGTATATCGCGATCTGCCCGATTCCATGCCGCAATACAAGGCATCGAAGATTCATAACGAAAAAGCTTTGACGCGGATGAATGAGAACCGTCAAGGCTCTTTGCTCGACTTTATCGATGATTTTGCCAATCGTTTCCCGACGCATATCGATGAATACGAGACTTTGCTGACCGATAATCGGATCTGGAAGCAGCGTCTGGTCAATATCGGTGTGGTGAGTCCAGAGCGTGCCTTGCAACTTGGTATGACGGGCCCGATGCTGCGCGGCTCAGGGATCGCTTGGGACCTGCGCAAAAAACAACCGTATGAAGTCTATGGTCAGCTCGACTTCGATATTCCGGTGGGCACCAACGGCGATTGCTATGATCGCTACTTGGTGCGCGTCGAAGAAATGCGCCAGTCGACCAGCCTGATCAAGCAGTGTGTTGCTTGGCTGCGTCAAAATCCCGGTCCTGTGATGATCGACAACCACAAGGTTGCGCCACCTAGCCGGGTTGGCATGAAGTCGAACATGGAAGACTTGATCCATCATTTCAAGCTGTTCACGGAAGGCTTCCATGTGCCGGAAGGCGAGGCCTATGCTGCGGTTGAGCATCCCAAGGGTGAGTTCGGTATCTATCTGATCTCCGACGGCGCCAACAAGCCATACCGCCTGAAAATTCGTGCGCCCGGTTATGTGCACTTGTCGTCGCTCGATGAAATGGCGCGTGGTCACATGATCGCCGATGCGGTAACGATTATCGGCACGCAGGATATCGTATTTGGTGAAGTGGATCGGTAAGCTGGCAAACTGTTGCGGCACGATGGTGATCGATCGGAATGTGTCGCGACAGCGCAGGAATGACAAGGTATAAATTGGGGTGCCCGGGTATCAAGGGCGCTCGTGGGGCGCTCGGTCTGTCGCGGTCTTGCAGGGTTGACCGGTCTGGCGTGATGACGTTCGGTAGGATTTATAAGAGTTGTGTTAGAAAATGCTCTCAACTGAAGCTCTAAAAGAAATTGATCGCGCGCTCGGAAAATATCCGGCCGATCAGAAGCGCTCCGCCGTCATGGCGGCGTTGCACGTTGCGCAAAGCGAGCATCGCTGGCTGTCGCCTGAAATTATCCGGTTTGTAGCCGAATACCTTGAGATGCCGGCGATCGCCGTGCAGGAAGTCGCGACGTTTTATACGATGTATGAGACCTCGCCTGTCGGCCAGCACAAGATTACACTCTGCACGAATTTGCCATGCCAATTGCGCGATGCCGATTTGACGGCCGACTATCTGAAAAAGAAGCTGGGTATCGATTTCAATGAAACCACGGCCGACGGCAAGTTCACCTTGAAAGAAGGCGAGTGTTTTGGCGCCTGCGGCGATGCCCCGGTGGTGCTTGTCAATAACACGCGTATGTGCAGCTTCATGAGCCACGAAAAGATCGACCAGTTGCTGGCGGAGCTCTCCAAATGACGTCTTTGCACGATAGACATATTAAACCGTTGATGCTGGCCGGCTTGACCGGTGATAACTGGCACCTCGAAGACTATATTGCACGCGGCGGCTATGTTCAGCTCAAGCGCATCCTCAGCGAAAAAATTTCCCCCGAGCAGGTGATTGCCGACGTCAAGGCGTCGGGCTTGCGTGGCCGCGGCGGTGCGGGTTTCCCGACTGGCCTGAAGTGGAGTTTTATGCCGCGCCAGTTTCCCGGCCAAAAATATCTGGTTTGCAACTCGGACGAGGGTGAGCCTGGTACTTTCAAGGATCGCGACATCCTGCGCTGGAATCCGCATTCGCTGATCGAAGGGATGGCCATCGGCGCCTACGCAATGGGCATTACGGTAGGCTACAACTACATCCACGGCGAAATCTGGGAAGTCTACGAACGCTTTGAAGCCGCGCTTGAAGAAGCGCGTGCGGCAGGTCTGCTCGGTGACAATATCCAAGGCAGCGAATTCTCATTCCAACTGCACGCTCACCATGGTTATGGCGCGTACATCTGCGGTGAAGAAACCGCCTTGCTCGAATCGCTCGAAGGCAAGAAAGGCCAGCCGCGCTTCAAGCCGCCATTCCCGGCCAGCTTCGGCGTGTATGGCAAGCCGACCACCATCAATAACACCGAGACTTTCGCCGCGGTGCCGTTCCTGTTGACCATCGGACCGCAGCAATATCTCGAACTCGGCAAGCCCAATAACGGCGGCACCAAGATTTTCTCGGTGTCGGGCGACGTTGAGCTGCCGGGCAACTACGAAGTACCTTTGGGCACGCCGTTTGCGACCTTGCTGGAACTTGCCGGCGGCATGCGCGGCGGCCGCAAGATCAAGGCCGTGATTCCCGGCGGGTCGTCGGCGCCGGTGATCCCGGGCCAGATGATGATGGAAACCGATATGGACTACGATGCGATCGCGAAAGCGGGCTCGATGCTCGGGTCGGGTGCCGTTATCGTGATGGATGAAACCCGCTGCATGGTGCGTTCGCTATTGCGCCTGTCGTACTTCTACTACGAAGAATCCTGCGGCCAATGTACGCCGTGCCGCGAAGGCACCGGCTGGTTGTATCGGGTGGTCAATCGTATCGAACACGGTCAAGGCCGTCCGGAAGATCTTGAGCTGTTGAATTCCGTCTCCGAGAACATCATGGGACGTACCATCTGCGCGCTTGGCGATGCTGCAGCGATGCCCGTACGCGGCATGCTGAAGCATTTCTGGGATGAATTTGAATACCACGTCGAGCACAAGCATTGTCTCGTGTCGTCGCATGCTCATGCGTGAGGTCCAGCACCATGGTTGAACTTGAAATAGACGGCAAAAAAGTAGAAGTCCTTGAAGGAAGCATGGTGATCCAGGCGGCGCAAGCTACCGGTACCTACGTTCCGCATTTCTGCTATCACAAGAAGCTTTCGGTCGCGGCGAATTGCCGGATGTGTCTGGTCGAAATCGAGAAAATGCCCAAGGCCATGCCGGCCTGCGCCACGCCTGTGTCGGCTGGGATGATCGTCCACACGAAATCTGAAAAAGCCATCAAGGGCCAGCAGAACGTGATGGAATTTTTGCTGATCAACCATCCGCTCGATTGCCCGATTTGCGATCAGGGTGGCGAATGTCAATTGCAGGATCTGGCAGTCGGTTACGGTAAATCGACTTCGCGCTATAACGAAGAGAAGCGCGTGGTGTTCCATAAGAGCGCCGGTCCCCTGATCTCGATGCAGGAAATGACGCGCTGCATCCATTGCACGCGTTGCGTACGCTTCGGTCAGGAAATTGCCGGTGTGATGGAATTGGGTATGACCGGTCGCGGCGAACATGCTGAGATTCAATCCTTTGTGGGCAATTCGGTCGATTCCGAACTGTCGGGCAATATGATCGATCTGTGTCCGGTTGGCGCACTGACGTCCAAGCCGTTCCGCTATAGCGCCCGTACTTGGGAATTGTCGCGCCGCAAATCGGTTAGCCCGCACGATGGTCTGGGCGCCAACCTGATGGTGCAGGTCAAGAATAATCGCGTGATGCGCGTCTTGCCGCAGGAAAACGAAGCCATCAATGAATGCTGGTTGTCGGATAAAGACCGCTTCTCCTACGAAGGCCTGAATAGCGCTGAGCGCTTGACCCAGCCGATGATTAAGCAGGGTGGCGCGTGGCGCGAGACCGATTGGGAAACCGCTTTACAGTATGTGGCAAACGGTTTGAAGGATATTGCCAGCGAGCATGGCGCCGATTCGATTGGCGCGCTGGTCAGCCCGCATAGCACGGTCGAAGAGTTATTCCTGGTCAAGCAGCTGGCGCAGGGCGTGGGTTCGCCCAACGTCGATTTCCGCCTGCGCCAATCCGACTTCAGCGCGATCAGCCAAGGCGCACCGTGGCTGGGTGCCGCCATTACAGAACTGTCGACGATTGATGCCGCACTGGTTATCGGCTCGCATCTGCGCCGCGATCATCCCTTGCTCGCTGCGCGTCTTCGTGCCGCGGCCAAGGCTGGCGCGAAACTGGTGCTGCTTTCGGCCAGTCGCGACGATGCATTGATCCCGTCAGCACAGCGCGTGGCGGTTGCGCCATCGGCCTGGCTGAACGAGCTTGCTGCGATTGCCGCAGCCGTCGCTGCAGCACGCGGCGTTGCCGTGCCGGCTGCGTTTGCCGGCGTTGGTGTGAGCGATAACCATCACGCGATTGCCGCCAAACTGGCTTTCGGCGACAAGCGTGTGGTGTTGCTGGGTAATGCCGCCGTGGCTCACCCCGATTTCGCCAAGCTGCACGCAGCAGCGCAATGGATTGCAAGCGAAACGGGCGCGACCCTCGGTTTCTTGACGGAAGCCGCCAATACGGTGGGGGCGCATCTGGTCGGCGCCGTACCGTCGGAAGGCGGGCTCAACGCCGCCGACATGTTTGCGCAAGCACGCAAAGCCTATCTGCTGTTTAACGTCGAGGCCGAACTCGATACCGCCAATCCGGCGCAGGCGCGTAGCGCGCTTGAGAAAGCCAAGATGGTGGTGGTGTTTTCCAGCTTCAAGCACAGCACGAGCTTTGCCGACGTCTTGCTGCCGATCACGCCGTTCACTGAAACGGCTGGCGCCTTCGTCAATTGTGAAGGCCTGCTGCAGTCGTTCAACGGCATCGTGCGTCCGCTAGGTGACGCGCGTCCGGGTTGGAAGGTGTTGCGCGTGCTGGGCAATCTGCTGGAACTGCCGGGCTTCGCTTACGACACGGCAGAAGAAGTTCGCGCGGCCGCCTTGGGCGATACGCCGATTGCGTCGCGTCTGTCGAATCGCGCTTCGGTCGAAGTTGCCCTGAGTGCTGCGGCGACGCTTGCTGACGGCAGCTTTGAGCGGATCGCCGATGTGCCGATTTATCACGCAGATGCTATCGTGCGCCGTGCCGATTCGCTACAGTTGACTCGCGCAGCCAAGATTGCGGTACAGGCTTCGCTGCCGGCCGGTTTGTTCGAGCGCCTGGGTTTGAAAGAAGGCGATGCAGTGCGTGTGCGTCAAGGCGAACTGTCGGTTCAGATGCCGGCTGCGCGCGATGCAAATCTGCCGGAAACGGTGGTGCGCGTGTCGGCCGCCACAGGGGCTGCCGCCGCGCTCGGCGCCATGTTCGGTGAATTGGTAGTGGAGAAGGCGTAAAACATGTTCGATACGATCAATGCTTTCGGCACAGATGTCCTCGGCGTTGCCTGGCCTACGGTGTGGGCGCTGGTCCGCATTCTGGTGGTGTCGGTGGCGCTGTTGTTGTGCGTCGCCTACCTGATTCTTTGGGAACGTAAGCTGATAGGCTGGATGCACGTGCGTATCGGTCCGAACCGCGTCGGCCCAGGCGGTTTATTGCAGCCTATCGCCGACGTCTTGAAGCTGTTGCTCAAGGAAGTGATTCAACCGACACAGGCCAGTCGCGCGCTCTATTTGATTGCGCCGGTGATGGCAGTGGCGCCGGCACTGGCGGTGTGGGCGGTGATTCCGTTCCAAGCCAAGGCAGTGCTCGGCAATATCAACGCGGGCTTGTTGTATGTGATCGCGATTTCCTCGGTCGGCGTGTACGGCGTGATCCTGGCAGGCTGGGCGTCGAATTCGAAATACGCCTTTCTCGGCGCGATGCGCGCCGCGGCCCAGATGGTGTCGTATGAAATCGCCATGGGTTTTGCGCTGGTGATCGTGTTGATGACCTCGGGCAGCCTGAATCTGTCCGATATCGTGATGTCGCAACAACGCGGCATGTTCGCCAGCCACGGCATTAATTTTCTGTCCTGGAATTGGTTGCCATTGTTGCCGGTGTTTGTGGTCTACTTTATTTCGGGTATTGCCGAAACCAACCGTCATCCGTTTGACGTGGTCGAAGGCGAATCGGAAATTGTCGCGGGTCACATGATCGATTATTCGGGGATGGCGTTTGCGCTGTTCTTCCTCGCCGAATATATCAACATGATTGTGATCTCCACGCTGGCTGCCACTTTCTTCCTCGGTGGCTGGGATGCACCCTTCGGCTTTTTGTCGTTCTTGCCGGGTATCTTCTGGCTGGCGATCAAAGTGATCATGCTGTTGTCGATTTTTATCTGGGCGCGCGGCACGTTTCCGCGTTATCGCTATGACCAGATTATGCGTTTGGGCTGGAAGATTTTTATTCCTGTGACGGTGGTGTGGTTGGTCGTGGTCGGTTTCTGGATCATGTCGCCGCTTAACATCTGGAAATAAGTATCTGGAAGTAAGCCGGCTTAGAACTATTCACGGATGAGACGATGATTACCGCTATCAGAGATTTCTTTAAAACCTTTTTGCTGGTCGAGCTGTTGCGCGGCCTTGCGTTGACCGGACGTTATACGTTCGCGCGCAAGATCACGGTGCAGTTCCCGGAAGAAAAGACGCCGCAATCGCCGCGTTTTCGCGGTCTGCATGCTTTGCGCCGCTATCCGAACGGGGAAGAGCGCTGCATTGCTTGTAAATTGTGCGAGGCGGTGTGCCCGGCCTTGGCGATTACGATTGAATCCGAAGTGCGTGCCGACAATACGCGTCGCACGACGCGCTATGACATCGATCTGACCAAATGCATTTTTTGTGGTTTCTGTGAAGAAAGCTGCCCGGTCGATTCGATCGTCGAAACGCGCGTGCTGGAATACCACGGTGAAAAACGCGGTGATCTGTACTTCACCAAGGAAATGTTGTTAGCTGTAGGTGACCGCTACGAAACGCAAATTGCGGCCGATCGGGCCAGCGATGCGCCTTATCGTTGATGGCAATGCAGCCTTAATCGCTGGTTTGTGCAACACACGAGGCTGTGCAGGATATTGTTTGAGCCACTGACAAGTGGTGTCGGCTGTTCGAGGCTTCCCAGGAAGTTCGGCCCAACGTTGAAGAAGATCCGGTAAACATGGAATTCACGACCGTACTGTTTTATTTATTTTCACTTGCCCTTGTGGTGTCGGGGTTGAAAGTGATTACGTCCCGCAATCCGGTGCAGTCGGCATTGTTCCTGGTGCTGTCGTTTTTCAGCGCCGCTGCGATCTGGATGCTGTTGCAGGCCGAGTTTCTATCGATTTTGCTGGTGCTGGTTTATGTCGGCGCGGTGATGGTGCTGTTCCTGTTTGTGGTGATGATGCTCGATATCAATATCGATGTGTTGCGCAAGGATTTCGGCAGCTTTATCCCGGTGGCGATGCTGGTCGGCGGCATTATCGTGCTCGAAATGGCCTTGGTGCTGTGGCATGGCTACGGCGGTACGACCACGCCCTTGCACGATGCAGTGACGCAGGCGGCGGCTGCCACCACTGGCGAGCCGATGTCGAACACGCGCCTGATCGGCAAAGTGATCTACACCGATTACATCTTCGCATTTGAAGTTGCGGGTCTGGTGTTGCTGGTGGCGATTATCGCGGCCATCAGCCTGACCGTGACGCATGCCAAAGATTCCAAGCGCCAGGTGATCAGCGATCAGCTTAAAGTGCGTCGCGAAGACCGTGTGCGCCTGGTGAAAATGAAGTCGGAAGGGGACGAGCCGCAAGCTGCAACTGCGCCCGACTCGTCCGCCCAATAAGCCGAGGAAACCCCATGCTTACACTTGCTCACTATCTGGTTCTAGGCGCGATCCTGTTCTCGATCAGCGTCGTCGGTATTTTTCTGAATCGACGCAATGTGATCATTATCTTGATGGCCATCGAGTTGATGCTGCTGGCCGTCAATACCAACTTCGTCGCGTTTTCGCATTATCTGGGCGACGTGCATGGTCAGATTTTCGTGTTTTTCGTGCTGACGGTAGCAGCGGCGGAAGCCGCAATAGGTCTGGCTATTTTGGTGACGCTGTTCCGTAGTCTCGACACGATCAATGTCGAGGATCTTGACCGCTTGAAGGGTTAAGGATTAAGACTCAATTGAGCTTAAATTTCGTAAGCCCGTGGGACACAACCCTCGGGCCAATTTTTGGGTGACTCACGCAGAGCTGTTATGCCAACGACACTAAATCCCAACTTGCTGCTTGCGATCCCGCTAGCGCCACTCGCAGGCTCGCTGATTGCCGGTCTTTTCGGTAAAGCGATCGGCCGCGCCGGCTCGCACATCGTCACCACCCTGGGCGTGGCGATCGCCTTCGTCCTGTCGGCCTTGGTGCTGCTCGATGTGATGGGCGGCGCCTCGTATAACGCGACGGTGTACGAATGGATGCAGGTTAGCACCGTGAAATTCGAGATCGGCTTCCTGGTCGACTCGCTGACCGCGATGATGATGTGTGTCGTGACCTTCGTGTCGTTGATGGTGCATGTCTACACCATCGGTTATATGGCCGAAGACAATGGCTACCAGCGTTTCTTCTCGTACATTTCGCTGTTCACGTTCTCGATGCTGATGCTCGTGATGGCCAACAACTTCCTGCAGTTGTTCTTTGGCTGGGAAGCGGTGGGCTTGGTGTCGTATCTGCTGATCGGTTTCTGGTACACCCGCCCGACCGCGATCTACGCGAATATGAAGGCCTTCCTGGTTAACCGGATCGGCGACTTTGGCTTTCTGCTCGGGATTGGTCTGGTCTACGCGTTTTCGGGTTCCTTGAGCTACGGCGATGTCTTTGCGCACCGTGGTGCGCTGGCTGCACTGACATTCCCGGGAACCGACTGGAACCTGATGACCGTGATTTGCATCTGCCTGTTTATCGGCGCGATGGGTAAATCGGCGCAATTCCCGCTGCATGTGTGGCTGCCCGATTCGATGGAAGGCCCGACGCCGATTTCGGCACTGATTCATGCGGCGACGATGGTGACCGCAGGTATTTTCATGGTGACGCGCATGTCGCCGCTATTCGAATTGTCGAATACGGCCTTGTCCTTCGTGTTGGTGATCGGTGCGATTACCGCGATGTTTATGGGCTTCCTGGGCCTGGTGCAAAACGATATCAAGCGCGTAGTGGCTTACTCGACCCTGTCGCAGCTGGGTTATATGACGGTCGCCCTGGGCGCCTCGGCTTACCCGATTGCCGTGTTCCACCTGATGACCCATGCCTTCTTCAAAGCCCTATTGTTCCTGGGCGCGGGCTCGGTGATCATGGGCATGCACCACGATCAGGACATGCGCAATATGGGTGGGCTGCGCAAATATATGCCGATTACCTGGATCACGTCGCTGGTCGGTTCGCTGGCTTTGATCGGCACACCGTTCTTCTCGGGTTTCTATTCGAAAGATTCAATTATCGATGCGGTGCGGCAATCTAATCTGCCTGGTTCCGGCTTCGCTTACTTTGCGGTTGTCATGAGCGTGTTTATTACCGCACTGTATTCGTTCCGCATGTATTTCATGGTGTTCCATGGCCCAGAGCGTTTCCGCAACAAGCAATTTCCGGCGCCGGGCCATGACGATCACGCCAACGAGCGTATCGCGCATGTGGACGACCATGGTCATGACGCGCATGCTCACGATGACGCTCATCATGGCGTGCACGAGCCGCATGAGTCGCCGTGGGTGGTGACGGTGCCGCTGATTCTGCTGGCGATACCGTCGGTCATTATTGGCGCGATTGCGGTGGGTCCCTTGTTGTACGGTGACTTCTTCTCGCACGGCGTGGTGTTCGACCAAGTGATCGCGGTCGGCAGCAACCATCCCGGCTTGCATGACATGGGCGAAGAATTCCACGGCTGGCTGATGATGGCTTTTGAATCTGTTCGCGGCCTGCCGTTATGGCTGGCGCTCAGTGGTGTGATCGTGGCTTGGTTCTTGTATCTGAAGCGTCCCGAATTGCCGGCGAAAATTCAGGCGGCGTTCCCGGGGCTCTACAAGTTGCTCGACAACAAGTACTACATGGATAAGATCAACGACACCGTATTCGCAAAAGGCGCCGTGTCCTTCGGCACCGGTTTGTGGAAAGAAGGTGATCAGGCGGTCATCGACGGTATCGTCAACGGTAGTGCGCGCTCGGTGGCCTGGTTTGCCGGCGTGATCCGTTTCCTGCAATCCGGATATATCTATCACTACGCGTTTGCCATGATTATTGGCATGTTGGGGCTCCTGACCCTGTTTGTAACGCTCGGCGGCAAATAAGGCTAGGGGACACTAAACGATGCAATCACTTCCACTTCTGAGTCTGGCGATTTGGATTCCGATCGTCTTTGGCGTTTTGGTTCTCTTCGTCGGTTCCGATCAAAACCCCGCTCCGGCGCGCTGGTTTGCGCTAATCGGCTCGGTGATTGGGCTGCTGGTGACGATTCCGCTGATTACCGGTTTCGATAACGGCACCGCAGCCTTGCAGTTTGTCGAACAATCGAATTGGATCGAACGCTTCAATATCACGTATCACCTGGGCATAGACGGTATCTCGCTGTGGTTGGTGGTGCTGACTGCGCTCACCACCGTGATTGTCGTGATCTCGGCTTGGGAGGTGATTACCGTACGTGTTTCGCAGTACATGGCCGCGTTTCTGATCTTGTCCGGGCTGATGGTCGGTGTGTTCAGCTCGATGGACGGCATGTTGTTCTATGTGTTCTTCGAAGCCACGCTGATCCCGATGTATATCATCATCGGTGTGTGGGGCGGACCGAATCGCGTCTACGCGGCATTCAAGTTCTTCCTTTACACCCTGCTCGGTTCCTTGTTGATGCTGGTGGCTTTGCTGTACTTGTACACGCAATCGCATAGCTTTGACCTGGCAACCTGGTACAAGTTGCCCTTGGCCTTCATGCCGCAAGTGCTGATCTTTATCGCGTTCTTTTTTGCCTTTGCGGTCAAGGTGCCGATGTGGCCCGTCCATACCTGGTTGCCTGACGCGCACGTTGAAGCGCCGACCGGCGGCTCGGTGATATTGGCGGCCATCATGCTGAAATTGGGCGCCTACGGTTTTATCCGCTTCTCCTTGCCGGTGGTGCCTGACGCCAGCCACTTCCTGGCGCCTGTGGTGATTATCCTGTCGCTGATTGCGGTGATCTACATCGGTTTTGTGGCGCTGGTGCAAAGCGACATGAAGAAGTTGGTCGCTTATTCGTCGATTGCGCATATGGGTTTTGTGACGCTGGGCTTTTTTATCTTCAACCAGATTGGTGCCGAAGGTGCGTTGGTTCAGATGATTTCGCACGGCTTTGTTTCCGGCGCAATGTTTCTCTGTATCGGCGTGTTGTACGACCGCATGCACACTCGCAATATCGGTGCGTATGGCGGGGTGGTCAACACCATGCCGAAATTTGCCGCGTTCTCGATGTTGTTTGCCATGGCCAATTGCGGCTTGCCGGGTACCTCGGGTTTCGTCGGTGAATTTATGGTGATACTCGGTGCGATCCAGTTCAATTTCTGGATCGGCTTCCTGGCTGCGTTCACGCTGGTGCTGGGCGCGGCTTACACCTTGTGGATGTACAAGCGGGTTATTTTCGGTGCGGTGGCCAATGCCAACGTTGCGAAGCTGCTCGATCTGGACAAGCGAGAAGTGTTTATGTTGGCTTGTCTTGCCGCACTCGTTTTGTTTATGGGCGTTTATCCGAAACCCTTCACTAATGCTATGCACGAATCAGTGGCGAACCTCCTCTCCCACGTCGCGCAGTCCAAGCTGCCGCAGTTGTCGGCGCAATAATAAAGAGCGGAGGATTTAAACCACCATGCAAAACGTCAACCCTGCCAATCTTTACGCTCTGCTACCGGACGCCTGGCTTATGCTGGCCGTCGTCGTAGCTTGGCTTGTCGACACCTTTTTCGGCGATGCCAGCCGCAAGGTAACCGCGGCCATCGCGCTGTTTTCGACACTTATCGCGGCCGTCTGGTATGGCGCGCTGGCGATGGATCCGCACACCTACTATTTCTTCACGAATATGTATGTGGTCGATCCCTTCGCTAATCTGATGAAAGCGTTTGTGACGCTCGCTTACGCGGTCACTATCATCTACTCGCGCACCTATCTCGAAGAGCGCGACCTGTTTCGCGCCGATTACTATCTGTTGGGTATGTTCTCCCTGCTGGGCCAGCTGGTGATGATTTCGGGCAACAACTTCCTGACGCTGTATCTGGGTCTGGAACTGATGTCCTTGTCGCTCTATGCCGTGATAGCCCTGCGCAAGACCAGCCCGGTGGCCAATGAAGCCGCGATGAAGTACTACGTGCTGGGCGCGATCGCATCGGGCTTTCTGCTGTATGGTATTTCCATGGTGTATGGCGGCACGGGTTCGCTCGACCTGGGCGAAGTGTTCCGCGCGATTAGCTCGGGCCGCATCGATACGGCGGTGTTGCTGTTCGGTGTGATCTTTATCGTCGCCGGTATCGCGTTCAAGATGGGCGCCGTGCCTTTCCATATGTGGGTGCCGGACGTGTACCAAGGTGCGCCGACCGCCATGACCCTGTTGGTCGGCGGCGGCCCCAAGCTGGCGGCGTTCTCGTGGGGCGTGCGTTTCCTGGTGGTCGGTCTGTTGCCGCTGGCGGTCGATTGGCAGCAGATGCTGGTGATCCTGGCGGCCCTGTCGCTGATCGTCGGCAATATTACCGGCATCGTGCAGCGCAACGTCAAGCGTATGCTGGCGTATTCCGCGATCGCCAATATGGGTTTCGTGCTGCTCGGCCTGTTGTCGGGCGTGATCGACGGCAAGGCCTTGGGCGCGGCCGACTCTTACGGTTCGGCAACCTTCTACGGCATTACCTATTTGCTGACTACGCTGGGCACCTTTGGCATCGTCATGTTGATCTCGCGCCGTGATTTCGAGGCCGACAATATCGACGACCTGAAGGGCCTGAGTAAGCGCAATCCCTTGTTTGCGCTCATGATGACGCTGTTTATGTTCTCGCTGGCGGGTATTCCGCCGCTGGTCGGCTTCACCGCCAAACTGTCGGTGTTGAGCGCAACCATGAATGCCGGTCTGACCTGGTTGACCGTGCTGGCTGTCATCACCTCTTTGTTTGGCGCGTTTTATTATTTGCGCATCGTTAAACTGATGTGGTTTGACGAGCCGCTCGACACAACGCCGCTGGAAACAACCTTGTGTGCGCGTGCCTTCCTGATCGTCAACGGTTTGCTTACACTGGTTTTGGGTATGTTTCCCGGCCCGCTGATGACGCTGTGTCAGCACACGCTACAACTAAGTTTCTTCAAGCTTTAAGCCAGTTAGAGCGAATTAAAGCATTAAAGCGAATTAAAGCATTCAAGGAATAGGTCTCAATGTCGGCAGCAGGTTGGTTTATCGTATTATTGGCGCTGGTTGGCGCCAATCTACCCTTTCTCAATCAGCGCGTATTCGGGGTGGTTGCCTTACCGTCCCGAACCGGCAATCGACACAAATCGGGCTGGCTGCGGCTGCTTGAGTTGATTGTGTTGTATTTCGTGGTCGGCAGCTTAGGTTATGTACTTGAGTCACGCGCCGGTAATGTTTTTGTGCAAGGCTGGCAGTTTTACGCTGTCAGCTTTAGTTTGTTCCTGGTGTTTGCCTTTCCTGGCTTTACGCTCAGATACCTGGTCAAACATCACTGATTTTTACCGGAGGCTCGGATGCCACATCACCCACAGGTGAAAGCAGTCAAGGCAGACGCCGATGAAGCGCTGATCGAGGTGCAAACTTCGAGCGTTACCGTGCATGCCGGAAGTTTCCTGAAACTCAAGCGCGACGACGTGCGCTTGCCGGACGGCAATTCCGCGATTCGTGAGTATATCCAGCATCCGGGCGCGGTGATGATCATCCCCCTGTTCGATGACGGACGCGTGCTGCTGGAGCGCCAATATCGCTACCCGATTGGCGAGGTGATGATTGAGTTTCCCGCCGGCAAGCTGGACCCGGAGGAAGGGGCGCTGGCGTGCGGCGTGCGTGAGCTGCGCGAAGAAACCGGCTATACGGCCCGCGAATTCGTCTTTATCACCCGCATTCACCCGGTGATTTCCTATTCGACCGAGTTTATCGATATCTATTTGGCTCGCGGACTGACGGAAGGTCCACGCCAGCTTGACGAAGGCGAGTTTCTGGAAACCTTTATCACTGACGTGCGTACCCTGCTGGGTTGGGTACGATCGGGCAAGGTCAGTGATACCAAAACCATTATTGGGGCGTTCTGGCTCGAAAAGATTTTGTCGGGCAGCTGGCAGCCAGGTCCTATCTTAGCGGTTTAGTTATCGCCCGACGCGACCCGACGCGATTTCGCATCACGCGCTAGAATGCTTAATAGTGCGGGGTGCTGAGTTAGAATGGATCTAACTCCTGCGTGCCCCTTTGCCGAAAAATTCCGTTTCGTCGTGGCCGCACGGCTTGCCTAGGCTTAGTATGAAAGTTCTCGATTTATCCTGTGCGAATCAGCATCGTTTCGAAGGCTGGTTCAAGTCCGACGACGATTTCGAGTCGCAGATGGCTCGCGATCTGATCGGCTGTCCGCTATGCAATTCGACCGCCGTGACCCGTATGCCGTCCGCGCCACGCCTGAATTTATCGGGCGCCAGCGCGCCCGAGGCCGCAAGCTCGTCCAGCGCCGCCGCAGGCGCGCCTGCCGCCGCTTCGCCGGTTGCCCAGGCGATGGGCCGTGCGCAGGCAGCCTGGTTTGCTGCGGTGCGTCAGATTGTCGAAAAATCCGAAAATGTCGGCGATCGATTCGCCGATGAAGCACGCAAAATGCATTATGACGAGGCGCCGGTACGTAATATCCGCGGCATGGCCAGTCGAGACGAAATGCACGAATTACTCGATGAAGGCATCGAGGTCTTGTCTTTGCCGATTCCTGAGGCATTGAAAGACCCACTGCAGTAAGTAGCGTTTGGACGGTCAAGCAGGGACTCGATCGGCGCCGCAAATCGGTCCGGCGGTCGATGGGGCGTTAGACACTACAACCTTGCATCAGCGGCGAAGCTAATGACACGTAAAAGCTATTTCGAAGATTTTTTGGTCGGCGCTACATCCGATCTGGGTGAACACACGTTTTCCCAAGACGAGATGATCGCATTTGCAGAAAAATTCGATCCGCAGCCCGTTCATATCGACCCCGAGGCGGCCGATAAGTCCGTTTACGGTGGTTTGATCGCAAGTGGCTTGTACACCTGCTCGGTGATGATGGGCATGCTGACCAAGCAAGTCCTGCTGGAATCCTCGGTTCTGGGTTCCACCGGCATCGATGAGATTCGTTGGCTGCAACCCGTTAGGCCCGGCGACACGGTGAAAGTGTCGCTAGTGATCGAAGGTGCGCGACTGTCGCATACTCGCTTCGATCGCGGTGTGATCGTGATGCGTTGGGATGGCGTTAATCAGCGTGGCGAGCAAGTTGTCTATGTGCGGGCCAAGCTGATGTTCGGCCGCCGCCCGCCGCCCGCGGCGGAAAGCCAGTCGGCGTAGCCCCATCAATAGAATAGAAATCGCGGAGTAGTCTATGCGGGAGTTCGACAGCGCCAGCGCGCTGGTAGACGCGGTGGGGCAGGAAGTGGCTGTCAGCGCATGGGTGGTAGTCGGGCAAAGCGCGATTAATCTGTTTGCGGAAGCTACCGGCGACCGTCAATGGATCCACACCGATCCTGAGCGCGCTAAACGCGAGTCGCCGTTTGGCGCGCCGGTGGCGCATGGTTTTCTGACGCTGTCGTTGATACCCGATTTGATGCAGCAAAGCGTGACGATTGCTCAGCGCATGGGTTTGAATTACGGCTTGAACAAGGTCCGTTTCCCGTCCCCCGTGCCGGCCGGCAGCCGCGTTAGAGCCCGCTTTGTGATACAGGCTGTCGAGTTGTTGGCAGGCGCCCCGCAAAGCGTGCCCGACCTCGCAGGAAGTCTTCCCGCGGGATTGGGGCGCGCCAGCCAAGTCACCTGGGCCATTACGATGGAATGCGAAGGCGCCGAGAAGCCGGTGTGTATTGCCGAATTAATGACTCGGCATTATCACTGACCGACGTTGCCACGGGCGAAACTGCGTCCAAGCTGAATGGATTACGCCGTTTTTGCTTTATCCCGTCGGCAGTGCCCTATACCATCGCCCTAAACCGCCGGCTTTCAAACCGATTTTGCCCCGGCGCTGTACTGCGTCGCGCCAAACAAGATCTCACGCGCTTTAGCATCGTCTAAAGGCTTGCGCAAACCCGCCAATACCTCAACGCCGCGCAACACGGCCGGGCGGGCCGCGATGGTCTCGTGCCATTTTTGCACGTTCGGGAACTCGCTCAGTTCGATACCCTGGTTTTTCCACGAGCGCGTCCAGGGGAAGGTTGCGATATCGGCGATGCTGTAGGTGTCGCCGGCCAAATAGGCGTGGCGAGCGAGCTGACGATCCATCACGCCGTAGAGTCGATGCGTCTCATTGGTGTAGCGGTTGATTGCATACTCGATTTTTTCCGGTGCATAAATTCGGAAATGATGGGTTTGACCCAGCATCGGACCGACGCCGCCCATCTGGAACATCAGCCACTCGATGGTGGTGTAACGGGCGACCGGGTCGGTTGGCAGGAATTGGCCGGTTTTTTCCGCCAGGTACTGCAAGATCGCGCCCGATTCGAACAGCGACAAAGGCTTGCCGCCAGGGCCCTCATGGTCGGTGATAGCCGGAATCTTGTTATTCGGGCTGATCGCCAGAAACTCGGGTTTGAACTGGTCGCCGGTGCCGATATCGATGGGATGCGCTCGATATTCGAGCCCGCATTCTTCCAACATAATATGGACTTTGTGCCCATTGGGGGTTGGCCAGCTATAGACATCGATCATATTTTTTCCCGACGATAAGTGGTGTGTCGACAACGCATGAGGCGCGTTGAATAGCGTGACAAATTAGAGCATATATTTTGAGATGTCGCAGGGCAGGGAGCAAGGCCGGGAGCAAGGCACGGAGCAAGGCAGGGGGCCACTCAAGCCGTCAAAGCGGTGACGATCCTGATTTAATTAAGCCGCACATTGTCGGCGATGTAGGAAAGTGAAATAATTCGCCTATCTGGCGAACGATATGACCCTTATATATCTTAATTGCGGTTACGCTTATTGCTAGGTTACTCAGAAACATCCGACCTCATTTCGTACATTAAAAAATAGAGAAATGACCTACCTACCTATCGATTTCGAAGAAAAGAAAGTTAGCCGCCTCAGAAACCTGCCTCACGGCGAGCAGGCCCTGGTTCGAAAATTTTTTGATGACAAGGTATCCGGGTTTTTTGTCGATGTTGGGGCTAATCATCCGACGATAGAGTCTCAAACCTATCATCTGGAGTTGTCCGGCTGGGATGGGCTGCTGATCGAGCCGCTGGAAAGTTACTGCGCGCTGCTGAAAGAACAGCGCAAAGGGCGGGTCGCGCAATTTGCCTGTTCCAGCCCGAAAAATCATAACGCGGTGTTGTGCATGTCGGTTGCGGGCGGTCTTCGACCTTAAATGCGGCGCCCATTGCGCTAGGCTCAAGCAGCAGCGAATCGGCTGATGTGCCGTGTCGTACTCTCGACTCAATCCTGGATGAGTACAACGTACCGCCAGGATTCGATTTCCTGTCGGTCGATATCGAAGGCCATGAAATGGAAATGTTCCAAGGTTTTTCCTTATCGAAGTGGCGGCCTCGCCTGGTATTGCTCGAAGATCATGTGCTCAGCCACGACAAGCATCATTTTATGGTGTCTAACGCATATCAATTGATCATGCGTACCGGCTTGAATAGTTGGTATGTGCCGCGTGAAGACGGTTACCGGCTGACGCCATTTGCGCGTTGGCAGCAAATACGAAAATACTGGTTGGGATTAATCACGCGGAAGATCAAATACCGTAGATGAGCCAAAAGCCATGCCAAGGAATGACGCTCGCTGTCGCCGCAGGACATGCGTCAGCATTGCGCCGCCCGTTCGAATGCATCCAATCCACGATTAAGGCGGGCGTCTCGATTTCCGCGATGGCATCGCCTATCTGTGCCGATACAAAGTTCATATTTCATTTCCGAGATAGCAAAAGGTGGACTAGGCATAGCGCTAGTCGCACATCTCAAACTCAGAGAGTCACTTTGGGCCTCGGATTTTGAAGAGCGGTGGCGCAAGAGAAACCCCAGTCACTCGTGCTCCGACGCTTCGCTTCGATGTATGAAGAAAAGACTTTTTATGCACCAACTTTTAAGAAGATAGCCGTGGGCCAGGACGTATCGATAAAGCTCGGACCGTATGATGTCGTCTATGCCATTGTCGTTCGTTTCGACAATCAAAAATCTGGGTTGGTACTTGGTGAAGTCCAGGGACTTCAACACCTCTAAATCATAGCCTTCCGCGTCGACGGTGAGAAGGTCGATGCGCGTGTTCGCATAAGGCGTGTCGCCAATGATCGTGTCGAGCGATTTGGTGCGGACCCGCTCGAGCTCGCCTCCCTCGTTATCGGTCTTGAGGGTCGCGCCCAGGTCGTTTTGCTTTATTTTCCCGATGAAAAAATCAGCCTCTAGGTTGGCTACCGCGGCCGTGACATTGATGTCGCCCTGTCGAGCCAAATCGAAGAGGGCAGTTTTATGCGCTTCCATATCGACATTAATTCCGCGCCAGCCTCGCTTATACAGCCAATACGTGTTCGAATATTTTTTGGGATGATAAGTG
>Ga0302178_10000203_pt1 | contig 56494 bp, 46 predicted proteins | sample I_Palsa_E1_3_FD_198790 | JGI IMG/M metagenome (GOLD analysis project Ga0302178, IMG submission 198790) | Peat permafrost microbial communities from Stordalen Mire near Abisko, Sweden - I_Palsa_E1_3 | ecosystem: Environmental > Terrestrial > Soil > Palsa > Peat permafrost | place: Sweden...
TCACGCTGTAGCAGACAGGATGGATCTAGGTGCGCGAGACATGGGCCAAGACGATGATTCGGCGCGCATTTTAGCGCGTCCTTCACGCAAGAAACGCTGTATTTTTGCAACACCTCGCCCCCTAACTCCAGTTAGATCAAGGAGTTGGCGGCGAATTATGAGACAAAGCACGCACAATAGCACGCCGCAAACGTTTTACATACGTTAAATCCGTAGTGTTGCGAACTACACAATTGACGATGTTTGACCGTTGAAATCTGGCGTGCGCTACCGCACGGTTGTTCCATTTATTTTGTGCTCAGGACGATGCAAACGTTATCGCATGACTTCGCAAAGTGCAAATCATTCCTTAAGCCGAAATATCCAACCAGGAATTGCGGTGTTTTCGACCGTCTTTTCGGTGTCCTTTTTGTGACTTTGCGGCACGCTTTTCCAGTGCCATTTCCTTATCGCCCTGATGCGATTGCGGTGCTATTCAAAATCGCCATTCGGCCGCATTGCGGCCCTCAACATAGTCACAGGTCGCGAGGAAAATCCACCCTGCCCACATTCAGGCACCGCCCAAACCGCACACCAGTCGATAGAATGCGCGATGGATAGGCGTGACCTCACATTTCCATTCCCTTCATCCCGCTTTCGCCGCCTATCTCACCACTCCAGTCAAGCGTCGCATGAAGAGCAGCATCATGAGTCTGGCGGTCACCCGCCAACATCGCGTAGCGGCGTACGCCGTGGCGGCCTTCATCCTGTGCGTAGTGCTGGCGACACTGCCGGCCGCCGCCCTCGCCGAGCCGCACATTGCGGCGTTCCTGCCGCTGTTCGCGATGGCCGTGTTCACCACCGAAGGCCTCACCGCCTATCTGCTGTGGACGCAATTCATGATCACGCGCGTGCCCTTCCTCGCCGCGCTGGCCGGCGCCTATGCCTATACCTCGGTCACGGTGGCGATCCAGTTACTGGTGTTTCCCGGTGTGTTCTCCCCGAGCGGGCTGCTCGGTACCGGAGCGCAGGGCGCCGTGTGGATCTGGGCGTTCTGGCATTGCGGCTCGCCGTTGCTGGTCCTCGCCGCGCTATTCGTGCGCCGCCGCTACCCAATGCCGGTGCCGCAGACGAAGACGCGCCTTGTCAGCCTCGCGATGGTGGGCGGCCCGGTCTGCCTGTCGCTGTGCCTTTGCTCGCTGGCCATTCATGGTGAAGCGCTGCTGCCCAAGCTGATCGACGCCCAGACCTACCAGCGGCTGGTGGTGAGCCCGTCGGGCCTCGGAATCGCCATCGTCAGCGCGTGTACGCTCCTCTATCTTGTCGTGACCACGAGGCTGCGGACGCTGCTCGACCTCTGGCTCGGCGTGGCACTGTTCGCCGGCCTTGGCGATATCGTTGTGACGCTGGTAGCGAACTCGCGCTACAGCATCGGCTGGTATGTGGCGCGGCTCGAGTCGGTACTGGCATCGAGCACCGTGCTGGGCGTGCTGATCTGGGAGATTAGCCATCTGTACCGCGAACTGCACGCCGCCAATGCGCGGCTGAGCGAGTATGCGTCGCGCGACGGCCTGACTGGTATCTTCAACCGGCGCTACTTCGAGGAGCGCTACCCGGCATCGCTTGTCGCGGCAAACTCCGACCAACGCACGCTGTCGATCCTGATGGTGGACATCGATCACTTCAAACGCTTTAACGACACGCTCGGTCATCTGCGCGGCGACGAATGCCTCGTTGCCGTGGCCGGCGCGTTGCAGGCGAGTCTGCGGCGCAGCGCCGATTTTGTCGCGCGCTTTGGCGGCGAGGAGTTCGTCGTCGTGCTGCCGGACTGTGAGCGCGAGATGGCCACCCGCCTCGCCGAGACCCTGCATGCGGCGGTCGCGCGGCTCGCGGTCGAGGCGCCGTTCACCGATGCGGGCTGCGTCAGCGTCTCGATCGGCGTCGCCACCTCTTACCCGGGCGAGCCGATTCCGGCCGCTGAACTCCTCGCCCAGGCCGACGCTGCGTTATACCGCGCCAAGGAAGCTGGACGCAATCGCGTGACCGCCTGGCAAGCGGCGCCGCTCACGCCTGCGTGGCAACACGCCCATCCGCTGCTGTAGCAGGTACGACAGCTGGCACGGCCGGACGCCACAGCGCGGATCAGGTTCGATGGCAACGCGCTGTGCTGGCAAGTATCAAATGACATGACCGCATTCACGGGTAATTTCGCCTTTACCCCCTAAGATCGCAGCGCCCGCAATTTCATCCATACTCGCGCTCCACCTGTCGCGCACGATTCTGTGGAAAGCTTGCGCGTCCTCCATAATTTCGGTTCGATCAAACCTTGCTTTTGCATTCTTTATATAGATCGCATAGGCAACATCGTGCGGTGGCACCAGCACGCCAAAACGACCGAAATTCTCCCTGAAAGCCGCCCTATCCGGAACGACCGGACGGCAGCCACACAGTGCAGCCTCGAGAACCGGCATACAAAAACCCTCGAGTTCCGATGTCGATATGACCGTTTCAGACCGGCGGTAAATACTTGAGAGTTCGTCGTCGCTCAAGCTTGAAAACACCCTGACTCTTTTTCCGAGCCCCAACCGATCGACCGCACGCCTCAGATCGGGCACCGCGTCTGGCGGAACAACCATCGCAACCGTCCCTGTGCCTACAACGTCGTCCTTGAGGTAATTCAGCACACGCTGATAGTTCTTGTGCACGGCCAATGTGCCCACCCAGACAGCCAGGAATGGTTCTCCGGCGGCCGCCTGACCGGCGGAAGACAGGAATTCCTTGTCTATCGGAACGCCGCAGATATGGTAAGGCACTTTTCCGAAAACCTGGTTGATCATACGCCCAGTCGCGCTCGTCACGCTGTAGACGAAGCCTAATTTTCTGGAAACCCACGGCAGATAGTATCGATAGAACAGACGTGATTTTCGGTTGCGCGGATAGAAATACTGGATCAGGTCGTGATATATCGGAATCTGCTTGGAAAAGCCGAACGGAAGCACATACTCCTGGGACGTCACGACGATTACCGGGTAACCCGCCGCGCGCCACGCACCAAAGACAAAAACCCAATAAATCACTAGCCACGGAATGTGCAGCCGGCTCAACATTCTCAATGCCGCATTGTTCTGTCGTGCGTCGTCCAACTCCCTTGCTCCGAGCACGATGACCTGGCAACCGTGCGACTTGAGCGCCCCGGTGATGTGTGTCAGAAAGCGCGCCATGCTCCCCGACCCACCCACATTTGCTCCTGGTCCGCATACCAAAACTGAGTTCACCTGACCTCCGCGCAGTACCTAAACATGGGATTAATCACATGGTCGGCTGAGCAATACATGCTCGCCCGCCAACATAGCGGCGTTCGCCGACAGGCCGGAAAACGGCGAACTTGACGAGTGTGCGTCGGTGATCTGTGCGCCGCCGCCGAAAATTACTTCTTTGACGCCGTGCGTCCGTATGCCGGCGCGCCCACTGTTAAGTGTTCACGAGAAATTGACTTGAAATCTGATGCCGTATCCGCCGAGCCGCTCAGCGAGTTCAGCGTCATCTGCGGCGAGGTGGTGCTAGCGGCGGCATCGTGCTTCCCGGGCGTTGCCGAACACGGGACAACCCGCCTCTCCGCATCGAAGGCCACCGAGTCCAGCAAAGACCCCACCACGATTACGCGTCTGGCTGAAATGAAGGATCAATACGACCAGATCACCTCGTCACCCGACGCACTGCTGTTCGGCGAGGGCTACGGACAATACTACCGCTATTCCCCCGCCTATTTGCCGGATCAGGCCGGACAGATCAACAAAAAGGGTTTCTACCCGATCTGGCGAGCGGTCGCGCCCAACACACTGTACCTGCCAGTGAAGGGACGCGCGATTCTGATGGTGGCGGCATTGCCAGCGGCATCGATCGGCGGCAATCCGCTCGACCCACGGTTTGCCGGCCTTATCTTCAACGTCGCCTCGGGCTGATGATTTCGCCGCACGCGGGACTGCATCGGGTGTATACCGCCCGGGCATGTTGCGCGATGCCGATAAATGTCGCTCGCGCCAAGGGTAACGCCGACGTACCGGCAGCGACCGGCGGGCGCCTCGACAGTGCATAGCGTCGCTGCCCCACTGGGCACGGGAGTTGCTCCGTGTCGCATGGCGGCACAGTCCAACCGCGCCTGTTCAGGCGCATTCAAGCGACTTGGGCCAGCCGTTGATCATCCGGCAATTCATCAATGGGAGGCCCCATGCTTCGCTACGCTGCAATTTTCTTCATCATCGCCATCATCGCCGCGGTGTTCGGCTTCGGTGGCATCGCCGCTGGAGCGGCGGAGATTGCCAAGGTCCTGTTCTTCATCTTTATCGTGATCTTCCTCGTGACCTTGTTGATGGGCGTAGTGAGACGCTGACGGCCGCACACCCCACTGCCACACGCCGCGCGGCCGAAAGCGAAAAAACCAGCACCGGAACGGCTCGCTTTGCAATCGTTGCCGACTGCGTTTGCAATAGTTGCGGTTCCGGTCTCGCGTTGCGCGGCAGGGCGCCCCTAGCTAGCGGCGGCTGCCGGATTCAATTCGACATGGAGAACCACCAGCCAGCGCTTCGGACAGTCGGCCGCGATTAGTGGCCCCGGCTGTCCGTCCCGCGCGGCCCTCACGTAGCCTTTGTTCTTGGCCGCGCCGAAGGCACGCCGCGCATCGGCCTGCAGCCACAAAGAGATCAGACCGCAGGTGACGAAGCCAAACACCGAAATGATCTGCGGTTGCAGCGCCGCATCAATCTGCCGGGCGATCACCGTGAACGCGGCCGTCAGGATCTGGCTCGCTGCGATCGCGATCAACACGACCTTGAGCATGCCTCGGAACATTGTCCCCGGTCTTGGGCGCACCATCTTTTGCTTAGTCCTTCTACTGATTGATGAATCGGGGGATTTTGCTATTCACACTCACGCCGCGCGTGCAATCATCCGGCCTGGCAGCTCGAGCCGCCGTGACCAGTTGGCGAGGGTCCGCGCGGCCACTGCCGGCTTGCTGAGGATCGCGCTGTCATAGCGCTTGCCGTCAAAGTGCACGAAGTCGACGATGCGAAAGCCGTGGCCGCGATAGAACGCGACCAGATGCGCCGCAGGTTGCGGCGTGTCGAGTGCGAGCTCCGCGTAACCGCGGGTCGCGGCCCAATGATCCGCGAATGCCAGCAGCAGCGTGCCGATGCCGCGCGCTTGCCAGTCGGGCTCGACGCCGAACTGGCGGATGCTCGCGATATCGCCGCGCCGATACAGTTCGCATGGCGACTCGCAATCCGGCGCATAGAGGGTCATCGTGCCGACGATGCGGCCATCACACACCGCAACATAGCAATCGCCGCGCGTTGCCCGCGAGCGGGTCACGTCGGCGGTCTGATCGACACAGGTACAGTTGAGGCCCATCGCGCCCAGCCGGCTAAACGCGCGATGCAGCATCGTCGTCACCGCCTCGAACGAATCGCGCGCCGGATCGACGCGCCTGAGTTCAATCTGGCCGATGCCGTGCCGAATATAGTCGATCCGCACGGGCTGCCCCATCGCTGCGCGATTCTTCACTGTGATCATCCAGGTTCATCAGGTTGACCGAAGTGTAGATTTCGCCGGTAGTCTCCCGCAAGAAAAAATCTCGTAAAAACTGCATGCTGCACGGCCTCTTTCCCGCAGGGCCTACGCGTAATACTCAGCTTCGTAAAGCCGCTTGCCGGCTTCGTCCTTGGGCGCGAGAATCGGCTCAAACTCGATCGGCCAGTCCACGCCGATATCCGGGTCGCTCCACAGAATGCTGCGCTCGCGTTCTGGAAACCAGTAGTCGGTTGCCTTGCACAGACATTCCGCTGTGTCCGACAGCACCACGAAGCCATGCGCGAATCCGGGCGGTACCCAAATTTGCCGGCGGTTGGCCGCGCTCAGATGCACGCCGATCCACTTGCCGAAGTTCTGCGAACTCAGGCGGATGTCCACCACCACATCGAACACGTCACCCGCCACCACCCGCACGAGCTTGCCCTGTGGGTGCTGGATCTGATAATTCAGGCCGCGCAACACGCCTCGCCTCGAGCGCGAATGATCGTCCTGCACGAACTCGACGCCGCCAGCCACCGACTCGGCGAATTCATCGGCGTTGAACGTTTCGAACGAACTGCCCAGCGCGTCGCAGAACAAGTCTGATTCGACGATCTTGACTTCCGGAAGCGCCGTTCGTGTCACCTGGATACTCATGCCGCTCGACCCGTGAAGAGGTGCTGCCACCCCGCTACGCGGACTGGCGCTTCGGCTGGCTGGCCGTTCGTGGCTGCCGCACGCGCTCTGCGTGCCGGCCTGCCTCGCCGCATGTGAACGATGTGTATTCATGCGAGCGCGCCCTCGACCCCGCGCGCGATCGCCAGGTACGGCTTCGCCAGCACGCCAGCGCCCCACGAACGGTGCGCCGGAACCCAATAAAAGACTTGCATTACGGCCTCTTCACAATTCGATAAAGCATCCAGCCTGCGCTTGCGGCAAGACCAACCGTCATGGACCACGCCACACCCGTGACACCCCAAAGGTGCGTCGCCGGCGGCACGGTGATGACGAGCGCGACGACCTGCAACGCGGCGGCCTGAGTCGCCACCTTCGGCACGCCGGTCGCACGCACATACGCAACCAGCATCGCGATCACCGAACCAATCGCCATGTTGATGACAAAGATTCTGAAAAGTGGCACCGCGGACATCCAGGCCGGCCCGAGCACGAACATGAAAAGCGGTGCGGCGACGGCGCGGAACACGAGCACGAGGAGCACCAGGCCAACGGTGCCGATCGCGAGATACCGCACAAACAGCTTTGCCGCCGAACCGTCTTCGCGCCGATGATGGGCGGCAAAGGTGGGAAACAGATACTGTCCCAAGGCGAACGCCGCGTCCGCGAGCAACATCTGCGCGAATTTCGACGACATCTGATAAGCGCCGAGCGCCACCGGCCCAAGCAGTTTTCCGACCAACACTTTGTCGAACTGATTCAGTAGCAGATTAACAATGCTGCCCGCCCAGATCCAACGGCTGAAGTTCACGTAGTGGCCAATGCCGTGCCATGCGAGGCGAACCGGCGGCCGTGGCGACATCGAGGTCCACGTCACCACGGTCTTCAAGGTTTCGCCGGCGATCATGCCAATCAGCATGGCGTAGGCACCCGTGCCCGCCCACGCACATGCGAGTCCGAGCGCGCAATCGGTGAACGCGGCAGACGTTTCGACGCCTGCCAATTGCTGAAAACGCCGCTCGCGCTGAAGCATGAAATAGGCTGGCGAGGCGAGGCCACGGATCAACGGCAGGGCAGCGGCCAGTTGCAACAGCACGAGCGATCCGCCCAGATGGAATTGCGAGTTCATGAGCGGCGCAAGTGCGATCAGCAGCAGCGCAATCATTGTGCCGCGCGCTGTCAGCGTGGTCCACACCGCGCCGAGTTCCGCCCGGGTCGGCGTGCTCTTCGCCTGCACCACCGCCTGAGCGAGGCCCGTATCGCTCAAGGATTCCGCAATCGCCACCGCCAGCAAGGCGACGCTGACGCTGCCGATAGCCGCCGGGCCGAGCATGCGGCCGATAGCGAGGAATTTCACCGCCACGAGGCCGCGCACGACAACCTGCTGCATCAGCACCCAAGTGGCCGCACTGCTGCCAAATGCAGGCCGCATCGATACCAGCGGAACCCGGATCGATCTCACAAATGCCCTCCCCTTTAGCATGGGCCAGCTCATGCCTGACACGGTAACGCGGCTATTTATGCGGAGGCCGCCATCTCATAGCCGAATTCGGCCCCGAACGGGTCTGTAGCAATGTTTTTCGCTACCTTGGGGAAATGATAAAAGACACCGTATTGATCATCGAACCAGACTTCTCCGGACACCGGTGGCGTTACGCCGAATGGGCCGCACAGGCGTGCGTCGAAGCGGGCTATCGTTGCCTGATCGTCACCGCCTCGGCGAATGCACCGCATCCCCTCGCGCAGCGTTTGTCCGCAGCCCTCATCCCCGACCTGTGCATCACCTTCGTCGACCCTCCCGATGAGGGCCGCCGCCTCGGCCTCGGATTGGTCAGCTATGTGCGCTCTTTCCGCTATTTCCAACATATCTATCGCACCGTCAGCCGCGAGTGGGGGGTTGCACAGGTGATCGTTCCGTATGTCGATTACTTCTTCTATGCGCTGCCGCTTCTCGGTTCGCCATTCGGTTCGACACCGTGGTTCGGCATCACCATGCGCGCGAGCTTCCATCACCATGAGGTCGGCGTGCGGGCGCCGCGTCGCCCGCTCATCAATGCGGTCAAGGCTCAATTGTTTCGCCGCGCCATTCGCACGCAAGGACTGAAGGTGCTGTTGTCGATCGACCCGACGCTCACCGACTGGTGCGCGAGCCACCTCGAACCGGAATGCGCAGCGGTGCAGTATCTGGCCGACCCCTGCCCTGAAGCGACGGCGACGGACCCGCAACTGGCAAAGGCGCGGCTCGGCCTGTCCGCCAGCAGCCAGCATGTGCTGATTTACGGCGCCATCAGCGAGCGTAAGGGCATCTTCGAGCTGGTCGACGCACTCGCGGGACGCGGCGATGATGGGCCGACGCTCGTATTCGCCGGCAGACAGGACATGGAGGTACGTGCCCCGCTGAATAAAGCGATCCAGCAACTGAGACCGCAACCGGTGATACTGGACCAATTCATTTCCAGCGCGACCGAACAGGACCTCTTTTCGGCCTGCGACGTGGTCTGGCTCGGCTACAAGGGACATTACGGAATGAGTGGGGTGCTGGTGCAGGCCTACCGTTTTGGCAAGCCGCTGATTGCGACGGCCGACGGAATAATCGGATGGTTTTGCCAGGACGGGGAACTCGGCCCCGTGATCGACGACCTGTCGATCGATTCGATCAATCAGGCACTCGATATCGTTCTGGCGCCGGGGGGCGTAAGCCCGCGGACGTCGGCCGACCATCTGCTCGAACACAATACGCTGGGTCACTTCAAACAGACGTTGCAATCGGCTATCCGGCGCGGCGCTGATATGCACCAGACACAAATCGGCGCGATCCGAAAGAAACGCTTCACGTAGAAGCGTCCCGGGTAGTCCGGTTCGCGCCCGTCGGGCGCGCTCAGCACTCAGCAGCGCACTCAGGATGCGTGTTGTCCGCCGACCGCCGGAACCTCCAGTTCCTCAGGCATGCCCTCGCCTTTTGCGCCCTTGCGGCGAGCCGGAAAGATCGCATCGCGGATGCGCAGGAACGGGAACTCGATGGCGCGCGTCGTCACATAGCCGATCACGATCGCGATAAAGAACTGCGCGAGCAACACCGGCGCCCACGCGGCGAGAGGTGGGATATGCAGCGCCGCAGCCTTGCGGATCAGCATGTCACCCGGCTCGAGGGCGAGCGAATGCCACAGGTAAATGCCATACGAATACACACCGATCCAGGCAATGGCGCGAAACAGGTGCGAATTGCGGATCGAATGCGAATACTCGATCGTCAGCACGATCAGCGCACTAAAGCCGATTGCCTGAATCGTGTAGCCAATACTTTCATCCAGCGCCAGATGGGGGGTTGCAAACACGAGCCACGCGACGAGCGCCAGCACCATGGCGATCAAGGTTTTCTTGTGTGCGGCGAAACGCCGGTACAGTTGCGGCTTCATCCAGTAGACAGCAGCGAGAATCACGCCGAACAACAAACTGTCGATGCGATATTGCGTGTAGAAAAACGCCTCATCCAGTTCGCCATGCGAAACAACCACGCACCGCGCCGCCAGCACAATCGCGCAGATTGCCAGTAACAAGCCGAGAATGGTGTTCGCACGCAGCTTGAGCTTAGTGGCGACCAGCAGCAGGGCCGGCAGGAACAGATAGAAGTGCTCTTCGACGGCCAGGCTCCACGTTTGCTTGATCGAAGAACCTAGATAGTTCTGCATGTGTGTCAGGTTCTGGATGAGGAAGGTGCTGGTCGGATGGCGGCCGGCGAGAACATGAAACAGGATCAGTACGTAGTAGGCCGGCCAGATCTTGAAGATCCGCCTGATGATGAAGCGCCTGGCGTCGATGCGTCCGACCCTGGAATATTGCTTGAGCAGGAGGCCACCGACCAGAAAGCCGCTCAGCGTGAAGAACAGGTTGACACCTTCCCTGCCGAAACTCTTGATCGGATATTCGATCGCCGTGACAATCGAGCTGCCGGTCTGCACCGTGTGGAAGTGAAAACCCATCACGGCGATGATCGCGATGCCGCGAATAAAGTCGAGTTCGATCGAGCGTTGGGGTCCCGAGGTGTTTTCTGTTCCGAACCAGCGCATTACGCCCCCCCAGTGACGGAATTAAGTATCCGTGTCTATTCTGGCTGTCTCTGCGCCCATCTTGTTGTGACCTGCCCGGTATCACCCGCCAAGATCACGGCGTTCGCGGCCAAGCGAGGACACTGTTGGCGAACTCCAACGCCCACGCGTGGCCGCCTGTGTAGCGCCTGTCGATTGCCGACGAAGACTAGTCGTTGAGCGCCCCCGCAAGCAGCCGGCAACTGGCGCCCTGCTATATTTGGGCCAACTATACGGGGAAAGTGTCATGGGAGCGACTACAAAACAAGCCATTGCGACTCCGTCCGCATTGGCGGCCTCACGCGTCCTGCCGTCCCTGCGGGGCACGAGGCGGGAAATCGTGCAGCTGTCCGATGGCCTTCACTGCAGGGCTCTGCAATGAAGATCCTGCATGTACTCTCGACGCTCGACCCACGCGCCGGCGGTCCGAGTGAGGGTGTACGGCAAAGCAGTATGAACATGACCGCGCTGGGGCATCAGGTCAAGATCCTGACTGTCGACGATCCTGCTGCCCCCTGGCTCGACGGCTTTCCGCTGACGGTCCACGCACTCGGCCCCGCCATAGGGTCTTATGGATTTACGCCGAAGCTCGTGCCATGGCTCAAGGAGCACGCGCCATGCTTCGACGCCGTCATCATCAACGGCCTCTGGCAATACCATAGCTTCGGTGCATGGACTGCGCTGCGTCATCTCAAAGTGCCCTATTACGTCTTTCCCCACGGCATGCTGGATCCCTGGTTCAAGCGCACGTATCCCCTCAAGCATTTGAAAAAGTGCCTCTACTGGCCGTGGGCTGAATATCGCGTGTTGCGTGACGCACGGCGCGTGCTGTTCACCGCACAGGAAGAACGCATGCTCGCGCGGCAATCGTTCAAGCTGTACCGCGCCAACGAGGAAGTCGTGGCCTTCGGCACGAATACGCCGCCCGCCAACGCGGCGGCGTTGCGCGAAGCCTTCTACGCCGCGTATCCGGCCTTGCGCAATAAGCGGCTGATCCTCTTCCTTGGGCGCATTCATGAGAAGAAAGGCTGCGACATCCTGCTGAAGGCATTCGCCCAGGTGCGCGATCTGGACGCCTCCGTGCATGTGGTGATGGCCGGCCCCGACAGTGGCGGCTGGACGACGGAATTGAAAGCGCTCGCAGACGAACTGAACATCGCGTCTCGCGTCAGTTGGACGGGGATGCTCCAGGGCGATCACAAGTGGGGCGCGTTCTATGCCAGTGACGCGTTTGTCTTACCCTCGCATCAGGAGAACTTCGGCATTGCGGTTGCGGAGGCGCTCGGTTGCGGCCTGCCTGCGCTGATTTCGCACAAGGTGAACATCTGGCGCGAGGTCGAAGCGGACGGTGCGGGATTCGTTGCTTCGGACACCGTAGAAGGGACCCGGGAGAATCTCACGCGATGGCTACGACTGGCGCCTGCGTCAGCGGTCGTCATGCGGGCACAGGCGTTGCGAAGCTTCGAGCGACGCTTCACCGTCGACGCCATGTCCGCAGATTTGCTGCGGGTGTTGCAACAGGGCATGCAGGATGGCGGCGAACGGGAAGGGTCGCTGGCGCTCGGGCGCGCAGTTGATTTCCGGTAAGCGCGCAAAATACCCGCCATGAACGCTGTCGCCCGACATCTCTCTCTGACCTTTGCCATCGCACTCGCTTGCAGTGCCGCGCACGCGCAAGCGCTTGCCACCTACGGCGATGCCCCTGCCGCCGAAGCAGAAGGCGCGGCTGCCGCCGCGAATCGCGCCGGCAATGGTGGTGGTGGCCCCCTCACCGCGGGCGCCAACGACGCGCAACTGCTAGGCGGCCCCGCTACCTACGGCGACGCCTATCAGGCGCGCACGGTACTCGACCAACAGCAACAAAACGTTCCCGCCGCGGCCGCCAACGCGGCAGCTCAAGGTGGTGGTGCCACACCGGTCGAGCACATGCTCACCAATCCCGGTACGCCGCAGCAAGGCGGCCCCGTGATGACCGGCACCGCGAAGAAAGGCGGCAACGCGGGCAACGCCAGGAGCAACTACGCTGCGGGCGCGCAGCCGCAGACACCCGCCAACGCGGCACTGCGACTCAATGGAAATGGCGCCGCAGCCGGCGCCCCGCGTCAACAGATCTACAAGTCACCCTGGTAAGTCCGGATATCGGCCCCCTGGTTTTCAGTCGACCCGCGTCGGTTCCAGCGGCGCCCCAGCCAATTTCTCATGCGCTAGACCGTTTGCCGGGCTCGCGAGGCTGCTGGTGCGCGCAGCCGCACTATCGGGTTCAAAGTGCCCACACAGCTCTTCCAGTTTCATACTCAATCCGCCCAGCACGCTCGCGCCCGACAACTCACGTTCGGCGTATTCGCGTCCCGCTGCACCGAGTACGGCGCGCCGGGACGGATCCGACGCGAGTTGCTCGATCGCGCCGACTAGCGCGTCGACGTTTTCCGGTTGCACGACGACCCCGCGCGGCTCGACCACCTCGTACAGTTCGGTGCCGGCGCACGCCATCGCGACAATCGCCCGGCCGCTCGCCAGCATGCCGCCGAGCTTGGACGGCATCACGAGATCGGCGGCACCGCCGCGCTGTGGCAATACGTGAATGTCGGCCAGGTTGAGCAACTCGTTCAGCTGCTGGGCCGGCTGCAACGGAATGAAGGTGCAGTTGGGCAACCCCGCGCAGTGCGCTTCGAGTTTCGCCCGTGCCGGGCCATTGCCGCAGAACACAAAGCTGATGTCCGGGCGCCGCACCAGTTCCACGGCGGCCTCCGCGAGGGTCTCGAGCCCTTGCTTCGCGCCCATGTTGCCGGCATACAGCACGACGGTTTGCGGCACCGCCCCGTGGGCGAGACCGAGCAGCTGGCGGTAATGGTTCGCGTGAGGGAGCGGCACGATGGAACGGGTATCGACCCAGTTCGGCAAGCACCATGCCTTGAGCGGATCGACGCCCTTGCCGATCGCACGCCCGACCATCTTCGCCGACAGGCTCGACACCACGTCGAAGCGCGTCAGCATTTTGCGTTCGAGCGCCAGCGCGAAGCGCCGCGCGAGCTTGCCCTTGATCAGGCCCAGATCGAAGGCCGCGTCAACCTCGTAGTCCTGAATATGCAGCCATGACTTCGCGCCGATCAAGCGCGCGACGAGCCACGCGGCAGGCGCACTCATCAGGCTTGGCGCGATGCTCATCACCACCTCGGCACGCCAGCCGAGCTGAGCCGCCAGAACCGGCAGCGAGGTCAGCGCATAGCTCGCGAGGTGCGGCAGACGAGCGAGACCCGAGGGTCTGGCCGGCACCCACAGCGGCACCCGTAATACCCGCACGCCGCTGCGCGTTTCCGCGCGATAGCGCCACGCACTAAAGCCATCGGCGATCCGCCATTGCGGATAATAGGGCGGCCCGCACACGACGCGCACGTCATGTCCTTCGCAAGCCAGCGCTTCCGCCATTTCGGCGGTATATTTGCCAACCCCCGTGAGTTCCGGCGCGTAGTTGAGCCCAACAATCAATATTTTCATACGCCACTCCTTTATCACGCCGAGCGGCGCGCGCCGGCGCCCACACGTCAATCTGCCCGCCCGCTACGCATGATTAGCTGGTGAGCATCACTGCACAGCCGCGTGCAATGTTCGATGCAGCATTCGGCGGATCGAAGCGCCCGATGACCTCCATGCAGGCGCGCGCTGTCTTTTCCGTATCGGCGAAGGTTTCCAGCGCCTTCAGCATGGTGCGATGCAAGGACGCGCCATCGCCCGGGCGGAACGAGTAGCCGGTCACGCCATCAATCACGAGTTCAGGCACACAGCCGCAGTTGTCGCTGACGACCGCCGGACAGCCGTGATTCAATGCTTCGTTGACGACGAGCCCCCACGGCTCGCTGAGACTCGGCAGCACGAGGCAGGACGCACCGAAATACTCGCGTGACAAGCCTTCATCCTGCTGACTGCCGACAAAACACACCGCGTCGGCGAGGCCGCTATCGTTCACTTTCTGCTGGAACTCCTCGCCTCGCGGCCCGGTGCCGACGATGCGCAGACGTGCCTCGGGGATACGTTGCCGGATCGCAGCAAACGCATCGATGAGCGCGTCGACGCCCTTCTCGTGCGACAGGCGCCCTACAAACAGAAACACCGGATCCTGCGCACTGCGTGCGCGCAGCCGGTCGTCGAGCGCGTGCTCCGGTACGAACGACAAGGGCAGTGCCGCCGCCTGACAAGGCGTGAAAATGCGCTCGCGTTTCGCGCCGAGCGACATCAGATACTCGCGGCTGCGCTCGCCGAACCCGAAATAGCCGTCGCACAGCGCGAAGAACACCCGCTTGGGGATCGACGTCAGCAAGCGACGCGGACTGTCGCGCCCGGTCGAATCGCAGAACACGGCGCGGCGCTTGCCGGTCAGGATGCAGGCGAACAGCATGGCCCAGTACTCGGGACGATGGTAGCCCGGCAACACCACGAGATCGGCCTTGGTTCGCAAGACTTCCGTCGTCAGGCGATACATCATGCGCCAGGCCGGTACATCCTCGTAGCAGCCATCGAACAGCTTGCGCATCGGATAGCGGTGATACGAATAGTCGACGTCGGAAAAGCCGAGTCTGAAATGCTCGGTCTCGGAGATCTGCACGATCGAGTATTTGATCCCGCTCGCCGTCGAAATGTTGTGCAACGCCGAGAACACCACGCCTTTATGGCGCGACCAGACCACGTTGTGGAAAATCATCACCGAGCCGCTTGACATGTCAGACCGTCCCTTCTGAAAGAGTTGCCTCGCCAAAGCGCGCAAGGAAGTCCCGATACGTCGCTTCAATGCCTTCCTGCAGGCCAATGCGCGCGCGCCAGCCCATTCTGGCGAGACGCGACACATCCAGCAGCTTGCGCGGCGTACCGTCCGGCTTCGAGGTGTCAAACACGATCTGTCCGTCGAAGCCGACCGCCTGCGCGACCCGCTCCGCCACCTCGTGAATCGACAGATCGTCGCCCACGCCCACGTTCAGCAGTCCGTCGGCCACCTCGCGTTCAAGCACGAACGCGGTCGCAGCGGCCAGATCGTCGACATGCAGAAACTCGCGCCGCGGCGTACCGGTGCCCCACACGGTCAGCACGCTGTCGCCGTGCAGCTTCGCTTCGTGCGCCTTGCGGATCAGCGCGGGCAGCACGTGGCTGTTGCGCAGATCGTAATTGTCGTTGGGGCCGTACAGGTTGGTCGGCATCAACGCGACGAACTTCGTGCCGTACTGGCGGTTGTACGCCTCGCACAGCTTGAGTCCCGCAATCTTGGCGATTGCGTAGGGCTCGTTGGTCGATTCGAGCGGCGAGCTCAATAAATACGCTTCCTCGATCGGCTGCGGACAGCTCTTCGGATAGATGCATGACGAACCGAAGAACACGAGCCGCGTCACACCCGCCTGATACGCGGCATGAATCACGTTGGTTTCGATCGCGAGGTTCTGATAGATGAAGTCCGCCGGCTGCGTGGCATTGGCAAGAATCCCGCCCACCCGCGCTGCCGCCAGCAGCACCACATCAACTCGCTCGCCGGCGAAAAAGCGCCGCACCGCCGCCTGGTCGAGCAGATCCAGTTCGCGGTGGGTTCTCGTCAGAATGTTGCCGAAGCCGTCCGTTTGCAGACGGCGTACCAGGGCCGAGCCGACCATCCCGCGATGGCCGGCTACGAAGATGCGGGCGCTCTTGTCCATAGCCGTCACTCGTGATGTTCGAGGGCCTTGAAGCCGGCCAGCGTCACCAGCGCGTCGCGACGCGCAATCTGGTAGTCGGCCCGCACCATTTCCTTGACAAGCGCCTCGAACGGCGTCGACGGTTTCCAGCCGAGCTTCGCGTGTGCCTTGGACGGATCGCCGAGCAGCGTCTGCACTTCGGTCGGCCGGAAATAACGCGGATCGACACGCACGATCACGTCGCCCGGCGAGAGGCGCGTCTCCTTGGTTTCGACCTTGTCGACGACGCCCACTTCGTCGACGCCCTCGCCTTCGAAGCGCACCGTCACACCCAGCTCGCCCGCGGCGGCCTGGATGAACTCGCGCACGCTGTACTGCTGCCCGGTTGCGATCACGAAGTCTTCCGGCGCCTCCTGTTGCAGCATCATCCATTGCATCTCGACGTAGTCGCGCGCATGGCCCCAGTCGCGCAGCGCTGACAGGTTGCCCAGATACATATCGTCCTGCAGGCCCACGGCGATCCGTGCAATCGCGCGGGTGATCTTGCGCGTGACGAAGGTCTCTCCGCGCACCGGCGATTCGTGGTTGAACAGAATGCCGTTGCACGCATACATGCCGTACGCTTCGCGGTAGTTGACGGTGATCCAGTACGCGTACAGCTTCGCCACTGCGTACGGGCTGCGCGGATAGAACGGCGTTGTCTCTTTCTGCGGCACCTCCTGCACGAGCCCGTAGAGCTCGGAGGTGGACGCCTGATAGAAGCGTGTCTTCTTCTCGAGGCCCAGAATGCGCATCGCCTCGAGAATCCGCAGGGTGCCGAGGCCGTCCGCATTCGCGGTGTACTCCGGCTCTTCGAACGACACCGCGACATGGCTTTGCGCGGCAAGATTGTAGATTTCGTCCGGTTGCACGCGCTGGATGATCCGCACGATGCTCGACGAATCGGTCAGATCCCCGTGGTGCAGAAAGAAATGCCGGTCGGCCACGTGCGGATCGCAGCACAGGTGATCTATCCGATCGGTGTTGAACAGCGACGTGCGGCGTTTAATGCCGTGCACATCGTAGCCCTTGGCCAGCAACAGGTCGGCCAGGTAAGAGCCGTCCTGTCCTGTTACACCGGTAATCAACGCGACCTTCCGATTCATTGTGTTCCCCTCGTCAAGCGTTTGACTGCAGTGCGGCGCGCCCGGCGGTCCACCGGACGCACGTGAGAAACAGGTCAACCGGGCAAACAGCGAAGAGCGGTCGTCCTGTGCGCGCGGCATCAGTCCGCGCGGCTTTCATATCCGTAGTACCCGGTGTAGCCGCCCAGATTGAGCTTGGGGGGTGGCACATCGGTCAGCAGCACGCCGTGCAGATTGACGCCCGCGTTGACAAGGCGTTTGAGCGCCTCGGCGATTTCCATCGGCGGATGCCGTCCATGCCGCACCACCATCAGTGTGGTGCCCGCGTGCTTGCCGATCAGCGCGGCGTCGGTCACCGCGAGCACCGGGGGCGTATCGACGATCACCAGGTCATAGATCCGCGAAAAATGCTCGACAAGCGTTCGGAAGCGATCGCTCATCAGCAGCTCCGACGGGTTGCCCGGTAAGCCGCCCTTGGTGAGAATGTCCAGTCCAGGCAGCACATCGCGCAGCACGCACTCCTGAATGTCCGCACCATTGAGCACATCGGCGAGGCCCGGCGTGTGCGGCAAGCCGAAGTGCTTGTGGATATCGCCGCGCCGCATGTCGCCGTCGATCAGCAGCACACGCTTGTGCGCGGACGCGACCAGCGCCGAGAGGTTGACCGACATGAACGACTTGCCCGCGTCCGGCCGCGAGCCGGTCAACATCACGACATTGTTGCGCGCCGAGGTCAGCGCGTATTGCAGCGTGGTGCGCAGGCTGCGCACCCCTTCGACAGCAACGTCGTCGGGCGCCTGGGCGGCCAGCACATGCACGCCCGCGCGCCGCAAGCCGACATTGCGTTCCACGCGAATCTGCAGGTTGCTGCGCGGCACCACCGCGCAGACCGGCACGCCGAGCAGCGCCTCGATTTCCGTGGTGTTCTGCACGCCGCCATACAACGTCTTGCGGGTAAAGGCCGCGAGAATGCCGAGCAGAAAGCCGAGAGCGCCGCTGATCAGAATCAGCAGCACGCGTTGCGGACGGACCGGCTCGTCCGCCGCTTCTGCATAATCGACCACGCGCACGTTGCCGATCTGGCCCGCCTTGACGATGCGCAACTGCTGCGCGCTATTGAGCAGGTTGGTATAGAGCTCGGTATCGACACGCACGTCGCGCAACAGGCGCAATGCGGTTTGCTCGGTATCCGGCAAGGTCGACACGTTATGCGTGAGAGACCCCTGAAGGCTTTGCAACTGGGCGATCTGCGCATCGAGTGCCGCGACAGCCGGGTGAGCCGCGGTAAAGCGCGTGGCCAGTTCGGCGCGCTGTTGCTGCAAGTCGACGAGCTTGGTCTTGTTTTCCACGATCTGCTGCAGCAAAAGCCGGCTTTCTTCACTCAGGTCGACCGTGCCCTGCTTGTTGCGGAAAGTGTTGTAGCGCTGCTCGGCCTGATCCAGCTCGCTGCGCAATTGCGGCAACTGCTGGTCGAGAAACGCCAGCGTATGCTCCGCCTCGGCCGACTTGCGATCGACGTCCTGCTGCACGTACTGCCGCGCAATGCTGTTGACGGTCGCCGCGGTCAACTCGCTGTTTGTCCCTTCGAGGGTGACCGCGATAATGCCCGACTGCACAGTCGTCTCCAGGACATCGAGCGCCTTTTGCAACTTGTTGACCGTATCGAGCGTCGACGCGCGCGTCAGATTGAACTGGGTGCCGGGGCGCGCGACCAGTTGGTCGACCAGCAGGCGCACCGGGCCGTGCGAGGTCGTACCGACGGTGAGTTGCCCAGCGCGGCCCCGCAAAACTTCTGCGCCGCCTGCATCGGTCACGATATACGAGTCGTCCGGCTGCACGGTCAGCAGGAACGGCTTGCCGTACAGTTCCTTGGGTGCATCGAACAGCGTCACGTTGATCTGCTCGCCGCCCCACCCATACTGCGGCATGCCGAACAGCGGCGTGGCGGGACCGTCGCTGCCACGCCAGCGCGCGAGCAGATTGCCGATAACCGGAAAATGACGCGGCGTCGCCGTGATGTCGAGGTGCAGCTTGCGAACCGTTTGGTCGATCACGAGGCGCGAGCGGATCAATTCGATCTGCGCCGTGGTCACCGCCTTGGTGTCGAAGATCGACGCCATCGTTTGCAACGCATCCTTGTTGCCGTTGGCGTTCCCGTTGCCGTCATTGGCGGTGTCTTCCACCTGGATCATCGCATCGGAGCGATATACCGGCGTCTGTACAAACGCCACCGTCGTTCCTATCAGCAACGCCAGCAGCATGACCACGAGGATCATGCGCCGGTGTTGCAAGATGACGGTCAAATAGTCCGACAGGTGCAGCTCACCGCCGCTCTGGACATCGACGTACCGGTTTTCAAAGTTGATAGCCATGGTGTTATCAATCCCGCACAACAATTGCGTTGAATCGGCGTACCGGGCCGGGTACGTCTCTGTAAAACACGCCCGGCGACGGCTTACTTCGTCACAATCGCGCCGGTCAAGCCTGCATTGACCAACGGCAGCAACAGGTTCAGCACACGGCTAAAGCGTACGAGTCCGCTGCTGTCCACATACACCACGTCCTTCGGCTCCAGCTCGAACTGATTAGCCAGTAACATCGACACAGGCGAAGTGGCGTCGAGGTGCCAGATCTGCGGTTTGATGCCCGGGCCGCCACGGATCACGTAAAGCTCTTTCGCATCAGCCGAGTTCGAACTCACGCTGCCTGCTTGCGACAGTGCTTCTCCCAGCGACAGCTTGCCGTCCTTCATCGGCAGCACTGTGGCCGGCTTGTTGACTTCACCCATCACGTAGACGCCGTAGTCTTCGCGCGCCTGGACGCGCAGCAGGTCGCCGTTTTGCAGCACGATCTTCGACGGGTTCTGGTTGTTGTGGAGCATCTGCGCAACGTTGACGTAGTAGGTCTTGTCACCGCGCACGATCACGACATGGCTTTGATCGGCGGTTGGGCTAAAGCCGCCCGCGCGGTTGACCGCCTCAGTCAAGGTCATCGGAATGTCGTTGATCGATTGCGCACCGGGTTTGCTCACTTCGCCGTCGATGTAGATCTGCGCGGCGCGGAACGAAGCGACTCGCACCGTGACCTGCGGCTTGACCATCACCTTGCCGAGATCGGCGGTGATCTTGCGTTGCACCTGCTCGGCACTGTCGCCCGCGACGTGCAGCGTGCCGACGTACGGAAACTGCAGATTACCTTCGTGATCAACCAGAAACCCCTCCGCCGCATCCGCCGGACGATTCGTGGCGTTTGGCTGACCCGCCGCGGCAGCCAGTTCCGGGTGATCCCAGACCGTGACCTGCAAGACATCTCCCGGCCCGATCTTGTAAGGGCCCGCATTGGCGATGAGCGGTGCCAGATCGTTGGCGTCGCCCTGCACCACCGTCTGCTGCGCCTGCTGCACCGTCGCCAGCGTGATATCGGTAATCGGGATCTGCTCGGCGCCCGACGCCTTGCCATCGTCAGTATTGCTGACGGGTAGCGTTGGCGGTTGCACCATGCGCATGCCGGGCGAAAGCGAGCACGCCGAGAGCATCGCAAACGTCACCATGATTCCAAGCGCGCGTTCAAGACGAATCGTCGTGTGCGCCGTGTGGGCCCTATACGTTCCTTTTCTTCTTTGATACATCGTAGTCTCCCTCACTGCTTCAATAAGCATTGTTATGCACCAGGCCCTTGACGATGGTGGCCGCGATAATTCGCATGTCCAACGCGAAAGACCAGTTGCCGAGGTAATACAGGTCATGCTCTACACGTCGCTCCATTTTCTCGATCCGGTCGGTTTCACCACGAAAGCCGTTGATCTGCGCCCAACCGGTAATGCCGGGTTTGATCCGGTAGCGTTGGATGTATCCCGCCACCACTTTCTGATAAAGGTCGTCGTGTTCAAGCGCATGTGGGCGCGGCCCGACGACCGACATATCTCCGCGCAAGACGTTAAAAAATTGCGGCAGCTCGTCCAGACTGGCGCGCCGCAGGAACGCACCGACGCGGGTGACCCGCGGGTCGTGGCGCGTCGCCTGACTGACACAACCGGGCTTCTCGATATGTATACGCATCGAGCGAAACTTGTAGATGGTGAAGACGCGGCCATCGGCGCCTTTGCGCTTCTGCTTGAAGATCACCGGTCCACGCGAAGACAGCTTGATCGCGATGGCGATCGCCAGCAGCAACGGTGAAAGGGAAACCAGCGCGAGCGCGGCAAACAGCCGGTCGAACATTTCCTTTTGCAGTTGCGAAGTCGGCGACAGAGGCGACGCGACCAGGTTGATGGCCGGCACGCCGAGCAGATCGATCATGCTGCTTTCGAACATCGCCAGGCTGCGCAGATCGGGCATGAAACGGATATTGATCAGATCGTCGCGCAGTTCCTTCACGCACTCATAGATGGTGTGCTCTTCGGATAGCGGCAACGCGAGCCACAGTTCGTGAACGTCCTGCGCGCGGATGTAGGCGGCGAACGCATGCAGATCGTTGAATTCCGGCACGGCGCGAGCGACACCGGTCACCGCAAACCCCTCCGGCGACACGTCAAGCACGGCGGCGGTGCGAAAGCCCGCTTCCGTGCAGCCGTCAATCTTGGACACAAGGGCCGCGGCATGCGCGCCGCGCCCGACCACTGCGACCTTGCGCAAATCCAGGCCGGATTGCCGCACGCGTGCCAGCAAGCGGTGCACGCTCACGCGCGCAGCGATCATCAAGGCGCCAGTCGAGCCTGTCCAGTAGGCGAACCACAGGCGTGAGACAAAATCGCTCCGGTGAACCGTGAACATCAGCACCAGCGAGCAGATCTGAACGGTGATCCACGCGAGCGAGACCTGGCCCGCCAGCCCGATCTTCGAGCGGCCCCGCCATGACACGTAGACGCCGAAGGCCGGGAAAAGCGCCAGCGCGAACGCCGCCGAGAACGCGACAAAAGCGTAATCGATATTGTGCTGCGTGACGTCTTCAAAACGTATATGCGACGCGATGGCCGCGCCTACCAATACCAGCACGACGTCCAAAAGGCGTGCGGCCAATGATTCAGGCTTGATCATTTTTTTCTCCCCACCTGCGTCGAGGCGAACTCGCCAACTACGCCACACTCAATTGCAACGGCCGTACGTATCGTCGAACCGCACGATGTCGTCCTCGCCAAGATACGATCCTGATTGAATTTCGATGATTTCGAGCGGCACCTTGCCCGGGTTCTCGAGCCGGTGCCGCACACCCAGAGGAATGAAGGTCGATTCGTTTTCACTCAGCAGAAAATGCTCTTCGCCGCGCGTGACCATCGCCGTGCCGCGCACCACGACCCAGTGCTCGGCGCGGTGGTGATGCAATTGCAACGAGAGCCTTGAGCCGGGATCGACCAGGATGCGCTTCACCTGGAAGCGCTCACCGTGTTCGATCGAGTCGTAGAAGCCCCACGGGCGCCGCACCTTGCGATGCTCGTCCGCTTCCGGCGAATGGTCGGCCTTGATGCGCGCGACCAGTCCCTTGACGTCCTGCACATGCGAGCGATCCGCGACCAGCACCGCATCTGCCGTCTCGACGACGACGATATTGCTCGTGCCTACGCACGCAACGAGGCGCCCTTCCGAATGTGCGTACGATGAGGTCGCCCCCTCGAACAGCACACGTCCGCGCCCGACATTGCCCGCGGCGTCCTTGTCGAGCGCGTCCCAAACCGCGTCCCACGATCCCAGATCGGACCAGCCGGCCACCAGCGGCACGACGACGCCTTCAAAGGGTTCGCCCGCCGGACCGGCTGTTCCGAGCCGCTCCATCACCGCGTAGTCGATCGAATCCGACGGCGCCGTCATGAACGCCTCCGTCTGCGGCCGGAAGAACGGGCCGTCCAGCTTGCCGGCCGCAAATGCCGCGAGACAGGCCTCGGCCATCGCCGGCTGCAGACGCTTGACGAGTTCGAGCCAGACCGAAGCGCGCACGACGAAAATGCCGCTGTTCCACCAATAAGCGCCGGAGGCGACGTACTGGGTGGCGAGTTCCAGCGCCGGCTTCTCGACAAAACGATCGATGCGGCAAGCGCCGTTTTCGCGTTCGGCCCCAAGGCGGATATAACCGAACGCCGTATCTGGCCGGCTGGGCGGCACGCCCAGCGTGGCGATCGCGCCGCGCTCGGCATACCGCGCAGCATGCGCAACGGCCTGCTGAAAGGCTGCGGTGTCGAGAATCGCGTGATCGGCCGGCATCGCCACGATGATCGCGTCTTCGCCGTCGCCGGCAGCCACAGCCATGGCGGCGGCCAGCGTCAGCGCCGGCGCGGTATCGCGCCGCGCGGGCTCGACCACGAGATGCGCGGCGACGCCGCTTGCGCGCAACTGCTCCGCCGTCACAAAACGATGTTCATCGCCGCACACGATTATCGGCGTCGAGCGCACCACCCATTGCGGCGGAAATCCGTCCAGCCTGCTCACCGTGTCCTGCAACAGCGAATGTGTGCCGATTACGTCGATCAACTGCTTCGGATAGTGCTCGCGTGAAAGCGGCCATAGCCGGGTTCCGGAGCCCCCAGCCAGAATCACGGGGGCAATGCTCAGCCCACTCGCCGGCGACACGCTTTGTGCTAGCTCGTCAGCGCCATCGCCGGTCGTGTCGTCCTGACCGATGCCGTCGCGAAACACGTTTGTCATTTTTAGTACTCCTATTGCTAAATAGGACTTTTCTTTCGCTGCAAGCGCGGCACTTGTTTCGTTACGGCGCTCGTCCACGCCGCCCCTTACCGGTCATGAGTAACGCCTGGCGCGCCGCTTGCCAGCTTTTCATGACCGGCCATCCAGGCCAGTCTTTATCCGATCAATCCTGCGAGGCACTGCGGCTGCGCGCGCGATACTCTGTCGGCGACAGCGCCATGCGTTTGCGAAAGATCTTTGCCAGGCGGTCGCCGTTACCGGTGCCGCTGCGCCGCGCGATCTTGTCCACGGGCAATTCCGTTTCCGTGAGAAAGTTGCACGCAATGCGTAGACGAACCTGCAACAGATAATCCGAAGGCGTGACGTGCATCTCGTGCTTGAAGCGGCGCAGGAAATTGCGCTCGCTCATGGCCGCCACGTGCGCGGCGTCGGCCACCGAAACCGGACGGTCACAGTTGGCCTCCATCCAGCGGGCGGCCGTGCGGATTTTCTCGCCTACGCTCATCGTGCCGCCCTCGGCAAGCCGCGGCATCAGCGCAGCACCCATGCCCGGCATCACGCGATCGGCGACACCGCGTGCCAGATCGAGACCGAGGTCGCGCTTGATGAACATCAACGCGCTCTTGCTCGAGTCGTGACGATCGTTTGCTTCGTTCAGCGCGCTTTCGCCCGCAACCTGAGTCAGGTACGGATTGGTGCGACGAATGTCGTCCTGGTCGGCGAGACCCGCCGCGGCAAGAATCAGGCGCCCCTCAGCGATGGGTTCGATGGTGCGGGTGCGCGTATGCACCGAACGCAACCAGCCCAGCAATCGTTCGTCGCGAGCCGCCGCGTTAGCACCGTAGCCGCCCGCCACGAACAACACATCGAAGCCGGTGCTGTAGCGTGCGTCGATGCCGTCTGTCCACATTCGCGCCGACGATGAACTGGCGACGCTGCCACCGTCCATCGACAGAAATTCCACTTCGTAAGGTGGATCGTCACCGGCGTGCGCGCAGGCAATCTCATTGGCCGTATGGAACATCTCGGCCACGATCCCCGCACCCAACAAGCCAAATCGATCGAACAACAGGATGCCGACACGACGCGCGGCACATCTGACGTTCACGTTAGGCGTATGCAGCCAGGTAATCCTCGCAGTATCAACGGACATATGCGGCATGATCTTCCCCTACCATGTCATGCGTTGTGAGCCCAGTTATCCAATCTTCTAACTTTTAATGTCTCGCATCGTATCCAGCCGTTATTCGCGAATGATGACGGTGACGGAAATACGCGCGATGTTGGCGGATTGCGTCGCTATATATAAATTCGTAAATTGGAAACTTGATGCGAAGGTACAGCAGCTTAGCTAATCGCAAGTTGACCTGATTGAAATGCTCCTATGCTGGGCGTTCACGGGAGCATTAAAACATCGGACAAATCAACCTGCTTTCGGACGAGCTTAAGCCGGTACGTCAGGCGAAATCGCCGGGGGCGGCGATGTTGCACTGCATGAGATAGGAATCCCAACGGGGATCCTCGTACGATGGCTACGGTTAGTGCTTATGATGCAATGCAACGAGCACGCAACGTACCAGGCTTGATGGACGTGGCATTGGGGCTGCCAGCCCACCTGGAGGTCCGCCCAAACAGTGAAAAGTGTTTCAAACGTGAAATTGGAGGACGCTCTCAGAACCACTCACGTCAGGATCGCGAGAAAAAATCGATTCGTCAATTTCTAAAACTGTCTGGCATCGCCTATTTACAGGCGCTCAGAAAATTTCACTTCAAAATATACAGATCCTGAGACTGTCGAAAATGTTTCAAGATTGAAACAGCAAGTCGATTTAAAATGTCTGATCTATTGGGCTGGGCGCATTTGGGGTCGCCGCGGCGGCTGACCGAGGCGGATGCGGACAGGCGTTTTCGGACATCGGCGGCACCCGATAGATATTTCGGAGTTCATATCAATTAGGCGATATGTCAGAAAAACGATGGCTGAATCAAAACCATCTTACGATCACATCATTGCATCGATCGTCTGCTACAGCGCGAACCTTGCATGACACGTGACCGTGGCATGTCACGACAGTTCGCATCATGCGATGCTGCATCGAAGGCATGACACGTGCCGCGTGCCTCCCCCGCGCGTGACGATCCATTCGCGGACGCCGAAGATCAGTCGTTTCACGCCGTGCCACCGCATCGCTTAATGGCCACTGTTATATTTCCGTGAAAAGAGGCGTAAGGGGGTCCGTGCAAAAGCTATCGCATGGACGTGGGCTGATGTGACACCGGCAGACAGAGAGACAATAAGTGACACGCAACCGATACGCGACCCTCTGGATCTGGATTTTCCTGCTTCCGCTCGCGGTGGACTACAAGGCAGCCGACGCAACGTCGAGTCATGTCGCGCAGTTCCTGCTCGTCGTGCCCACGCTCGGCGCCGGTGTGATCCTCGCGCTAATCGCGCCGCGCAGCCGGTACAGTTCCGGGTTCCGCTCGTTCGTCACGGCCGCACTGATAGTCACCGTAGCCGGCAGTTTCATCACGCAACTGGTGCAAGGCAACGATGTTGGCAATTACCTGCGCGTGCTGCTGCCCTTCGCGCTGTTCCTGTTGGGCTACATTGTGGCTTGCCATCCGTGGAACGAGCAGCGGATCCAGCAGATCGAAAAAGCGATTTTCTGGGCAAACGTGATATCTCTCATCTTCACGTTCGTCTACGGGATGGCGACGGTCGGCGGAGGCGGCCTTGTAAACGTCCGCTTTCGGATCGCTTCCCCGACATTCCTCGGGTTGCAAGGCGTGCTACTGCACGAATTCGTGATTGCGAAGCGCTTTTCGGCGTTCACGCTCACGATCTTCGTGGCGACACTGGTCATCGAGCTGCTGACCGTCACGCGTAGTCTGCTCATAGGTACCGCGCTTCTGTTCATGCTCGCGACGTGGATGGCTGCACCGTCCGCGCGTTATCTTGTCAAAGCGCTGCTACGCGCGGCGATGGTGAGCGTCATGATCGCCGTCATGGTCGCGGCCGCTGCGTCGCTCTTTCCAACCGTGGCCGCAGAGTGGACGACGCGCATCTACGCATCCAAGAACACGGAGTCCGGCAAGGACCCGACAACAATCACCCGCCTCGCCGAGCTCAAGGATCAATACGACCAGGTCACGTCCTCACCCGGCACAATCCTGCTCGGCGAAGGTTATGGACACTATTACCACTATTCCCCCTACTATTTGCCGGCTCTTGCGGGCCAGATGAGCACCAAGGATTTCTACGCGATCAGGGAATGGGGCCCGGGGCACAATTTCTGGGTATACCAGCTGTTCACGGGCGGCCTCCTCTTCGGCATGGGGTTGCCGGTTGCGCTGCTGTACGCACTCTATCGGTGCTGCATCGCCTATCGCCGCTGGCGTGACATCGCGCCGGGCGCCCCTGACTTACCGGTAATGGGGCGCGCAATCCTCCTTCTGGCGTCCATGCCCGCCCAGTCCATCGGCGGAAATCCGCTCGGCGGGCGGTTTTGCGGCATTATCTTCGGGGTGGCCCTCGGTCTGATGATCGCGATGCATGTGCAATTGCAACGCTCCCTCGCAAGGCGGACGCGGCACGGCACCGGGATGTCACCTGCACCGTCGAACCCGACCTCGCCTCCGGTGCCGCACGTGCCTCAGGAGCCGAGCGTCGCGTGAGCGGCCCGGCCCGCGAGCGCAACGCCGTCGGGGCCCTACTCCTTCACTAATGGAATCAGCGACGCTGCCGCGAATGGGAGACTTTCCACGGTCGGCGATTCATCGAATCCGCGTTGCCCTGCACTCCCGGCGTCGCCGCTCGTCGCGACCGCATCCGGCCGATCGAGTCTCTGTGCGATGTGATTGGACAATCGCAGCGCCAGTGCCGTGAGTGTGATCGTCGGGAAGTTGGCGCCCACGGTCGGGAATACCGAACTGCCGGCTATGTACAGGTTGCTGATCCCGTGTACCTTGCAGTCGCGGTCGACGACGCCCTCGTGCGGCGAATCGTGCATGCGCGTCGTCCCCATGTGATGCCAGGTCCCTTCGAGGTCGGCGGGCCATGACTTGCCTTCGAGTGGCGGATCGAGGGTCACGTCCGCCACGCCGGCCTTCTGCAACTCTTCACCGAGCAGCGCAAACGTCCGATCGAACGTGCGCCCCACGAGATCGCCGAGACGCCAGTCGACCTTCACGCGCGGCATACCGAGCTGGTCGACCCGTGACGACAGCGTGACGCGACTATCACGATTCGGCTGGGCTTCGACGATTGCCTGAAACTTGACGTCGGTGATGAGCGATCGCGGCTGAAGCAGGCGGGTCAATCCGAATCCCACCGTATCGATCGGGTGCGCGGCGATCGTCGCGAGATCGTCGCGCAACCTCCAGCCGGCCTGGTCCTTGCGCAATGACGCCTGCTTGCAGCGGATCAGCGCTTCCGCACCGGCGCTCCCTTCCCCATAGAACAGCGAAAAGAACCACACGCGCGAATTGAGCAGGCGTTCCCGCCGCAGCACTTCGGGCGTGAGCGCAAACTGCGACGAAATATACGTGCCGTGCGCGGACACCGCTGCGTTTTGATAGTGATACTTGATGTCGTACAGCTTGTTGCGCGCCCATGCTTTCTTGAAGCGCACGCTGCCCGACATGAGGCGGGGATGGTCCATAAAGAATCGGCCGACGAGATCGTTGCCGTTACCAAGGCCAGCAGACTGGGTCTTGTTCGATGCGAGCAACAGGCGCGCATTCTCGATGCCCCCGGTTGCCAGTATGAAGAGCCTGGCTGTAACGGCCATCCTTCGGCCGGTAAGCGTCGCGACCCGGATGCGCGAAACCGTGGCAGCCTGCGCATCGGTTTCAATGTCGATTGCGTTTGCGAAAAGAAAGATGCGAACGCGCTTCGATTGTTCGAGATCCGTTCTGTACAGCTTGCCAAAGCGCACCGGAGGACTGAAATGCGCAACCGTATCGCGTACGTTGCCCGTGATAAACGGAATGCGACGTACGTCGCGACGATTGATTGCCTGTTCCCAATGCGCGGGCTCGAAATTGTTCGGTCCGAGTTTCAATAGCGAGTGCGTGCTGGCATAGTACGGCGCCAGCTCCTCGAGGCCGAACGGCCAACCGCTGTGCGCAACCCAGTCGCGTTTGTCGAAGTCCCAGGGATCGAGCGGCCGGCACCAACCGCCCCAGCAATTGCTGCTGCCGCCGAGATAGCGGCTGCGGCTGCCGTCCGCGAACGTGTACGGAATGCCCACGTTTTCGCCGCGATAGAGATCGCGGGTTTCGTCGTCGGCCTTGAACCCGCCGCTCTCCAGCACGCAGGCATCGATGCCTAGCTTCTCCATTTCCAGCGCAAGGGTGATGCCCGCGACGCCGGCCCCGACGATGCAAACCGTCGTTTCCACCACCGACTCCTGCTCAACAGTTCGGGTATCAATGAACATCCCTTTACTCCAATTTCGATTGAACCGTTCGAGCTGCCATCGTCAAATGCTTACATGCAATCTTTGATCGTCATTTCCGGTACCGCCCGCCAATACGACGGCATTGACAGCCAAGCCAGTGCGGTTTGTGGTGGACGTGGTGGATTAAACTGGGCTTGCTGGAGCTGGAGGCGCGAAAACGATCTACAGCGATTTGTCCCCGGAAGCCGGCGGGCGTCGTTCCATAGGCTGGGATTTCCTTCGATCTACTATGCGTCAAAGCGGTTCTTGATTAGCCTGCACGGATTTCCCCCGTACACACCCTCGGCGTCGAGCGACCGGTGTACAACGGACAAGGGGGTGACCACTGCCGACCGCCCGATCGTGACACCCATCTGAACTACGCATTTCGAAGTGATCCACACGCCGTCTTCGATGACGATCGGCGCGACCCGGAGATCCATGTTGTTTCCGAAGTCGTGCGACCCGGCGGTCAGGAGCGTACCCTGGGAAATGCAGACGTTCGAGCCGATGGAGACCGTCGCCTGGTTGTAGATCCAGACATCCTCCCCGAACCACGAGTTGTCGCCGACCTCCAGATTCCACGGTGATTTCACGCGCATCGCATGAAGGAAACGACAGTTCTTGCCTATCTTCGCGCCGAACATACGAAGCAGACTGGCCCGTATAGCGGACACCGGCATCAAACGATTGTTAATAATGCACGCCTCGACCACAAACCACGCGAGCTGCGTGAGTTTGCCGCGCGTCGAAACGTAGTTTCCCCTGCCCGCGAGTGTCAGGTCGATAATCCGGCGCGAATGCATCATTTTACCAGGGCCTTGATGGCGAGCCGCTTCGTCATCTGGAAAGTCTTCGGGAATGTCGTTTCGATGGCCAGCACAACACGGCTCGACAGGCGATCCATGTCCTTGGGGCAGTGGAACGCCATGCCGTCATACTCCTTCAGCTGAAGCGGCTTGATCCGTGCCTGAAACTGCAAAAACCGATGCGACGCCGGGATATAGTGCGCCGTGAGCGAACTGCGCGAGAACTGCGGCCGCGTCGTGCGCAAGCTACCGTGAATCGTCTTCGAATTCCAGAAAAGCACATCGCCTTTGGCTAGAAACGGCGCACGGAATTCGAGGTCGTTTTCCGACAGGATCTTCCTGACCAGTTCCTTGTAGCGGTCATGGTTAAACGCGACGTCAAAGTTCTTGCCGTTCTTGACCATGTCGATCTTGTGACTGCCCGGCACCACGAAGAACCGGCCGGCGCCGGCATCTATATCTTCGAGTGCATACCAGCAGCCGGCCATCGTACCGATCTTCTCGCTGTCCAGGTAATACGTGTCCTGGTGCGGCCATGTTTCCGCGTTACCCTCGAAATACATGCTTTGAACCAACTTCACGTCTTCGGAGAAAACAGCTTTGTTGATCGCCCTGATCGAGTCGCTTGCGAACGTGTGCATCGCAAGGCGTTTCAGCGAGGCAAACTCGGATAAGCGGAGCGATTGCAGATTGAGAATCGGGTTCATGACGAAGCCGTATTCGTTAATCTTGTTCTTCTCTGGATTCGCTGTAGCCTGGCGATAAATGTGGCCGGGATAACGCTTCACTGTCTCGGCGAACGCACCGCGCAGCAGGTCGCAGACAGCTGGGTCAATGACGTTCCTGACGATGACATACCCATTGTCTTCGTAGTAATGGCATGCCTCTGAGAGCTCCGTCAAAGAAAATGTCCTGGTGTTCTCGTCGGTTCCCTCGGGAATAGAGATCTCCGTCGCGATCGGACTCTTGATCGTGTGCATGCGCCCCCCCTGCTATCAGTGGTATCAACTTCCATGCCGGCCCGCCAGATGCTCAAGGCGCGGGCACGGCAGAACCTGACTTTGCTTTCTAACTGCGATCCTAAACGACTTCCAATCCTTCTTCGCGCGCTTGTCCGAAAACGGCGGGAGAAATACGTTTTTGGACGTCCACGAACTGCGCGGCCCCGTTTTCGAAACGAAAAACCGTGCGTGGCATTTTCCCGGTCGCGCTCTATGCCGCGATTGCCGGACTGAAGTTTTTCTTCGGGTTGACCCTTGAGGGGCCGGGCGCATTTATTGACCCATGTAGCCGACGGGGGCGGTTACGCCAGCCTTCGCTACTGCTTCGTTATCGGACACCACATAGACAGGCGACGCCGTGAGGGCGAGGGTAACCTTGCCGTTGGTATAGGCCATGGTCGAGGGGTTCCCCATCACATCGAGGACGGTGACATTCCCGGACGTGCCTGCCGCATCTACCGTCAGGCTGTAGGGCATGCTGGCGGTTTGGGAATACTTGCCGTTCCCGGTCCACACCGCATTGTCGTGCATCCACAAGGCCGTGACGACCTTGCCAGCGGGAAGCTGCTGGAAGGCGTAGCCAAAGATGTGCGGCGGCAGGTTGCTCAGCTTCCCGAGGGTGTTCGTGCCGTCGAGAATACGCGTCAGGGCTGCCAATACCATCGCTTCTGGCTTCGGGGCGACGTTACGGGACGCGGGGCTTCCGTCCGGGAAGTCCAGTGAAAAGAACGCGCCATATCCGACTTCGCCAGGATAATCCGGCCCGAAGAAGAAGAACGTCACCTGTGCCCCTTCACCGAGGAGGATGATATTCATCCGCGCGCCTAACACACCATGAGCATAGAGCTGGTTGGTGTCGATGGCGGCAGTGTGATACTTGATGCCGATGTCGTAGGAGATGCCGGCTTCAGATTGCCATAGACGCATGTTGGGCTTGCAGGTCTGCATGGCCGCGCGAAGGTTGTGCATCTGGTTATCGAGGGCGTTGGCCCTAACCGCAGGATCGGGATCACTGTCCTTTCTTTCGGGCGGGTGAACAGGAGACGTCCCTGCGTCGTAATAGCCATGGGTCACGACCCCGTCGATACTGGCGCATAAGCCACTGCTCCCGTATCGCTCGAGGTACTCGCGGGTGCCGTCCGGGAACGCACCGGCAACGCCCATTACGAATGCCTTGGGGTCGGTGGAGTGCAGGTTCGGATACACCGCCTGGTAGAGCTTCACGAAGTCGGCAGAAGGGAACGCCCATCCTACCTGCGGCTCCCACGTCACCTGATAGTAGTTGACGCGCTGGTTAGGATAGTACTTGTCATGGATGAGCCTGGTGTCGGTGCCGACCTTTGCCATGTATTGACCGTACTCGACGACATCCTTTGGAAGTGAATAGCTGTCGTTAAACGAACCGGTCCGACTGTTCCAGCCGGGAATGCCGTCGAGGCGTATGAGCCGCATATTCCAGGTGTTGGCGGCATAGAACGGATCGATATCGCTCACGTTTGGGGTGTAAGTGTTGGGGCCATGGGGCTCACCCCATGATTGTTCCCGGTCGTCGATAGTCCACGAGATGCCGATCCGCTGGAGCACCGCTGCGGACGAATTGAATCCCTGCAGGCCGAACCGATGTTGATCGGGGAACGCGTAGACAGGGGCAGGCAGACCCGTATTGGGGAGGATGCCGAACGACGCGATACCGGCGGGCTGCGTCCCGACTGCCGCGATGCTGCCGCCGCCATTAGCGAGGCTGGCAGAGGCAGCGAAGTATCCGGCTTTGCCCATGTTGCAAGAGAGGGTCGTGTTGGTCGAGCCTGCCGGAACGTTGAAACGACCGATACGAACGGTTTCGCCCTTGTAGTCCGCGATGCGCCAGTTGAGCGAGGTTGGGGACGTGGCGCGCGTCGTGTAGACGATGCCGACAGAGGTACCGAAAGGGAACATGCGAGTATCGTCGTTCGTTACCACGTTGGCCTCGATCAGTTTCGATCCGGCAGGTCCAGGAGACTGGCTATGTTGCGTGCAGACTCCCGGCTCAACCGTCGCCGGGTAGGCGACACCATTTATGACGATGGGTGGTCGCGATCCTGCACGGGTGTTGTCGGTCATCAGTAGCGCGACAAGGACGCCGGCTAGAAAACGAATCATCTCAGGATTCCTCGTCAAAAATGACGCCGCGGATCGCGCCGAACTCGTACACGAGTCGGTGGGGTCGAATTTTTGCGGGGTGATGCACGGCGATGTGCCCCTTGATAGCGAGGAGCCGATCCGGAACGAAGTGGGCGACGACAGAACCATCACCGTAAGGGCTCACACCTCCGGGATCCGACCGAGCAGCGCCCGGAAGACGCGCGTCACGGCATACAACCCCGCCGACAAGTCCGGGTCGTAATAGTGAACGATCAAGGTGCGCCGCTCCCCTCCTGTGACGTCAAGATTGGCGTGTTTAGTGAGAAAGCCGTTGAAAGCGTAGAGGTTTCCTGGTTGAATTGCCACACGAACGCACCGCTTCTGGCGCAGATCGCGCATTATGATCGCGCGGCGAATGGGAAACGGGAAGTTTTGCTGCGTGAAGAGCCATGCTTTTGTGATTACGTTATGCACCAGCGAAGTCGTTTCGCGTCGCTTTCTGTACAGGATTAAATCGCCATTTCGTTCGCCTTTTTCCGCCAGCTTCAATGGAATAAGCAAGGTTAGAAAATGCGAATCGAAATGCCGCAAATAACTCTGCCACGGCGCCTGGTGATCAACGCAACGCAACACATACAGCACGTTATCCGGCAGCGTGGGACCGAACATCCGAACGGCCGCACGCCGCGACGCTGCACATATGTCGGCCTCTGCCGCGCGAAAGGGGTCTGACTGCCTGAGCAACTCGGCAAACCCCTTCGCCATTTCTGGCCCGCGACGGTAGCCCGCGGCATGCGGCTGATGCCGGGATGCAACGATGGTCTCGTTAATCTGATGGAGCAGGTCCTGGGGGACAATACCTTCAAATACGGCCAGGCCTAGATCTTCAAATGCGAAGTTGGTGTCATTCATGGCGACCGCAACGAGAAGTGCTGAATGTCTAGCCGAATGAGCCGATGGATTTGCTGATCGGCCGTCCCTTAGCAGTTTTGCAGACCAGAGTTTTGATATTACCAGCAAGAACAGCACTTAGCCCGCATTTTTCTTTAAATATGGCGTCCACGCCGCGGGGAAGTGTTCTACACTTTTCCCAGTTTGCGCCACTTATCAATCATGCTCAAGTGTGTTTACGACAGCCCGCTCCGCAGGCTGTCATGGTGGCTGAACTCAAGGCATTTTTCTTTGCCGTACGTCGGGGTGAGCGGTCTCGTGCGACTCGGCTGCGACGGATACGACGACGTCCGCAAGCGAGGGTAAGCAATGCGAGCAGTGCGATTCTTACTGACTGGATACCGGCCTGCCCTGGTAGCAGCACTCAGTGTAGCGCTGGCCCTGGTGCTGCTATCTAACAGCTTGCATAGCACGACCGCGGCATGGCGCTGGCTGGGAGTCAATAGCGAGAACGTAAGCTTCGGAGACCTGCGTGTCATTACGCACTCAATACCGTGCGCTGCAGCCGGAGCGGACCCCTATCGGGTCGGCAGCTGCGACGAATACTGGGCGAAGCACCCCGATCCTGCGGTACCCAATATCGAAACGCTACTCAACTATCCGCCCATATGGCTTCAGACGGGCCGGCTAGGCGTCTCGCCACAGGCCACCAATACGCTGGGTATCGCGCTTGCGCTTCTCGCAGTCTGTGCGTTTGCCACCATGCTGCGTCCGAGGACTATGGTCGGCGGCATTCTAACGCTGGCAGCAGTGCTCTCGCCGGCGGTACTGCTCGGCGTCGAGCGGGGCAATATCGATCTGCTCATCTTCGCCGCGCTGGTGTTCACGATACTCGCCACCGCGCGACTCTCCCCGGTATGGCGGGACGCGATACGGCTAGTCACGTTCGTCATCCTTACGGTGCTCAAGCTCTATCCCGTCGCGTGTTTCACGCTGTTCGCACGGATGAAGCGCGGCTGGCTGCTGGCTGTGGTGGCAGCTTTCGCAGCGATCGGGGCCGCCGTACTGGCAGCCGGGCCGCAATTTGCCGCCGTGCTGCACAACACGCCAATACCCAGTTATCAGGCGTTCGGCTCGCTGCAGATTTTCCTCGAGTGGGACAAATACCCCGGACTCGAAAATGGACCGCCGTCTGGCGCGATGCGCGTGCTCGTACTGCTTGCGTGCGTTGCAACCGTCGCCGTGTGTGCAGCGCTGACGTTGGGCCCGCGTGCTTCACCTTCGTTGTCCGCCATGCTACCGGCTGCGATCGATCGGAGCGACGGACGGGGCGAGCTGGCGTTGGCGGGGTTGTCGGTTTTCGCGCTGTGCTTCGTGCAGGGTGCGAGCTACGATTACCGGCTGATTTTTCTCACGTGCGCCCTGCCGCTACTGATCCAGGCCTATGAAGACGCTCCGGATTGGCGCAGGTTGTCGGCGCCCGTCGCGATCGTTGCGTTCATGTGGCTTTCACGCGTGGACCGCCGGATTTTCTTCGGCGGCGAAATCCTCGACTGGGTGATCTTCACTGTAGGCGCGGTGTGGATTTTGCGAAACTTGGCGCGCCTCCGCACGGCGCCAGCTCGCACGTGAGGCGCCGCGCCGCGCAACTCCGTCGCTGAAGGACGCGATCCGGCTTTACCCGCCGTCGCGGCACGTCAAAGACCTCGCTTATGTGCGGCGGGCCTTTCCTGGCGACAGCGCTGCGTGTTGAGGACTAGTTGTCTTGCGCTCGATCAGCCGCCGAATTTTCCGGTAGGACGGCAATTCTATGTACACATGGATTGCACATGAAATGGCCGCAACCAGACAGAGGGAAATCATTAAACCAACAATGTGGTCCGGAGCGAGGAATTTCAGTCTACCCGAGGCGACTTTTTCGAGAAACGAGATACAAAATGGGTGTATCAGGTAGATGATGTAACTGGCATCGCCAATGGCGATCAGTCGCTTGTCTTTCAGATCGCGTCCTGTCGCCGACAGCAGCGTCGCGCTGCACACCGCGAGAAAGGCAAACGCTGCGAGCGATACGAACATCAGCGTACCCTGCAGTAACCATTCGACCAGGAAAAGCGCCACCATCGATCCCAGGACGCAGAACAGGAGCGGACCCTGCCATCCGGCTAATTTGCTTGCATCGGCCCGGCTATAAACCTCGTACGCAATCGCACCAAGCAAAAACTCTAAACCGATCGGGATGCTGTAGAACCTCAGCAACACGTCGCCCGGTTGCCGGAGCAGCGTAGACAGCAACCAAAGAATCGCCACCAGGCAGGCACCGAGCAAGGACGCATAGCGCCGGGTGACGCACAGCGCAACCGACACTAATACGTAAAACATCATTTCCCAGTTCAACGACCATCCGACGTACAACACGGGCTGGATTACTCCGGATTCCTTCATGTATGGCACGAAGAACAAACTCTTCAGAAGGTTGACGGGGTCTGCGGTCGTCGTGTGGACGTAGGCTGGCGCCATCCACGCAAACAGAAATACGATGAGTGTGATTGCCCAGTACGGAGGAACGATCCTGGCGATGCGTCTGCGCAAGAACTGCGATGGATTCGTGACGCAAATATGCGCCATGATAAAGCCACTGATGACGAAAAAAACGTGCACTCCGAGAGCGCCTACCGATACGCCTCCAGGTAACAGAAATTTGGCATGCACAAGAATGACGGCGAGTGCCGCATAGGCGCGGAGTCCCTGCAGTGATTCAATCTGATTTTTCATTGTTGGCGTGTCAAGCGAGTGAGTGCCTCGATTAGATATTCAGATTTGAAACAACCGGTTCCACCGTAGGCCCCGTGGTCGGTTTCGGCTTTCTCGAACCGCTGCTAAAGCAGGCTATCCCCCAGGTTACGTGCCAGACCGCCAAAAGATAGTCAAGTGCGGACATCCGGCCCCACCCATGAAATATGGGCAACCAGACTGGCACCATGCTCAGTTGATGGCGCACCTGACTTTGCCAGGCAGTAGATCTCCGCGTGATGCAGATATCTACACGCGAACGGGGCGACCGAAAGCTGCACTGATGTTTAGGACTTACGAAAATGTCATCCGGACACCCGCATTTCTGAGATGCTGGCGGCGGTGGATTTTGCAAAAAGGGGACGCGCCATGAGCAACGTAATCCAACGGGAGAGCGAGCGTTTCCCAGCTGTCGAGTTGTGGCCGGCACTTGATGTTTGTACGGCCGGCGTCGAGACCTTGGCGCCACTCGTCGTCGACCTCGATGGCACGCTGATTCGTTCAGACCTCTTGATCGAATCGGCATTTGCCTATTTGAAATCCGCGCCGCACCGATTTTACAACCCACTTCTATGGCTCGCGCGCGGCGGCAAAGCGGAATTGAAGACGCGCCTTGCCGATGCGACGGACATCGATGTCACCGTCCTTCCCTACGACGCAGCCGTCATTGAGTGGCTGACCGCAGAGCGTTCGGCCGGCCGCTCGCTCGTCCTTGCGACAGCGAGCCATGAACGCTACGCGCAGGCGATCGCTGCCCATCTCGGCCTATTCGACAAGACGTTCGCCACTGACGACACCGTCAACCTGTCTGCCGGCAACAAGCGCGACCAGCTCGTCGCCGAATACGGCGAAAAGGGCTTCGACTATGCAGGCAACGCGCACGGCGACCTCGCGGTATGGCGCTCGGCCGAGCGCGCCTACGTCGTCAATCCGCATACCGGTGTGGAGCGCGCGGCACGCAAGATCGGCAATGTCGAGCAGGTGATCGAGTCACGCCCGGCGGTCGTCAAGACCTGGTGCAAGGCGCTGCGCCTGCATCAATGGCTGAAGAATCTACTGATCTTCGTGCCGTTGCTGGCCGGCCACATGTTGTCGTCGCCAGACCGCGTGGTCGCGGCGGTGCTGGCGTTCTTCATGTTCGGCCTGTGCGCTTCCAGTGTGTATCTGCTCAACGACCTGTTCGATCTCGACGACGATCGCCATCATCCGGTCAAGCGCAAGCGTCCGCTTGCTTCGGGCGCAATGCCGCTTATATGGGGGCTAGGCCTCTTCCCTGTCTTGCTGGTCGTGGCGTTCGGAGTGACATGGGCCTTCCTGCCGTCGCGGTTCCTGGCGGTGCTGCTCGGATACTATGCGCTGACACTCGCCTATTCGATATTCCTGAAGCGCCAGGTGATGGTCGATGTGGTCGTTCTAGCGATGCTCTATACGTCGCGCATCATCGCCGGCACGGCCGCAATCGACTCGCACCTGACGTTCTGGCTACTCGCTTTCTCGATGTTCATTTTCCTGAGCCTTGCGCTCGTCAAGCGCTATGCCGAATTGCACGCAATGGAGGCGCGCGGACTCGTCAAAACCCGCGGACGCGGCTATCTCGCGAGCGATCTGCCGCTGATTTCGTCGCTCGGCACGGCGTCGGGCTACATGGCGGTGCTCGTCCTCGCGCTGTACATCCAGGATGCCAACACAGCGAGCCTGTATCGCTATCCGCAGGCAATCTGGCTCGCCTGCCCGCTGCTGCTCTACTGGGTCAGCTACATGTGGATCGTCACGCACCGCGGATCGATGCACGACGACCCCATCGTATTTGCCGCGCGCGACCGGATCAGCCTCACGGTCGTCGCACTTTGCGCGCTCGTCTTTTGGGCGGCCATCTAGCCGACGGCTGCGTCGAGCGGTGAATTTGTCCTGATGCGCAGAGAGTTCGGCGCATTTGGCAGGTGTGCCGAACGCGGTGCGGCGACGCAAAACGCTAGACTGAAACCATTTGGGCGATCCCGCCCGTTGCTGGGGGGCGTATTGGCTCGAATGGCCCAGGTGGAACGCAATGAATGAGGAAATGCACGAGACCATGCTTGCTCGACCCGAATTCCTCGATGTCGTCCGCCTCACACCGCTCATCTCGATCGACCTGATTGTCGTCGACGACCGCGGGCGGGTGCTGCTCGGACGGCGCGTCAACCGTCCGGCGCGCGGCACTTGGTTCGTGCCCGGTGGGCGGATCCGCAAGGACGAGTCGTTGAACGGCGCATTCAGCCGCATAGTGCTGGAGGAACTCGGGCTCGAGAATGTCTCGCAGAATACGGCCTGCTTTCGCGGCGTATTCGAACATCACTACGACGACAATTTCGCCGGCGCGGCCGATATCTCGACGCACTATGTCGTGCTCGGCTATATGCTGGTGTTACGCGACGCAGCACCGATCGGACGCTTCGAGCAGCACAGCGACTACGTCTGGATGGCACCGTCGGAACTGCTCGCGTGTGCCGACGTCCATGAGAACACCAAAGCGTATTTCCGCTGAGCAATAGCGCTTCAGCGGTGCTGCAGGCGGCGCGACAAGCGTACGCCGCCGCGCGCCTGGGTCCCGTCCAACTCACACGGTCATCTCGGGATAATTCGCCGCAAGCTTTGCATTCAGAAAGGCCTCGAAGCCGGCTTTCACCTCGGGATGCCTGAGCGCGAACTCTACGGTCGCCTTCAGATAGCCGATCTTGCTGCCGCAATCGAAACGCTGGCCGCGATACCGATAGGCGAGCACCTGCTCGTCCGCGAGCAGCGACTGGATCGCGTCGGTCAACTGGATCTCGCCACCGGCGCCTGGCCGGGTCTTGCGCAGATGATCGAAGATGCCGGGCGTCAGCACATAACGCCCCACCACGCCGAGATTCGACGGCGCCTGCGCCGGTTCCGGTTTCTCGACCACGCCCGACATGCGAAAGATCCGGTCGTCCCAGGCCTTGCCTTCTATCACGCCATAGGAGCGCGTATCCTGCGCTTCGATCTCTTCCACGCCGATCACCGAGCAATGGTAGTGGTCGAATACGCCGATCATCTGCGAGAGAACGGGCGGACGGCCGTCGATCAGATCGTCCGCGAGGATCACCGCAAACGGCTCGTCGATGATCAGCTTCTCCGCACATAGCACCGCATGGCCGAGCCCGCGCGGCTCTGACTGCCGCACGTAGATGCAATCGACGTGGCTCGGCTTGATGCCGCGCACCAGATCGAGCAGATCCTGCTTGCCGCGTGCGATCAGCTCGGCTTCGATCTCGTACGACTTGTCGAAATGATCTTCGATGGCGCGCTTGCCGCGGCCCGTGACGAAGATCAATTCCGTCATGCCTGCGGCAATTGCCTCCTCGACGGCATACTGAATCAAGGGCTTGTCGACCACCGGCAGCATCTCCTTCGGACTCGCCTTGGTGGCCGGCAGGAATCGCGTTCCAAGTCCGCCAACGGGAAACACTGCTTTGTGTACGTTGCGCATTTTCGTCAACCCCTTCCGTTGTTTGCCTTGAATTCCGCTATTTGAATTCGAGCCTATTCGTCAGACCTCGAAACCGTCTGCCAACAGTTCGCCCTTTCCCGCCGGATCGAAATAAACGTCAGCTTGCGCAAGGATTGAAACACAAAAGAAAGGATCGCCCCCCTGCGCGATGACAGCAGTGTACGTGCTGCGCCCGGGCAAGATGAGTGCCCGCGCTACTTAAAGAATGTTTCATCAAACAATCGCCCTCTTTCAGCCCTCGCTCCGTGCAGTCGATTCATAATTTCCCCATCGTGATAGGTATGAGGAGTCAGGACATGGCAATGACCATCGAGATGATGAACGAGTACGGCACCCATGCAGTACGGATCGCTGTCGACGAAGCCACCGTTTTGCTGGAGGCGCAGGAAGTCGATGCAGTCATCGAACGCCTGAGTCTGATCCGTGCGGCGATGCGCCCCGAAGTGCCGAAGGAGCCCTCACGCACGCATCAGTACGTGATCGAGATGAATCCGTGCTGGCACACCGAAAAACATCCACTCTACGATGGCGCCGTCCTGTTCATGCGCCATACGGGTCTGGGCTGGGCGGGATTCGCGCTGCCCACGCCCAGTCTCGCCAAGCTGAACGAAGCATTGTCGAAGCATCTGCAAACATTGGAGCAGGAAGAAGCGCACGCGTTGATGAATTAGGCCACTCGGCTTTCGTGCACGCCTGCCGGATTCACGCTGCGTTGCGCAACAGATTCTTTCGCGATGCGTGGATCGTCATGCTCATGCTGCGCTTTGTTCCGGTTTGCGCAGCAGTGTTTTTCAGGGTTCGCGCTCATCGCATGCACGCAACGCCCTATACTGGCTTGTCCGCGTAACTGCGGTCTTTTTCAAGATCTCCTTAGCAGCGCGGCCTGGTCCGCGCTCTTTTTTTGCCTGTCGCTTTTGCGAGGCGCCCCGCGCACTGCGCCACCCGCGCGCGCAATGTATCCGCGCAGTTTATGAACATTGCACAAAATTAAAAAAGACTTAATCAAGCTGGCAGTCCCGTGTTACCTGCGAGCGCCCATGATGCACGCATCGTCCATTCCTAGTGTCAGACCCATGAACCAGCTACAAGCGATGCGTGTCTTTACACGCGTAGTCGATCTCGCCAGCTTCAATCTGGCCGCGAGACAACTGGGCATGTCGGCGGCCGCCGTCACGCGCAGTGTCAGCATGCTCGAGGCGCACCTGAATATGCGCCTGCTCAACCGCACGACGCGCAGCCTGTCGCTCACCGAAGTAGGCAAGGAGTATCTGGACGGTTGCCGCACGATCATCGAGAAGCTCGATGAAATGGAATCGAACCTCGTGCAGACCACGCGCGATCCACGTGGCACGTTGCGCATCGCTACGCCGATGACGTTTGCCACCTCGGGACTCGGCAATCTGCTCGCTTCATATCGCACGCTGCATCCACGCGTCGATTTTGACGTCACGACTTACGATACGCATATCGACATGGTCGAAGGCGGCTTTGACGTGTGCTTCTCCGACGACCGGCGTCTCGCCAGCTCGTCGCTCGTGAGCCGCACGCTCACGAGCATGGAGGAAGTCACGGTGGCTTCGCCCGCCTATCTGGCGCGCCACGGCACGCCACGCGACCCGGCTGCGTTGAATCGCCACGGACTGCTGACCGTGTCGGACGGCAGCTCGCGCGCGTGGGAATTTGCGGACGCCAACGGCGTCTACCGCGTCAACACCGGCAGCGCGCTGACGGCCACCAGTAGCGCGATGGTGCGGGTCGCCGCGCTCAATCATATGGGCATCGCACTGTTGCCGCTGCCGTCGGTCAGCGACGACCTCGCCCAGGGCACGCTCGTGCCGGTGCTCGAACAGTTCGAGGTCAACGGCGGTCCGCGTCATGTGTCGATCCTGTATTCGGGCCGCAATTATCTGTCGATGAAGGTGCGCAGCTTCATCGACTTCGCGGTGAGCCAGTATCGCGCGCCAGACAGGCCGGTCGCGCTGCGGGTGGTGGCCTGATGGACAAGAACCAGGGCGATCGTGAACCATGCCTAAGATACTGACGATCGAAGACGATGAACTGATTGCCGACGACATCGTGCGCATCCTCACTTCAAGCGGTTTCTCTGTCGACGTGGCGCGCACGGGCCGCGAAGGCATGGCCAAGGTCATGGCTGGCGAGTACGACGTCGTCACGCTGGACCGCATGCTGCCGGACCTCGACGGCCTGACCATCGTCGCTACCATGCGCGGTGTCGGCATGGAAACTCCGGTGCTGGTGATGAGCGCGATGTCCGATGTGGATCACCGCGTTCAGGGGCTGCGCGCCGGCGGCGACGACTATTTGACCAAGCCGTTTTCGCCGGATGAAATGTTCGCGCGCGTCGAAGTACTGCTGCGCCGCCGTCCGCGCAATGCGCAAGCCGAGACCCTGTTACGCACCGGCGCGCTGGAGCTCGACCTCGTGCGACGCCGGGTCAGCCACGGCAAGCGCGAACTTGAATTGCAGCCCACGGAATTTCGCGTGCTCGAATTCATGATGCGGCACGCGGGCCAGGTGCTGACACGCACGATGATTTTCGAAGCCGTATGGGGCTGCCGTTTTGATCCGGGCACCAATCTGATTGACGTGCACGTGGGGCGTCTACGCAAGAAGGTCGATGTGCCCGGTGAGCGGCCGCTGATCCGCACGATTCGCGGTTCCGGTTATCTGTTCGGCTGACGCGCAAGCACTCCTAAGACTCTCCATCCCCTCCGATCAAGCGCCCGTGCTGGATGCAGCACGCGGCGCTTTTGGCGTTTACGCCGCTCTAGCGACGCGACGCGACGCTCGCAATCTTAAACATCTAAAACTTGTTTCATTTTTTTAGACACCGCCTGTTAGGGCCTGCTCTCCAGAATACCGTCATCGGGCAATCCACCCCTTGTGCTTGCCCTTACCGACTGACGCGTTCTTAGCAATTCGTGTTTCCAAACGGAGCAGCTTTCGATGTTAAAAATTGTCCGGCTAGCCTTAACGCGGCCTTACACGTTCATCGTGCTAGCGTTGCTGATCCTCGTGATCGGCCCGCTATCCGCACTGCGCACGCCGACCGACATCTTTCCGGATATCCGCATCCCCGTCATCAGCGTCGTGTGGAACTACGCCGGCCTGCAACCGGACGACATGGCCGGACGCATCGTCACCTACTATGAGCGCACGCTCGGCACCACGGTCAACGACGTCCAGCACATCGAATCGCAATCGTTCCGCGGTTACGGCATCGTCAAGATCTTCTTTCAGCCGAGCGTCGACATTCGCACGGCAACTGCCCAGGTCACCTCGGTTTCGCAAACCGTGCTGAAACAGATGCCGCCGGGTACGACGCCGCCGCAGATCCTGAACTACAGTGCGTCGACCGTCCCGGTGCTGCAACTGGCACTGACCAGCAATACGCTCGATGAACAGAAGCTCGCCGACTACGCGACCAACTTCATTCGCCCGCAACTGCTAAGTGTGCCGGGCGTGGCGATTCCGACTGCGTACGGCGGCAAGACTCGCGAAGTGCAGATCGACCTCGATCCGCAAGCGTTGCAGGAAAAAAAGCTTTCCGCACAGGACGTGGCGAACGCGCTCGCGCAGCAGAACCAGATCATTCCGGCGGGCACGGAGAAAATCGGCCGCTTCGAATACAACATCAAGCTGAATAACAGTCCGCTCGCCTTGCAGGAGCTGAACGCATTGCCGATCAAGACGGTGGACGGCGCAACCATCTACATTCGCGATGTCGCCCACGTGCGCGACGGCTATCCGCCGCAGACCAACATCGTGCGCGTCGACGGCCGCCGTGCTGTGCTGATGAGTATCCTGAAGAACGGCTCCGCATCGACGCTCGACATCATCGCGGGCATCAAGGCGAAACTGCCGCTCATTGAAGAGACGCTGCCACCCGGCCTCAAGATCGTCACGATGGGCGACCAGTCGACCTTCGTAAAGGGTGCCGTCAGCGGCGTCGCGCGCGAAGGCATCATCGCCGCCGCGCTGACCTCGTTGATGATCCTGCTGTTCCTCGGCAGTTGGCGCTCCACGCTGATCATCGCGGCGTCGATTCCGCTCGCCGTGCTGGCGGCGATCGCCGGCCTCTCGGCGATGGGCGAAACGCTCAACGTGATGACGTTGGGCGGGCTCGCACTCGCCGTCGGGATTCTGGTCGACGACGCTACCGTGACGATCGAAAACATCAACTGGCACCTCGAACAGGGCAAGGACGTCAGGAGCGCGATCATGGACGGCGCGGCGCAGATCGTCGGGCCCGCGTTCGTGTCGCTGCTGTGTATCTGCATCGTATTCGTGCCGATGCTGCTGCTGAATGGCATCGCCCGCTACCTGTTCGTGCCGATGGCTGAAGCGGTGATCTTCGCGATGGTCGCCTCGTTCGTGCTGTCGCGCACGTTCGTGCCGATGCTTGCGCAATATCTTTTGCGCCCGCATGCCTCGGGCGGTCATGCGTCAGGCGAACTGGCGGCCGTCATGGAACCGCATAGTCACGGCGGCCATCACCACGCGCGCCCTTCGCGCAATCCGCTGGTGCGCTTTCAACGCGGTTTCGAGCATCGCTTTGAACGGGTACGCGGCGTCTACCGGATCGTGCTCGGTCTTGCACTTACGCATCGCAAGCGTTTCGTAGTGGGTTTTCTGATCGTGGTCGGCGCCTCTTTCCTGCTGGCGCCGTGGCTAGGCCGCAATTTCTTTCCGAGCATCGATTCGGGTGAAATCACGCTTCACGTGCGCGCGCCGATCGGCACGCGTATCGAAGACACGGCCGACGAGTTCGATCACATCGAAAACGCCGTACGCCGCGTGGTCCCGCCGGATCAACTCGCGAGCATCATCGACAATGTAGGCTTGCCCAATAGCGGTATCAACCTGACCTATAACAATAGCGGCACAACGGGACCGCAGGACGGCGACATCATGATTTCGTTGAATGAAAATCATGCGCCGACTGCCGGGTATGTGAAGAAGCTGCGCGAACTTCTGCCACAGGAATTCCCCGGCACCGCCTTCTCTTTCCTGCCGGCCGATATCGTCAGCCAGATTCTTAACTTTGGTGCACCCGCACCGATCGACCTGCAGGTAGCCGGCCCGAACCAGGACGCCAATCAGCGCTATGCCATTGAGGTGATGCGCAAAATGCGCCTGATTCCGGGCATTGCCGATACGCGTATCCAGCAGGACTCGACTTACCCGCAATTCACGGTCTCGGTCGACCGCTCGCGGGCCGATCAACTGGGCATCACCGAGCAGGACGTCACCAACTCCGTGGTGGCGAGCCTCTCCGGCACGAGCCAGGTGTCGCCCACGTACTGGCTGAATCCCAACAACGGGGTGTCGTATCCGATCGTGGCGCAGACGCCGCAGTACCGGATGGAGTCGCTCTCGGCACTGAGCAATCTGCCCGTCACGGGCAAGGACGGCCAGTCGCAGATCCTGGGCGGCATCGCCACCATCGAGCGCGGCGTTGGCGACGCGGTCGTCTCGCACTACAACATCGAGCCGCTCTACGACGTCTTCGCCACGACCCAAGGCCGCGATCTCGGCGCGGTGGCGTCGAATATCCAGCACATCCTGCATGCGACGGCAAAGGACGTGCCGAAGGGTTCGGTGGTCACCTTGCGCGGGCAGGTGCAGACCATGAACAGCGCGTTCCTCGGGCTCTCACTCGGTCTCGTTGGCGCGATCCTGCTGATCTACATGCTGATCGTGGTGAATTTCCACTCGTGGGCCGACGCGTTCGTGATCGTCACCGCGTTGCCTGCGGCGCTCGCCGGCATTGTCTGGATGTTGTTCACCACCCATACGCCGCTCTCGGTGCCGGCCTTGACCGGCGCGATTCTCTGCATGGGCGTCGCGACTGCGAACAGCATTCTGGTGGTGAGCTTCGCCCGCGAGCGTCTCACGGCGACCGGCAATGCGCTGGTCGCCGCGATGGAAGCCGGCTTTACGCGCTTCCGGCCCGTGTTGATGACCGCGCTCGCGATGATCATCGGCATGGCGCCGATGGCGCTCGGCTTGGGCGATGGCGGTGAACAGAATGCGCCACTCGGCCGCGCCGTGATCGGCGGCCTGATCTGCGCGACCTTCGCCACGCTGCTGTTCGTACCGGTTGTGTTCAGTCTGGTGCACCGTCGCGATGCGGCGAAGCATCCCCCTGCCAAAGATAAAGATCACCCTACTTCCGAAACCGGAGTCGTCCATGTCCACTGATATCGAAATCAATTCGCCGAAGCGGCTGCGCCATCTGAAGCTGGTTGGCATCGTGGTGCTGCTTGCTGCCGCGGGCGTCGTGACAACCGGCATTTTCACGCGTGTGCACGCGAAACAGGAAATGACCACGTGGTCCGCCGCGCAGGCTATCCCGACCGTGGCCGCTTATACGCCGAGCCTCCAGGGCGTCACGCAGTCGCTCATCCTGCCGGGCCATCTCTCGGCCTTCGTCAACGCGCCGATTTACGCACGGGTGCCCGGCTATCTGCATGCGTGGTATGCGGATATCGGCACGCACGTGAAAACCGGCCAATTGCTCGGTCTGATCGACACGCCCGATCTCGACCAGCAATTGCTGCAGGCCAAGGCCGATCTGCAGAACGCTCAGGCGAACGAAAAGCTTGCGGCGTCCACCGCCAAACGCTGGACGGAGATGCTCAAGCAGGATTCGGTCTCGCAGCAGGACACGGATGAAAAGACCAGCGATCTCACTGCCAAGCTGGCCACCGTCGCGGCGGCCCAGGCGAACGTAAACCGCCTCGACGCACTGGAGTCGTTCAAGCGCATTGTCGCGCCGTTCGACGGCATCGTGACAGCGCGCAAGACCGATATCGGCGCATTGATCGACGCGGGCGGCGGCGACGGTCACGAACTCTTCACGGTGTCCGACGCGCGTCAGTTGCGGGTCTACGTGAGCGTGCCGCAAAGCGACGCCGCAGCGATCAAGCCGGGCATGACCGCAACGCTGACCGTGCCCGAACGTCCCGGCATGAAGTTCGACGCGAAACTGGTCGACACCGACGATTCGATCACGCCGTCCTCGGGCACCCTGCTCGTGCAACTGGAGGTCGACAATCAGAACGGCACGCTGATTCCGGGTGAATACACCGAAGTGCATTTCGCCATGCCGACCAATCCCCACTCGCTGCTGATCCCGGCCAGCTCGCTGATTTTCCGGCAAAGCGGTTTGCAGGTGGCGGTGGTCGGCAAGGACAATCACGCGATCCTCAAACCCGTCACGATCGCCACCGATCTGGGCACCCAGGTCGAGATCGGCTCGGGCCTCGACGCCAGCGACCGCGTGATCGACAACCCGCCTGACTCGATCGCCACGGGCGACGCGGTGCGTCTCGTGAGCAGCCAGGCGACCAACGCGCCCGCGACCTCGCTCGCCGAGCATCGCGACGCGGAGCGCGCTCATGGGTGAGTTTAAGTTCAAGCGCAGCCTATGCGTCGCGCTGGCGGTCACCGCGCTGTTTAGCGGCTGCTCGTTTGCGCCGACCTATCAGGTGCCGCCCACTGCCATCCCGACGGCCTTCAAGGAGGGTGGCGCGTGGCAACTGGCGAAGCCCGCCGATCAGGGACCGCGCGACGCATGGTGGCAGGTCTATCACGACCCTGTCCTCGACAAACTCGAGGTGCAGGTGGCCGCAGCCAATCCCGACGTCGCCGCGGCGGTGGCGCGCCATGACGAGGCCGTCGACTTTCTGGCGCAGGCGCGCTCCGGCCTCTTCCCGACCATCGGCGCGGCCGCCAATGTGTCGACCAACCGGCAATCCGACAACCGGCCGCTACGCGGCTCAAATGAGCCGTCGGTCTATGGATCGAACACCATCGACGTCGGCATCGACTACGACCTCGATCTGTGGGGCCGGGTGCGCAATGAAGTTAGCGCAGGCCGAGCGGCCGCACAGGCCGCCGACGCCGATCTCGCCTCCGTGCGCCTGAGCCTGCAAGCGAGTCTGGCCGACGCCTATTTCAATCTGCGCGGACTCGACGAACAGCAGCAGATCCTCGCGGACACGATCACCACCTATGAGCATGCCCTGAAGCTGACGATGAGCCGTCACGCCGGCGGCATTGCTTCGGACCTCGATGTATCGCGCGCGCAGACCCAACTCGCATCGGCGCGCGCCGCGGCTGAGGACGTCAAGGCCCAACGCGCGTTGTATGAACATGCCATGGCCTCGCTGACTGGCGTGCCAGCGTCGTCGTTCTCAATCACGCCGTCGACTGGGCTCGCGTATCTGCCGTCGATTCCAACCGGTGTGCCCGCCACGCTGCTGCAGCGGCGTCCCGACATCGCGGCCGCCGAGCGGCGCGTGGCGGAAGCGAATGCGAAGATCGGCGTCGCCAAGGCGGCGTTCTTCCCGGACGTCTCGTTGGGGCTCGACGGCGGCTTCCAGAGCAACACGCTATCGCCCTGGATCATCGCGCCCAATGAAATCTGGTCGATCGGCCCGAGTCTCGTGATGACGCTGTTCGACGGCGGCCGTCGTGAAGCCATGACGCAGGAGGCACGCGCCAAGCTGGCGGAGAACGGCGCCAAGTACAAGTCGACCGTGTTGCTGGCGTTCCAGCAGGTCGAAGACAATCTGGCGCAACTGCATCATTTGGGTGACGAAGCCACGCAGGAGAACGAAGCACTCACTGACGCGCAGCGTACCTTGAACCTGTCGATGTCGCGCTACCGCGACGGGGTGGTCAGCTATCTAGATGTGGTGACCGCACAAACCACCGAACTCAATACGCAGATCCTCGCGCTGAACGTGAATACGCGGCGTTTGCTGGCTTCGGTGGGGTTGATCGACGCGTTGGGCGGGGGCTGGTCAGCGCAAGGATAAATTTCCTTTCACGTTCATGCCATCGATCCGGTATGCCGTGCCGACTATCCTTCTCATCAACCAGACAGCGAATCGCTTCGCAGCTGGACTGACCAACCCGAAGTGACCTGACGAAACCCATGAAAACCCGCACCTTACTCAAACGCGCCGTCCTCTACGCGCTCGCCGCAGCCACCGCCGGACTGCTGTTATCCGGCTGCGCCGCAGCGGGTCCCAACGCCGCCAACGGCTGCGTCGGGCCGCCTGACTTCTGCCAGCCTTATTTCGGTTCATGAAGGTGAAAGCGCGCTCCCCAGATGGGCGAGCGCGCTCGCTTCGTTCTCCTCTACGCCGCTCTAAGCGGATTCAGTCAGCGGGTTCAGTCGCAATCTGATAGCCAAAACGGCTAACCGTTTCGATGTGGACACCCGGCAGCTGTTGCGCGAGTTTGCGCCGCAAGCGCGAGACCACCAGATTGACGCTCGACGGATCGACGTCGTCCTTTTCCGGCCACGCATAACGAATCAGTTGCTCGCGCGGCACCGGCGCGTTCAGTTGGCGCATCAGACATTCGAGCAGCAGATACTCGCGTCGCGTCACCACCAGGCGGTGGTCGCCGTCCACCAGTTCGCGCGTCAGCGGGTTAAGCGTCAGCGTCGTGTTCGTGGCGGCCGCGGCAGCCGGCTGATCATGCGCGGCGCGCGAGACGGCCGTGCGCCGCAACGCCTGCATCCGTTCATGCATTTCGATAAACGAATACGGTTGCCCGAAACAGGCATCGGCGCCCGCGCGCAGTGCCCGGGTGCGGTCCTGGGCACCGGACTGGCCCAGCACGACGATAAGCGCCGCACCCGCGCCGGCCTCGACGAATTGCGGCAATGCTGCCAGCAAGCCCGCATACGACGGTGGGTCGAGCGACATCACGACGATCGCGTCGAACGCCTCCTGAGTCGCGAGGAACGCGCCGTCGCGCAGGTCCTCCGCGCGTTGCAGGCTGTGTGCACTCTCCTGCAAGGCCTTATAGAGCCATGCGGATTCGGGATGGGGCGCGGCGACGAACAGGATGCGCATTCAGCCACCTGTCAAAGCGGGAGGAAAAGCGAAATAGGAAACGAGACCGCTCATGCAAGCGTCCTCGACCAGCATTCTATGCTCACGCACGCACCAGGTTCAGCGTTGCCGATGCGCAATGTAAAGTCATGCACTCGAATCACTGCCGAGACAATGCTGAGCCCTAAACCCGAGCCTGCCAGGTGTCGCGTGCCCTCGCCGCGATAGAAGCGTTGCAGCACGGCGTCGCGCTCATCCAGCGGGATGCCAGGCCCGTTGTCGATGATCTCCACCAGCGGCCCCGCCGGCGTTTGGCGAAGCACCATGCGCACGGCCCCGCCTGCCGGCGTAAACTTGAAGGCATTGTCGAGCAGGTTGCTGAACGCTTCGAACAGCAGCGCCCGGTCGCCATGAATCGCCTTCACGGCTTCCGATTCGACGGTAAAGCTCAGCGCGCGAAGCTCGGCGAGCGGCTCATACAGCTCGCCCACCTCCTCGACCAGCGCCTGCAGTTCCATCTCGGCAAAACCGCCGCGGCGCTGCAGCGTGCCGATCTCGGAGATGCGCAACATCGCGCGGAAGCGGTCGAGCAGCGCATCGGTCTCGCCGCGGGCGCGCTCCACCAGCGTCGACAAGGCCACGTCTTCGAGGTGGTCCGAGCGCTCGGCGATATGCCCCAGCAAGGTCCGCACATGAGCGAGCGGTGTGCGCAGATCGTGGGCAATGCCATCGCAGGCGCCCTTCACCTCGTTCATCAGACGCTCGACTTCGGCCAGCATGTGATTGACCAGATGCGCCAGCATGTCGATCTCATCGCGCCCGCCAATCGGCAGACGCTGCCCGAGATCGCCCTGGGCGATGCGCAAGGTCACGCGGCGAATCGCCTTCAGACGGCGCATTTGCCGCACGCTCAGCGCGAGGCCGCCCACGACGCCGGCCACGAGGCAAAAAATCCCGCCGCCGATCAAGGCGTTGATGATGGTCTCGCGAATCCGCAGGATGTGCGTGAGATCGCGCGCGAGCACGAGGGTTTCACCGTCGCTGCGGCGCTCGGCCATCGCGCGGACCACGGGCGTGCGCTCACCGCTGATCGCCTGCAAGCTGTGATCGAGCGTCATGCCGCTGCGGTTGGTCGGCAAATTGGGCGGAATCGTGAGCACGTCGCCGGCGAGATGCTGGCCGTCGGCCGAGAACAGCCCATAGTAATTAGCGTGCATCCGCTCGTGCTCGAGCCGGCGATGAATTGCATCGGCCAACTCGGTATGCGGCATCGAGTCGAAGTAGATGAACTGCCACGCCATCACGACGTCGGATTCGTGCTCCATGTCACCCGTGACCGCCCAGCCGATAAATCCCAGCAGCGACATCACGGAAATGGAGAAGATCACGGCATACACCGTGATCAGGCGGAATGTAGTGGAATGCCAGCGGCGCCCCAGTGCAGATTGCGAGGAGAAAGAGTTGTCCGTCACGATGATCGGCTCACGCGAGGATGTAACCCGAGCCCCGTACGGTCTGGATCATCTGTTTGACGCCGGGTGGATCGATCTTCTTGCGCAGGCGTCCCATGTGCACGTCGATCAGGTTAGTGCCCGGATCGAAGTGGTAGCCCCACACTGCTTCGAACAGCATCGTGCGGGTGATGGTCTGACCGGCGTGGCGCATCATGAATTCGAGCACCCGGTATTCGGTCGGCAGCAGCACGATCTCTTCGCCGTCACGCTGGACCTTGCGCGAGATCAGATCGAGTTCGAGCGGGCCGACGCGCAGCGTCGTTTCGAACTGGGTCGTCGGGGTTTGACTGCGGCGCAGCAGGACTTCGAGGCGCGCGGTCATCTCTTCGGGATCGAAGGGTTTCGTCAGGTAGTCGTCGCCGCCCGCGCGCAAGCCACGCACACGTTCGTCCACATCGCCCAGCGCGCTTAGCATCAGAACCGGCGTCTGAATGCCGATGCTGCGCATGGTGGTGAGGATCGTGAGCCCGTCGACGCCCGGCAGCATGCGGTCGAGCGTGATGACGTCGTACTCGTCGCTCATGGCACGCGCCATGCCGTCGCGGCCGTTCGCCACCCAGTCCACGGTAAAGCCGCGGCTTTTCAGTTCACCGACGATTTCGTTCGCGGTGATCTCGTCATCTTCGATTGTCAGCACTCGCGACATGATGATTTCACGCGCAGCGGCGAACTCAGCCAACTTGAGCGGCGTGCGCGACTGGTTATCAGAGGTACATGATGCCATATTCGGCTTGCGGGTTGAGTTCGGGGAGCGGCGGCACGCGAGGCGCCGCAGCGTGGGTGGGTAAAGCGATGTCCACAGGCTACGCGCGCGTCGGTAACGGTCGCGCATCGGCTTCATTAAAAAATATTTAAGTTCGCGGACGGCGTCAGCACCGGCGGGGCTGAGCGGGCGGCGCATGGTTCTGCCGTCTGTGCAGCCGCTGTCTGAAGATGAACGATCCTTCATGATTGCGAGGGCGAAACGGTACCGCCCATCCACTAGCCTGTTTGCATCGGGCGGCCCGTTGCGGCTGCCCTCTTACGACCTGATCCGTGGAGGATGCAAACATGAAACTCGCGACACGTACTGTATTGATGACCCTGTTGCTCGCAGGCAGCGCTTCTGCCATGGCTGCCCCGGGGCTCACCCCGCAGCAGTGCAATTCGTATCCGTTCACGCATACCCAGGGCGCGGTCACGCACAAGCAACTGATGGACGAACTGGGAGAACTGGAGGCGGTGGGCTACGACCCGACCGCCGACGACGACCTCTACCCCGCCGACATCCAGGCGGCCGAGGCGAAAGTGCAGGCTGAATACCGCGCCGACTGCATGCCGGCCGCATCCATGACGAATACACAGGGCGCAGCTAACGCAATGGCGCCGTCCATGACGGCCGCCGCGAATTCGGCCAGCTAATCGTAAATCGGGCAGACGAAACGCCTGCCCTGACCAAAATCCTGTTGCCGGCGGCAGATATTCTCCTCTCTGCTCATAGCCGGCCAAGCGCGTTCATTGCGCTTGCTCCACCTTTGCTGCTCTCATAGTGCGCAAGCGCCAGCCTCACCACGCGCGAACTGCGCGACACAGTCCCACACCTGCTTCAACTCCCTCACCGGCTCATGCCGCACTACGTTTTTTTCCTCGTGCAGTCAACCGCGCACCTGCTTTAGAATCGAGCCGCGCAGCGTCAATGCTAAGTGCCGCTTTTGATCGCACCGTAAATCAGTATTAACGCCAGCCTTCACCACCTTACAACCGCATTCGGCATATCGTTGATCGCAAACGGATTTTCCGCGCGACTCATTCCTGATTGTAAGCAAACTGGCGTGGCAGCCTGTTGACGATTAGAGCGCCCCCTCTAAACACAGTATGCCCCCATCAAAAAAAGTTTGACGCGCGATTTTGAACTGATATTGTTCCGTCGCAGGAATCACAGCCGAGAAGCGCTGGCCTGTGAAATACGTGTGACGCTCGAGCATTTTTTCGTCCGTCGCAGCCTGTGTCAAACCGAAGGGGATGTATCAAATACCGTCTATTAGTACTTCTACGCAGATAGATTACGGGCAGTTTCCGCTCATCCCCGCGGACCGCTCTAAATCTGTCCGAAGCGGGCACGCGCTTTGCACACAGAGACGGCACGACACCGTCGCAACCTGGGATATACATGAAAGGCGTAAGCCTTTGGATCCGGTTGAGTGGCACGGCGACACCCCATCTGGAGTCCAAAAGAATGTTGCGCGCCCTCACTGGGGCTGAAGTAAACAATGTTTCGACGTAGCAAGAACGCTGCAGTCACGGAAATGGGCGGCTCACGCCGGGAGGAACGAAGGTGGTTATGAAAGTTGAAGGGCAGTTTCCGGCGGGCTCGTCCCCGGTTCAGAGAACCGGGCGCCCGCGCGAATTCGGGAAAAAGCAGCAGAACCCCGTGCGCCGCTTTGGCGGTATTGCCGCCGTTCTTCTCCTCCACATAGTGCTGATTTATGCACTGCTCAACGGCTTGGCCACCAAGGTGGTGCAGGTCATTCAACATCCGATTGAAACGAAGATCATCGAGCCGGTGAAGCCGCCGCCTCCGCCGCCGCTGCCCGTCGTGCAACTGCCGCCGCCGAAGTTCGCGCCGCCGCCGCCGCCGTTCGTGCCGCCGCCGGAAGTGCAGACGCCGACGCCGCCGCAAACGCCGACCATTACGCACCAGGCCGCACCGGTTGTAGCCCAGCCCGCACAGCCGCCGGCCCCGCCCGCACCCGCACCGTCCAAGCCGGTAAGCGCACAGGTTGACGTGGCGTGCCCGAACTCCGATCAGGTCCGCTCATCCGTGGTCTATCCGAAGGAAGCTCAGGAAAACAACGTCACGGGTGACGTACTCATCGAATTCGTAGTCGATCCGCAGGGCCATATTACGGATGAGCGTGTCGCGAAGTCGTCGGAAGACTCTTCACTCGATCGCGCGGCGTTCAATGCTGTAAAGAAGTTTAGTTGCGTTTCCCAAGGCCAACCCGTCCGTGTCCAGGTTCCGTTCAGCTTTAACCTGAACTGAGCCCCACGAACTGAGCGGTACCGGTAGCGATTTATTTATTAGTCACGTTGTACAAGTTCAACGCATGAACTGGAGCAGACATGAAAAAGCGTTCTCTCGCCGCAGTGGCGGCAACCATGGTGTTCGCCGTAACCACGGCGACGACCGTTGTCGCACCGCAAATTGCTTACGCGCAAGCTAGCGACGCAACCGCAACCGCAGCCGCATCGGCTGCCGACACCACGCCGACGGCTGCACCCGCAGCAGCGCCTGCGGATCAGGCTGTGCCGCCGCCGGCACCGGCCACTTCGGAAACCGTCAACAACCCGTATGGCCTCGGCGCCCTGTGGAAAAACGGTGACTTCGTTGCCCGCTTCGTGCTGATCCTGCTGGTGATCATGTCGATGGGTAGCTGGTACATCATGATCACGAAGTTCTTCGAGCAATACCGTGCTAACCGCCGCTTCAAGAGCGCGGACGAACAACTGTGGACCGCTCCTTCGCTCGCTGAAGGCGCCAAGCTGCTGGACGAAGCCTCGCCGTTCCGCTTCATCGCTGAAACCGCGATCGACGCAGGCGAACACCATGACGAAGCGCTGCTCGAAGCGGTCGATCGCAACACCTGGATCGACGTGTCGGTGGACCGCGCTATCACCAACGTGTCGAACCGCCTGCAAGACGGCCTCGCCTTCCTCGGCACGGTGGGTTCGACGGCACCGTTCGTTGGCCTGTTCGGTACGGTCTGGGGTATCTATCATGCACTGACGGCAATCGGTATCGCCGGCCAGGCTTCGATCGACAAGGTCGCAGGCCCGGTGGGTGAAGCGCTGATCATGACGGCAATCGGTCTGGCTGTCGCTGTTCCTGCCGTGCTGGGCTACAACTTCCTGGTTCGCCGCAACAAGTCGGTGATGGAACGTGTGCGTGGCTTCGGCGCGCAACTGCACACCGTCCTGCTGGCCGGCGGCAAGAAAGCGAAGCGTCCTGTTGCAGGTCAGAAGGCTACGCTGGTCGAACAAGCGGGGTAAATCATGGCTATGAGCGTTGGGCAAGAGGGAGATGAGGACGAAGTCATCTCCGCCATCAACACCACGCCGCTAGTCGATGTGATGCTGGTTTTGCTGATCATCTTCCTGATCACGATTCCTGTTGTTACGCATACGGTGCCGGTGAAGTTGCCGAATGAGGCAGTCCAGCCGCTGCAGACCACGCCCAAAAGTATCGTGATCGCGGTCAACCGCGATGGCGATTTCTTCTGGAACGAGAAGCACGTGGATGCAGCGACGCTGCTCACGCAGTTGAAGACGGTGTCGGTGATGCAGCCGCAGCCGGAAGTCAACGTGCGAGGCGACCAGAACACGCGTTACGAGTTCATCGGCCGCGTGATCACCGCGTGCGAGCGCGCGGGTATCGCCAAGGTGTCATTTATCACTGAGCCGCCGCCGCGCGGAGGCTAGCTTTGCATGGGACCCTAGTAAGCGCTAAAGCGCTAACTGGGGTCGACAGCTTTGCATGGGACCCCAGTAAGCGCTAAAGCGCTAACTGGGGTCGACAGGAGCAGATTATGGGAATGAACGTATCGTCGGGTAGTGGCGGCGAACCGGAAGTGATGGTCGACATCAACACCACGCCGCTGATCGACGTGATGTTGGTGTTGCTGATCATGCTGATCATCACGATTCCGATTCAGACGCATGCCATCAAGATGAACTTGCCGGTCGGCAACCCTCCTCCTCCGGCGGTTCAGCCGGAGGTGGTGCAGATCGATATCGACTTTGACGGCACGATGATGTGGAACGGTCAGGCCCTGCCCGACCGTG
>Ga0302178_10000207_pt1 | contig 56091 bp, 47 predicted proteins | sample I_Palsa_E1_3_FD_198790 | JGI IMG/M metagenome (GOLD analysis project Ga0302178, IMG submission 198790) | Peat permafrost microbial communities from Stordalen Mire near Abisko, Sweden - I_Palsa_E1_3 | ecosystem: Environmental > Terrestrial > Soil > Palsa > Peat permafrost | place: Sweden...
AGGTCGCTCACTCAACGTACTGACGAATGATTAACCTGCCGGCGTGAATCCACCCCGACAGGAAAACCTTCCTTTCATTACTGTGTGAGACTTGATACTTTCGCTTGTGCAGCCAACCCCGAAGGATTCACTGCCGCGTCGCCATCAAGCGCCCACACTTATCGGCTGTTAATTTTTAAAGAACTCTCGCTCAGAAGCTCTGCTTTCTTCGCGTCCGTCATCAAACGGGAGGCGAATTATGCGATGCCATCTGGGAGACGTCAAGCGTATTTAAGAAAAAAGTTTTAGGCCGCTAGATAGCAGCTTCCAAGACGCTACCGCTAAGCGACGCTAAGACGATGCTAAGACGAAGACAAGCCTAAGAGGTTTGAGCCAATCCAAACAAGGTGTTGCCGCGGCTTTACAAACAGCGCCTTCTCAAAGCCAATTTTGTAGCAATCCTTATCAAATAAGTGCCGCTTTTTACCATCAGACTATATAGGTGTAGCACGAGGACCAATGCCCACCCCATCCGTTCAGTTAACCAAGAGGCGGAGACGGCCAGACCATCTCGATCTCCACCGCAATAGAACGGGCCAGCCCGTCGAGACCGGGGAACAACGATGCATTCGTAATGTTCATCCGGTACAGCCACTTCATTGCGTCCCCGCGTACCGAGGAGGGCAGCACGATCTTGCGCAGCAGTTCGTCGTCGCTCGCGTAGCCGTCCAGGATGTCCGGCAACGGGCGGTCAATCACACCGGGAACAACAAACGTGCCCGATTGCGCGATCAGGCGATCATCCATCTCCTCCGGCTCGCCGAACCAGACGACCGCATTGCTGTTGTCGAGAAAGTATTTCCCGAGGTTGCCGTCCACGCGCGGATCGATCAGGGTTCGGGTCAGTTCCGGTGTTCCTTTAGGAAGCGCCCGGTTGTTCCATAACACTGGTGTGTTGAGCGCGAAGATCGCCACGTCGGAAACCGAGCGCTCCAGCGCGAAGAATGCGGCGACAAACGGCGACTTGGTGAAATCGAGCAATCGTGTGGGCGCGCCATGATGCTGCATGAGACTCAGGCAGCGCACGTCGTCGTCGAGGAGCGTCGGATGTGGCACATAGTTGTGCGCCTTGCGCCTGAAGATGCGGATCGCGCGTTCTTCGCGCGCCCGCCACTGAGAGCGGTCAGCCACATACGCAAGCATGTAGCGCGACAGGGAGCTCAGCAACGGCCACGCTGCGTCCTGCTGTCCTCGAAATGCCCAGCCGTCGAGCGTCGCTGATAGCTCCATAAACTGTTTCCAGCTCGAAACGACGGTGGTTTGCATCGGCCAGGCTCCTGAACACACAGACAGAAAACCCAATCATCGCTCAACGCTCCGACGTTTGCACAGCCCGATTGAGTTGCCTTCATGCTTCGTTCGCGATCGCCCCCTGCGCCGCACCCCGCGCCTCGGGGAAATCCGCGCTTTCCGTTGGGGGCTTCCGCTGCAGAGGCCGCTCGGGATGCAGAAAGATCCAGAGCACTGCGCCGCATGCGGCGGCGGCCCCGATCAGAAACAGGCCACTTTCCCAACTGCCCGTGACTTTCACGGTGAAAGCAACCGCCATAGGCCCGGCTACGTTCGAGGCGGCGCCCCACAGATTAGTCCAGCCCGACATGACACCGGTGTACGCCTTGCCGAGATCCTGAGCCGCCGACCATACGACGACCTGGACGAACCCCACCGCCGCGAATGACAGGCAGAGCAGCGCGATCACCGTCGGCATGTGCGCCGCCCTGGAGGCGCCGATCAGCGCCAGCGCACTGACGACAAAGCCCGTCATCGCCACCGGCGTGCGCGCCCAGAACACCGAGCCCGTCCGCTTGAGGATCCGGTCGGAAACAGCGCCTGCGACGAAGACAGCAAGAAACACCGCGACCCATGGCAACGACGCGTACATGCCCATCGCCTTAAGCGACAAGCCGCGTGCGCGCATCAGATAGGTGGGCAACCACGTGGTGTAAAAGCTCTGGATCAGCACCAGAAGAAAATATTGCAGCCCGAAGAGCCAGAAGCGCGGTTGACGGAAACATTGCAGAAATTCGCCCTTCACCGCGGCACTTTCCGGCGGCTGTCCAGCGGTAATCAATGCCGCCTCTTCCGGCGTGATCAGCGGATGTTCGGCGGGGCTATCGCGATAGCCCGTCCACCAGACCACGCCAAGCAACAAACCGACAGCGCCGAAGCCATAGAAAACGGCATGCCAGCCGAAATTCGCAATCGTCCACGCCGTCAGCGGAGCGGAAACGATCGGCCCCAGGTAGAGGCCCGCCAGCAGGATCGAGTTGCCCTTCGCTCGCTCGTTGTGCGGGAACCAGCGCTTGAGGGCGACCATCCCGCTCGACCAGTCCGCCGACTGCGCGCCGCCCAACACCGCCCGGCAACCGAATAGCCACGCGAAGGTCGCCCCGAGCGGCGTGACGATCATCATGGCCGACCAAAGAACGCTGGTGGTGAACAAGACGTTGCGCGAGCCTCGACGCTCAGCCAACCGGCCGGCCGGAATCTGACCCAATGCATAAGTCCAGAAATACACCGTGAGGATCATGGACATCTCCACGATCGACAAGCCGAACTCTTTCTGGATCGTGGGGGCGGCAACCGTCATCGCGGCGCGGTCGAGCGTCATCACAAACGTGATCGGTGCAACAAGGAACGCCACAATCTTCCAACGCAGATTCGCTGTATGAAACGACATTTGTTCGCTCCTTGGAACTGCTAATGGTTGAGTTGCAACCTGGTTTTGGCCGCCTAACTACGAAAGCACCTCTTCTCGCATCGCGTCGCCGATACAAATCCCCAACTGTTCTCTCGCGGCCTGGGCCGTCTCACACAGGATGTCGGGCTGCGAGGCATGAATGCGGAATAGCGCATCGCCCACGCTAACCGTATCGCCGACCCGACACAGTAGATCGATGCCCGCTCCCTTGCATGCAGGCGCGCCGGCTTGCAGCGCGAGTCCGGCAATGCGCCAGCCGTCGATATCCGCAATCACGCCGGCCCGCTCAGCGTGCACGGTCTCCACGTGCGGCGAAAGCGGCGCAAATTCCCGACGTCCCTGCGCATCGACGATCCGGTCAAAAGCGTGACGTCCGGCTCCCTCATTGAGCAGGCGCTCCGCGATAGAGCGCGCGGTACGCACGTCCCCTATAGCAGGGTCCCAGGCCAAGATGCGCGAAGAAAAATTCAGCGCCTTGTCGCGCAGGTCGCTGGGTGCGGCCGGATCGCCATCGAGCACCTGCAGCACGTCGCGCAGTTCGAGCGCAGGGCCAATGCCGCGCCCGATCGGCACGCGTCCATCGGTTATGACCGCGTCGACCTGCATGCCGAGCTCCGCACCGACGCGCTCGAAGAGCCGCCCAAGCTGCTGCGCATCCTCCTGCGTGCAGAGCTTGGTTCGCGGACCGAATGGCAGATCGACGACTACATGCGTCGCGCCCGCCGAATATTTCTTGGAGAGGATCGACGCCACCGACCAACGGCGCGTGTCCAGCCCCAGCGGACGGACCATCGCATTCGTCACATCGTCCACCTGCGAATGATTGAGCCGCCCGTTCCACACGATGCAACCGCGCGCCGCCCTGACCGCGGCCCGCATCTCCTCAGCATCCAGGTCGACGCGCGCGGCCGCTTCCATCGCGTCGGCGGTGCCCGACGCGGAGGTGATGGCACGCGAAGAGGTCTTCGGCATCAGCAGACCATATGCGGCGACAATCGGCACAACGATCAGCGTCACGCGGCTGCCGGGCACGCCGCCTAACGAGTGCTTGTCGGCGACGATCTTCTCGCCCCAGTCCAGACGTGGCATACAACGGGTGCGCACCTGCGCAAGCGACACGACCTCTTCGTCGCGCAAACCGGTGATCAGCGCGCAGAGAATGGCCGCGCGATCAGCCACGCAATAACGATGATTGGCGAGGTCGTCGATTAGCGACGCATAAGCCGCCTCATCAAGCGTCGCACCGGCCAGTTTCGCGCGGTAGGCGTCGGCACTGTCGGAGTGGCGCGTAGCCACCCGCTCGTGCAGCGCCACGCCCTGATCGATGGCCGCCAGAAACCGTTCGATACCGATCGCGGCGGTCGAATCGTTGACAACCTCGATGAGCGTCACGCCCGATGGCGGCGGGCTGACTGCGCGCGCGAGGCGCGCCTCGATCTCGGCCGCGCTCTCTCGTCCTCGCTCGGCAATCCGCTGTGCCAGCAGCTGCCTCGGTGCGGTCACCTCGATGACCACCAACTGGGCCACGCGCCCGACGAGCAAGGGGATCACCGCACGCGAGCCATTCGCGATGACATGGCGGCCCGCGTCCAGCGCATTACTTAGATCAGCGGGTAGTCCATAGCGAAGGCCGTGCGCTTCCCATGTAATCAGAAATTGCTGGGCGTCGTCGAGGGCGGCAAACTCCGCCTCGCTGACGCCCACATGCGCTTCGCCTGGGGCGCCCGCCGGACGGGTAATCGTGCGGGTAGCGAAGACGTAGCGCGCATCATCGCGTAGCGCCGCTTTCGCTCCGTCGATCAGCGTGTCCTTCCCGACGCCGCTCGGTCCGACCACGAAAAAGAATACTCCGCCGTTGGCCATGTCTTACTCGGCGTCGTCGAGGCCGATGTCAACCGCCGGCGCCGACTGCATGATCTTGCTGGTGGAAATGTAGTCCACACCGGTTTCGGCGACGGCGCGGATCGTGTCGATGCGTATGCCGCCCGAGGCTTCCACCTTGACCTTGCCTGCCACCATCTTCACGGCCGTGGTCATGTCGGCGACCGACATGTTGTCGAGCATGATCACATCCACTTCGGTTTCCAGCGCTTCGGCAACCTGATCGAGCCGGTCGCATTCGACTTCGACCTTGGTCAGCACCGGCAACGTCCGGCGGGCACGCTCGACTGCCGCCTTGATGCTGCCGCACACCGCGATGTGGTTATCCTTGATCATCACGCCATTATCGAGCCCGAGCCGGTGATTGAGGCCGCCACCGCAGCTCACCGCGTGCTTCTCGAGCATGCGAAGTCCCGGCGTGGTCTTACGGCTGTCCAGCAGGCGCGCCTTCGTACCCTGGATGGCCTCGACGTAGCGGGCCGTTTCGTTGGCGATCCCGCTCATGCGCTGCACGATATTGAGCGCCGTGCGCTCGGCGGTCAGGATGCTGCGGGCTGGACCGCGAACCGCGAGCAGGATGCCGCCGCGGCCGATGCGTTCGCCGTCCTGCACGCGTACGTCAATCTGCAATGAAGGGGCGTAGCGGGCGAAGATGCGCGCGGCGACGTCGATGCCGGCAACGATCAGCGACTCGCGCGCGTTCATGACGAACGCGCCCACGTCGCTCGCGTCGATCATGGTCTGCGCGGTCAGGTCGCAATATCCGATGTCCTCCATCAACCACGTGTCGATCAACCGATCCACTGCAAATGGGTCGTACATAACCCCTCCTGATAAGTAAAGAGACTTGCTTCCGACCGTCTGCGACATCGACGTTTTAATAGCGTACACGCTTCAATATTCGTCAACAAGAAAATTTGACAGCGCCTTTCGGTAACGGTATGAGGCCAATTTCTCCGATCAATCAAGGCTTGAAACACGATAGGAAGCGGCAAGGCCTTCTTCCTCATCGAACGCGCGCGGCTCCGTTAATAGCGCATACGCTATTTACTTAGGAATGTGATAGGGCGCAGCCTGCGACGCTGGCGACGCTGGGTCGCAGGCAGGAGCTTGAACCGGTGTCTGAACGACACGCGCGTAAGGGAACTGCCGGAGGTGGCTGTACTAAAGGGCGGGATGGAGGAACGGACGTGGCGCACTTACTCCGCGTCGGAACCCATCATCTTGCGGAGCAGAAACGTCAACGCGACGCGCTCCGCTGGATTCAACTCACCGTAGGTCTGTTCGGTGACGTCTTTGGCGAAGGGCACGGTACGATCAATCAGTGCCAGCCCCTGGGAGGTTGCGCGTACAAGCAATTTTCGGCCGTCGCTCGGGTCTGCGGACACCGCCACCAACCCACGCGCCTTCAGCCGATCGACTACGCCACGGATCGTGGCCTGATCGATTGCTGTTGTCTTGACGATTTCGTTTAGTGAACAGGCCTTATGTTCGCGCACGGCGCATAGGGTCACAAACTGCGCAGCGGTCAGATCAGAATCAGGAATCGCTTCCTGGAAGATGGCGACGTGACGCTGGTAAGCCCGCCGCAGCAAATGACCTATCTGATCGTGGAAATCGTAGTTATCGCTGCTGGACGTCATGTTTCATTGCAAAAGCGGGAATTTTTACAGTGTACACCCTTCATCCCCGCCTCCATCAAGCGCGCCCGGTCAACAAACAAACGCTATAACCTGAAGGTGGAGACGCTATCCGCCAGACCCTGAGCCTGCTCGCGCATTGACAGGGACGCCGAAGCCGACTCCTCTACGAGAGCGGCGTTGCGCTGCGTCGCTTCGTCGATCTGCGCGACCGCGTGTCCCACCTGCTCGATCCCGTCGCTCTGTTCAGCGGAGGCCGACGCAATCTCCTGCATGATCGCCGCCACCCGTTGCACCGACACCAGGATCTCATCCATGCATCGACCGGCATTGCCGACCAGCGTCGCGCCCTTTTCCACGTGTGAACCGGATGTGCCAATCAGTTTTTTGATGTCTTTCGCGGACACCGAGGAACGTTGCGCCAGATTGCGCACCTCGGCCGCGACCACTGCAAAGCCTTTGCCGTTTTCGCCGGCACGCGCCGCCTCAACCGCCGCGTTGAGCGCGAGGATGTTGGTTTGAAAAGCGATGCCTTCAATAATCGCGAGGATCTCGGTGATATGTTCGGTGCTGGTCTGGATCTGATCCATCGTCGCGACCACTTCCGACACCACCTCGCTGCCACGAATCGCCGAAGTCGAGGCGTCTCCGGCCAGCAACGAAGCCTGCTGCGCGTTCTCCGCGTTTTGCCTGACCACGGAAGTCAACCGCTCCATGCTTGCGGCCGTCTCCTGCAGTGACGCCGCCTGCTGCTCGGTGCGTGCCGACAGGTCTGCATTGCCGGCGGATATCTGGTTGGTCGAAGTACCAATCGTCTGAGCGGCCTCAACGATCGTCACGACCGTCTCCCGCAGTCGCGTCTGCATTTCGCGCGTCCTGAACAGGAGGCTATCGGCGTCACCGTCGCTCAATTGAATCGGATAACTCAAGTCGCCGCTGGCCGTGGCCTGAACCACCTCGGCAACGTATTCGGGCGCGCCGCCGATGGTTCGGAACAGACTCCGGTTCACCAGGTAGACGACCAAAGACAACACGCCTCCGATGATGGAAACGGCGATCACCAGCTGGATCAGCGAGGAGATAAAGGCGTTGTCGATATCGTCGAGATACGCGCCCGTGATGAACGACCAGTCCCAGGGCCTATAGGTCAATACGTGACTGCGCTTGCGCACCGGCTTGGTCGACCCCAGGCGCGGTGTCGCGTAATCGACGAAACCCTCGCCGGGACCTTGCGCGATCGCGGCCATTGCGCGGTAAACGTATTTACCGTTGGCGTCGCGGTAGTCCCCGAAATACTTACCTTCGGTCTCCGGCTTTGACGGGTTCATCACCGAGTGCGATGCGGAATCGACGATCGAAATGTAGCCGTCCTGACCGTAGCGGATGATCCGCAGTTCGGCCAGCGCCTGCTTTTTCGCCTCGGCAAGCGGCAATACCCCTTTGTCTGCAAGCGCCGCATATCGCAGCGTAATCTGCATGGCGATGTCACCGGCGTCCTTTAGCGATCGTTCACGCTCCTGCAGGCGCGCCTGATACGCCTGCCAGGCACCGAACCCCGCAACGCAGACCAGGCACAGAAGCGACAGGCCTAAAGGAATCCACAACCGTTGTTTGAATGAGAGGATACGCATGACGTCTCGGCAAGAGTGAGCGAATACGTACGTCTAACGGCATTTTTGCTAATACTTTTAATGGCGCCGCGAAACAGTCCCCGCGTCTCGAAGCTCACCGATTCGAGAGCATACACTACAAATTAATGCCATAGCGCATTTTACCGCCGCACTGTTTGCGCTGAGCGCATGCGGAAGCAATGTGAATACTTTAGCGGGCGAGCCTGCCCAAGTGCCCCGGAAAACAGCCCCCGGTGCTTGACGAAGCACATAGGGGGCCTTCGGTAATACAACGGATCAGTTAGGGTGGTAGCCGTCGTTCAACGTGCCGATAAACGCGATGATGTCCTCGATGTCCTGGTGCGTCATCGCCGGCTTGTCGGTTGGCTTGACGTCGAATGGCGCGTCGGCGTAGTCGATGTTGGCCTGATATTCCTTGGGAACATCGTTGAAGACCATCACCTTACCCGACGCGTCGCGCGGGTAGATCTTCTCGGGGTTCGTATTACGCAGGCTGTAGAAGTCCATCACCTGCTTCATGTCGCGATACACCCCGTTGTGAAAGTACACGTGGCGTGCCGCACTGTTGCGCAGCGTCGGCGTAAGGAACATTGAGCAATACTGAGTTTACGCCGCCAGATCCTTGCGGATCGGACCGCACAATCCGATGTCATAAGCCTTCGGGTCGCGGTTGTGCGCCAATGTAAGGTTGCGAGGCACGCCGAGCGCTTCGTATTGCGTGTCCGTGAAAAGCGGCGGCAGATTGTCCGCGGTCGGCGCGCTCAGATGGCAGCCGGCGCAGTTGGCCTTCTTGGGATCGTTGAAGAGATGCAGGCCCCGCAGTTCCGTTTGCGTGAGGTGCGCCTTACCTTGCAGCCAGTAGTCGTACTTGCTGGTGAACGCGTGGAATGACGGCTCCTCGAACTCGTAGCGGCCAACCGCGAACATGGCCTCCGCCGCGAACAGTTTCGGATCCTTGAGGACACGCGGACCGAAAAGCTGCCCGAACGTTTTGGCGTAAGGTGACCGGGCAAGTTTGGCGGCCACGTCGTCGACGCTTGTATTGGCCATTTCGTTCGGATCGAGCAGCGGCCCGATGGCCTGTTTTTGCAGCGTATCGGCACGGCCATCCCAGAACAGGCCGCCTTGCGGCACCATCGCAGGGGCAGCGGGAGCCTGGCCCGCGACCTTGTCGGCGCGCTGCGTACCCTTCGCGGCCGAGGCGAGCGCGGCAAAATCCGGCGGAGCCTCGGCGTCGGCCGAGTCGGGCCCGATGCTGAAAACCGCCTGGCGGTAGAGGTAGGCGAGCGAGGGCGGCGGACGGTAGCCCGCCTGGTCCAGATGCGGACCGCCCAGTTGCACGGACAGATTATTTGGCGGTCCGTACGAATGTTCCGGGCTGTGGCACGAGGCACACGACTGCTTGCCCGAAGCGGATAACGAGGTGTCGTAGAAAATCTGCTTGCCCAACGTGGCGACCGCGCTCAGCGGAGCAGACGGCGGCAATACCAGCTGTACGGGATGCGCATTCGCGCCGGTTAGATCCTCCACGTAGTCTCCCACCGCGTCGGGCATCCGTTCGGGGTAGACCAATGCATAGGCAGCCAGACCCGCCACGGCGAGCAGCACGACCGCACACCCTGTCAACAGGCGCCGCCGTCCACGCGGCCTGGTTTGTCCGGGTGGCTGAGGGGCGATAGTCGATCCGGCTGATGGCGAAGTGGAGTGTGGGCTCGTGGACATGTGAAGGTGGTGAGAAGCGCAGAAGGTATCAAAAACGCATAGGGCCTGGCCGAAGCCAGGCCTCTCCAAAAACTATCGTCCCGGCAGCGTGAGCCGCCGGGACGCGTGCCGACAGTGAAGCGTGCCGGCTTATGTCGCTTAGACCGACGGTTGCGTCGCGGAAGCGGACGCCGGCGGCGACGCGACCTTGGTACCCTGATTCGGATCGAGGTACAGCACCGAATTCGGGGTGGTCGTCGAGAAGTTGAACAGGCTCATGATGCTGCCTGTGCTGGCGTCGTTCGAACCTTGGCCGAGACGCGCACCGTTGAGCCAGTTGTCCTCGATGAAGCGCACCACCGATGCCTGCGTGATCTGCGTGTGGTCGACGTAGTTCGCCTTCGCATACGGCGAGATCACGAGGAACGGAATGCGCGTGCCCGGACCGCAACGGCCGTTGACCGCCCCGCCATTGACACCGACACCTTGCACGGCGCCCGCCGCGTTACACACGCCGGCGCTTGTCACCTGGTCAGCACCGGTAACGCTGCGCTCGTTATCCGAGCTATTGCCGGCGCTTTCCACCGTCGTGCTGTCGAACGACGAGGTCGTCGGGGTCGCGAACTGGTGGTCGTACCAGCCGTCCGAATCGTCATAGGTGACGATGACCGCGGTGTTCTTCTAGTCCGGCTGCTGTTGCAGGAAGTTCACCACGCTGGTCACGAAGGCTTGCTCGTCGAGCGGATCGGAGTTACCCGGATGCGCGTCGGCAACCGAAGGTGCCTTCAGGAAGCTGACCGACGGATAGTTGCCAGAGGACACGGCGGCGAAGAAGTCGTTCACGTCGTACTGGTGGTGCACCGGCGTCGCGGTGTTGTCCAGCGGATCGGTAGAGCCAATTGCAGCCACCGAAGACGGGCGGGTGTGCGCAAGGTTCTGCGTGCTCGCGTAGTACTGGAACCATGCATGGTGCTGAACACCGTCGTCGTTCAAATGCCCGACGGGCCGTCCGCCTCTCAGATCTTCTTTTTCTCAGCACTATCCCAATCAAGCTTTCCTGCCGTCTTGCCCGCTACCGAATACAACGCGCCGGGCGCATTCCGGGTGCGCTGAAACGCTTCCAGCGTTTCCCCGCGCATCGAGGCGTAGATGTGCAAATTCGATACTCTGGTCACGGCGCCGAGCTTCTCGAGCATGAAGAAGATCACGCCGTAATGCAGCAGGCGCCAGTCACGCCGGCGGATGAGGTCACGCTCCTCTTCGCTCAAACCGGCGGCCTCGAAGCTCGCCTCGGGATCGCGCATGAAGGCCGCGCGATGCTCGGGTTCCACCATCCGGTGCAGAAAATCGTTGATCCGGTAAGCCCGTACCGCAGCCTCAATCGTGAACGGGTACGTGCCCTCGAGCTTTTCGATGCCCGCTGTTTGACCCTCGATGTGACGCCGGTGGCGTTCCACGATTGCGGGGTGGGTATCGCTATCCTCGCCTTCGTAGATGGCAGTCGCGATGCCTGCCATCGACGGCAGGTAGTAGCTGCGATGCTTGCAGGTGACATTGGCGGACAGGGCGCCACGCATCGTGAGCCACATGACGACTTCCGCCCCCTCGAAGCCGCCCAGCTCCGCGTATTCGGCAATGGTCATCTCAGCCAGTTGCTCCGGATCGCGCTCGAACAGATCGAGGAAACGGTGGTCCCATGCCGTGTTGTTGAACCCTGCGCGCTCGCCATGCACCTGATGCGACAGACCGCCGGTCGCGAGGATCGCGACTTTGAGATCCTCAGGATAACTTTCGATTGCTCGCCTTAGCGCTTTGCCGAGCTTGTAGAAGCGGCGCGCGCTCGGGATGGGCATCTGCAACACCCCCATCTGCAGCGGCACCAGTTTCACGGGCCATTCGGGCTTGTGCGGGCACAGCATGGACAAGGGCGAAAAGCAGCCATGATCGAGCGCCTTGTTCTGGAAGAAGGACATGTCGAACTCATCGGCCATGAGCGAGCTGCCGATGTGCGCAGCCAACGCCGGCTGCCCTTTGATAGCCGGCAGATCGCGCGCCCCGCCGCCCTCGTCCGCGACTTGCCATTCCGGCCCGACGCCGAGCGTAAATGCCGAATAGTGATCGAAGAAAAACGACGTGACATGGTCGTTGTAGATGGCCAGGATAACGTCCGGCTTTTTCTCGGCGAGCCAATCTGCGACCGGTGCAAAATTTTCGAAGATCGGCGCCCAAACGGGGTCGTCCCGCTTGTTCTTGTCGAAAGCAAATCCGATGGTGGGCGTGTGCGAGGCGGCGATGCCTCCAATAATCCGTGCCATACCTGAACTCCTTCAAAAACTCATTTGAACCGGCACTCTGGCGTCTGGGCCTCGCGAGGGCGGCAAAAACGCTCGACTTCCGACACGGTTAGGCTTGTCGCCGAACAGCAGGGTCTTCATGGCGATCTGCCTCAAGCTTGCGAATGGCTTTCCGTGGACGTCATCACAACGAGGGGCCTGTGTGCAGAGGGCGGTAAGCGATTCGCGCCACCACCTGATTGCCAAGAAGGTAACCAGGTGGTCCACGACTCAAAAGGGCGGGTTAACCTGATGTAATGACCAACACGCTGAGGTTTTCCGCGTTCCGTGGATTGAGCGACGAACCGGTAAATCCGCTTGAGAGCCCGTCCATCAAGGCGCTGGAGGGCTGGCCGAGAGTCCGGGAACGACGCATGCACCGACTTGCGGCATTGGCCCTACCGATAAACAGATTAGATAGAGTGAGAATGAAGTCGCAATCGGACTGGTCCGAAGGGATTGTCGCCTCCCTATCGCCAAAGCGTCTCCCAAACAGACGTTTATCCAAAAAGGTACCGCGCTCATACTATCGCCACGCCTCGAGATGCGGCGCGAAGGGTTTTCTAACCGGGTCGCGCCGGGCCGGGGCGTTTTAGAACCTTTACATGGCGACGGCAATGCTGACACGACAGGCGATTGACTCGGGGGAGTACCTCGACCACTTTGAATCCCTGCCCAACCTTTGGACGAAGGACCGCATCGAGAGCTCACTCGCAGAGACCATGAGGTTGCGGCCAGCGGGAACGGACGATGTCTGGATTTTCGCGTACGGCTCACTGATGTGGAATCCGATGGTGCATTTCGACCGAAAGCAGGTCGCCACCTTGCACGGCTGGCATCGTAGCTTCTGTCTTCGCATGGATATTGGTCGTGCGAGCCCCGAGATGCCAGGCCGGATGCTTGCGCTCGAGTCCGGCGGACACACGCACGGCGTAGCGTTGAAGCTCGCTCCCACTACGATGGCGCAAGAGCTCGGGCTGATTTGGATTCGCGAAATGGTGTTGGGCTCGTATCAGCCGACGTGGGCGTCTGTCACGCTGGACGGCGTCACCGAAACGCATGCCATTGCGTTTGTTGCAGATACGAGCCGCGAACAGTATGCGGCCGATTCCTGCGTCTCTACGGTCGCGCCACTCGTGGCGAGGGCCTCAGGAAAATTTGGCAGCAACGCCGAGTACCTGTTCAAACTTCACGATGCCCTTAAAGAATACGGTTTGCAAGACCCGTATATCGATGAGCTCGCTGGCGAGGTCCAACGTATTTCCCCCCGTCGTCCCTGAACGATGCGTGTAGGGCAAGCCCTTCTGCGCGCCGGCCCTGCTAGTCCTTACGCAAGCGGCTCAAAAGTAGCTCGCAGCACGGCGATTGTCGCTTCATAAGCTACAAAGAAACCACTGCGCCCTACTTTATCGCCAGAAGCTCGAAGACCATACTTCCGTCAACACATCACGCCGCTCGCGTGCTGTAACGCTGCGACATGATGACCGGCTCAGACCTTTGAATGTCTCTGAATTAGTTTCGCTATCAATAAGGATTACTACGCATGTTTACCAATCGAAAAAGCGTCGTCGGCGCGCTTGGTGCACTGTTCGTGGTTGGCACTGTCGCTGGCATCGGCTTTAGTCACGGGCGCGATTCGTCGCCAGTGAGAGCAGTTCAAGCCGCAGAAGCAGCACCATCGGCTGCAGAAGTCGATGTCGCCACTGTTCTTTCCCAGACGATTACCGACTGGCAGAGCTACTCCGGACGCCTCGAAGCTGTCGACCACGTCGATATTCGTCCGCTTGTTCCTGGCACGATCGTCGCGGTGCACTTCAAGGACGGTGCTCTTGTGAAAAAGGGCGACCCGCTTTTCACCATCGACCCACGTCCGTATGTCGCCGGAGCCGACCGCGCCGCTGCGCAACTTGCCGCCGCGCAAGCGCGTGCGACGTACGCCTCGACCGATGCGGCACGCGCCGACAGGTTGCTGGCCGACAACGCCATCGCGAAACGCGACTATGACGAGAAGCAGAACGCCACTCGTGAAGCCGCAGCCGGCGTGAAGGCCGCACAAGCCGCACGGGAAGCGGCTCAAGTGAATCTGGGCTATACGACAGTGACCGCACCCGTGTCAGGACGCGTCTCGCGCGCGGAGCTGACGGTGGGTAACGTCGTATCAACCGGACCCAATGCGCCGCTCCTCACCACGCTCGTTTCAGTCTCGCCAATATATGCGTCGTTCGATGTCGATGAACAGACGTACCTGCAATACCTGGGCCGGGACCGCAACGCGACCGTGCCGGTTTCGTTAGGTCTCGCAAACGAAGACGGCTATTCCCGCAAGGGCACCATCACAACGGTCGACAACCGTCTCGATACCTCATCGGGCACCATCCGCGTCCGCGCAAGCATCGACAACACCGACGGCGCGCTTGTCCCAGGCCTTTATGCACGCGTGAAGGTCGGCGGTGGCGAAGCCCATCCCGCCATCCTGATTAGCGACGCAGCTGTGGGCACGGATCAGGCAAAGAAGTACGTACTGGTCGTAGACGATGCGGGCAAGGTGCAATACCGCGAAGTCCAGTTAGGCGGCCTCCACGACAACCTGCGTGTCGTCACCTCGGGTCTGAAGGCCGGTGAGCGCATCGTCGTCAGCGGGACCCAACGCACCCGTCCGAACGATACCGTGCGGGCCAACATGGTCAAGATGACCGACGCCGCGAAGTCAGCCGCGTAAACGTCAACGAGAAGCCCATCATGAACATCTCAAAGTACTTCATCGACCGGCCCATATTCGCGGGCGTGCTGTCGGTGGTCATTTTGCTGGCCGGTGTCATCGCACTGACGAAGTTGCCAACCGCAGAGTATCCCGAAGTCGTGCCGCCTTCGGTAGTCGTCCGCGCGCAATATCCGGGCGCGAACCCAAAGGTCATCGCCGAGACAGTAGCCTCGCCAATCGAAGAGCAGATTAACGGCGTCGAAAACATGCTGTACATGCAGTCGCAGGCGAACAGCGACGGCGCCATGACGACGACCGTCACGTTCAAGCTCGGCACCGACCCGGACAAGGCCCAGCAACTCGTGCAGAACCGCGTGTCTCAAGCCGTGCCGCGTTTGCCCGAGGACGTTCAGCGACTCGGAGTCGTCACGGTCAAATCCTCGCCAACGCTGACGATGGGTGTCAACCTCGGCTCGCCAAATGGCCGCTATGACCTAACCTACCTGCGCAACTACGCGCTCATCAACATCAAGGACCGGCTTGCGCAAGTGCCCGGCGTCGGCGAAGTCGTGATGTGGGGTGGCGGCGACTACTCAATGCGCGTCTGGCTCGACCCGACCAAGGTGGCCAGCCGCAACATGACGGCCACTGACGTCATCAAGGCCATCCGCGAGCAGAACGTTCAGGTCGCAGCCGGCATCGTCGGCGGGGCCCCCATGACGACGAACGTGCCCTTGCAACTCAGCGTCAACGCACAAGGACGATTGAAGACGGAAGAAGAGTTCCGCAAAATCATCCTGAAGACGGGATCTGATGGCGCAGTGACACACCTGAGCGATGTCGCTCGCGTTGAAATGGGTGCGTCTGAATATGCGCTACAGGCAAACCTCGACGGTAAGCCTGCTGTTCAGCTCATTATCTTCCAGCAGCCCAATGCCAATTCTCTGCAGATTTCGACAGACGTCCGCCGGATTACTGCCGAACTGCAAAAGGATATGCCGGATGGCGTGAAAGCCGAGATCGTCTACGATCCGACGCAGTTTGTCCGCGAGAGTATCGATGCGGTGATCCATACGCTTTTCGAGGCCATCATCCTCGTCGTGATTGTAGTGATTGCGTTCCTGCAGACCTGGCGTGCCTCGCTGATTCCGTTGATTGCCGTGCCGGTTTCGATTGTCGGCACGGTCTCGCTGATGCTTGCGTTTGGCTTCTCCATCAACGCGCTGTCGCTCTTCGGAATGGTGCTGGCCATCGGGATTGTGGTCGACGATGCGATTGTGGTGGTGGAAAACGTGGAGCGGAATATCGCCGCAGGTTTGACGCCACTAGAGGCATCGTATGAAGCCATGCGCGAGGTTAGCGGGCCGATTATCGCAATCGCATTGACGTTGGTAGCGGTGTTCGTGCCGCTCGCGTTCATGTCGGGCCTGACCGGTCAGTTTTACAAACAGTTCGCCATGACCATTGCGATTTCGACGGTCATCTCGGCGTTCAACTCGTTGACGTTATCACCTGCTTTGGCCGCCGTGCTGTTGAAGGACCACCATGCACCGAAGGACAGGCTCACGCGCGTGATTGACCGCATCCTCGGACCGTTCTTCAACGTGTTCAACAAGGTTTTCAACCGCGGCTCCGATGCGTACGGCAAGGGGGTCAGCGGCGTCATCAACCGCAAGTTCGCCATGGCGGTCGTGTACGGCGTCCTGCTTGGCGGCACCGTCCTTCTCAGCAAGGTTGTGCCCGGCGGCTTTGTGCCGGCGCAGGACAAGGACTATCTCGTCAGCATCGTACAGTTGCCGCCAGGCGCCTCGCTCGACCGGACGGCGAAAGTCGTGCATGAAATGGGCGAGATTGCGCGTAGTCAACCCGGAGTTGAGCATACGCCTGAGTTCCCGGGTCTCAACGTGACCGGGTTGATGAATTCGTCGAGCAGCGGTCTGGTGTTTCCGGTGATGAGTCCGTCGAAGCATCGCGGTAAAGACGAATCAGCCGCGACGATTGTCGGCAACTTGCAAAAGGAATACGGCGGCATCAAGGACGCCACGATTGCGACGTTCCCGCCTCCGCCGGTTTCCGGTCTGGGTACCATCGGCGGCTTCAAGCTGCAGATCGAGGACCGTGGGGCGCTAGGTTATGAAGCGCTGAACAAGGCCGTCCAGGCATTCCTCGCTGCCGCGGCAAAGGCGCCCGAGCTCGGACCGTCATTCTCGAGCTACCAGATCAACGTGCCGCAACTGAACGTCGAACTGGACCGCGAGAAAGCCAAGCAGCTTGGCGTCAACGTGACGGACGTGTTCGACACGATGCAGATTTACCTCGGCTCGCTGTACGTGAACGACTTCAACAAGTTTGGCCGCGTGTATCAGGTACGTGCCCAGGCCGATGCTCCGTTCCGCGCCTCGGCCGAAAGCATCCTCGAACTCAAGACCCGCAACGCCGCCGGCGAAATGGTGCCGCTGTCGTCACTCGTGAAAGTCACGCCAACTTTCGGGCCGGAAACCGTGATTCGATACAACGGCTTCCTTGCGGCCGACGTCAACGGTGGTCCGGCGCCCGGCTATTCGTCCGGTCAGGCGATGGCCGCTGTCGAACGAATCGCGGCGCAGACGTTACCCCGCGGCATCAAGTTCGAGTGGACCGACCTCACCTATCAGCAGATTCTGGCTGGCAACGCTGCGCTCTGGGTGTTCCCGATCAGCGTGCTGCTGGTGTTCCTCGTGCTCGCTGCGATGTATGAAAGCCTGACGTTGCCGCTCGCGATTCTGTTGATTGTGCCCATGAGCATTCTGTCCGCGCTGTTTGGGGTCTGGCTCACGCAAGGAGACAGCAACATCTTCACGCAGATTGGGCTGATGGTGCTGGTGGGTCTATCGGCGAAGAACGCGATTCTGATTGTCGAGTTCGCTCGCGAGCTTGAAATGCAGGGTCGCACGATTGTTCAGGCGGCAATCGAGGCTTCACGCCTACGCTTGCGTCCAATTCTGATGACGTCGATCGCTTTCATCATGGGTGTGGTCCCGCTCGTGATTTCCACCGGTGCGGGGTCGGAGATGCGTCGCGCCATGGGCATCGCTGTGTTCTTCGGCATGTTGGGTGTCACATTCTTCGGGCTATTGCTGACACCGGTGTTTTACGTCCTGCTGCGCAACCTCGCTGGCGGCAAGCAGTTGAAGGACAAGCACGGCAATCATCCGCATATCCACGGTCCTGACGACCACGGTCCTGACGGTGGTAGCGCGGGCGACTCACAGGGCACAACCGTGACGCCTTCACCGCAACCTAAGGTGCAAGAGCCGGCGTTGGTGGACTAAAGGAGAACATCATGAAACGATTTTTTTCGATTAAAAGAGCCTTCACTGGTTCCGTTCTGCTGGGCGCGTTGCTGGTGCTCGCAGGATGCTCACTGGCGCCGACGTACGAGGTGCCAGCCACGCCGTCCATTGCCAGCTTCAAGGAAGCGCCACAAGCGGTCAGTCCTGCAGACGCGGGCACGTGGAAGACAGCGCAACCGTCCGAAGACGTCGCCCGAGGTGAATGGTGGAAAGTGTTCGCGGACCCCAAGCTGAGCGACCTCGAGCAGCAAGCGCTCAATGCGAACCAGAACCTCAAGGCAGCGGCTGCGCGGGTGAAGGAAGCGCGCGCGATGAACCAGGCGGCACGTGCCGGCCTTTTCCCCTCGCTTGACGCGGGGTTTGGTCCGACGCGTGAACGCGTATCCGCTGCGTCGCTTTTCGAGCCCGATGGGACGAATGTGTCGCAGCAGACCTTCTGGCGTGCCCAGGCGAGTGCTTCGTACGAAGTTGATCTGTTCGGCCGCGTCGCGTCCACGGTGGATGCGGCACGCGCCGACACGCAACGCAACGAGGCCCTCTATCGCTCGGTTCTGCTCGCGTTACAGGCCGACGTCGCGCAGAACTATTTCGCGTTGCGCGAACTCGACGCCGAGGCGGAAGTCTTCGCTCAGGCGGTCAATCTACGCGAACAGGCGCTCAAGCTCGTCAAACGCCGCTACGCAGAGGGAGAGATCACTGAGCTCGATGTCTCACGCGCTCAGGCCGAACTGGCCTCCGCGCGGTCCGATGCGATGACCGTGCAACGCTTGCGCGCGGCCTCCGAGCACAGCCTCGCGGTACTGCTCGGAAGCGCGCCAGCGGAGTTCTCAATGGCCGCCGGCCCGCTCACGCCAGTCGACCTGCGCATTCCTCCCGGCCTGCCGTCGACCCTGCTCGAACGCCGTCCGGACATCGCCGCTGCGGAACGCACTATGGCCGTAGCGAATGCCCGGATTGGTGTTGCGAAGGCAGCGTTCTTCCCTTCGTTGAGCTTGACGGGTACCGGTGGTTTCGAGTCGGCAACGTTGGGTGACCTCTTCAAATGGAGCAGCCGGGCGTTCCTGCTCGGCCCATTGGCGGGAACGGCGTTGAACATTCCGCTTTTCGACGGCGGGCGCCGCAAGGGCAACCTTGCTAATGCGCGCGCTGTCTATGAAGAGGACATCGCCGATTATCGACAGCAGGTACTGGTGGCGTTCCGTGAAGTCGAAGACAACCTATCTGACATGCGGATTCTCGAGGCGCAGACCCAGACGCAGGACGATGCGGTCAAGGCGTCGCAGCGGGCTGCGGATCTGTCCCGCGTGCAGTACAACGAGGGGGCTGTGAACTATCTGGACGTCATCGACGCAGAGCGGACGGTCTTGCAAGCCCGCCGTGCAGCGGTTCAACTGCAGGGTGTACAAGCTGCATCCGCCGTCAATCTGATTCGTGCGCTCGGTGGCGGATGGGGCGATGTCGTACCGCAGCCGGCACAGATAGTTGCGGTAGGAGCAACTCCCGATGCGTCGACGCGAGCATCGGTCGTGCAGAAGTAGTCGAACGCGATTGGTTGAAGAGAAAGCGGGCCCGTCCAGAGAAGAGGACGTGCCCGTCGCTTTTCGGAGAGGTGAAATGAATCTGCAAAAGCCGGACAGCCGTCGCTTATTCGCTCATGTTCTGCAGCGTCTCGGCCAGGTGATTGACCACCGCTCGAGTCTTCGCCGCCATCTTCTGCCCAAGAGAAATAATGGCGTGCACAGGGGGCCCATCCGTGTCAGCTTCCGGGAGAAGATGAATCAGCTTTCCGGACTGGACGTATGGCAGCGCCACCCGGTCAAGGATCTGCGTCACCCCGAAGCCTGCAACCGCGGCCTCCACCAATGCCTGACCGTCGGCGAGGACGAGTACCGGTGACGGAGACACGTCACGAACATTGACGCCGTCCCGCACTGTCCACGCCCGCAGCCGGCCAGTGGGGCCGCGGAACACAATCGCGTCATGGTCGCTCAGGTCGGAAAGCGATGTCAGCTTACCTCGCCGTTCCAGGTAGTCCGGCGAGGCGTACAGGCCGAGGCGCAGGTCACACAGTTTGCGTACGGTCAGATCGCTGTCCTGCGGCAGGTTACCAATCCGCACGACTACATCCCAACCTTCCCCCACCGGGTCCGACATCCGGTCCGTCAAAGCCATTTCCAGCGTGAGCTTCGGGTACCGCTCGCGTAGCTGGATAAAGCTTGGTAACAGCAAGCGCCCAAACCCGGCCGGTAGGTCGATTTTCACTCTGCCGACCGGCTCGGAGCGCCTTGCGGCCAACTGCTGCTCGGCCTCGCGCAACCCATCCAGCGCATCCTGTGCGGCGGCCAGATAGGTTTCGCCATCCTCGGTTAGCCGCACCGCCCGCGTGGTGCGTTGAAAGAGCTTCGTGCCGAGCCGGGTCTCGAGGCGTTGCACCGCCTTGCCGACGTTGGACTTGCTGCTTCCAAGGTCCTCGGCGGCACGAGTAAAACTGCCGGTCTGGGCGACCGCCACGAATACCGCAATCTCAGCCATCGGTGCATCGACACGCTCGTTCATCTCTCGACCCATTCGGCAAAGTATGAAGACAACTCACTTTATCAGTTATGACAAAAGGGCCGTTTGATACTGGACGGCCCGCGGGCATACGTAATCGCAACCGGTGTCAGGCGCCCACTGTCTCGCGGACCACCTCCTCTTTGACATGATTCTTATCTGGCGTGGAGCCTGGTTCGTCGTCCTGCGGTGGCGTCTTGCTCAGAAAGGCAAAAGTAGCAAACGCCGATAGCAACGTAATGACGATCAGCACATGCAACAGGCTCGTGAACGCGTCTGCGTAGCTGGTCGACAGCGCATGCCTGCTGACTTCAGGAAGCGTCGCTGCCGCGCGCACCATGTCGCCAGTCGTCACACGCTGCGCAGCTTCCGCGATTCGCGCTTGCATATCCGGCGAAGTGTCAGGGACGATGCGTGCAAGACTCGTATGAGCAAGTGCGGCGAGGATAGCTGTTGCGATGGCCAGCGCGATTCCTTCGCCCGCAACCCGGGTGGTGCTGAAAATGCCTGACGCCATCCCCGCGCGTTCCTTCGGCACAACGCTCACTGAGAGACCGTCCATCAACCCCCACGGCATTCCCGCTCCAATTCCGATCACGAGCATAGGCATAACCAGCGCTTCTTTCGACGCGCTGAAATCCACGAGACTCAAGCAATAAAGACCTGCCGCCGCAATCAAAAAGCCGATACCCGAGAGAACGCCGGCAGACAACCAGCGGGTGAACGAAGCGACTAGCATCGGAACCACGAGCATAGGCGCGGAAAGCGCAATCATCAGCATGCCGGCATGCATTTCGTCGAGCCCTTCTGCGCCGATAAAGCGCAATGGCAGCATAACGATGAGCACGATGTAGCAATAGCACGTGCCAACCGGGAGAATCTGCACGCCGACAAAGCGAGGATAGCGGAACAGGCCCAGTTCAAGCATCGGACGCTTCACTCGGGTCTCGACCATCACGAATGCGACCAGCATGACGGCCGACAACACTAGCAGGATCACAACCAAAGGACTGCCCCACCCGTTCTCGGGCGCCTGAATGACGCCGAAGGTGAAGAGCGCGAGCGTTGCGGTAAACGTGATGGCGCCCGGATAGTCGAGGCCGGTCGCGTTCGGATCACGCGTTTCACGCATGCGCGGCACGCCGAAGATGAAAGCGACGACGCCGATCACGGCAATGACCATGAAAATCGAGCGCCAACCGAAGTGTTCGATGAGTGTGCCGGCCATCAGCGGGCCGAACGCGAGGCCGATGCCGAAGCTCGTACCAAGCATGCTGAATGCCCGTGTACGGGCGTGCCCTTCGAACTCCTGAGCGAGCGACGCCGCGCCGCTCGACAGGGAAGCAGCCGCGGCGACGCCTTGTGTCGCTCGGAGAATATCCAGCCATAGCGTCGTCGGCGCAAAGCTCATCGCTAGCGACGTGCCAACGAATCCTCCCAGTCCGAGGACGAAAAGGCGTTTGCGACCGAACTGGTCAGCCAGTGCGCCGGCGGCCATCAGCAGGCTGCCGAAGCTGAGCATAAAAGCGTTGGTGATCCATGTGAGTAGGGCGGGGCTGCCGCCAAGGTCACGGCCGATTGCAGGAGTCGCGACCGCGCCTCCCGAAAACGCTAGAGGAAGCACGAGAGCCGACAGGCAAACGGCTGCAAGAATCAGCAGCTTGTTCCTGTCGGCACCATGTGGCGTTTGACGATTCATTGGCAGGCCTATCGGAAGAGTTGAACAGCCCTGATAAAACCAGAGCCTCGCTCTCGCAATGGGCTGTCGAAGCACGCCATTCTGAAGATGGCAGCGATAGAGATAAACGGCCCCTCAGTGTTCAGAGCGTCTCCCTGAAAGCGACAATCGTCTGCACAGCAATTGTCGCCGCGAAAACGACAGAGTGACTCCCGCACCGGTGTTTATCGCAAGCGCGATTCTCGCAATACTTCGTCTCAACGGTGTGCGACGTCTCTCCCGCTTCCAGCTACCCGCCACACCAGCCATCCACTCAACTTAAAGGTTCGTCAAATGAAACTCTATATCGCTCAAGCGACATGTTCCCTGGCGGTGCAGGCCGTATTCAACGAGTTAGGGCTGTCCCCTGAACTGATTCACTACGACGTATTCGGCAAGACCACCTCGGACAACGTCGACTTCGCCAACGTCAATCCGCTCTCCTACGTGCCGGTCCTTGAGCTCGACAACGCAGATAAGGAGCGCGTGACCGAAACCATCATCATCGCATCGTATCTCGCCGACCAGCACCCCGCGTCCGGCCTGATTCCCGCTCACGGCACGCGGGAGCGCGTCAGGATGGACCAGTTGCTGACCTTTGTCGCCACCGAGATCGCGCAGAAGCACATTCCACTGATGCGCAAACTGATGACCGAGGAAGGTGTCGCGTTCACCACTAACAAGCTGCTCGCCGCCTACGCCTCGCTCGACGCACGTCTGGCCGACGGCCGCGCGTATCTCACCGGCGAGCAATTCACCGTAGCAGACGCTTATGTCTGGGCAACCATGTGGCACGAACGGTCCGGGGTAAAGCTCGACCACCTGAAGAATCTGATGGCCTATATCGCACGAATTGAAGCGCGGCCCTCAGTGCAGAAAGCCCTGAAGGATGAAGCTGACCTAGTCAGCCGACACAGGGCGCAGTTGGCGGCATAGGCCTTCGATCGATGAAAAGCGATGCGCTTACACCGAAAAGAGGTTGAATCATGCAAGAGACTCGAATGACAGACGTTGCGCCAGTCGTACCCGTGAAGCCGTTACCCGCCCACCGCACGGCCGGACTTTTCCAACCGCTGCAGGTCGGTGGGTTGGCGCTGAAAAACCGGGTCGTCATGTCGCCCATGACCCGCACGATGGCGCCAACCGGCGTTCCTAACGACGACAACGCCGCCTACTATCGCAAACGCGCGGCCGGCGGCGCCGGACTCATCATCACGGTTGGCTCGATCGGCATGACGGGTCAACATATCGACACGCTAATGGGCGACGGCAGCAACGTCGCGTCACTGGACCGCCTGCTCGAGCTATTCGAGCGCGGCGACTTCGACCTGATTGCAGTCGGTCGCGGCATGCTCGTCAATCCGGACTGGGCCAACAAAGTCCGCGACGGCCGGGTCGATCAATTGAACAACTGGAATCCAGAGGCTTTAAAGGCACTTGTATAGTCGCAGGACAATCGCACTCGCCTTTCATCAACGCTTGCCGAACTCCATCTCCCACACCTGTTCGATCGCCTGCAACGCAGTCAATACGATCGACCGGTTCAGCGCCGCCGCGAGCGTGCCGTCACGCTCCGCATACGCTTCGCACAGCCGTTGATGGTCCGCACACGAGCGCTGCATCCGGCCGGGCAACGACGTGCTGAGGTGCCGCAGACGGTTGGTGCGCATCCGCATTGAATCGAGCACTTCCTTGAAGATGCCGTTGCGACTCACCCGCAGTTCTTCATCGCGAAACGCGACGTTGGCCCAGAAATAGCCGTCGACGTCGGCGTGCGCCGCGGCGTCAGCAAGACGCGCATGCGCGCGCCACAACGAATCGATGTCGTCGGCAGTGGCATGCTCAACGATCGCGAGCGAAACCTGCCCATATAGCAAAACGCGCAGTTGATAGATCTCGCGCACCTCCGTGAGGCTCATCGACGAGACGCGCGGCCGCCGCCGCGGCGACCAGTCGACCAGCCGCTCGCGGTTCAGCACGAATAGCGCTTCGCGTACCGGCGTGCGGCTCACGTTGAAGCGTTTCGCGAGATCGACCGAATTCAGGTCGTCGCCGGGTTGCAGGCGGCCTTCGATGATGCCGCGCGCGACCCAATCGACGATCTCGCCGACCGGCGATGCGTCGCCCTGATCCTCCTCGTCGCGTGTGTCGACAGTTTCGTCCATCCCTCTTTCCCTCGATATCCCTTGGTGTGCCGCCCGGCAGCGTGGACGGATTCTAGCAAACCGCAGCCCTGCCGGGCCATGCTGGTTTGTCGTTCGAATTCTCAAAGTGTACACAGTTAATCAAATTCTTCTTGAAATTTGTCGCACATCGGCCATACACTTGGCAAAAGTGTCGACACTAACAAGATACGACGCGACGTCTAGTCAGGAGACGCGATGTACATGGAAAAGCAGATCGCCGGCAGGCCCGGCGTCGAAGCCAGCGTTTCGGCGCGGCTCGACCGCCTGCCGCCGACGCGTTATTTCAGCGGCCTCGTCGCGCGCATCGCGATCGGCGGCTGGTTCGAGTTTTATGAAATGTTCATGGCGGCCTATATCTCACTGGGACTCATCAGCAGCGGCCTGTATCACGCCACCACCGCGGGCCTCTTCGACGTCAACGGTTTCGCCAGCTTTCTCGGCTCGTTTTTCGCCGGGATGTTCGTCGGCACGGTGGCGCTCGGCAGCTTTACCGACCGCTTCGGACGCCGCGCCGTGTTCACCTGCGCGATGCTGATCTATTCGGTGGCGACCTTCGCCGCCGCGTTCCAGCATTCGCCGGAAGCGATGGATCTCTGGCGCTTCGTCGCCGGCCTCGGAATCGGCGTGCAACTCATTACTGTCGACACTTATATTTCCGAGCTGACCCCGCATCACACCCGCGGCCGCTACAGCGCGTTCAGCATCCTCGTGATCCTGACTTCCGTGCCCACGGTCGCGGTGCTGTCGTTTCTGCTCGTGCCGCACACGATCCTCGGCCTCGAAGGCTGGCGCTGGGTCATGATCATCGGCTCCGCAGGCGCGGTGCTGATCTGGTTCATGCGGCGCGGGCTGCCCGAATCGCCGCGCTGGCTCGAAAGCAAAGGGCGTCTCGACGAGGCGCGCGCGATCGTCGATGCGATCGAGGCCCGCGTCGTCGCGGAAACCGGCCGCGCGTTGCAGGTGCCCGCGCAACACACGTCCGAACCGCTGGGCGCCGAGCAGAGCGGTTCATGGTCGGAGATGTGGAAAGGCCGCTACCTGAGCCGCACGATCATGCTGTCGTCCTTCAACTTCTTTCAGACCTTTGGCGTGTACGGCTTCGGCGCGTGGGTGCCGGTGCTGCTCTACGCGAAGGGCATCACGATCACGCATTCGCTGCTCTACACGATGGTGATCGCGTTCGCGACACCGCTTGGCGCGCTCGGCGCGATGGCGTGCGCCGAACGGGTCCAGCGCAAGTGGCAACTAGTCGGCTGCGCGGTTGTCGTCGCGGTGGCCGGTGTGCTGTTCGGCATGGTGCGCGAGCCCGTGCTGATCCTGCTGTTCGGCAGCGCCGTGACCATCGCGAACAACTGGCTGATCGGCATCTTTCACACCTATCAGGCCGAGCTGTATCCGACCCGGATTCGCGCCCGCGCCGTTGGTTTCGTTTTTAGCTGGAGCCGGCTGAGTTCGATCTTTGTCGGTTTCTGGGTGGCGGCATTGCTGAAGCATTCGGGCGTGCCTGCCGTGTTCGTGCTGATTTCGTCAGCCATGTTTGTGATCGTCGTGATGGTCGGGCTACTAGGGCCGAAGACCAACGGCATTCGTCTGGAGGAGTTGTCTCAATGAGTTCCATCGCCGCCGCATTCGCGCACGGCCTTTTCGCACTGGCGCAGCGTCCGCTGCCGGTTCCGGTCGCAGAGGAAGCCAGGCGTTCCCTGATCAATGTCATCGGCACCTCGATCGGTGCGTCGCGCCATCCCGGCGTCGACGCAATCCTCGCCGCAGCGCACGACCTGGGCGTCGCACAGATCGCGCCGGTGCCAGGCCGCAGCGAAAAGGTCGACCTGCATTTTTCGGCGCTCGCCACCGGCTTTGCCGGCCATCTCGACGATTTCGACGACACCCATCTCGCGACCGTCATCCATCCGGCTGCCTCGGTGCTCGCCGTGCTGACGGCGCTCGCGCCCGACACGCGTCCGACCGGCGCCGCGGCCCTGACTGCGTTCGCGCTCGGCTGCGAGGCGCAGTTGCGGGTCGGCGTATCGATCTCGCCGGAACACTACGACCGTGGCTGGCACATCACCGGCACCTGCGGCGTGATCGGCTGCGCGGTGACGGCCGGCCTGCTGCTCGGTCTCGACGAAGCAGCGTTGAGCGCGGCGGTGTCGATCGCCGCATCGATGTTCGTCGGCCACCGCGAAGCGTTCGGCACGATGACGAAGCCTTATCACCCTGGCAAGGCGGCCTCGAACGGCATTGCCGCCGCGCGTCTCGCACAGCAAGGCCAGCGCGTCGTCGCCGATATTTTTGAAGCGACCGGCGGCTACTCGCATTCGATGTCGACCAAGGTCGATTTCGACCTGATGAACGGCGCGTTCGGCGAGCGCTGGGAACTGCTGTTCAACACTTACAAGCCATATCCGTGCGGGATCGTCGCGCATCCTGCGATCGATGCAGGGCTCGCGCTGGCGCCGCGGATCGATGACGTGAAGTCGATCCAGTCCATCACGCTGCGGTGCCATCCGCTCGTGCCGGAGCTGATGGGTAACCCGCAGCCGAAGGATGGCCTGCAGGCACGCTTTAGCGCGATTCATGGCGTGGCCGCCGCGCTGTGCGACGCCCAGGTCGGACTCGCGCAATACGAAGACGCTCGCGTGGTGCAGGACGACGTCATCGCCGTGCGTGCACTGACGACGCTCGCGCCCGACGCATCCGTGAATCGCGACGAAGTCTTTATTGCGGCGACGCTGAAGGACGGCTCGGTCGTCGAGCATCACGTCGAACATGCGCGCGGCAGTCTGGCACGTCCATTGACCGACGACGAACTGATGCACAAGGTCCGTCTGCTGGTGGACTCGCAGTTGGGTGACGGCATCGCCGCGCAGCTCGCCGCCGCCGTGGCCACGCTGGACACCGCCGCCAATCTCGACGCGCTCTTCGCACTGTGTGCACCGAATAGGAAGCTGAATCATGCATAACGCCGCTCAACATTCCGTCATCTCCGACGCCCTCGCCGGTTTCGCCACCGCCGCCCTGCCCGCGTCGGCTGATTCCGCGCTCGATGGCGCCCGCGACGCACTCACGCACGCGCGCCTGATCACCCATCAGGCGACGCGCTCCCCCGAGCAGATCGATGCGCTGCTGAAGTCGCAGGGCACCGCGGCCCACGACGCGCGCACCCGCGCATGGATTCTCGGCGCATCGCTCGCGACGCAGGCCGCCCCGTCGCCGTCAATGCCCGTACTCGCCGCCGTCATCGCAACGGCCGACAAGCTCCGCTCATCCGATGACGAAGCAATCGCCGCTGCCGCAATCGGGATCGAAGTAGCAACGCGCATTCTCGCCGCGGTCGATAGCGACGAATTCCGCGCGCGCTGGAACGTTGCGTCGTCGGTGGGCGTGCTCGGTGCGGTGCTTTCGGTAGCGCGCCTGCTCGGACTCGACGAAGCGTGCACGCGTCATGCGCTCGGCGTCGCGGCAACTCAGGCGGCGGGTCTCGCGCACAACGCGAATCACGAGATGGAAGCAATCGAGATCGGCAAGGCTGCTGCGGACGCACTCGAAGCCGCGATGATCGCAAAGCACGGCTTCACGAGCGCGGCCGCCTCGATCGACGGACGACGCGGCTTTGCTGCGCTGATGGCGTATCGCTTTGACGCCACTGCAATTACCGAAGCGCTGGGCACGCGCTGGACCTCGCTCGACTGAACGTGATGCGCTTCGCCCGATGTCTTGACCGCAGCGGGCGAAGCCGTCTTCGATCGTCATTCATAGCTTACGTAAAACACTATCAACCGCTTCACGGGACTCCGTTATGACCAGCAAGCGAATCACTCACACCGTATTGCTCGCGCTGTTCTCGCTGTGCGCCACGCTGACCGGCGCGAACGCGAACGCGCAGACGCCTGCATCGCAACCGTCGGCCGGTGGCCTGCCGGCGCGCACGCCCTTCGATATTCCCTACGGCATGCCGATCAGCCTGCAAGCCGCCAACCAGGCGCTCGAAGCCGCGGAGGCCGAAGCTGCGAAGCACGGCTGGCGCGAAGCCATTGCGGTAACCGATCCGAATGGCGACCTCGTCGCGTTCGCGAAGATGGACGATACGCAAAACGCGGCACCGAATATCGCGCTACGCAAGGCCGCCACCGCCGCGCGCTTTCGTCGCGATACGCGCACGTTCTACAACGGCTTCGAAGGCGGACACACCTATTCGGCGACGCTCGATCCTTCGTTGGTCGCGTCGCCGGGCGGCTATCCACTCGTGATGGACGGCAAGATTGTCGGCGCGATCGGATGCAGCGGCGGCAGCGGCGATCAGGACGCGGAAATCTGCAAGGCCGGCGCGGACGCGACGAAATAAGCGCGACGACCATCATGGACGATAAACACGACGCCGTATCAACACCACCTTCCATCGCGTCATCGCGGCGCCGGTTCCTGATCCAGACCGTCGCGGTGTTGCCGGTGGCGGGCAGCCTCGCCGCGTGCGATCGAGTGGCGGACGGCAACGCGTCGGCTTCGACCACCGCTACGATCAGTACCGCTGGCGCGGACAGTCATTGTGCGACACCTTATCAGCCGAAATTCTTCAAGCCTGACGAATGGAGCGTCATTCAAGCCGCAATCGATCGCTTGATTCCCGCCGACGCCGAAGGACCGGGCGCGCTGGAACTCGACGTCGCGGCTTTCATCGACAAGCAGATGGAAGGCGCGTTCGGCCATGCGGCGACGTGGTACATGCAGGGTCCGTTTCAACCTGACGCGACGCCTCTCGCGGGCTATCAAAGTCCGATGACGCCGCGCGACCTGTATCGCACCGGCATCGCTGCGCTCAACAACCATTGCCAGGCGCACTTCGGCGGCAAGCCGTTCGTTCAACTGACCGCCGCGCAACAGGACAGGTTGCTGCACGGCATGGATACCGGAGAGGTCACGTTCGAGCAGACCTCCGCCGGGCATTTCATCGCATTGCTGTGGCAGAACACGAAAGAAGGCTATTTCTCCGATCCTGTTCACGGCGGCAACAAGCACGCCGCGAGCTGGACCATGATCGGCTTTCCCGGCGCACGCGCCGACTATCTCGACTGGGTCGCGCAACCTGGCAAGGTGTATCCGCTCGGACCGGTGACGATCGAAGGCAACACGTAGCCGCAGTCTTCATGAAGCGCAGCGCAGCGAACGGCAGCACCAAATAAAACACACGCCAGGAGGGGACACGTGGCGAACATCACGAAACCTAAGGTCGACGCTGTGGTCGTCGGCATGGGCTGGACCGGTTCGATCATGGCGATCGAACTGGCGGACGCCGGCCTCACCGTGGTCGGTCTCGAACGCGGCGAAAACCGCGATACCTATCCCGACTTCGCGTATCCGAAGATCGCCGACGAACTGACCTACGTGCAGCGCAGCAAGCTGATGCAAAGCCTCGCCCATGAAACGGTCACGATCCGCCGTCACGCGAGCGAAGCTGCCTTGCCGCTGCGCCAGTACGGCGCGTTTCTGTTCGGCGATGGCGTTGGCGGGTCCGGCGTGCACTGGAACGGCTTCACATATCGCGCCACCGATGCCGAGCTGAAACTGCGCAGTCACTACGAGCAACGTTACGGCAAGGACTTCATTCCCGATGACATGACGATCCAGGACTGGCCCGTCAGCGCCGCCGAGCTCGAGCCGTTCTACGACCGCTTCGAGTATGTCGCAGGCACTAGCGGCCAGGCGGGCAACCTCAACGGCCAGCCCGTCAGCGGTGGCAATCCGTTCGAAGCGCCGCGCTCGCGCGACTACGCGTTGCCGCCGTTGCCTACCGCGTATCCGTCGATGCTGTTCGAGCAGGCCGCGCGCGAAGTCGGATATCACCCGTATCCGACGCCCGCGTCAATTGCGTCGAAGGCGTATACGAACCCGTACGGCATGCAGCTTGGACCCTGCAACTTCTGCGGCTATTGCGAACTGTTCGGCTGCTACATGTTTTCGAAAGCTTCGCCGCAGACCTGCATCCTGCCGGCGCTCGCGAGAAAGCCGAATTTCGAATTGCGCGACCGTTCGGCGGTCGTGAAGGTCAATCTCGATTCGACCGGCAAGCGTGCGACCGGCGTTACCTATATCGATGCGCAGGGACGCACGGTCGAGCAGCCGGCGGATATCGTCGCGCTATGTGCATACCAGATGCACAACGTGCGTCTGTTGCTGTTGTCGGGCATCGGCAAACCGTATGACCCCGCCACGGGCGAAGGCACCGTCGGCAAGAACTATGCATATCAGAAGAACAGCAAGATTCCCGTCTTCTTCGACAAGGATGTCGCGATCAATCCGTTCATCGGTTCGGGATCGGGCGGCGTCGTCTATGACGACTTCAATGCTGACAACTTCGATCACGGACCGCTGAATTTTATCGGCGGCGCCATTACCTTTGCGACCGTGACGGGCGGCCGACCAATCGCCCAGGCGCTGGTGCCGCCCGGGACGCCGAAGTGGGGTTCGGGGTGGAAGAAAGCGGTCAAAGACCACTATCTGCATTCGTTTGCGATTTCGACGCAAGGCTCGGTGATGTCATACCGTGACAACTATCTGGATCTCGATCCGACCTACAAGGATGCGTACGGCCTGCCGCTGTTGCGCATGACGTTCGACTGGAAAGACAACGAAGGCCGCATGACGCAGTTCGTCAGCCACAAGGCCGCCGATGTCGCGCGTGCGATGAACCCGAAACCGACATCAGTGGCAATCAACGCGGGCAAACCGGGCGACCACTTCGATACCGGTCCCTATCAGAGCACGCATACGACCGGCGGCGCGATCGCGGGTGACCGGCCGGACAACAGTGTGGTCAATAAGTATCTTCAGTCATGGGATGTGCCGAATGTGTTCGTCGCGGGCGCGTGTTCGTTTCCGCAGAATCTCGGCATCAATCCGACCGGCACGATCGGCGCGATGACGTACTACGCTGCGAAAACCATCCGCGAAACCTATCTGAAGAACCCAGGTCCTCTGGTTCAGGCGTGAGCAAGCGACCATGAAAATCACGCTCCAACGCCTCACGCGTTGCCTGATTCCCGCGTTCGCGCTGATGTGCAGCGGTGCGCCCGGCGCTGCGAATGCGCAAGTTCCGAATGCATCGCCCACGCCGCTGACGGTCGACACGCAACTGGCCAAAGGCGCCTATCTCGCGAAAATCGGCGATTGCGCGGCCTGTCACACGGCTAACAAGGCGCAACCCTTCGCGGGCGGTCTGCCGCTCGCGACACCCTTCGGCACGCTCTATTCGACCAACATTACAGCAGACGCGTCGACGGGTATTGGCGGCTATAGCTATGACGACTTCGCCATGGCACTGCGTCAGGGGATCGCCAAAGACGGCCGTCGTCTGTATCCGGCGATGCCTTATCCGTCGTACGCGAAAATCGACGATGCCGATATGCACGCGCTGTATCGCTATTTCATGCAAGGCGTCAAGCCGGTCACGCAGATGAACCGCGCATCGGAACTCCGGTTTCCGTTCAATATCCGCGCGCTGATGACCGTGTGGGATAGTTGGTATGCGCATGACCATCCGCCTTATCAAGCCGATCCGCGACAGAGCGTCGAATGGAATCGCGGTGCGTATCTGGTGCAAGGGCTCGCGCATTGCGGCGCATGTCACACGCCGCACGGCCTGCTCGGGCAGGAGGACGCGCTCGACGGCAAGGACAACACCGCGTTCCTGTCCGGCAATGCGCTGGCGGGCTGGTATGCACCGAACCTGCGCGGACATCCGGCGCAGGCATCGGATAGCAATACCGCATGGAACAAGGCGGATCTCGTCGCCTATCTGCGCAGCGGGCGTTTGCATGACTGTGCGGCATTCGGCCCGATGACGGAAGTGATCGACGACAGCACGCAGTATCTGCACGACGACGACCTCAACGCGATCGCCACGTATCTGACGTCACCATCATTACAAGCGCGCGCGACGCCACTCCGCGCGCCGCAAGTCGACGATATGGACGTGACGGCCACCGCGCTCAGAGCCGGTCACATCGATTCGAGCGGGGCACGGCTCTATCTGGACAATTGCGCGGCCTGTCACCGCTCCGATGGCACCGGCGCGATGCCGACCTTCCCCAGCCTGAGCGGCAATGCCTCGGTGCTGAGCAATGATCCGACGTCACTGATTCATATCGTGTTGAGCGGCTCGCATATGCCGTCCACCGCAGCAGCGCCGACGCCGCTCGCGATGCCTGATTTCGGCTGGCGTTTGACCGACCAGCAGATCGCCGATCTACTGAGCTTCGTTCGAAGCGGTTGGGGAAATCGCGCGGCGGCCGTGACCGCCGCCGAAGTCGGGAAAGTGCGCGCCGTAGCGATCAGCGCGAAATAAGCGCGCTGCGCTGGCATGGCGTGACGTTGCGTGCATGTATGACTGCGGGAGCCATGGCCTCGATCGACGCCATGGCCCCCGCACACGTGGAAACGCAGCGCTCTTAGAACTTGTGACGAATCTCGACCCGCGCTACAGCCTGATGATTGTTCGACGAATCGCCGAGATTGCCGATATCTGCGACCGCCGGAGCACCCGTCGAACTCGTGCCGCTTGCGGTCTGGAACGTACCAAGCAGAAAGAGGTCGGTCCGCTTGGACAGCGTATAGTCGAGCAGCAACGTGAACTGGTTGTATGACTGGTCGCCGAGGTCGCCCTTCACCGCATTGCCTTTCGTGTAGTTGTATTCGCCCGCGACAGAGAAATCCACCGCGAAGCGATACAACGCATTCAGCTCAAAACTGTTGAAGGTCGCGGTTGCGCCGTTGAACGCCCCGATGTTCATGTACTTGACGTTCGCATACACCGCGTCGATGGTTGCCCCGCCAAACTGATACGATCCGCCCGTCGTAATGATCTGCAGCGAGTTGGCTGGTTTCGTGCCGAGATAGCCGGAATTCAGCGAGTTGAACGTCGTAGCACTCGCATTGCTGTTCAGGAGCGAGCCCAGCGCGGACGGATTCTTGAACAGTTCGTACGCCACAGCAAAACCGATCGGACCGTGTGCGTAGTTCGCACCGAAGCTATAGCCGCTCGATTGCGAAATCTCGCCCGCCACGCCTCCCAGACTTGCGGTGCCGCCGAAGGTCAAACCGCTGAAATTCGGGCTCGTGTATTTGATCGTATTGTTGCTGCGAAACGTGTGGTTCACGTTGTCGATGTCGCCCGGATGCTCGGTCGTCGATCCACCGTAAGCCGCTCCAAAACCGTAGTTGCCGACGTAGTCGTTGATGCTGTCGTACTGGCGCCCCAACGTCACCGTACCGTAGGTGCGGCTGCCGAGTCCCACGAAGGCCTGGCGGCCGAATGCCGTGCCGCCCTGTCCGAACTGGCCGGTGCTGATGTTGATACCGGATTCCAGCACGGCGATCGCATTCATGCCGCCGCCCAGATCCTCGTTGACTCTCATGCCCCAGCGACTACCCAGCGTGCCCGAGTTGGAATCGACCGAAAATTGCCGGCCACCGACGTTCTTGCCGTTCACCACGTTTTTGGCGTTGGTATTGATCATCAAGCCTTCGTCGAGAAGGCCATACAACGTCACCGAGCTTTGCGCCTGAGCGGTTCCGGCGACGGTGCTCAATATCGACAATGCAAAAAGCGTCTTTCTCATTCTGTCATCTCCACCAAGTATTATTTATTTATGTCTCATACTTCCCGATATGTACTACTAATTAGTTGGATGTCGTTACCGCATAAATAATCCTCCTACGAACCCCGCGACACCCGATTTGACCTAAAGCTATTCGACAGCGGCGCGTGGTGTCGTCTCCTGCGCCGCTGCCGGAAGGATCAGCCTAGGAAAGCGCCGCCGTTCGCGTGAATTGCCTGGCCCGTCAAATAGCGTGCTGTCGGGCCGCACAAAAATTGCACGAGGCTCGCCACCTCATCGGGCTGGCCGCGCCGGCCCAGCAAGGTGGTGCGTTCAGCGTGATGGGCGGGTTCGGTATTGCCCGCCGAGCCGCCGCGCACGGTCGCGATCAAACCGGGCACCACGCAATTGACGGTGATGCCGTCCGGGCCCAGGTCGTGCGCCAGGGCGCGCGTCAAACCCACGAGGCCCGCTTTTGCGGCGATCACGTGCGCGCGTCCCGCCGAACCCGCATGCGCCGACATGCCGCCGATATTGACGATCGCGCCGGCCTTCGACTGCCGCAGATACGGCAGTGCAGCGTGTGCGCAGAGATACGCGCCATCGAGAATCACCGACATCACCTCGCGCCAGCGCGCGAAATCCAGTTCTGCAAACGGCGCTTCGCGACGCACGGCCGCGTTGTTGACGAGAATGTCGATCTGCCCGAAATGGTGAATCGCGGCTTCCATCAGACTTTCCGCGCCGGCAGGTTCGCTGACGTCGGCCAGATGCGCGGCCGCGCGCCCTCCCGCTGCTTCGATTGCGCGCACGACTTCGGCCACCTCGGTCGCGGAACTGCGCGCATTGACGATCACCGCATTGCCCGCCGCGGCAAGTTCCAGCGCGATCTCGCGACCAATATTGCGCGCCGCGCCGGTAACGACCGCCACGCCCCTGACCTCTCCATTCATGAATGCACTCCCAGTGATTTCGTTGATAACTTCGGTGTCGCGCTGCCTTGCAGCGGCCGGTCGGGGCGTATCCAGAACGACAGCACAATGCCGACCAGCAACAGCGCGATCGACATCACGAACGGTACGCGATAGCTGCCCGTCATATCGGTGATCACGCCGAACGCGACCGGCGACACGATCGCGGCGAGACCGGCGGCCGTACTGATGAAGCCGCTCGCGACGCCCGCATAGGCGGGTGCGATGTCCATCGGCACGGACCAGATCGGGCCTTCGGTCGCTTCGAGGCAGAACAGTGCCGCGGCCAGACATAGTGCGATCACGGTCCGGTCGCGTACGAACAGCACGCACGTGAGAAACAACAGCGAGCCCGCGAAGCCCATGATGATCACGTTGCGGCGCGCCTTGTTCAGATTGCCGGTGCGTCGATAGATCGCGTCGGTCAGCAGGCCGCCCGCCGTATCGCCGATCACCCCGGCGAGAAACACACCCGACGTAAACAGCGCCGTGCTCTTCAGATCGATGCCGTACACGCCGACAAAAAAGCTCGGCAGCCAGCTCAAATACAGCCACAGCGTCCAGGCGTGACAAAAGAACACCAGCGTGACCGGCAGGATGCGCCGGATCAGCGGCCACCACGGCACCGCCGTGCGATGGCGCGGCCCGGCGTACGCCGGCAACGCGTCGACTTCGGCGGCGGTGATCGAAGGATGCGTGCGTGGATCGTCGCGGAAATACAGCGCCCACACCACCACCCAGATCGCGCTGACGCAACCTAGGGTGATAAAGGCGCCTCGCCAGCCGAGCAGCGGAATCATCAATACGATCATCGGCGGCGTGACGGTGGCGGCCAGGCGCGCAGCAGAGTGCGTGAAGCCCTGCGCGAAACCACGCTTTGCCAGCGGCACCCAGTTGGCCATCGCACGTGTGGCATTCGGAATCGTGCCGGCTTCGCCGAGACCGACCAGCGCGCGAGAGAGCACCAGCGTCGCCAGGCCGCCGGTCACGCCGGTCGCCAGTGTGCCGATGGTCCACAGGATGCCCGAGAACGCCAGCATCCGGCGCGGTCCGATCCGGTCACCTAGATAACCATTGAGAACCTGAAAAATTGCGTAGCAATAGCCGAACGCAGACAGCGCGATGCCAAGCTGCGTGTTCGACAGATGCATCTCCGACTTCAGCAGCGGTGCCGCGATGGACAGATTGACCCGGTCGATGTACTCGATGAAATACATCGCACAGATCAGCAGAAACACTCTGCCTGTGGTACCTGTGAACATGCCTGCTTTCGATTTCATCGTGAAGCGCTCTGCCGGTTACGTTGCTGCATGATTCTGCTCCTTACGACATCAGGCCAGCCGGACGCGTTAGATCGGCCAGCGCGGCGACGTTCGCCAGCGACTCGATCTTCCATCCCGCGTCGAGTAGCTTTGCAGCTTGCGCGCCGCCCAGAATCGGTTCGACCAGATCGGTGAACTTGGCGGCGAGATCGTCATTGCTCATCGGCCGCTCGATGCTGCCGATTGCGTGCTCGACATGCTTCTCGAGGCGCTCGCCGTTCGTCAGCGTGATCGTGATGTGCACGGCATCGGCAGGCATCGCGGGATCGATCTCGGCAGTCACCTTGTCGCGCAACTGCACTGTCGCGGCACGGTGCACGGCGGCATCGCTGTATTGTTGCTCGCCCGCACGTCCGTCGATGATCGCCACCGCCGCCGAGTGATAGACGCTGAACTTGCCGTCGAGCCCGGTCTGCGGCGTGCGCTTGCCGGTCAATTCGAGCACGAGCGGATGCACCTTCAGCAGCACCGACGCAATCGCATCCGGCTTCAACGCGTGTTCGTTGCGCAACTGGATGCAGCCGTCGATCGCCGGATGGATCACGATGCCGCACGCAAACGGCTTGTAAGAATTCAGCAGACTTTCATGACGCTCGCCGAGCGCTTCGGTGATTTCAGCGTAGTTGCGATGCGTGCTCGTCACGTTCGCCCAGCCGCGCTTCGCTTCGATGCCCTGCTGCGAACTCGTATAGCCGCGCTGCGCCAGCAACGCTGAGAGCAAACCGTTCTGCGCCGCTCGACCCGGATGGAAACTCTTCGTCATCGTGCCGAACATCTCGCGCAGGCCGACCGGCTGCGTCGCCGCGAGTCCGAGCGCCCAGATCATCTGCTGTTCGTCGAGCCCGAGCAGCTTGCCTGCGGCAGCAGCCGCGCCGAACACGCCCGCCGTGCCGGTGATGTGCCAGCCAATATCGTAATGATCGGGATAAACCGCATTGCCGATCCGGCATTCGGTTTCCACGCCGAGCGCCAGCGCATGAATGAACTCCTTGCCACTGACCGGACGATACTCAGCCAGCGCGAAGATCGCCGACGCCACCGGCCCCGCCGGATGAATCACGGTCTTCAGGTGCGTGTCGTCGAAATCGAAGACGTGCGAGCTGATACCGTTAAAGAGCGCGGCGCACAGCACGTCGACCTTCCCCGCGCGGCCGAGCACCGACGCCTGCGCCGGGCCGCCGAACGGCGCGAGCGCGGCAATCGCGATCTCTACAGCTTCATGCCGCGACGCGCCGACCGCACAACCCATCCAGTTGACGAAGGTGCGCACCGCATGATCGCGCACAGCTTGCGGCAGATCGTCGGCACGCGCGTTGATGAGATAGCGTGCGAGGGTTTGGGTGACACGGTCGACTTGGGTCATTGGATCGTAAGCGGCAGTGAAAGCAGGTGAAAGGTAATGGCTAGAGTACGGAATAGCATTCTACATATTGTCGACAATAGTCAAATACAGGCAAATACGGGTTGCGGGATGAGTTTGAGGATGGTATGTTGTCGACAATCTTCAAGACACAATCCACGTAGTAAACTATCGGTTTTCCAGATACAGGCCCGTCCATGCCCCGTCCCACCACTTCGCTCGAGTTGCTTCGTTCCGTCACGCTGTCCGGTCTCGTGCAGGAGGAAATCCTCCGGCGCATCAAGACTGGCGAGCTTGAGGCCGGCATGAAACTCAATGAGATGGACCTCGCCGATCATCTGAAGATCAGCCGCTCGCCGGTGCGCGAGGCCTTTCGCGCCCTCGAGGAAGCCGGTCTCGTATTGCTCGAAAAGAATCGCGGCGTCTACATTCGCGAGATTTCCGATGCGGAAACGGCCGAACTCTATGAAGTGCGCGCGGGACTCGACGAGATCGCCGGCCGGCGCCTCGCGACGAAAATCACCGACGCACAGTTGCAGGAACTGCACGCGATGCTCGATCAACTCGAAGCCAGTTCGATCCACGGCGAGCTGAACAATTACTTCACGCTGAACATTGCGTTCCACGACCGGCTGGTCGAACTGTCGGGCAACACGACCATACTCGGTCTGTACCGCCAGGTGGTCAACCGTATGCACCTCCTGCGCCGGCGCGGTTTTTCGATTGCCGGCAGCTCGCAGGCGTCGCACCACGAACACCGGATGATTCTCGACGCGCTCGCGCGTCGCGATCCCGACGCCGTCGCGCTGGCGATGCGTCAGCACGTGCAGGCAGGCTTCCAGCGCGCGATCAGCGCGCACAGCGCGGAAGACGCCGCGCCCGCAGCCGGCGCGGCCAGCGGCGTTGCCGGCGAAACGACGGCGCAATCCACCCTCGCCGACGATCCGCGCTAACAGGCAGCACGCGAGGCACGACGGCGCCCGCATTTCATTACCCGACTCGGAGTGGTCACCCCGTATGAGCGTTGCAAAACCCGAAGGACACGGAATCGTTGCTGAAAAACTCGGCACCTGGATCGCCGATGCACACGCGTCGGCATTGCCTGCACAGACGGTCGAAATTGCCCGTCTGCTGCTGCTCGATGTGACCGGTTTGTGCATCGCCGGACGCGGCGAGGACTACATCCGCGCGACGCTGCAGGCCACTGATGCGGGCGGCGCCTGCACGGCGCTCGGCCATGCAGGCAGCTTCAGCGCGTTCGATGCGGCGCTGATCAACGGCACCGCCGCGCACGGTGAGGACTACGACGACACCTTCGAGGGCGGTCCGGTGCATTCGGGCGCGGTAGTCGTGCCTGCGGTGCTCGCCGCGTGCGAACGCGAGGGCCTGGGCGGCGACGCATTGCTGCGCGGCGTCGCGGTGGGAACAGAGCTGATGTGCCGGCTGAGTCTCATCGCGCCGCGCGCGATTCACACCGCCGGTTTCCATCCGACCGCGGTGATCGGCGCGCTCGCCGCAGCGGGCGGCGTCGCCGCCGCGCTGCGTCTGAATGCACAGCAGGCGACGTCGGCGCTCGGCATCGCGGGCAGCATGGCGGCCGGGATCATCGAGTATCTGGCCGAAGGCACCTCCACCAAGCGCATGCACGCAGGATGGGCCGCGCAATCGGGCATTCGCGCGGCGCTGATGGCACGCGGTGGCTTCGACGGCCCGCGCACCGTGCTCGAAGGCAAGCACGGCTTTTTCAAGGCATTCGCACCGTCTCGCGCGCCCGATTTCGCGCCGGTGCTCGATACGCTCGGCACCTCGTGGATCATGGAGACGATCGCGTTCAAGCCCTACGCGTGCGGCACGATGACCCAGCCGTATATCGATTGCGCCATCGCCCTCGCCGAGCGCGGCGTGCAGGCGGAACAGATTCGCGACATCGTGTGCGAGGTCGGCGAAGGCACGGTGCATCGTCTTTGGGAAGAACTCGCCGTCAAGCATCGGCCGCCGACCGCTTACGCCGCCAAATTCAGTACACCGTACTGCATGGCGGTGGGTTTCTTCGATCGCAAGGCAGGCTTCAGCCAGTTCACGGAAGCGCGCATCCACGATCCGGCGGTACTCGCACTGGCTGGCAAGATCCGCTATGAGATCGATCCGGACAACGAGTATCCAACCAATTTCACCGGCCATCTGCGCGCGACGCTCAACGACGGCACGGTTCAGGAAGTGCGTCAGCCACATATGCGCGGCGGTGCGCGCGAACCGCTGTCGCGTGACGAACTCGCGACCAAGTTCACCGACAACGCACAGCACGGCGGCTGGAGCGCCGCGCTAGCCGAGAAGGCCCGCGCATGGTGCGAGACGGTGTTCGATGAGCCCGCGCTCGGCGCGATCGCGCAGTTCCGGCAATAGTCATAGACCCAGCGAAGCGTGCGACGCGCCGATCAATCCTGCAAGCCGAGCACGTTCCGGTAAGAACAGCGGGTTGAATCGACGAAGCGCACGCGAAATTCGACGGGCTGGTCCTTGAACGTGTAAGCGGTGCGCTCGATGCGCAGGACCGGTGCGCCGACTTCGATATCGAGCGCGCGCGCCACCTCTTCGTCGGCGGCCGTGCCGCCCAGATCTTCCACCACGCGCACGACTGATATGCCGTAGTGCTCCTGGTAAAAGCCGTAGATTGAACCACGCCGTGCGCTGAACATCTCGGCATCGAGATTCGGGAACACGTCGAGCGGAAACCACAAACGATCGAGCATGACCGGAACATCGTCATGCAGCCGAAGATTGTCGGCGGTGGCAAGCCGCGCGCCCCGCACGAGCTTGAGCGTGGAAGCCAGCGCCGGATTCGCGCGCTCCTTGCCGAAGCGCAACAGGCGCGCGGTGACCTTCAGCAACTCGCCATGGGTATCCACGAAGCTGAAGTAGTGGTCGAACGCATGTTCGTCGGCGAACTTCGCGACGATCGTGCCTCGCCCTGCACGGCGAATCAGTAGTCGCTCGGCCACCAGTTCTTCGACAGCGCGGCGAATCGTGCCGATGCCGACGCCGAATTCTTCGGCCAGTTGCGGCTCCGTGGGGATCTTGTCGCCTGCAGTCCAATGGCCGGTACGAAGGCGCTCGAGAATTCCGGCGCGGACGATTTCATAGAGCGGTTGCTCTCCGGGCATACGAAGTCCTGGCATTCTGGTCAGTGTCGGATTGAATTCCGGAAGGATACAGGATCAACACGCGCCTAAGTTACTGCCAGCGGTGACGTGACGACCTCGCGTGGCGCAGATCGATACGATCCGTACCAACCCTAACCTATCCATTCAATCGAATCATTCGAATGATTCGATTGACGATGACCGCATGTCGTCCTAGACTGATCTCCATTGCGCAACGTGGCGCGCTTACATCAAAGGAGAGAACGCATGCCGAATTTCATCAAGCACATTGCATTCAAGGTCCAAGACGTCGAGAAGGAACGCGCGTTCTACGAGAACGTGTTCGGCTACAAGCACGTGAATACGGTGCGTCGTAAGGGCAAAAACGGCGATCACATTTCGCATCACCTGACCGACGGTTATATGGACCTGACGCTGATTCACTATGAGTCGTCGGACTCCGATGAAGCCGATTTTGCCGGCCCGGCGCCGTGCATTCATCACATCGGCATGGAGGTCGAAGACCTCGATGCGTTCATCGCGCAGATCAAGGCGAACGGCGGCGAAATCCTGACGGCGCCGGGTCATCTGCCCGTCAAATTCCGTTCGCCGAACGGCCCGGTTGCCGAAGTCGTGCCGATGCAGCGCTGGGAAAAGAAGACGCTCGCCGCCGGCGTACACGGCGAAGTGCTCGAGTAAGACGCTTCAGCTCGCACTCCACGCATTCATCGCGAGCTGTTCGACGTACGGCGACGCCGGAGCGGTCCCCAAGACGCCCGCGCCGCCGCGACACAAAATGTAACGGCACATGCTGTTACGTGGTCGCAAGGAGGAGACACGATGGAGCCGATTCGCCGGCGGAGCCGTTTTTCCGCGACGACAGGCGTACTGATTGTCCTGTGCATCATGTCGTTTCTGATGTACGTGGACCGTACGAACATTTCCACTGCGGCGCTCGCGATCCGTCGCGATCTGCATCTGAGCAACTCGCAGCTCGGCATCGTGTTTTCCGCCTTTGCGATGACGTACGCACTCGCGATGATTCCAGGCGGCTTTATCGGCGATCGTTTAGGTGCCCGCAAGATGCTCGCCGTGTGCGGCGCGCTGTGGGGTCTCGGGACGCTCATGACCGGTCTCGCTGGCGGCCTTGGGACGCTGCTGCTGGCGCGCTTCGTCGTCGGGCTGGGTGAAAGCCCGATCGTACCGGCATCGGCACGCGCGCTGACTGCATGGATGGAACCCGAGCGACGCGGCTTTTCACAAGGCATCACGCACGCGTGCGCCAGGCTTGGCAACGCGTCGACGCCGATTCTCGTCGCCGGACTGATCACCGCATTTTCGTGGCACATCGCGTTCATTGTGCTCGGTGCGGCGAGCCTTGCGTGGGTCATCCTGTGGATCTGGTATTACCGCGACAACCCCGCCGATCATCCGGGCATTACGCCCGAAGACATTGCTCGTCTGCCAGTGAAGGTCGGCAAGACGCGCGTACCGATGCGCTGGCGGCCGCTTATACGCGCGCTCTGGCCAGCTGCCGTCGTGAGCTTCTGCCACGGCTGGATTTTGTGGTTCTTCCTGAACTGGATGCCGTCGTTCTTCGCACAAGCCTATCACCTGAATATCCGGCATTCGGCCATCTTCAGTTCGGGGATTTTCTTAAGCGGCGTAGTCGGCACGACGCTCGGCGGTTCTCTCAGCGATCTGATGTTGAAGAAGACCGGCAACATCCGTCGCTCGCGCCAAACGCTGATCACGATCGGTTTTCTCGGACCGATCGTGTTTTTCGTGCCGATGTTCATGCATACATCGCCGACGCTCGCCGCGCTCTCGCTGGCTGCTGCGCTGTTTTTATCCGAACTGGTGACCGCGCCGCTATGGGCCGTCGCAATGGACCTCGCGCCCAACCATGCGGCGACGTCGAGCAGCATCATGAATACGGGGCTTGGTATTGCCGCATCGGTGTCGCCGCCGCTCGTCGGCTGGCTGGTCGACACGACGCACTCGTGGCAGCCCGTGTTTGCGCTCTCCATGTTCTTTCTCGTGCTCGGCCCGATTGCTGCGCACTGGATTCGCCCCGACCGACCGTATCTCGGCGAGCCGGACGCGAAGGCGGAAGAAGCGGGTGGGTTTGCTGCGGCCGTTGATGCTTATTGAGCGCGGGGCTTGTGAGCGCGCATACATGGGCAACCGTGCCTTCGAAGTCTCCACTTGAACCCGGAGCGCCGAGACCGTCATCCACCCTTGACGTGGATCGCTATTGCAACTGCAGCATCGGATCCCAGCTTTAACTTCCTGACTTAATGCAGCGTTCGGAATGCAGCGCTGACGCTCAACAGTACCTGTCCCCGCCTCGGCAAACCTGGCCTCCCTGGTTTGCCCGACTCATATCTCCGTGCGTCTTCGAGTAAAGAACCGACTCCCTGTTCGTTTCGAAATCGGGCCACCGGATTGCATATCTGGTCAGCACAGTCTGACAGCAAAACGATGTTCTACCGGTACTTCACGGCATTGTCTTTGCCGCGCCGAATAGAACCAAACCTAATTCTGTACTCATTCAGCGTCGTTACGATGGCTTCCATCGAAACACGAACCACGAATCGAGAACATCATGAATCTCTCAAGAATCACACGCGTCACCGTACCCATGGCTGTGGTCGCGCTTGCACTGACTGGCTGCGCTGTTATGCCGCCCACCGGCCCGAACGTGGTCGCGCTGCCGCCGAAGGGCATGCCGCTCGCCCAGTTCCAGCAGGACGACTACGCATGTCGCGACTATGCGTTCCGCTCGGACAATGCCGGCCAGGCTTCACAAAACGCGATGCAATCCGGCGTTGGCAGTTCCGCGATCGGCACGCTAGGGGGCGCCGCCGCCGGTGCGCTACTCGGTGCCGCGGCAGGTAACGCCGGGATTGGCGCAGCGATCGGCGCAGGCACGGGCCTGCTGTTCGGCAGCGCGGTTGGCGCAAACCGGGCCCAGGACTCGTCCGCCGGTCTGCAGGCGCGTTACGACGCCGCGTACGCGCAATGTATGACGTCCAAGGGCAACACCATTTCGCAGCCGCCGACGGTTTATACGACTGCCCCGGTCTACGCCGCACCGCCCGTCGTCTACGCGCCGCCCCCGGTCGTCTACGGTTACCCCTACTGAGGGCAGCGACGCCTGTCTCTTGCAAGGCACGCGGCGATAATTTTTCTCTAACTCTGCCGCGCGACGATACGGCCATGGATCACGAATAGCAGAAGCCGGCTGTCGTGTCTCACCGCCCCCATTACTGGAAGGTGCTCAAAATGTATACGAAGATTCTCGTTGCCGCCAGCGCGAAATCGACCGACACCGTATTGGCGTCAGCCGTCGAAATCGCCCGAAAGTACGACGCTCGCATTGTTGCCCTGCACGTGGTTGACCCGACGCCTTGCTTTCTTGGGCCGTACGATTCCGACTTTGGTCTGATCGTCGAGGCCATGGAGGAACATGGACGCAAGATGGTCATGCGCATGACGAATGTGCTGGATGAGTACGCGCATCCTGCCGAAACTCGCATGGTTACGTTGCCGATGTCAGGCTTGACGATCGGCTCCGCGATCGCCGATGTCGCAAAGGATTCGGGTGCGGACCTGATTCTCCTAGGCGACCGGCAATCCGACTTCTGGCGCTGTGTCAGGGAAGACGTTGCCGCCGAGGTACGGCTCCAAAGCGGCACGCCGATTCAGATCGTCCGCGACAAAGGCACGGGCAGCATGGCACGTCGCACCAGCGCCGGCTGGACCGATGCAACGGCAACCCGCACCCGATAACGAAACCAATACGCGCTATCGATCCCTTTCTGAGGGGCTGACGAATAGACGGCCGGCTGGCCAAAGCGCCTTACGGATTATTCGCCACCTCGGAGCACTATTGCTTGATCGCGCCGAGTTGCTCGAGCAGCGTCAGGTTGTCTTCCAGATGCCGGTTCTCGACTATCTTCCCGCCCTATACGCGGTACAGGTCAAATGCCTGGAAGTCGATCAGCTGGCCGTTTATGCAGCCCTATGCATTCGGTGCACTTGCGCGCGCAATCTCAAGAATCAGCGCGGTCATCGCCGAAGGCGGCCGGCCGCGGCGGGTGATGGCGACAATGCGCCGCCGCATCACCGGCTGCTCGATCGGAATACGTTTGAGCTGGTATTCATGCAGCAGCTTTTCAGGAATCAGACTGGGCAGGACGCACTGCCCATTGGTCAGTGAAACCAGTTTGAGCATGGCGTCCACGGTTTCGACCTCGGCCGCGACAGTGGCATTGAAAGCCCGGCTGTGCAGCATACGGCGTAGCGCGTAACTCGCAGGAAACACCACGAGTGGGGGCGTCTCTTCGTTGAGCGAAACAGCATCAAGCGCCGCAAACGGGGAGTTCTCGTGGACAACCAGACACATCGCCTCCTCGAAGAGCGGTGTGATCTCCAGTTCGTCGGACGCCACTGCCGAGTCATAAACGAAGCCGATCTCCGCGCGGCCGGCCTCGACCAGCTCGACCACGCCCGGCGAACTGCGCCCGAGTAGCGCGACGTTCGCGTTCGGCCGCTGGGCCATGAATCGGGCCACGACCTCGGCCATGAAGTAGTAGCTCAGTGTATGAATGGTGGCGACGTTGATGCTACCTGCGGTGACGCCGTGCTGGTCGCGCAACTGTACCAACGTGTTGTCGATCAGCTGATAGGCGGAGCTGGCAGCCTCCAGCAGTTTCCGTCCGGCTTCGGTCGGCTCCACGCCACGCCCGTGCCGTACGAAAAGCGGCTGGCCGATATAGCTCTCCAGGCTGGAGAGCTGCCGGCTCAGACCCGATTGCGTGAGTGATAGCGCCTCCGCAGCGGCGGACAGTGACTTGTAGTTCGCAATCTCGACGAACAGGCGCAATTGATGATCGACGTTGGCTTTCATTCGGTCTCCATGGCGTGGCGCACGGTGCGCTGTGTTGCGCTGTGGCGCGGCAAGTGGCGTCCTATCCACTCAGACTGGGCGTACGAACAATCCGATTGTGAGGGCGACGCCAATACAAACTACAACGACGCGCAACGCCCGCTCGTTGATACGTTGCACAGCCCAGGAGCCGGCCAGGCCACCCAACGTGGCGCCGCAACCCATCGTGATGGCGGCGATCCAATGCAATTGCGGCGACATCACGAAGATCACCACTGCGGACGCGTTCATCACGCCTGCGAGCGCATTCTTGATCGCGGCCGCGTTGCGGGTAGGCACGCCCGCCATCGAAAGCGCCGCCATCATCAAAAATCCGATCCCGCCACCAAAATAGCCACCGTAGATTGCAATGACAAACTGTGCGGCAGAGGTCCGAAAGGGCCCGAGATGCACACTAGCTTCACCGCTCTTTCTGTAGAAACTGCCCCAAGCAAACATCACGGTCGCGAACAGCACCAGGTAGGGCACCAGATGTTCGAACACCTTCGAGGGGGTGCTTAACAGCAGCAGTCCACCGAGCGCGCCGCCGCCAAGACTGATCACAAAGAGGGCCCAGAACGGCAGCTTGCCCGCGCCGGTGACCAGTTTCGCCGCAGCGATGCCAGACGCCGACTGACCAGGAAACAGCGCGACCGTCGATGTGATGTTCGCTGCGAGGGGGCTCATGCCGGACAGGATTAACGTGGGCAGCGTGACGAACGATCCGCCGCCGGCCAGCGCGTTCTGAGCGCCGGCCCAGATGCCCGCGACCAGGATCAGTAGGTAAAGAGCCATTGGGAGACCTCAGCTTTTCGATTGTTGTGTGGGCCACCCTGATCGCCGCCCTATACCTATCACGGCGAACTGTTCTGGGGCAGGATCGCCCCGTATTCTTTGACGAGGCGATTGCAGCAAGCTGCTGCATGCGGCACTTTACGCGATTCCAGCAAAAGGCAGCGTGAACCCGGACATGGGGCGACTCATCACACGCAATCCGCTACGAGTGGCATGACATCCACACATCAAAGCCTGACGCGCCCGCCGCTTCCTGGCTACGACGCGCGCTTTTCCCACTTCTGCTCGCCTACATGCGGTCTGCCTGGCGACACCAGTAATCGAACGTACCCTTGACGATCGATTGCTTTAGCAGATAGTCATGCGCCTCCGCTGCCAGTTCATCCGAGACCGGCGTAATCGGACCAAACGCGCGCGCCCGCACTTGCATGCGAGCCGCCCGTTCGAGGTACACGGCAAGATAAGTCGCCTCCTCAACGTACGCCCCAGTCGTGAGCTGGCCATGATGAGCAAGCAGAATGCAGCGCTTATCGCCGAGCGCCTTCGAAATGATCACCCCTTCCTGATCGGCGATCGGCACGCCAGGCCAATCGGCCAGAAACGCGCAATCGTTGTGCAATGGCGTCATGTCCATCTGCGCGATCACCAGCGGTTGACGGGCGGCGACCAACGCCGATACATACGGGGAATGCGTATGAATAATCGCGTTCGTCTGCGGGCGCGCCTCGTACACCCATAGATGAAAACGCGTCGCCGGGTTGGCCATTCCTTTGCCAGTAATCGTGTTCAGGTCGGCATCGACTTCAATGAAATCGTCTGGCGTCGCTTCGTCGAAGCCCAGGCCAAAACGCAGGGTCCAATAGCATCTCGGCTTTTCCGAACGGGCCGTGATCTGGCCGGCCAATCCAGCTTCCTGCCCGGTCATCGCAAGGATCCGGCAGGCGTATGCCAGCTTCTCCTGAACCGTCCGCTCCTTCGGCTTCAGATTCTCCTTCATCTCCTGTGTCGCCCGCTCGTCGAAATATTCCTTTTCTCGCAATTCCATGACTGCCTCCTTTCCCAGAACTCATTACCGCGCCGGATGCGCTTTCCAACTCAGAACCGACCCTGCTTTCCCACATCGTCATTCGTCGTTTGTTGAACAACAGTATTGGATAGATGGCGCCAACAAGCCATGACGTCTTGTTCATAGCAGCTATGCAATCCATCCCAGCTTGCCCCTACACGGGGCTGTGCCAGGTTTTGCCGGTCCCAGCAAAGCCTCCGGCAACACGATATTTTCGATTCTCTTCTGGCCCAGCCGGATTCCCCTTCGCGGCGTACTCATAGCTGCTATGAGGCTGGTTGCATAGCTCGCCGCTTATCGGCTACGAATACTGGTCCCATGCGCCGCCTTTGGCTGCATGCCGCACTTCGTTCGTAGTTGATCTGGCGATTAGCACTCCTGCTGGACGCGCAACGACAGGCGGTGATAGATCAGTCCCGGCCTGATGCCGGCACCCATCTGACTGAGGAGAAACATGTCGACATCAACCGGCAACACTGCCTGCACAAGCGCCGCTGGCCGTGCGCACTCAACGCGCAGATACGCGATCGCAGGATTCGCGAGTCTGATCGGCACCACAATCGAATGGTATGACTTCTTTGTTTACGGCACCGCCGCGGCGCTCGTTTTCAACAAGATCTTCTTCCCGGCATTCGATCCGATCACCGGCACGCTGGCGGCCTTCGGAACCTATGCGGTTGGTTTCTTCGCACGCCCTGTCGGCGCAATCATATTCGGTCACTTCGGCGACAACGTGGGCCGGAAATCGATGCTGCTGCTCACGCTGGTGATGATGGGCACGCCGACGGTGCTGATCGGTCTCGTGCCGACCTATAACAGGATCGGCTACTGGGCGGCCGTGATCCTCGTGCTGATGCGTATCGTCCAGGGCCTGGCGATCGGCGGCGAATATGGCGGCGCGGTGCTGAAGGCGGTCGAACATACACCGAAGGGAAAGAAGGGCTTCTTCGGCAGTCTTCCGCAGGCCGGCGTCGCGTTCGGACTGGTGCTGTCGTCGTTGGCGATGGCGGCGGTCGCCAGGTTGCCGCAGGACACCATGCTCGCATGGGGCTGGCGCGTTCCATTCTGGGCCAGCGTGTTCCTGCTGACGGTAGGCTGGTTCATCCGGCTGAGAGTTGCTGAGTGGCCGGACTTCGAACGGGTAAAATCGCAAGGCGAGCAGGTCAATGCCCCGGTTCTTCACGTCATCCGAAACCATAAGCGCGAATTGCTCACCGTGGCAGGGGGACGTCTGGCAGAGGTCACGTGGTTCTATACGGTAGCCACTTTCGCGTTGTGGTATGCGACCCAACACCTGCATATGCAGAGTGCCGCGATCCTGAATGCTGTGGTTTGGGGTGCAGCGGCCGCACTGATCACGATTCCGATCGCGGGATGGCTGGGTGACCGGCTACAGCATCGTGTCGTGTTCGCCATGGGCTGCATCTCGATCTGTGCATTCGCATTCGGGTTCTTCGAGCTGCTGGGTGCTCCGGGCACGGCATCCGTCTACATCGCGATGCTCGGCGCGCTTGCTGGCGTGTATGCGTTGCTCTACGGCCCGGAAGGCAATCTGTTTTCGGCGCAATTCCCGGCTTCTGTTCGATACAGCGGCATTTCGCTTGCCGTGCAGACATCGGGCGCGATAGGGGGCGGGCTCGCTCCCGTGATCGCGACGTGGCTCGTCAAGCTCGACGGCGGGCGGCCAGGCTATCTGTCGGGGTATCTGATTGCTTTGGGTCTGGTCGCCCTCGTTTCCGTGGCCTTGATGCGCAAGCACGAAGCCTGACCACGAATGCGCAAGTTGCGGGTTGAGCCGAGATCCTCACTGATTGCGATAGCCAAACAAAGGCCGCTGCTCAACCCACGCAGCGGCCTTTCACGCTAACAAGAAGCTTGCGAAGATCAAACGCCCTTGATTTCGCCACCATCCATCCGCAGCGCCGAGCCCACGATCCAGCGGCCCGCTGGCGACAGCACGAACGCCATCAACTCCGCGATATCCTCGGGATTGCCGTACCGCGTAATACCGACCTCCGCCGGAAATTTCTCGAGCGCTTCCTCCACCGTCATCCCATGCGCCGGCGCGTACTTCTCCATATACGTTCGGCGACGATTCGTCATCACCGGGCCGGGAAGCACGCTGTTGACCTGCACGCCATCTCTGACGCCACGATCCGCGAAGGCCTTGGCCATCGCGACGATCGCCGCATTGACGGTCGCAACCGCTCCAAAACTCGACTTCGGCGCCTGCGCGGAATTACCGGATGTGAAGATCACCGAACCTTCCGACTTCCTAAGCGATTCCCACGCGTGAATGGCAAGCCGACGTGCGCCATGCAATTTCAGAGCGAAACCGTCGTCCCACTGTTCGTCTGTCATGTCGAGGACGTCGACCTGAGGAACGGCGCCGGCGATGTTCACCACGGCATCGATACGTCCGAACGTCGTCAGCGACCGCCTCCTTCGCGGCAGCCGGTGTGCGCAGGTCTGCGCCCAGGGACAGCGGCTCGGCACCCGCCGAACGCACAGCCTCTGCGGTCTGCTCCAGCAGGTCCGTGCTGCGGGCCACCAGCACCACGCCGCCAAAGTCCTTTGCAAGGCGAATTGCCGTTGCCCGTCCAATCCCACGGCTTGCCCCAGTTACGATCGCGATACGATTGCTCATGTCGAATTCCTCCAGATAGTTGAACGAGTCCCATAACCCGACTGCGTCGAGCCGATCGAATGGATCGCTTTGGTCTCGACGGTTGCATTCAGTATCGGAGAACGACGAATGAGGAGCCATGAAGCTTCATGCATAGCTGCTATGACTCAGCCCTTACTTTCGGGATGCTTTCGAAACTCGGGAATCCGATGCACCATCATGAGCAAACGCGTTGCCCGGGTTTCCCGATCCGGCGATGAAAAAGGCGCACGCCCGACGAGGCTTCGACGGGAGCTGACGTCGTTCTCGGTACCCTTGGCAACGGAGCGTGAATTCGAGCTCGCACTGGTCAGTGCATGCATGAATGGGTGGTTCTATTTCCTGATTCATGAGCTGCAGCAATGGCTAACCGAGAAAGGATTGCCCTCAGAACGCGCAAGAGAGTGGGTGTTTAGCTGTGTTGAAGACTGTGTTGCGTACTCACGCTACAAGACATCGACACCGATTGACGAGCTAGGGCGATCCATCGCCACACCAGGAACGTTCACGGCCCGAGGACTCGAAGTGCTGAGCCAACAGGGTGGCGAAGCGGCATGGAAAGCCGCCCGCGAGTACGTATTCAACCAGCTTACCCCGAGCCAACACTGAGAGACACTTCGCGAACGATCCAATTTCTGCCCATTCGTTGTAGCCAGGCCCGCGCCTTAATTCTCTGCTCATTCTTCACTGCCAAAATCAGATTGCCGTGATGCAGAAGTGCACACACTTCGTGAAAAACAGTGATCGATAGATAGAGTATCTCCAGGCCATGATGAACGATTCGCGCCATCTCCTTAGTGCTGGACTGTTTGCCGAAAGTCTTCGGGCAGCCGGTTCAGGCAGATTCGCGAGCGCTTTGCTCGCAGCGCTGAATACGGCTATCGCAGTGGATCACTGCACTGTCGTCCGCGTATGCTGCGGGCGGGCATCCATGGTCGGCACCGCGAGCCGACACTCGCAGGATCTTCCCGTCGCGCCGCTGGACGAATACGTCGCCGGCTACGGCCGCCTCGCCCCTCTCGTGCGTGAACTCGCCTCCTCAACCGCTCGGCCGCGAAACGGCCCGGATGCTCGTTCCGTTGTCGTCGACCCCGCCTCCCATGTCGAATGCGTCAACCGCTTCATCGCGCGACCAGCGATCATTGACACGCTTTCGATCGCCATGCCCGGTGACGACACCACCTCATTCCTTAGCCTGTATAGGACCGTGCGGATCGGCCCGTTCAAAAGCCACGAAAAGATCCTGATTGCTTCCGTTGGCGAGTTCCTCGCCACACTCGCCGAGATGCATATTCGGTTGTTGAGCGCGCCTGCACCCCCGCCAGAATTTCTGCATACGTGGCACCATGCGCTCTCTGGACGGGAAAGGTCGGTTGCGATGCTGCTGGGCCGTGGCGAGACCGTCAACACGGTCGCCGCCACCCTCGAACTCTCACCGACGACCGTGACGACGTACAAAAAGCGCGCATTCACCAAGCTGGGGATTACGCGGCAATCCGAGCTCGTTGCGCTGACCGTGTTGCTTCGCTAGCCTCGCTCGTGTTTCAGACCGACTCGCACACAACGATGCCGGCCTCTCTGGCGACCCGCACATGACCCTGAACGGTGGCGCCGTCCCGCGCACGCACCGATTGCAAGCCGGCAAGCTGCAGAGCAACTTCATAACGACAGCACAAGTCATCGTCCCCAATCAGGACGATGGGCCGATCGCCATTCACGTTCTCCGCAGCTACCGCACTCGCGACTTCCAAACCGATCAAGATACCCGACAGATAGTCAGGCAATGCAGCGGGATGCTCCTCACCCGTCAGACCCGCCGTGCGCGCAGCAAAGAGCACGTGCGTGGCTTGCGAAGCATGCTTCAAACCAAGCGTTGCACCGCGCGCAAAGGCTTCGTTATCTGCGCCGCCAAATTCCATCAGCCTGCCAAGAATACCGTGCTTGGTCAGCAAGCCGTACAACTCCCCCGTCATATAGGTAGCGAAGCGGGTAATCCTCGACTGCTCACCGACGAAGGCCCATTTACTGTGCGTACCGGGCAGAACACACACGCTATCGGGTTCCACCTCGGCGCCCCAGATCTGCGTTTCTTCTCCACGCATGACGTCGTACATCGACGCTCCCGAGCCGCAACGCAGTCCCGGGATGATATGCATGTCGACCTTGTTCGAGATCGATAGTGTCGTAAACGTGCGTGCCGCCGCTGCGGGCGTCGCAGGACAGTCCAGGTAAGGCGCTTCCACCCAACCTTGACGGCTGCCAATCATGCCGCTCGCCACGATCGGACAGCCGAACTCCTCGATCCAGTCACTACAGATCGAATTCAGCGACGCCTCGAACTGCCGGTCCTTCACGGACATCACGCCGCCCGCGGCATTTCTCGCCTCGATGATTTCTCCCTCTGTCGACACGAGTGTGGCGCGTAGACTCGACGTTCCCCAGTCGAGGCTGATAAATGATGGATTCATAATATGGGATCCTTATTAATATTCTGAAAGATACTGGAATGTATTCCCGGCGCAGCGCGAAACGACTCACTCACTCGCACTGCGCCAATTCTGCTTCTACAAAGTTGGCTTCTTTCGAATGTGCTGCCACACTTTTTCGCTCGGCTCGATACCAAGTCCAGGGCCGTCGGGGAGCTGGAATGCTCCATCGACGCAACGCATGGTCGTTTCCACGTACTGCAGGTTGCGATCGAAAATCGAATGCTGGTATTCGTGCATTGGCGCATTGGGAAGTGCGGCGGTTGCATGCAGGCTCGCCGCCTGAAAAATGCCGATACCGATGCTAGCGTGCGGAATCACCTTCATATGGAACGCATTGGCCATCCGCGCAATCTGCATGAACTGGCTGATGCCGATATGCCCCATTTCCGGCTGAATAATCGACATCGAGCGTTTTTCCAGCCGCGGACGGTATTCGTAAACCGTGCGCCACTCTTCACCCAGCGCGAGCGGCACACGGATACGCGCCCCGACGTGCGCCTGGCCTTCGATGTCCTCTGGCTGACACGGCGCTTCTACGAAGTAGGGACGATATGGCGTGAGTTGGTCGACGAGTTGGATCGCTTCCTGGGCCGTGAATTTCCAGTGCAAGTCGACCATGAGTTGCGCGCTTTCCCCGAGTCCTTCCCGGAGTGCGCGCATTTCGTCGACGATTCCGTCGAACGACACCGCCGCGTGATACTTGAACGCCGTGAATCCCTTGGCCACAAACGAGCGCGCCAGCGCGACACGCTCGTCGAGCGAGCGGCCAGGAAGGCCCGAAACATATGCCGGAATCGAAGTCTGACGCTGCCCGCCGATGAGCTTGACGACCGGTTGCCCGACCAGCTTCCCGAACAGATCCCAGATTGCGATGTCCACACCAGCGATGGAATCGACGTAGAAGCCGCCAAAAAAGCCGCGCACCCGCATCATGTCGTACAGATCCTCCTGGATCACGACAGCGTCGCGCGGATCGCGTCCAATGACAGCCGGCCCGAGCACGTCGTCGATGATCGCGGTCACGGCCTCTGGCGCGACGATCCCGTAGGTCTCGCCCCAGCCCACCGTGCCGTCGTCTGCGGTCAGCTTGATGAGCACCGACATATCAGTCGTCGGATAGATCGTTCTATTGCCCTTGCGGATCAGGTAGCCGCGGCTGCTGACCTGTTCGTCCTGGCCGAGGCCGCCCAGGTAAGGCACATCACGGGGGATCGAAACGATGAAGGTTTCGACCGACGCTATTCTGGCTGAGATAGTCATATCAAACGGGTCGTGATTGATCAGGATGCGGAAATGCGCGAGCCATCGCCCGCGAAAAGGTGCAGCGCTTCATCGTCGAATGCGAGCCCGATGAGTTCGCCTCTCGCGCAGGTTGCTGCGCCGTCGACTTTCACCATCATCGTTCCCATCACGGTCTTCACGTAGACGAACGTTTCGCTGCCGAGACGTTCGGCGAGGTTGACTTCGCCGATCAGCGCGGCATCACGCTTATCGACAATACGCATATGTTCAGGCCGCACGCCCAGGGTCAAAGTCCGATCGGTGATCCGCTTCGTCACCGGAACGCACACGTGACCGGCCGGCAAGTCAACTTTGACCGACGTCGAATCCACGGGTGTTGCCGACACCTCGACGAAGTTCATTTTCGGCGAGCCGATAAACCCGGCGACAAACCGGTTCGCCGGATGGTGGTACAGATCGAGCGGACGCCCCACCTGTTCGATTTTTCCGTCACGCAGCACGACGATCTTGTCCGCGAGGGTCATCGCTTCGACCTGGTCATGCGTCACATAGACGAACGTCGTGCCAAGTTCTTCCTTGATACGTGCAAGCTCGAGCCGCATTTCGACACGCAACGCGGCATCAAGATTGGAGAGCGGTTCGTCGAACAGAAATAGCGAAGGCTCGCGCACGATCGCCCGGCCAATCGCCACGCGCTGACGTTGGCCGCCGGAGAGATCTTTTGGCCTTCTTGCCAGCAGATGCTCGATTTGCAGAATGCGCGCGCTTTCCTGAACCTTTTCTTCGATACGGTCCTTCGGCAGATTCGCCATCTTCAGGCCAAACCCCATATTTTCCGCGACGCTCATATGCGGGTAGAGGGCATACGATTGAAACACCATCGCAATGCCGCGCCTCGCTGGCTGCAACGCAGTGACATCGTTACCGCCAATTGAAATCGTGCCGGACGTGCTTTCCTCGAGCCCCGCAATCAATCTGAGCAACGTGGACTTTCCGCATCCCGATGGTCCGACGAACACGCAAAATTCGCCATCGGCAACATGCAGGTCGACGTCCTGAATGACGGATGCGTCGCCGAACGATTTGCTGATCCGACGCAATTCAAGCTGTGCCATGGCGCTCCCCTCCGACGGTGGAAAGCACTTGCTGAGGAAGCAGGAGATCCTCGATGTCGCGCAGGAAGTCGTCGACGTCAGAGGTATCGGCCGCGTCGAGCAAAGGACCCGATGCGCGCTGCAACCTGCATTTGATCAACCCGCGCCGATGCAGAACGTACTTCGTCAGCGACCAGCGAAATACAGCCTGCACGTTCAGAATCGGCAGCATGCGCGTGAACAGCGCCCTCACCTGTTCGCTTTGCCCTGCCCTGTGCGCCTTGAACAACGCAACGTGAATCTCTACCAGTTCGATCGCCGGCATCGTTCCGCATGCGCCGCGCCGTAGTTCGTCCGTGATGTAGCGGCCGCCCGCGCCACCGAACACGCCCAGCATCGTTTTCGGGGCACTGTCCTTGACAATCGAGAGCCGTTGGCCGCTCGGCAGGGTTTCTTCCTTGATGTACCGGATGGCCGGCACCGCATTCAGGATTTCGAGCAGCACACTGGGGTCGAGACCCGCACCGACAGGTGCCGGTACGTTCTGCAGCATAACGGGCGTCTCCGGCACGGCCGCTGCAATGCGGCTGAAGAACTCGATCTGTGCCTGCGCGGTCAACCGGTCCGGCGGCACCGCGATCATCAGTGCCGCCGCTCCGCTTAAGGACAACGCTTGCGCGAGCCGGATGGTCATCTCGGCATCCGTACTGGAAACGCCGGCAATCAGCGGCACGCGGCCTTCGATTTCGTCGAGTACGATCTTGGTCAGCATAAGCCGTTCGTCGACGCTCAGTTGTCCAAACTCGCTGGCAACGCCCGGATAGGTGATGCCGTCGACCCCGGCCTTGATCAGGTAGCGCACCAGATTGCGCAGGCTGGCCACGTCAGGATTGCCGTTCTCCTCGAACGGCGTCGGCAGCACCGGAAACACGCCGACAAGCGGTTTGTGGGCGTTCGTTATCGTCATTTCTTGTTCTCCGCGATGTGCAGGGCAGGAAGTCCCCAC
>Ga0302178_10000210_pt1 | contig 55684 bp, 55 predicted proteins | sample I_Palsa_E1_3_FD_198790 | JGI IMG/M metagenome (GOLD analysis project Ga0302178, IMG submission 198790) | Peat permafrost microbial communities from Stordalen Mire near Abisko, Sweden - I_Palsa_E1_3 | ecosystem: Environmental > Terrestrial > Soil > Palsa > Peat permafrost | place: Sweden...
CGGCATGGTGTTATTTCAGGCGTGTTTTCAACTCGTTGGACAACTGTTTGAGCGCCGCCTGGGTTGGGGCATCCTGGACCAGGACGTTGAGCAAACCGAAGTCGTGAATGGTGCCGTTATAGCGCGTGGTTGTCACCTCATCACCGGCTGCGTCAAGCTTGCGGCCATAAGCTTCGCCTTCGTCGCGCAACACGTCGAACTGCGCCACTTGAATCAACGTCGGCGGCAAACCTTTTAATTGCGCCACCGACGCCCGCAGCGGCGAGGCGTAGATTTGGTCGCGCTGACTTTGTTGCGGCGCATAGGCGTTCCAGAACCATTGCATCGCCGGTTGTGTCAGGAAGAAGCCTTCGGGATAGGCGGCGTATGATCCATCGTTAAAATCGCTATCCGTCACGGGCCACATCAAACCCTCAAAACGAATCGCCGGACCCTGTTTGTCTTTCGCCATCAAACTGACGACAGCCGCCATATTGCCGCCTACGCTATTGCCTACTACCGCGAGCCGGCTACCGTCCACGGCGATCTCATTGCCGTGGGCGGCAACCCATTTGGTGGCTGCATAAGCTTGGTTGATCGCTACCGGGTAACGGGCTTCAGGCGACGGCGCGTAATTGACGAAGACCGCCACAGCACCGGACTGCACTACCAAGTCGCGCACCAATCGTTCATGCGTCGGAAAGTCGCCGAGGATCCAGCCGCCGCCGTGAAAGAACATGAATACCGGCAGCGTGCCCGTTACACCCTGTGGGCGGACAATGGTCAGCGGCACGCGGATACCGTCTTGCTCGATGGTCTTATTGGAAATTTCGATGCCGGACAGATCGACTTTCACACTATTTTGCGCATCGGTCAGTACCTGACGGGCTTGCGCCGGTTGCATGGTGTAAAGAGCCGGTCCGGTGCTGCTATTCAGAGCCTTGAGAAAGTTTGAGGTGACGGCGTCCGGCATGACCGGCGGTGCGGCATCGGTGGCAAAGGCGACGCTGGAAAGGGTGGCAAGGATAGCTGCAGCCAACAAAGATTGTGCGATTTTCATGATGGATTTTCCCAGTTTACATTCGGGTTTATAAGCAGGTTTATCAGCGTCGCCGGAATCAGGTCCGGCGCTTGGTGCGGTTATGTTCAGGGACGTTCGCGGTTGCTCAAACCATTGCCTTGAGCCAGGGCGGTAGTGCGTGTTGCCGGTGTCTGGCGAGCGACGGCCGAATTCGACGGATCGATATGATTACCTTCAGGTGCCAGGGTTTTATCTTGTACGGCTGAGGCCAATTCGATTTTCACCTCGGTCCGGCTCTTGGTGCTGGCACCTGGGAACGAAGTGAACGGGGCATTTGACGCGGTATTGCCGGCGAAAGCGGGAGCGCTGAGTGCGCCGGCCAGAAAAAAAATTCCAAGCAGTTTCGTGTTCATGATTTTCCTTTTATTGAATCTACTAATAGATAGATGAAGTTATAAAAAAACTCAATTCAGGTACTGCGACATACAAATCTCAAACCGGTCTTGATCGCGATTTTCAATGTTATCTATTAGTAGATAGATAAGCATCAAAAAACACACATGGGTCCAACTCGCGCTATGCACATACTACAAAATTGTCTCCAGGCTTCAATGCCTGCATGCCGTTTTGTACCCAACAATCGGCTTGCCGGCACAGCGTGAGGCGGTTGAAGCTCTGTTTAAACACTCATTTTTGCTGCTGTGACCGAAATGTATCTACTCATAGATAGATTGTCAATGATTATTTTATGCCAGGTCATTCGATGGCCAAGATGTGTCGGAACTTGGGCGGAAGAAATGATTTGCACCGCCCCGTCGCGCCATGGAAAACCGATTGCCGAACTTTGCGCAAACTGAGTTGCCAGCTCTCCCGGTCTGGGCGGACGGCCGCCGTACGCTTGACGGCGGCAGTGCCGCCACGGGGACGGCAGCGGGTGATGCAGGTCAAACCAAGATCGGCCTTATTTCTGCAGTTTGTTTTTTTGTACCTTGCCAAAGTGCAGCGACGAAAAGACTGCAATAACCAAGACGCCAATCAGTAGCGCCAATAGCGCCGGATTCAAGCTCAGTAAGACCGGATGCCTTGAGAGCAAAACCACGCCTGCCACAAGATTGGCAAAGCCCCACAGGACGTTGACCAGCGGCGACGAGTCGCCCACACCATGCGGTTTGGCGAATGGCGTAGGGAAGGGCATACCCTGCAGGCCGGAGACCAAATGCGGAACGCTATTACAGAGAAAGAGGCCGCTGAAGAACGCGGCAACATATGCGGCATATTCACCGTGAAATAAAAGGTTGGCGAGCATAGTTGTGCAATGGCGTTGGTTGGAAAATCTGACACCAAGGGTTTTGGCTTGGCGTACTCAAGGAAATGTCGACTATCGGCGGCATGGCGCAAATCCACAGATATGCGAGGACATCCTCTCATAAATAATTCTAGAGGATATCCTCGCATAAGTCAAAATACTTGATCTTGGAAACTGGCGCGGCGCGGCTGCCATAGTTCGCGCCGAACCTCATGCTTGATCGACTTTAGCGGCCATGGGCTAGTGTTAAGATCAACCATTCATGGCGCAATACCTTAATTGAGCATGCCTTCTCATACCAACCTCACACATTCGACCGGTGCCCAGGCACCCAAAAGAAAACGCGGACACGTTCGCGTTGCCGCCATTCTCGAAGCCGGTGCCGAGATATTCGCGGAAAAAGGTTACGACGCCGCGACCATGACGGAAATTGCCGCACGCTCTGCAACTGCAATTGGTTCGCTATATCGTTTTTTCCCCTCCAAGGATGCGCTCGCCGATGCCTTGTTGCAGCGCTTTGCGCAAACTGCGATGGCGGGCTTGGGCGAGTTGGAACAACAGGCGGCGGAGATGACGCTGGATAGTCTGGCCGGTGCATTGGTCGACTTTATGCTGACGCTGCAGTCGCAGCGGGATTTGACCAGTGCGCTGGTGGATGCGCGCGGCGGCAGTGACGAAAAGCGTGCGCAGTTTCGTCTTGCCTTGCGTGGCATATTGGCAAGCATCCTATGCCGCGCGGCGCCATGTTTGGCGCAAGCCAAAGCCGAAGTGATGGCGATTACCCTGTTGCAAATCCTTAAAGCGGTGCCGGTGTTTGCCCAAGAAAAACCGGCAACGCGTTCGGCGTTGCTGGCCGAGTTGCGCAATGTGGTCCGGCTTTACCTGGCTTCGATTTAGCTTGGGCGGGTTGAGGTTCGCCTGTATCCGATACCTGCTGCATTATTGCAAGTTGCCCCAGCGTGCCACAGCCGGTTCGGCCGAGGCCCACTTCCATTGGGTGGTCTGCTGGCACGCGCTGGCGATAAACCAATCCTGATGCGCGCCAGGTGTGTCGCCATCGACCACCGAGAAGGCAAATTCCTTGCACTGCACCAAACTGCTCGAAACCGTACGCAACACCCGCACTTCACCGTGACCGTTTTCCACCGGCACAGGATGTTTGATGCGCCACGGCCCGCTTTCACCGACCGCGAGCGTGCCGGCCGCGGCCGCGATGGCGTCTTGTTGCTCACCATGCAACGATCGCATCACGCGTGCCACGGCTTCATCGGTTGCCGCCTGCACGGCGATACCAACGCCAATGCCTACCGCGGGGTTGGCGGTGACGATGCCGGTCGTGACCGCAGCCGCGGCACCGCTGGCCGCGCCAATCGATGAGCAGCCGCTCAGCAACACACTAGCGCCGGTTGCCGCAGCAACTGCGGTTCTGAACAAGCTCATGCGGAAACTCATTGCAAAGCGCCCCAACGCGGGGTGGCGGGTTCGGCCGAAGCCCATTTCCACTGATTGTCGCTACGGCATACCGCGGCGACGTAAAACGCGCTGTCGGCCGGCCGTTTATCGGTCGCGGTCTGATCGACCGAGAACACAATCTCTTTGCAATCGAGCGGCCCGGTGCTGATCAGGCGGCTGACCGTAACGCGGCCATGCTCGTCGTCTTCGATGGGTACGGTATGGGTCGAGGTCCAGGTGCCGACGCCACCGACTGCGAGCGGCCCGGCGGCCGCGGCAATTTTATCCTGGCTGGCGGTGTGAGCCACCCGCTGCGAATACTGGACGCCCGCCTTGGCGGCGGCCAACACGCCGAGCCCAAGGCCGGTGGCGACTGCTGCGTTGGAGGTGACTTTCGCGGCCAGTGCGGCGCCGCCAATCCCGGCACCGGTGGTGGCGCCTTCGCTGTAGAGGGCGTTGCAGCCGGTCAATCCGGTCGTAACGGAGACGGTTGCCACAAGTGCGGCCAAGAGGGTGCACTTGGAACGGCAGCGCCGAGTGATTCCTTGCATATTGCGTTTCCTTCTGATTCCTGCTGATACGAATTGGTCCAACCTAAGTCTCGGCTCTCTGCGTCGCATGGATCTCGTCGCATGCGAAATAGCGCTGAAGAAAGAACTGTCAGATAGACGAAGACCCAATTAATCGTCATTGGTTCATCGTATCGAAAGGTGGGCATGCAAAAAGAGGCATGCGATGCGGCGTTGGTCACCGCGGACCCGAGAGATTGTCTGCTCAGCAAACTGCGGCACAGTGTGCCATTACCGCCGCACAGAAAGTGTCAAACAGTGTGAGATCGCGTCTGAGGCGAGCAGGGGGAGTGGCACCGCAGGCGGCATATGATTCGATATGGCACCCATTATTCGATCTGTCGCAACCGCATCAAACCTTTAGACGGTTATCTGTGCGAGCCACTTGACGATGGCTCATGAAGCGCGGAAACATCAGCTAAATACTGGGTCGGCGACACACCGAACGATTTTTTGAACATCGCGATAAAAGCACTCAGGCTGTCGTAGCCGAGATCGATGGCGATCGCGGTGACAGGTTTTCCGGCGGCCAGCCATTCCAATGCGCGCATCAAACGGGCACGTTGCCGCCACGCGGAAAGCGACAGGCCGGTCTCCTCGGCAAAACGCCGGGTCAAAGTCCTGGGTGCAATCGCGGCCCAGTGTGCCCATTCATGCAGGTTGCGCTGATCGGCGGGATGGTCGGCCAGCGCAATCGCAATTTTCAGCAACCGTGGATCGGTAGGCAGCGGCAAGGCAAATTGCTCTCGCGGCAGCGTGGCGATTTCGTCGAGGATGACGGACAGAATATGCGACTGTGCCGAGTCGACACGATCGGCCGTGGACCAATGTGCCGCGCGCAGCACCGCTTCACGCAGCAGAGCGGAAACCCGCAGTACTCCAGATGCGGTTGGAAGCGCTGTACAGTGCGTCGGCGAGATATAGACGCTCCAGCCCATGAACGGGCCATGCGAGCGTAGGCCGTGTTCCTGTTGGGGCGGCATCCAGATGGCGTGACTCGGCGGCACGACGACACGCCCTTGCGGGGTGTCGATGGTCAGCAGGCCGCTCAGCGCGCCGATGACCTGGCCCCGCGCGTGGCGATGACTCGGCGTATCGCGCAGGGTATCCATGGTGTATTGGACCGCGATGACGTCGGGGCCGGTTTCGCTATCTGCGCGCAGCGGGTCCAATAGAGGAGAAAGTTTGGCTCGCATGCGACACATTATGGCCTAATCCCGCAAGCCAGGCCAAGGCTTTGGCGTCATGCTTAGTTCCTCTTTTCAGGAGATAAACCATGCGTGCAGAAGACTTGCTTCCCGATCACATTAACAGCGCTGAATTGAATGGCGTTCTGGTAAGAAAAGGCACCGTGGGTGCCTTCCTCGCCAACGCCAAGGTTCTGCTGGATCTTTCTGCCCCGGCCGCGAGCCGTGAGCAAGCCGAAAAACATATTGTGGAAGCGCTGCCCGCGCTTGATGCGCTAGCAGTATTCGAGGTGTTTGAAATCCGTGCGCCCCTATTGCGGGCCTTGGTCGAGCGGCATCTGCCGCGGCAGAAAGAAATTTAGTCGCGCTTCAGACCGAGAAAAAGCTGTTCGACTTTTTCTCGGGCCCACGGAGTTTTACGCAGAAAGGTCAGGCTGGATTTGACGCTGGGGTCGTTTTTAAAACAACGGATATCGATTTTCCCAGCCAGGGTTTCCCATCCGTAGTGCTCGACGAGCTGCGTCAGGATGGTCTCCAGCGTCAGGCCATGCAGGGGATCTTTCGGTGATGATGTCATGAGCGTGCGTAATTAGCGTAACGGGTGTAAAAGGCGTAAAGGGCGTAAAGGGCGTAAAGGGTAAAAAGCTTTGTTTTATCTGCCCGATGTCGATATCTATCAAGCAGGTTGATGGAATGATGCCGCAAGTTGAACGATCATATCGTCCCAATTGCCGATGGCGGTTTGCCGCATCAATCGCATGGATGGATACCACGGGCTATCTGCACGTTGTAATAACCAGCGGAAATCAGCCGCATAGGGTAGCAGGAGCGTAGTGGGTTTGCCCAGCGCGCCCGCCAGATGCGCGACCGAGGTATCGACGCTGATCACCTGATCGAGGCAGGCGAGCAGCGCGGCGGTATCGGAAAATTCGTGCAAATCGTGGCTGACGTCCTGCACCTTGAATTGCTGCAAGGTTGCGCGATCCGAGTCGCGCAACTCGGTTTGGATACTGATAAAAGTTACCTCTTGCTCGAACAATGAGGCAAGACTTGCGAGCGGGATTGAACGCAAGGCATCGTTTTTATGCGTCGCATTGCCGGACCAGGCGATGCCGACCAAGGGCCGGCGTTCGGCCGCCAGTCGCTGCGACCAAGCCGCGGTTTTGACTGGATCCGCCTGCAGATAAGGCGCTTGTGCCGGAATGCTATCGAGCCGGGTGCGTAACGCCAGCGGCAGGCTGAGCAAGGGGCAGTGGTAATCGAAGTGCGGCAGCGTGGCTCCTTGCGCCACGACGCCGCTCACGCCCGGTAATTGTGCGAGCAAGGTTCGCAGTGACGGCTGGACTTCGAGCCAGACCGTGGCCCCTAAAGCTGCAACCCGTGTTGCATAACGACAGAACTGCAAGGTGTCGCCCAGACCTTGTTCGGCATGCAGCAAAATGGTTTTGCCGTGCAAGGATTGTTCGCCCAACCATAAAGGCTGATCGAATACGCGTTGCGGGCCGCGCTGGCCGCAGGCTCGGCCCCATTCATAGAGTTGCCAGCCCAATTCGAATTCACCGCGGGCCAATCGGCACAGGCCGGAATTCCACTGTGTTTCAGCCAGCCTCGGCCGCAATTGCAGGGCCCGGGTGTAACACGCCAGCGCTCCATCCAATTGGTTTAACGCCTGCAGGGCGATACCGTAATTGCACAAGGCTTCGATAAAATCGGGCTTGAGTTGCAGGGCGCGATCATAACAAGCCAATGCGTCGGCGGGACGGTGCAGTTCGTGCAATACCAGGCCGAGGTTATACCAAGCTTGAAGATGGTCGGGTTGAAGCTGCACCGCCTGCCGATAACTGCCGAGCGCTTCATCGAGGCGTCGCAGGCCGTGCAAAGATGTGCCGCGATTGCAATAGGCTTCGACAAACTTGGGGTCAATCTGCAGCGCCAAGTCATAACTGGCGATAGCCTGTTCCAGGGCATTCGTGCTTTGCAGGGTAACGCCGCGGTTATAGTGAGCCTCGACATAAGCCGGCTGTAGCTGCAGGGCGCAGGCGTAACTGGCCAGGGCCGCCTCGGCTTGCTGCAAGGCGTGCTGCGCACTGCCGAGATTTAAATAGAGCGTGGCATGGGTTGCATCGATGCGCAGGGCATGCTGCAACCGTTCGATCGCCTGAACATGCTCGCCGCGCTGAACATGCAGGATGCCGAGCAGACGCAAGGCCTCGAAATGTTCAGGTTCGGCTTCGAGCAACGACTGATAGGCGAGCGCTGCCTGCGCCAATTGCCCTTGCTGATGCAGGTCAAGCGCCTGTTGCAATTGGGCGTCAGGCACCGCAGCCTGTTGCGCCTTGGTGCTTGGCGGGAATGGTTGATGGTCCATATACATGCACAGGCAGCGGAAAATAAAGCATCATTGTGACCCATCGGGCTGCTGCCGGCAGAAAATACCGGAGAATTATCGCAATTATCTCGCGCAGCTTGTGCGACGGTGCGCGGGATCGCGCACCGCTTTGCGCACCCTGCATCGCTGCTGTCAATCCAGAAAAAAGTCGGCAGTCTTGATCAAGTAATAACACGACAAAACGATAAAACTCAAAATCATGAATAGCGCGGAAATGTGGCAACAGTTTTGCGAAGCATCAAATTCGCCTGAGCCCGAGCTTGCCGGATACGAAGAATGCGGTTTTTGTGACAATCAAAGCGATGCCGATACCTTGGCCGAGCTGGTACGCATCGGTAAAAAGACCGGTACCTGCAGTTGTCTTTGGGAGTACGAACATAACCGCGAACCTTTGCCGCAAGCGGGTTCCTACCGTGTGGTGATCGATTGGGCCGGGCAAGCCGTATGCGTGATTCGTATCATGGCGGTGGAAATCGTTCCATACGACCGGATTACCGCCGAATTTGCCTGGAGCGAAGGGGAAGGCGATCAATCGATGCGATATTGGCAAGAGGCACATTGGTCCTGGTTTGCCCGCACCTTGCCGGAAATCGGCCGGGTGGCGGTGCCGGAGATGCCCTTGGTGTGCGAGACTTTTGCCCGAGTCTTTCCGATCTAAAGCCCAAGTGGCCGACTTTACATATCGTTATCGAGGGCGAAGGGTTATCCACAGTTTGGCGGGATAAGTCGCCCTCCAAATTCGGCATAGTCCCGCCGTACAAGCCGCGAGCTGGCGTGCCTATAAATTCAGCATGGCTTTGTTTTGAGGGGGATGGGGGCAAACCGAGTAAAAGTCCGATTGTTTTTAGATCGTATGGATTAATTGGTCTGATTTATGACGCTATTAACGAGATGTGGCGCTAGAAAAAAGTATCGTCCGGGTCACTGCGGTCAAATTCTGCTGCCACCTCGACAGATAACGGGCGAGCTGGTCAAAGGCCAGGTCGGTGACAATCGCCAGCAAAGCAACGATGACCGCACCCTGGATCACGTAAGCGGTATTGAAACCGCTTAAGCCGATGATGATCGGCGAGCCCAAGGTTTTGGCACCGACGGTCGAGGCGATTGCCGCGGTGCCGAGATTGATAATCACCGAAGTGCGGATGCCGCCGACGATGACGGGCGCAGCCAATGGTAGTTCGACGCGGAGCAGGATTTGGCGGGGGCTCATGCCCAATCCTTGCGCAATTTCTCGCGCCGCACGCGGCACCGATTCAATTCCGGCGATGGTGCCCTGCAGGATAGGCAGTAAGCCATATAGCGTCAGCGCAATCAGTGCCGGTCTGGTGCCGTACCCCATCAGCGGCGCGGCAATCGCCAGTACCGCTACCGGCGGAAAGGTTTGTCCCGCTGCCACCACGGTTTCGACCAGCGAGCGAAACTCATGGCCGGCACGCCGGGTTACGCCGATGCCGGCCAACAGTCCGATCAGTACTGCTGCAGCGCTTGATACCGACACAATCAGCAAATGCGCCAGCGTCAGCGACCAGAAGCTATCCTGCATATACACCGGCCGGTCCAATTGCGGATACCACGCGGCAAACAGCGGGCGTAGCGAGGTCATGCCGAAGATGGCCGCCAGCAATAAACCACTGGTCCATAACAGCGGCGTCCGCAGCCAAATGCGCCACGCGCGCCCGTGTTTTAACGGCGGCTGAGCGGACTTCATGCTGTGGGCTTCCGCGCCAACACATCGGCAAAATGTAGCACCCCCGTGGTCCGGCCTTGGGCATCTGCTACCGGTAGAGCTTCCACTCGGCGCGTGACAAAGGCCGATAAAGCCTCGCGCAGGCTGAGTGTTTCGGCAATCGCTTCACCCTCGGCAAATTCTCCACAACGCACGTAATTCGACACAATTTCAAGCGACAGCAGCTTGATGCCGATGTCGCTGCGGCCGATAAAATCACGTACCAGGTCGTTGGCCGGATCAGTCAGAAAGCTGGCGGGCGTCCCCTGCTGCACAATTCGGCCGTGATCGAGCAACACGATTCGATCCGCCAAGCGCAGGGCTTCGTCGATATCATGCGTGACCAGCACAATGGTGCGGCCGGACAATTGATGAATCCGGGCGATTTCGAGTTGCAGCGCGGCGCGCGTTACCGGGTCGAGCGCGCCGAACGGTTCATCCATCAACAACACCTCGGGGTCGGCCGCCAAGGCACGGGCCACTCCCACGCGTTGTTGTTGTCCACCCGATAGTTGATGCGGATAGCGATGACGGAATTGCTCCGGCTCCAGGTGCAGCAACTCAAGCAATTCGGCGACACGCTCGCGGATTCGTGGGCGCGGCCACTTTAACAATTGCGGCACGGTAGCGATGTTTTGTTCTACGGTCCAATGGGGGAACAATCCGATGGATTGAATCGCGTAACCCATTCTGCGACGAATTTCCTCGGGTTTGAAGCGGCGGATTTCTTCGCCGGCAAAGCGGATGTAACCTGCATCGTGCTCGATCAGGCGGTTGATCATCTTGAGCGTGGTCGATTTGCCCGAACCCGAAGCGCCGATCAAGACCGCAAATTCGCCTTCGGCGATTGTCAGCGTCAAGTCGTCGACAACCTTCCTCCGGTCGAACTGTTTGCCAACCTGATGAAATTCGATCATGCGTGTGCCGTGGCTAAAGACGAAATGATAAATTTGAACATGTTATCGACCAGCACGGCGAGCACCACCACCGGGATCACGCCGAGCAATACCAGGTCAAGCGCGCTGCTCAACAAACCCTGAAACACAATACTGCCCAGCCCACCCGCACCGATCAACGCGGCGACCACGGTCAGGCCGACGGCCTGGACCGCCGTGACACGCAAGCCGGAAAGAAATACCGGCAGCGCCAGCGGCACTTCGACGCGCAAGAATATTTGCGCGCGGGTCAGTCCCATGCCGATGGCGGCTTCGACCACGGCATGCGGCACTTGGTCAAGACCGGCAACAATGCTGCGCACCAGCGGTAACAGAGAATACAACACCAGGGCAATAATGGCCGGGGCCATGCCGATACCCCCGACACCCTGTGCCGCGAGCCAAGGGAGTTGCCTCGCCATCGCCGCCAGCGGTGCAATCAGCAGGCCGAACAAGGCGATCGATGGAATGGTCTGGATCATATTCAGCAGCGGAAACAACGAGCGGCGCCAGCGTGGCCGGCGAAAAGCCGCCAGTCCCAGCGGCAGCGCCAGTAATACGGACGGTATCAAAGTCAGAATAAGAATTTGCAGATGACGCAACAGGGCGTCATCGAACACATCCTGGCGGTTGGCATATTCCTTCAGGATGGATAATTGATCGAGTTGTCCGCACAAGAGCAATGCGGCAACCGGCGCGAACACCAGCAAGTTGGCCGTAATTCGCACCGAGGGCCGTGCGGCCGTGCGTGAAATGGCGTCGGCCGCAATCAAACAGCACAGCCCCGAGGAAATCCAGAAGCCGCCGCCAAACGAGATCCGCACCAAGCTGTCGGCATCCCCCGAGAGCTTGTTGGCCGTCAGACCCGCTAACAAGCTGAAGCCGCCCAGCAACAGCGAGGCGCTGACGGCCGCCATGACCTGGGTGGGTCGCGTCTGAGGCGCGAATGGCAAGACCGCGAGTAGCAAAAACGGCAGCGCCAGCCATGCGCCTTGACTCTGCTTGTGAGACTCAAGCAGGGCGAATAGTGTAATGCCGGTGCCGGAGATCAAGCGATTCGGTGCGTCGGTCAGTAGCGGCAGGCACAGGTCTGCGAGCAGCATCAGGACCAGCAGCGTTAATAGAACACGATTCGGCGCCTTATGTTCGATACTCAGAGTCAATCACACTCTCCAGGCCTGCGTTGTGCCATTGAGGGCCGATGCCGGGCTTAATGAATAAAACCTTTGCTTTTAAGGTAGGAAGCCGCCACCCGCTTGGCTTCTTCGCCATTTACCGCGATCCGGGCATTGAGTTTTTGCAGCGTCGGGCCGTCCAGTGACGCGAATACGGGTTGGAGCCACACGGCTATCGCGGGATAAGCCGCCAAGGTTTGGGCGCGGATAATCGGTGTCGGCGCGTAAATCGGTTGCGCGCCTTTATCGTCTTCAAGAATCACCAAGCCCAGTGCGGCCAACGGACCATCGGTGCCGTATGCCATTGCGGCGTTAACCCCCGAGGTCTGTTCCGCTGCCGCTTTGATGGTCACCGCGGTATCGCCGCCCGCCAGCGTCAGCAATTGATCTTGCTTGAGCGTGAAGTTATAAAGTTTTTCGAAGGCGGGCAAGGCGTCGGGACGCTCGACAAACTCGGCGGATGCAGCCAGTTTAAACTCGCCGCCGCCGCGGATCCATAATCCCAGATCGCTCATCGTCTTGAGATGGTGTGCCATGGCGACATCCTGACGGATTGCGATAGACCAGGTGTTATTGGCGGGCGCGGGGGTCAGCCAGACAATTTTGTTTTGTGTAAAGTCCAGCGATTTGGCTTTTTCATAACCGCTTTGAGCATTTTTCCAGGCCAGGTCTTTTTCGTCGCCAAAAAAGAACGCGCCATTGCCCGTGTATTCGGGGTAAATATCGATTTCCCCTGCCGTAATCGCGCCGCGCAGCACTTTGGTATTGCCGAGTTGAAGGCGGTCGCTGGTTTTGACGCCGTGAGATTCGAGCACCTGCAAAATGAGATTGCCCAGCAACGACCCTTCGGTGTCGATTTTCGACCCGACACGTACGGCCGGCGGGGTTTGCGCGGTGGCCGTGCCGAGCAGCAGGGCCAGCCCGAGCGCGAGTATCAGGCGGCAGGCGAGGCGGCGCATAACGGAAGTCGGCATAGTGGTCATGGTTCTCTGGAGGACTGAATGTTTGCCGGGAGCGGTTCATTCTAATTCAGTGCGTGCAATTTCGTGCATTCATGACATATCTCTAATATATTTCTTGATTGGCCACCCTTTTTTCTTTCAAATATTTTAACTCTACGGACCGAGCATGATTCGCCCCTACCGACCCGACGACTGGGATGCAGTCAGAGAAGTCTACGACCTCGCCAAGCCCGATGAAATGCGCGGCGTGGTGCCGAACCACGTGGTGCTGCCGTTGGATGCACACGCGGAAATGCTTGTCTTATTCGCGGAGTCGGAGATTGTGGTGGCTGAAGTAGCCGGCGTGGTGGTGGGTTTTGCCGGAGCACGCGATTCATTGATTTGCTGGCTTTTTGTCCATCCGGAGCATAGAAGAAAAGGCTTGGCCAAATTACTGGTGGGGACCGTGCTGGCCAAACTTGGCGGCCGCGCCACGCTTAACGTAGCCAAGCGCAATTTGGCGGCGCGGCAACTCTATGAAAACCTCGGGTTTGTTGCTGAACGCGAATTTGAAGGGCGCTTCAACGGTCACCCATGCGAGGTCATGGGTTTGCGTTATGGACCGTCGATTAACCGCACCGGCTAAAATTTCAACAAAATATTCGACGCAAACCTGAGCGTTTAATCACGTCGAAATCTCCACAGTGCCAGGCCGCCGAACAAGGCGGTAAAACCAAGCTGCACCGCCATCGACGGCAACGCGGCGTTGAGACCCAGGCCGCGCCAGGTCATGGCGTCCAACCCATCTACCGCCCAGCGTGTCGGCATGATCAAGGTCAGCGTTTGCAGCCAATGCGGGAACAGAAACGCCGGGACCCAGGCACCGCCCAGCATGACCATGATCAAGGTGGCAAAGATCGACAGACCGCGCGCGGCTTCCGGGGTTTTGCCGAAGGCGGCGATCAACAACGCTCAACAAGGGTGTGGTCATCATGTGTTCCAAGCAGGAGGAAGGTCAGGGTGTACCCCAGGAGGGTATCAATTTGCATAGGCAAATCATATTGACCGGCTGCACCGGACTCAATCACTATGTGACGAATGGTATTCTGAGGTTACAAAGCGTGGTTCCTTGGCTCCGAGCGGGAACGATGACCAAGATTTACGCTCGGATAACTCTCACGCAACGTAATTTCAGCTCTCATCCAAGATGATTATTCGCCCGACCGACAGCCAGGACTGGCAAACTTTGAAAACCATCCGCTTGATGGCATTACTGGATGCGCCGCATGCATTTGGCGTCAGCCACGCACAAGCGGCGGCATATACCGATGCACAATGGCGCGAACGGGCATCGGCCGAAACCCAGCCGGTATACCTGTTGGCGTTGATTGATGGCCGGGCGGTGGGCATGATCGGCGGGGTGTCGGCGCAGCACGAATATAATTTGATCGCCATGTGGGTCGATCCCGCCGCCCGTGGCTGTGGGGCTGCGCAATCGCTGATGGCTGCGCTGAAAGAGGTCGCCCTGAAGCAAGGGAGCCGAAAAGTGGCGTTGACGGTCTCCCCGGATAATTTAAAGGCCGTGAGCCTTTATCGCACCCAGGGTTTTGCTTTCGTCGACGAATGGCAAACGCTGGAAAGCCATCCCGACATCAAAGTACAAAAAATGGAATGCCTGCTCTGACCTTATTCGAGCATGGCATCCAGCCCCTCGGTGAGTTCTTTGAGCGGCGGCATGAACTGAGCGCCCGCGTCAAGTTTGCCGGCAGTCAGGGCCGGTAACCAGTCCGGGGCCAGGCGCAGGCGTTGGCCGATTTTTGCCGGGTAACTGGTGATTATTTCCTCGTCGCCCAGGGCCAATACCTCGACCCGTGCGCGCCATGCGCCCAGGTGAACCCATGCGGCGGGCTCAGAAAATTCGGCTTGGGCCCACGGTTGGGGGATATCTCGCAACGCAGCAATCAGCGCTTGGGGGAAATTCCAGATCTTGGCTAATTCGGCCGACACCTCGCCATAGTGAAACCCGAGGACGTTTTTTTCCAGTTCAGCCCGGCCCGCATCGAGCACATTCATTTGTTTGTCCAACGGCGCCATCACCTCAGGCATGCCGACGTGCATCTGCAATTGGCCGATGCCGTGCATCATGCCCAAGGTAAAAATCATATCGCCGTTGACCCCGGCCGTATTGGCCAGCCAGCGTGAAGCGCAGGCGGTATAGAGGTTGTAGCGCCAAAACTGGTTTAAATCGATGCCGGGCGTGTTGCGAAAAGCGGTCACCATGCCGTTGCCCAGCACCAAATTACGCACCATCACAAAACCCAGCATGCGCAGCGCGTCGTCGATGGTCCCCACGGTACGCGAAACATGGAAATACGCGGAATTGGCCAAACGCAGCAGTTTGGCGCTGAGGGCAGGATCGGCCGCCAATTGACTGGCGATCTCACGTTCAGAAATATCTTCAGCGCTAAAACTTTCGATAAGCTTTTGCGCGACTTTCGGGATCGTGGGGAGCTTGTTCGGTTGATCGATCAGACTTTTGAGGTCCATAAGTCGTTTTCCTTGGGCAGGGGGTAAACGCCGAGCTAAACGCCAAACTAAATGCCGACCTGAACACCATTTCATTGTGGCAGAGAATGTACTATTTAGTGGTATCTTTAGTGACGTCAGATGCCGCTCACTTTTAGGAAGTGCAATCTTAGGAAGTGCAATCATGGCAACGCGTCGCACACCCGGTAAAAACCCCAATCCCGCATCTGGCCCCGCACTTGATCCGCTGCCCAAGGCCGACACCGCCAACCATCCCGCTGCCTATTTCACCGACGCCAGTCAGCGCACAATCTTGTTTCTGGATACCTTGCTCGATCGCGGTAATAACTACATCGAACATCTCGACCAAGGTATGCCGCTGTTGCTGAAGTTTGAGTTTGAGGTGGTGCTGGACGGACACGATTTAGCCGCACCGTGCAATTACGCCTTATTGCGTTTGCTGCCGCCGGCCGGCATGCCTGTCGACTTGCAGGCCCGGCCGGTTGTTGTGGTGGACCCCCGCGCCGGACACGGCCCGGGTATCGGCGGCTTCAAATTCGATTCCGAAGTGGGTATGGCGATGCGTGCGGGTCATACGGTTTACTACATTACGTTTTATCAAGAGCCGGAAGAACAACAAACGCTGCTCACCGTCATGGATGCCGAAGGGCGTTTTATCGAAGAAGTCATCGCACGTCATCCGCAATGTGAAGCCCGGCCGGTGGTTATCGGCAACTGTCAGGCCGGCTGGGCGATGATGGCGCTTAACGCGCTGCGCCCTGAATTATTCGGTCCCTTGATGGTGATGGGGGCACCCGTTTCATACTGGGCCGGCAGCTCGAAACTTAACCCCATGCGTTACGCCGGAGCTTCACTCGGCGGCTCCTGGCTCGCCTCGCTGGCCGGTGACCTCGGGGCGGATCGTTTTGACGGTGTGCATCTGGTTGAAAATTTCGAAAAGCTGAACCCGGCCAACACCTGGTGGGACAAATATTACAAGCTGTGGTCCAAGGTCGACACCGAACCCGCGCGGTTTCTTGAGTTCGAACGCTGGTGGGGCGGGTTTTGCCGCATGACCGGCAGCGAGATCGAATCGATTGTGGAAAACCTGTTTGTCGGCAATCGGCTCGCACGCGGCACCATGATGGCGGGCGAGCGTGCCATCGACCTGCGTAATATTACGGCGCCCATCGTGGTGTTTGCCTCCTGGGGCGACAATATTACCCCGCCGCCGCAAGCGCTGGACTGGATTATCGATACCTGGGGCGACGAACGCGCGATCTCCGCCGCCGGACGCACCATCATTTACGTATTGCATGAAAGTGTCGGGCATTTGGGTATTTTTGTCGGCGGCGAGGTGGCGCTTAAAGAACATGACCAGCTTGTCACTTCGCTGGACGTGATCGAAAGCCTGCCTCCCGGCTTGTATGAAATGAAACTGGAGGCCAAGGCGGGCATCGAGGAGCAGCGCTGGGATCAGCTCGAACCGGGCGACTACGCGGTGCATTACGAGTACCGCACCATGGACGATATTCGCGCACTCAACCCGGAGGGCCGTGAAGAGGAAGCCCTGTTCTCGACCATCAGCAAAGTGTCGGAATTCAACGCCAATCTTTACAAAACATGGATGCGGCCCTGGATAAAATTGCTGGCTAACCGCGAGGTCTCGGACGCGATGGGCAGTCTTAATCCCATGCGCGTACAACGTAAAATTTTCTCCGACGCTTTGCCGTTGGCACCCTTGGTGCGCAAACAGGCGGAACAAGCGCGGGCCAAACGCACCCCGGTTGCCGACGATCACCCGCTGCGGCAATTGGAAAAAAAGATGGCCGGGCAGATTACCGAAAGCCTGAATCGATTTCGTGACCAGCGCGACGAATGGTCGGTGAAGTCGGCGCGTCAGATGTTCGGTCCCAAAGGTCTGGGGGCCTGGTTTAAACCCGATGTACCGGATGCGGATATCGCTCATGCTCGGGCGTTACACGATTTGCAGAGCTTTCGTGAAGAAGTCCTGAGCCATATCGACGACGGCGGCTTTGCCGAGGCGGTCTGCCGGATTGTGTTGGCCGGCATGATCTCGATCGGTGCGTTTGAACGCCGCAGTTTGCGTCTGGCGCGTCTGCTGGCGTTGCTGCCCGCCGATGTGGCGAGCGGTATCCCGGCTCAGACCAACTGGATCTTGTTATTGAAACAACAGGCCCGCATCACGGCCGTGGCGCCAGTGGAGGCACTGAATGCCCTGGGACATTTATTGCCCGACACCGATAGCCGCGAACGGGCGCTTGCCGTATCGGCCGCGGTGATGATGATCGAGCCGACCTTGGCCAATCCGCGCTCGGAAATTATCGAATTCCTGATTGATACATTGGGTGTCGATCCGCAACGTGTCATCGGTTTGGCCCGCAAGTTGACCGCGCCGCTGGAAACGCCCACCGAGGCAGTACAAGCCGCCAAACCTGCGCTGGCCAAACGCAAGGCACGCAAGCCGCCAGCCGCCAAGTCTTGAGGTTTTCGTTTTTTATGGTTGATCCATGCCGCCAGGCGCTTGCCTGCGGGGCCCATGATTCTCTCCAACCTATGTGGCACAAGCCATCCCCCGATCAGCATCGCGCTCGCGAGCTCGCAAGACAAAAACCGGACTAACGTTTATATTGACCATCCTGTTCGCCGCATCAGCTTGCCCCAAGTTGTCTCACCGAAATCGCGCCAGCCCTATAGGATTCACGATGACCGATCTTTCCGCTTTTGCTATTACCAAAAAATGGCCTGCCCAGCACCCCGACCGGATCCAGCTTTATTCCTTGCCGACCCCCAACGGGGTCAAAGTTTCGATCATGCTCGAAGAAACCGGCCTGCCTTATGAGGCGCATTTGGTGCGCTTCGACACCAACGACCAGATGTCGCCGGAATTTATCTCGCTTAATCCCAACAATAAGATTCCGGCTATCCTCGACCCGAACGGTCCGGACGGCAAGCCGCTGGCTCTATTTGAATCAGGCGCTATCCTGCTGTATCTGGCAGGTAAAAGCGGGCAATTTATTCCCCAGGACACCGCCGGCCGCTACGAGACGCTGCAATGGCTGATGTTTCAGATGGGCGGCATTGGCCCGATGTTCGGCCAGCTCGGGTTTTTCCATAAATTCGCCGGCAAGGAATATGCGGACAAGCGCCCGCGCGATCGTTACGTCGCCGAATCGAAGCGCTTGCTGGGGGTGCTCGATAAGCAACTGGAAGGGCGCGACTGGATCATGGGCGACCTTTACACCATTGCCGATATGGCGATCTTTCCGTGGGTGCGAAACCTGTTTGGTTTCTACGAAGCGGGAGACTTGGTCGGCGCCGCGGATTTCCCTCAAGTTGCACGCGTACTCGCCAGCTTTGTGGCGCGCCCGGCGGTGGTGCGGGGGCTTAATATTCCCAAACGAGACTAAAAACACCTAAAACCGTGAGCCATCACACATTGCTCACGGAATATAAACACGCGTTATCGACTCAGCGCTGGGAAGCCGTTGCCCCGCTGATTCACGATAATGCGTGTTTTATTTTTAGCGAAGGAAGCTACTTCGGTAAAGCAGCCGTTGAGACCGCCTTTAGAAATACCTTCGACCTGATCAAGAATGAACACTATTCCATAAAAAACCTGGTCTGGATCTATGTCGGCGAGGTGCGTGCCAGTTGCACTTATGACTTTGCGTGGTCAGGCGTGATTGACGGCAAACTCACGTCGGGGACCGGCCGGGGTACGACGGTGGTAGTGTGCGGTGGCGGTATTTGGCAGATCATTCAAGAGCATCTCGGCCCATCCCCTAAATAAGGCGAATTCTGCTTGCTGCAGCTTGCCTTGCGAGTATTTTAGGGCCAGGCTGAGGGTGCGAGCAGGACGACCCAATCTCGCCCAAGCGCAGGGCTTATCCACCCTTTGCACGCAGATAACCGGAACTCTGCGCGATCCAGGCTATCTCATAAACTGGCTCATGCCTGCGCGTTTGCGTGTGTTACCGCAAAAGATCGCGTTATTCAGGCGGTCTGAGGCCGGCAATATGTTTGAACCGTCCGGGCCGCGCAATGATTTACCGAAGAGGATAGACGCATAATCATGAAAATCGAATTCCCCAAAGTACCGTCCGACGTTGCCACTTCGTTGGAAGGCGCCACCGTGGTCAATATCATCAGTTTTCCCGTGGTGGTCGATGGCCGGCGGTTTTTAAACAGCATTACCTTCGAGGCGCTGATCAAACATTTTGACGCCGTCTCGGATGCCGGTGCCGACGTTAAACGTGCGTTCGACAGTGGGCGTGAGAGAATTCATGCGGTGACGGAAGAACAATTAACCAATAACGGCGCCCGCTCGGTACATTTGACAGCACGCGATTTCTGAGCAAATAATTTCCACCTGGGTCACATCGCCTCGATTAAAACGGGGCTTTTTTATAAGAATAATCATATGAAAAACCGTAGAGTTTTATTTTTAGCCGTATTCCTGATGGTGCTCAGTCCCCTGACCCAAGCCGATGTGCCGCAAGTCGCCCATGACGTAAAGGACACCACCGTCCAGGCGGTGCACAAAACCGGCGAGGTCGCGCGCAACGTAGGCCATGCTACGGCGCATGCGGCCAAAGCGGTGGGGCATGGGGTAGCAAGTGCTACTCGCGAGGGCTATGACGCCACCAAACACGCGGTACATAAGGCGACCGAGTAGGCAGCACTCGTCAGCGCGGGCTACGGTAGCTTGGCGTCTGCGGATTTCACCGCAGCTCTTTTTATGCGGCCGCGACTTTTATTTGTGTGTGCCGCCGGTGGGCGGCGGCGTTGAAGAAAGCGATGACGAAGAGGTTGAGTGGCCAGGTGTTCCAAGGGTGGTTGACGGAGGCGTCAGCGCTGTAAAAGGCGTGAGAGCATGCGCGGCCCTTAGCTGATCGGTAAGGGGCACGGTTTCTACCGGGCCGGGAATTTTACCGGCCAGGCGGTGTGGGGCGGCGCTGTTTTTATGCCTTAGCGTCCTCGGAGAAAGAGGGTCGGTCATGGCATACCCTTTTCCCTCCAAACTTTTTTGGGCGGTGTTGTCGCGTGCATGCAACTCGCGCCCGAGTCCATCGCTCTGTCCAAGCGGAACCGGCTTTTTTTTCTTTTTTGTCCGGCTATCCGTAAATGCATTACCACTACCAGGATGCAGCGAGTCTATCCTGCCCTTGGAGATATCGGTTGCGTGCAGTTTACCTGCTTGCAAAGAGATATGCGGATAGCTGCTGAACGCGCTGGTATCCGGGTTCAGCGGGTGAAAAAAAGCATTGCCGGGTGTTTTGCTGGGCTGGTGGGCATAGAAGAATTGCCCTCCGGCATTTATTCTTTGGATTGTTTCAGGTACCGGCGCCAGTGACGACGATGACGAGGAAGCCGATACCGGCGGTAACGATAGCGGTGGTAAAGACAGCGGTGGTAAAGACAGCGGCGGTGAAGGCAATAAAGACGACAGCGATGACGAAGACGTTGAACGTGACGCCGGCTGGGGCGACGGTGGCCGGGTGAACGGTGACATTGGCGCCAGGAGTGGCGACGTGGATCGGCCGACGGGTAGCAAAGGCGAGAACGACGACGATGCGCTCGACAGGTGTTGCGGCGAAGGGGGCCGGACTCCCTGGAGTACAGGCGACGAAGGCGGGCTCGATCCGAGGGTGCGTGAGCGCTTGGTGGGTGGACTGCTCGGTGGCGATGCCGAAGGCCCAAGCGGCGGGATGGGCGAACTGCGCCCACCGCCCGACGGGGAAGACGCTGAAGACGACGCGGGCGCGGAACTGAAGCTCGACGGACGTTTTCTGGAATCCTGGCTACTCACGGCATCGACCCCTTAAGATAGTGGGCATAGCGGACAGTGCTTCAATAGTAACAGCGATTTCGCCGGCTAATGTCTTGCTGCCGTCCCAGTTGCCCGCCTGGGCCACGTAGCGGAAGATCCAGGGCTCGTCGGTCGAGATGCCTGAATCGTCCGGCGCTCGAGACCGGGACCGACAGTATCGGCGAACCGGCGTTGGGTGCTTGAGCTGCCTGAGCTGCCTGAGCGTGGATCAAAACGATCCCTCGGTTTTATCCAAGCTTCGTCTTGAGCGTCGGTACCTCGATCACAAATTCGCAGCCGCGGCCTTCCAGTCCAGGCTCCAGGCGTACCAATCCGCCGAGGCGGGCCGCGCCTTGGCTGACGATGGCCAAGCCCAGCCCGGAACCGGGCGTGTCATGGTCGGCGCCGCGATAAAAGCGCTCGAACACCAGTTGACGCTGCGACTCGGGAATGCCCGGTCCGTCGTCGGCCACGGATAAGCGCAGCAGGCGCTCGTCACGGCTGATTCTGACGACAATCCGGCCGCCGGTCTGGATGTAGGCAATGGCGTTGTTGAGCAGGTTTTGCAAAATCGATTGCAGCGTATGCAGGTGCAATTGATGGCTTACGATATCCGGCGTTTCAAGCGACAGTTCGATGTTTCTGTGGATTGCCGCCGGTGCCAGCAGCGCAATTTCGTGGCGCGCCACGGCCGCCACGTCGACCGTCTCGGAGCTGGCCAATTGCTCGCTATCGATATGTGCCAACACCAGCAATTGCTGGATCAGGTGCGAGGTGCGGGCGATGGCCTGGTCCAGTCTTAATTGGGCAGCGTGCCGTTCCGGCACAGTGCTCGCCATGGTCATCACGTGCGCCTCGATGGAAATCAGTGCCAGTGGGGTGCGCAATTCGTGGGCGGCGTCCTGGACAAACGCGTGTTCCCGTTCAACCTTGGTGTGCAGCCTGGCAATCAGGCTGTCGATTGCCGCCGCTAAAGGCAGCAATTCGGCATATTTGGTGTCGACGCCAAGTGGCGTCAGGTCGTTCGGGTCTTTGGCGGCGATGCGCTTCGAGAGTTGCTTGAGCGGGCGCAAACCTCGTGCCACGGCGAGCCAGATCGGCACCAGGACGAACGGGAAGGCGATCAGCAAATAACGATTCAGATCGCCATGGTTGAGGTTGGCCAGCAGGATAGAACCGAGACCGAATTGGGGGAACGCGATTTTCACCACCCAATGAGGCGAGGCCATGCGCAATACGCGAAACTTGACGCCGTCCAGCGTGCGACTGGCGAGCGGTTCGGTTCCGGCGAACAGCGCAGCACTGCCCGGTTCGGGTGAGAGGAAGATGGCGCGGCCGTTGATATCCGAGAGTTCCATGCGGATCATGGTCGGGATATCGCTGAAGGTTTGCGACCAATTCACCAGGTTACAGGCGCTGGCGATGGTGGTGCCGGCCACGCTCGGGTCGGTGGTCGAGGCAATCGAGGCGAGCAGGCTTTCCGCCGCACCGCGCATTTGCACATCGAGCTTGTCCTGGTCCGTTTCCTGATAAGACAAATAGGCTGCCAGCACGATCCACACCATGCTCCAGGCAATCACTAGCGCCAACACGACACGCCACACCAGAGTCGGGCGCGGGAAACCGAGCGTTATTTTCATGAGACCAGCATATAGCCGACGCCGCGCACCGTGCGGATGCGCGGCGCGCCGATTTTACGGCGCAGGTTGAAGATATGCACTTCCAGTGCGGCGAAATCGAGCGCGTCGCCCAGCGGTTCAAGGCGTTGCGCCAGTTCGCCTTTGGCTATCACCTGATCCGGTTGACGGGCCAATTCCAGCAGCAGATGAAATTCCCTGGGCGACAGATTCAAGGGCACGCCGTCAACCCGTGCCAGGTAGCGGCGCGGCTCGATCTGCAAGGCACCGATGGTCCAGACCTCGCTCGATTGCTGGGCCGAGCGTCGCAATACGGCTCGAATACGCGACAGCAGTTCGGGAATGGCAAACGGTTTGACGATAAAGTCGTCGGCACCGCCATCCAGCCCGCTGAGCCTGTCGTCAAGGGCGGAGCGCGCAGTAATGATGATGATCGGCAACATCACGCCGTTTTTGCGCCATTGCGTCAGCAGATCGAAGCCGGTGCCGTCCGGCAGCGACAAATCGAGCAGAACGCAGTCGTAGCCCTGGTCGGGTAGCCGGCGCGGCGAGGTCGCCACGCTGCGCAGCCATTCGCTGCTGATGTCCTCGGCCTTGAGCGCCTGTTGCAAGGCAAAGCCGAGATCCAGATCGTCTTCGATGATCAGTATGTGCATGGCGCGATTATAGGTGCTGGACAGGCCGGCTGACAGAGCATGTTTTTGAATCTTAAGCTTAGACAAAGATTCGATTCCATAGAATGCGGGCATCAGTCACCGCATACCCTGCCGTGCAGATAACTCGTTCACTTTTCCGCTTGACTCATGATGTCATATACAAAAGTAATCCGAGTCCCGATTCTTTCGGTTGCAATGACGGTGCTCGCGGCGTGCGCCATGCAGCCGCCTTACCAGGCGCCGGCAACGGCGACGCCGGCGCAATGGACCGGTGTGCCCGGCAGCGCATCCGGGCCGCCGCCGGCTTTGGCCGCCGGCGAAGCATGGTGGACTCAATTGCGCGATCCGGCGATCGACGCGTTGATCGCCGCGGCGCTGCAAGACAACCCCACTTTGGAACAAGCTGCTGCGCGCGTCGACGAGGCCCGTGCGGCGCTTGGCGTGCAGGCTGGGCAACGCGTGCCGCTAGTGACCGTATCCGCCTCGGAAAGCCGGCAGCAAGCCTTGAACAATATCGGTATCGGCAGCACCCTGGGCATTCAGCAAGGTTCCGCTCAGGGTGGGCCGAACTTTGCCTGGGAGTTTGACCTGTGGGGGCGCATCAAGCAATCCAATCTGGAAGCCAAAAAACAATTGGATGCGCGCGATGCCGACGCGCAAGCGGCGCGCCTGTCGGTCGCTTCACAGGTGGCCGGCGGCGTGCTGAACTTGCGAGCCTGCCTGTATTCCGTCAAGGTCCGCGAAGACGACATCGCCTCGCGTCAAACCGAACTGACCTTGATTCGCCAACGTCTGGCGGTGGGCAATGTGGCACTGGTCGACGAAGCCGAAGCCGACAGCAATCTGGCTACGGCTGTGACCAATCGCCTCAGTCAGAATGAGCAATGCGCGCGCTATTCCAATGTGTTGGTGGCGTTGGCGGGTAGCGATATCGACGCGGTGCAAAACCTGATTGCGCAACCTTTGCCCGACGCTTCCAGCATGCCCCCGCTGCCGCCCATGCAATTGGCCTTGCCGGCCGCAGTGCTGGAATACCACCCGACCATCGTATCGGCCGAGCGCGACGTCGAAGCGGCTTGGGCGGATATCGCCGTCACCAAGGCCGACCGTTTGCCCAAAGTGGAACTGGACGCGGCGCTAGGCGGGCAGTGGCTGAGCGTGTTTGGTACTGCCTACAAGTTGATCGTGTGGTCGGTCGGACCCGCGCTCAACGGCACTCTTTACGATGGCGGTGCCGGCTCCAGCAAGGTTGATGCGGCGCGCGCCCGCTATCGCGAAGCCCAGGCCAACTTACATGCCAAGGTGCGCAGCACCGTGCAAAACGTCCAGGACGCACTGGCCCAGCAGGTTTCGGCCGACGCGCGCCTGGTCTCTACGCAACAAGCCCGGCAGGCGGCGCTTGTTGCCCTGCGGGCCAATGAGGCGCGCTGGCGCGTTGGGGCGATCAGCCGCTTCGACCTGGAAACCTCGCGACGCCAGTTCGAAGCGTCAGAGGAAAGCGCGATTGTTGCCACGCGCGATCGCTGCCTGGCTTGGGTGGCGCTGATTCAGGCGACGGGCTATGGCCCGAGTCTGTTGGCCGCCAAGCTCGACCCGTCCCACTCTGGAATTCCTCAATCATGACTTATCCAAAGCAGCGTTTTGTCTGGCTGGCTGTTGCCTGCGTGGTGGTGCTGGGCTTGGGCGGCGCGTATGCGTTAGTCAGCCGGGCCTCGTCCAAACCCGTCGCCGCAGCGGCACCCAAGCCGGCGCTGACGGTCACGGCGACCACCCCGCGCCGCTTGTCCTGGCCGACCACGGTTAACGCGTGGGGCGCCATTGCCGCGTGGCAGGAAGCCGTCATCGGTGCCCAAGTGGGCGGTTACAGTCTGACCGAGGTGCGGGTCAATGTGGGCGACCAGGTTCAGCGCGGGCAACTGTTGGCGCGCATCAACTCCGAGCAACTGGCGGCCGAGACGGCGCAACTGAAAGCCGCCTTGGCCGAGGCGCAGGCCACTGCCGCCGAGGCCGAGGCTAACCGGCAGCGAATTCTCAGCCTGGGCGATAGCGGTGGTATCAGCCGGCAAGAAGTCCTGCAATACGTGACCAAGGCGGACACCGCCAAGGCGCAAGTCGAATCGGCGCGCGCGACGCTGGCAGTGAAGGAATTACAGTTGCGCGATACCGATGTGCTGGCGCCCGATTCCGGCACCGTCAGTGCCCGCAACGCGACCCTGGGCGCGGTGGTGTCGGTGGGCCAGGAATTATTTCGTCTGATCCGCCAGAATCGCCTGGAGTGGCGCGGCGAGCTGACCGCGGCACAACTGGCTCAGGTCAAGCCGGGACAAATCGTTCATCTGGTATTGCCCGACGGCACTGCGGTGGAGGCTCGGGTGCGCCAGATCAGCCCCTCGCTCGATGTCAATTCGCGGCTTGGGATGGTGTACGCCGATCTAAGCGGCACCAGCAATGCACGTGCCGGTATGTACGGCAATGGTCAAATCAGTATCGCCGACAATGCGGCATGGGTGATTCCCGCCGCCAGTGTGGTGATCCGCGATGGCAATAGCTACGTACTGGCCTTGCAAGATAAGCAAGACCTGTCCAAGGTGACCCTGACTCCCGTGACGGTGGGGCAGCGGCAGGGCGATCAGGTTGAGATTACGCATGGCGTCACTGCCGCCAGCCGTGTGGTGGTGCAGGGGGCGGGTTTTCTGAACGACGGCAATTTGGTGCGTGTGGTCGCGGCCGGCACCAGTAACACGTTGGGAGGCTGATGTGAATTTCGCCACTTGGTCGATCCGCAATCCGATCCCAGCCATCCTGCTATTTGTGCTGCTGACCTTGGCCGGCCTGCTCGGCTTTCATCACTTACCGGTACAAGACTGGCCGGATATCCAGTTGCCGATGGTCGACGTGAATCTGGTGCAACCCGGCGCCGCGCCGGCTCAGCTCGAAACAGAAGTAGTGCGCAAGGTGGAGAACGCGGTAGCCACCTTGAAGGGCGTCAAGCATGTGTATACGACGGTTACCGACGGCCAGGTCGATGTCTTTGTGATTTTTGAACTCGGCACCGATCGCTCGGAAGACTTGATCCAGACCAAGAATGCGGTCGACGGGGTGCGTCCGCAGTTGCCCGCCGACGTGCAGGAACCGGTGGTTACCGGCGCTACCGACGACGATCCGGTACAACGTTTTTCGGTCGCTTCAGCCAAGCGCGATGAGGTCGACTTGTCCTGGTATGTCGACGACACGCTCGCCAAAACACTGCTGGCGGTGCCCGGCGTGGCCAGTATTAGCCGCATCGGCGGGGTAGACCGCCAAATTCGGGTGCAGGTCGATCCGGTACAGATGGCGGCGCTTGGCATCAGCGCGGTGCAGGTGTCGCAAGCCTTGCGCAATATGCAACAACAGTCGTCGGGCGGGCAGACCCAACTGGGCTCAGCCGAGCAGTCGGTGCGCACCATCGCAACCCTGCATCAGGCGCAGGATCTGGCGGCTTTCCCGATCACTCTGGCCAATGGCCGCCAAGTACGTTTCGACCAGTTCGCCGGCATCAGCGACACCTATGCGCCGCGGACCCATAGCGCGCTGCTGGATGGCACGCCGGTGGTGGGTTTCAACGTATCGCGCGCCAAAGGCTATGACGAACTCAAGGTGGCAGCCGGGGTGCAGGCGGCATTGGATAAAATCACGGCGCGCAATCCCGATTTAACCTTCCTGCCGATCGGCGGCACCGTCACCGATACCCAAAATCAATATTCCGGCTCGATGCACATGCTGTACGAAGGCGCCATCCTGGCGGTGCTGGTGGTGTGGTGGTTCCTGCGCGATTGGCGTGCCACCTTGATTGCCGCGTCGGCCTTGCCGCTGTCTATCTTGCCGGTATTCGCCGCCATGGCGTGGCTGGGTTTTTCCTTGAACACCATCTCCTTGCTGGCCTTGGCGGTGGTGGTAGGGATCCTGGTCGATGACGCCATCGTCGAGATCGAGAATATCGAGCGCCATTTGCAGATGGGCAAGTCGCGACGGCGCGCAGTCGAGGAGGCCGTTACTGAAATTGCTCTGCCGGTGATCGCCACCGCGATGACCCTGGTTGCGGTGTTTCTGCCGACCTCCCTGATGAGCGGATTTGTCGGTCTGTACTTCAAACAATTCGGCTGGACCGCGGTGTTGGCGGTGCTGGCGTCCTTGCTGGTGGCACGGGTCCTGACGCCGATGATGGCCGCCAGTATGCTCAAAATCCGTCCCCATCAGGTGCAACAAGACGGCTGGTTGATGCGTGGTTATCTGCACTCCGTACGCTGGTGCCTGCATCATCGGCGCAAGACCTTGGTCGTGGCCATCGTGTTCTTCATCGGTTCGCTGGCGCTGGTGCCGCTGATTCCGGGCGGGGTGATACCGGTGGGTGACAACGACCGGACCAGTGTGACGATTTCCTTGCCGCCAGGCAGTTCCCTGACCAGCACCGCAGCGGCGGCGGAAGCCGCGCGGCACGCATTGCAACGCATCCCGGGCGTCCAGCATGTGTTCACCTCGCTCGGCGACGGCACGCAGATGACCGTCGCCGATGTGCGCAATGGCACGATGGATGTCGAACTTGCGCCACGCGGCACGCGTCCCACACAGCTTCAACTGGAAGCCACTATGCGCCATGCGCTGTTGTTGGTTCCGGGGGCGCAGTTTACGATCGGCTCCGACGGTTCCGGCGAGCAATTGCAACTGATGCTGGCCAGCGACGACGATGCCGCGCTCAACGCATCCGCGCAAGCTCTGGAAACCCAGTTGCGCAGCGTTGGCTCGCTGGCCAACATTATCTCGACCGCCAGTTTTGAGCGCCCCGATATTATTGTTCGCCCCAATTTCCAGCGTGCCAGCGAATTAGGGGTGAGCAGCGCAGATATCGGCGAGGTGGTGCGCGTCAGTACCAGCGGCGATTTCGGCATCAATCTCGCCAAACTCAATCTGGACAATCGGCAGATCGATATCAACGTCAGCATGCCCGATGCCGCTCGCCAGGATTTGTCCACGCTGGCCAATCTGCGAATTCCGACACGGCATGGTGTCGTGCCTTTGTCGTCCATCGCCGATATTTCCATCGGCAGCAGCCCTGCCGAAATCGATCGCAGTGACCGGCGCCGTTACGTGACGGTCAGCGCCGACCTCAACGGCATGCACTTGCGCGATGCATTGAACGCGGCCAAAGCATTGCCGGCATTGCGCGATTTGCCGTCGGATGTGGCACTGATCCCCGCGGGCGATGCGGAATCGGCCAACGAGTTGGCCACCGGCTTTGGCCTGGCGCTGCTGACCGGTGTGCTCTGCGTGTATTGCGTGCTGGTCTTGTTGTTCCGCGATTTTCTGCAACCGGTGACTATCCTGTCGGCCTTGCCCTTGTCGCTGGGCGGCGCGTTTATCGCTCTGCTGGTAGCCAAGAGCGAACTCAGTGTGCCTTCCTTGATCGGCTTGATTATGTTGATGGGCATTGTGACCAAGAACTCCATCCTGCTGGTCGAATATGCCACGGTGGCCAGGCGAGAGCGGGGCTTGACGCTATACGATGCCTTGCTTGATGCCTGCCATAAGCGCGCCCGTCCGATCGTGATGACCACGGTTGCCATGATTGCCGGCATGTTGCCGATTGCGCTCGGTTTCGGCGCCGGCGCCAGCTTCCGTCAACCGATGGCGGTGGCGGTGATTGGCGGATTGATGACTTCGACCTGCCTGAGCCTGCTGATTGTGCCGGTGGCTTTCATCTATGTGGATCGATTTGAGAAGTTCCTGGGTAAAGTGTTCAAGCGGAACATCCACCCGGTGCGAGAGGCCGAGCAGCCGCAACAGGCGGCGTGAGACCGCCCAATTTCGGCTGTGCGGTTAGAGGGCACTGATAAAAGAACGGTCCCTGCCAGTCGACGGCAAGGACCGCAGATTTATTATCGAGATGCTGCCGACCCTGGTTAAAATCTAACTCTTGAGCGTGAACCCGACGCCTGATAGATTTTATTCCGGAGTGAGGCATGGGCAGTTTTTCCGCGGTCGAGCTTTATCTGCAAGACTTTCACCAACGCATGGCCGGCGCCACCAGCGCGGCCTTTGCGACGCTTGGCGCACGTTCCGCTGCGACCCAATACACTTCTTCTTACGCAGTTCTGGCCGCGTGCATTCCCGATTTGGCGGAACCCGTGAGAATAATGGACCTCGCCTGCGGCGACGGCCATTTGCTCAAGCTCTTGAGCGACCGTCAACGGCCGTTGCGGCTTATCGGCGTGGATATGAGCCAGGGTGAACTGGACGCCGCCAGGGCTGTGCTGCCGCCCAACGTAACCTTGCTGCAGGAGCGCGCCCAGGCGCTATCGATCGAAACCGGCAGCGTGGATTATGTGTTGTCGCATATGGCCTTGATGCTGATGGACGATATCGCACAAGTGCTCGGCGAAATCCGGCGTGTGTTGCGTCCCCAAGGGACGCTCGCGGCGATTGTCGGGCGCACATTTTTGCTTGGGGAAGTGAATGATATTTTCCAGAGTGTGTTCCGCCCGATTGCAAAAGAAGATGCCTTATCGTTGTCGTTTGGCGACCGCAGGACCCATACCGAGGCTGGTTGGACTGAACTGTTGGCGCCGGAGTTTGAGCAGGTGCAATTCACCGATATCGATGTCGCGTGGCAGCCGTTGCCGCATGAATTGTGGCATGCGCTCACCGAGACCTATAGTATTGACCTGTTGTCGGCCTCAGCCAAGGAGCGTTTGCGCGAACGCTTATTCCAGGCCCTCGCGCCATTGCAAAAAAGTGACGGAACAGTCCAGACCGGGTGGGGAGTACGCCTGATCCAGGCTCAAGCGAGGTAAATCCAGCATCAGGCGCTTCCGACCCGCAACCCAGATCCACCCAGTTCAACCGGCGCAGGTGATTTTTATGCACGACGATTCCGATCCTGACAAACTGAAAGGCCCCGGCGGCCTGACCTTGCGCCAGATTCACGAACAGGTGCAAAAAAGCGTGGCGCGCGACCGGGAAGCACAGGCGACCCGCAACTCATCGACGCCGCCGCAGAGTCGCTGGCAGCGGTGGGTACGGTTTGTTTGGGGGCGCAGCGGGCGTCGTTAGAGCATGTTCACCCGGCGCGCCTGTTCGCCGGGGCTGTCTCTGCAATCGACAAGGTTATTGGATTAAAGGTTAAACGCGTTGCATGACCCCACCCAGGATAAACCCGCCCAAGTGACCACAGAACAGCCCGACCCTCCGCGTAAAGGCGCCCATCATCGTTTTCGTGCGCGTTTCGTCTCAATCTCCTGGCACGACCTGGCGTTCAGCATAGGTCCGATAATCTTGCTGTGTGCCCTGGTTGTGGGTCTGGGAATTTGGGTGGTGCGTCCAGCGCCGCCTGACGTCATTATCTTCAGCGCCGGGCCTCGCGGTAGCCAGTTCTGGAATACAGCCGAGAAATACCGCGAGATCCTGGCGCGTAACGGCGTCAAAATGGAGCTCGTCGAATCGGACGGCTCACTCGACAATCTCCGTAAATTAAGCAACCCGGCGATGCATGTCGACGTCGGTTTCGTCCAGGGTGGCGTGTCGCAAGGCATCGACATCGATCATCTGGTTTCGCTGGGCAGCGTGGCTTATGTGCCGCTGGTGGTATTTTGCAAAAGCGCAAAAATGCTGGATCAGCTTTCGGATTTGAAGGGTAAGCGGATTGCCGTGGGACCGGTCGGTAGCGGCACACGTTTATTGGCGGTGACCTTGCTCAAAGCCAATGGGGTCGAGGCGGGCGACGGCACGCAAATGTTCGATCTCGGCGGCGAGGATGCCGCCCAGGCGCTCACCGACGGGCAGGTGGACGCGATTTTCCTGATGGGCGACTCGGCGACACCGCCCACCATGTTTCGCTTGGCTCGCACGGCCGGCGTCAACGCGCTGGATTTCAAGCAAGCGCAAGCGTATTCGCGGCGCTACCCCTATTTAAATGCGATAGTCCTGCCCATGGGCGTACTCGATTTCGCCAACAATATCCCATCCGTCGATCTGCATTTGGTCGCGCCCACGGCAGAGCTGATCGCACGTGACGATTTGCATCCCGCCTTGTCCGACCTCTTGATCGATGCGGCGCGGCAAGTCAACGGCGGTGCCACGGTATTGCAGCAAGCGGGTCAGTTTCCCGCGCCGCTACCGCATGAATTCCGCATCAGCGACGATGCCGAACGCTATTACACCTCCGGCAAAAGCTTTTTGTACCGTACCCTGCCGTTCTGGTTGGCCAGCCTGGCGGATCGCCTGCTGGTGATCTTGTTGCCGGTAATCGTGCTGCTGATCCCTGGCATGCGAGTGGTGCCGGCGCTATACCGCTGGCGCATCAAATCGCGTATCTATCGCTGGTATGGTGCGTTGATTACGCTGGAACGCGGCATGTTTGAAGAGCCGACCAGCGAAACCGAGCGGGCCGAGATGTTAAAGCGACTCGACGAGATCGAAGAGTCGGTCAACCATATGAAAATGCCGCTGGCGTTTGTCGACCAATTTTATGTGTTGCGGGAGCATATTGGGTTTGTTAAGGCGAGGTTGTCGGTGCGGGAGGGGCGGGAGTGAGCGGGGCTGTTCCTGCACATGGGTGCTTCTTGCAAATCAGACATCCTGGTGCCGCGATGTGCTGCATTTTGTCTCACACCGGTAGCGTTGCCGCCCCTACAACTGAAATACTGTGCGGAATCGGAAGGTAGATAACTGTACATTAATGCGGGAATGTTTCGTTCTGTAGCGGCGTGTATGCTAATGCGTGACCCACGCAATAACGTCTGGCAGATGATGTTTGTCACGTGTGTTAGTGCCGACGGCAGCAATTTTAATTTAAAAGCACGGTATTTGGGTGAGCCTGTAAGTCATCGGTCTTCGAATTTCATCGCCATGTAAAAAATCCCGGTCGGCATAGTTTCTCAGCGGTTAATTGTATTAATTACACGTTCGCGTATCGAAGCTGGGCGCGGGTAAGCGAGCGCCGGGACGACCTGGAGTGGTCGGAATGCAGTGCGTCACGTATATTAAATATTTATTAAATTCAATGACTTAGAGTGGTAAATTTGTTTTGGCCCTGCTCCAGGAGCCTGGGCGCTATCTTTGTCGCTCCTCATCACACAATGTTTGATTAATCCAAATTTTGGAAAATTTATTCCGTGAAGAGATAATTAATACTAAAATTTATTTAGAGTCGCGTCTCATTAGCCAAGATCCACAAAAATGTATTGTTAACTTACTTCATAAATATTTTTGTCAAATCTTATTTTTTAAACAAGCGATCATAAATAAAGGTAATTGATTTTTAGAGTGTTCATTGATCCAGCGCATGGTAAAGCAATTTAATCAGGTGATTTGACCTTATTATGGCGATATACTGGACAGTAAGTTCGAGTAGGAAATAAGCATCGCGTGGCACGCAGCGGAATTATGGCTGACACTGTGGTTCGAGTTGATCGTATTAGTCGGGTTTTACTCTAAGTGTTACCGCTAACAGCGGACCACATACGTCCGAACCATTCCAACTGACACAGTTGCCGCGTTATGATGCGACAATTTTTGGCGTCGGTAGACGTTGCATGGCGGTCAATTTTACCGTCGTCCGGGGATGTTTCTCGGCCCGATGGCATCCAGCCAAGCTGCCTGTTTGCTGCGGTTAGACCGTGCCGCCTTGGATTTGGGGCGAGGCGGTGGAGCCCGTAGAAAAACGTCTTTGTCAAGGGGAATTTTTGTGGGATTGTTATAACAGTAATTTTTTTTGTATTAGCTTTGTAGTGGTGGTCACTATAATGAGTGGGTCTGGCAGTACTCCGCAACGTCCTTCTTTTTGGGACAATGATTTCTTTGACAAAACGAGGTGCATTATGCGCAAATTCCTTATCTCCCTGCAACGCGATGAGCGTGGTGTTACGGCTCTTGAATATGCGATTCTGGCAGGGGTTGTTGTGGTCGCAGTGATTGCTGCCGGGGCGACTCTGAGTTCTACACTAACCACCACTTTCTCCACGTTATCCACTAAAATCTCAGCCGCAATCTAATGGTAGGCTTGACTTGGTAAAATGGGGCCGGATTATGTCGGCATCACTTTTGCAATTTCATGCAAACGACCAAGTGGTCAATTTTATTTATTAATTTGCCATACATAAAATTTGCCACCGCGCTGGTTATGGTTGTGCTGAGCTGGACGGATTTACGCCATAGACGCTTGCCGAATGCTCTGATCGGCTTAGTGATCAGCCTCTATTTATTAGAGGCTGCGATGCAGCATGCCCCCTGGGCTGATGTCGCGAAGCATATGCTGGCCGGCGTTATCGCGTTTGTCGTGGCGGCTGTAATGTTTCGCACCGGCTGGATGGGCGGCGGTGACGTCAAGCTCGCCGGTGCGGTGTTTTTATGGGCCGGGCCGACCGCCAGTTGGACGGTATTTTGTATCGTTTCGTTCGCGGGCCTCATTTTAGCGCTTGTGATGCTCGTGCTGCCTCGGGTTACCAGCATCGCGCACCGGTCGAAGTGCGGTGGCTTGCAGGCATTTGAATTGGCGCGCGGCGTTCCATACGGTGTTGCGCTTTGCTGCGGCGGAGTTTGGGCGGTTATTGCGCCTGTCGCCCATCTATTCTTATTGAGTTAACCGGGACTTTTGTGTCGCCATGTCGAATGTGCTGCGGGTCCTCCTGATCGTCATTGTTGCGGCGGTCGGGGCTATTGTGTTCAAAGTTCTTTACAACAATTCCACCAAGCCGGCGCAGGCCGCGCAGGTAGCCACCGATAGAGTGCGCGTTGCCGCAGCCGATCTCCCGCAAGGTTTGTTGCTCAGAGAAACAGATTTAAGCTGGAAAGTGGTGCCTCACGACAGTGCCCCAAGCGGTGCAATAATTGATACACCTGCCAGTAGCGCAGATTTCAAGGGCAGCGTACTGCGTCATGCGGTCACGGCAAACGCGATTATTTTATCGAGCGACACGCTTTCGCCTTCTTCTCCCGGATTTCTTGCCGCCGCCTTGAAGCCAGGCATGCGAGCGGTGTCTGTCGGGATTGACGATGTGTCGGGTAATGCGGGCTTGATACAGCCGGGCGACTTTGTCGATTTATTGCTGACGCAACAAATCGACAACGCGGGTGGCAGCGCTGCCGGACATACCTATTCTGCCGAAACCGTAGTGAGTCGCGTGCGTGTGCTGGCCGTGGGGTCCGAATATCAGCGTCCCAAGAGTGACTCTGAAGCGAACGAACATGCTCGCACAGTCACGCTTGAAGTCCTGCCCGAAACTGCTCAAGTGGTGTCCGTCGCATCGCGCCTTGGCAGTCTTTCCCTGGCTTTGCGCAGCTTCGCGGTCAGCGACCGGAGCCAGATCGAGGGCTCGACTGCCGCGGCGGAACCAACATTACCGCCGGTTTATTCGAATCAAGTATCGCGTGCGCTTGCCGCGCCTGCTCCCGCCCCGGCTATCGCGGCTAGAAGCATCATGATTTATCGTGGCTCGGGTAGCGCGCCGTCGACGGAAAACGGATCCGGTGGCGGTAGTACTGTTCCGACGACCGGTAGCGCGATGCTGCCGCCACCGCTGCCGACCCAGGGTGCGGCGGCTTCGCCAAACCAGGGCGGTGGCGTCCAGCAGTAACGTTCGAAACGGATTGCAATGGTGGGTGCAGCTCGAATGCGCATCGCCATTGAGGATAGTGGCAGCAACCAGAATGTATCAACCGGGCGATTAAAAATGAGGAAGTTGGGAATGGGAAAACTCACGGCGCTTCCGCCATCTTGGTGCCGTGTCAACGTCCCGGCGACCTTGAGTGCGATTATCGTCAGCGTGCTCAGCGCTATGGCGCTGCCGGCCCTGGCGGCGCCACTTAAAGCCAATCGGGTTGTGGTTGCCCAACCGGAATCGGCCACATTAACACTCAATGCCAGCACCGGGGAGTTGTTGCGCCTGCCCGAGGCGGCCACCTCGGTGTTTGTCGCCGACCCGGAAATCGCCGACGTGCAGGTACCTTCGCCGCAGACAGTATTTGTGTTGGCCAAGAAAGCCGGGACCACCACACTGTTTGTGTTGGGTGCCAATGGCAAAATGATACTCAAACGTACCGTGGTGGTAAGTGGGCAAGATGTGTTGAGCCAGTTGCATGGCGTGTTGAAAACGCGTTTCCCTGCGCTTGACCTGAGTTTGACAAGCGGCCCGGGCTCTTTGATGGTGACTGGGTTGGTACCCAATGCCGCTGACGCTGATTCGGTGGTGCAAACCCTGGCTGCGTCGCTTCCGCCGGCAACCAAACTGATCAATATGATGACGCTGGCGCGGCCGATCCAGGTCAATTTGCGCGTGCGCATTACTGAAGTCGATCGGAATGTGACGCAACAACTTGGGATTAATTGGAATTCGATTGCGACTTCGGGCAATTTCCAGGGTGGTATCTTTAACGGCCGCCAGATCATTACCCCCGCCACTGGAACCACACCGGAGCTGGTTAACCTTTCTCCGACCAATGCCTATTCGATTTTGGGCAGCTTTATGGTGGGTAAAACCCAGATTCAAGGTTTGTTGGATGCACTCGACCAGGAAGGTTTGGTCACCATTCTAGCTGAGCCTAACTTGACCACGGTGTCGGGTGAGACGGCAAGTTTCCTCGCCGGTGGCGAGTACCCGGTTCCGGTTCCCAGTTCGGCCAGCAATAATATCAGTATCGATTACAAACCCTATGGCGTCTCGCTCGACTTTACGCCGACCGTGCTGGGGGACAATCGTATTAGTTTGAAAGTGCGCCCCGAGGTCAGCGAGCTGGATTTTAGCAATGCCATCACCATTTCCGGGACCAAGGTGCCGGCACTCACTGTGCGCCGCCTGGAAACGACGGTGGAACTATCCAGCGGTCAAAGCTTCGCAATCGGCGGTCTGTTGCAGAGCAATACCAGCGATGTGTTGGGCATGTTGCCGGGCTTGGGACAACTGCCGATTCTCGGCAAGTTGTTTTCCAACAAAAATTACCAAAACAACAAGACCGAATTGGTGGTGATCGTCACGCCGTATTTGGTCCAGCCCACCGATCCGGGCAGGCTGATGCAACCGATTGACAGCGTGACTCGCTCCAGCAGCGATATCGAATTTGTGTTGCTGCGCGCTCTGGGCCTGGACCCCTTGTCCGGTAGTACGCCAAGACTGATGGGTGCAGCTGGCTTCGTTTACTGATTTTGGAGAAGACGATCATGCGCATGCGCTATATCGGATTGATGCTGACAGCGCCGCTTTTACTGGCGGGCTGCATGTCGGAGCACCAGCCGCTTGGCTTGCCGGATAGCTCGGTGCTCTCCTATGATGGGAAAAATGTGGTGCCGCCCGATTGCAACGCACTCAGCGCGCCATCGACTTTGGTCGATGGCGGTTTTACCCGGCCTAGCGTAGCTTTCGGCTGTGCCACCTACACCAATCTTGGGGCCATGCTCGCACGCCCCGCTGATCTAGTCGCACCGCTGCCCCCAGGGAAGGCAAGCGCTGCGCTTGGCGCCTCGGCGGTACGCCATTATTATGAAGGAACGGTTGCGCCGTTGGGTAAAGACGCTTTACAGTAAAAACGATGTAGAACGTGGAAATGGGTCAACAATGGACGTGAGCAGTTTCATCAAGCCCAAAGGTAATTCCGCCGTCAAGATCGCGGAGTTCCTCGCTGTCGTCGCGGACAAGCAAAGCGAAGAAGTGGTCAAGACGTATGTGCTGGATCAACTGGTTCCGCACAGTCATGTACAGGTCGGCTCGCTGGACGACATGATTGAGATTTTGCGCAACATCGAGCGTTCACCGTCTCGGCTGATTGTCGATATCTCCGGTTCGACCATGGCGATCTCCGAGTTGTCGCGTTTGGCGGAGGTCTGCGAACCGTCGGTGAGGGTGGTGGTGGTCGGCGACCGCAACGACGTCGGACTGTATCGCAATTTGATGCAGCTTGGGATTCAAGATTATTTGGTTAAACCGCTCACCGCCGAGTTAATCGGGCGGGCTCTGGATACCTCGCGTGCCGCCGCCAACAGCGGCGACAATTTGCGCACGGGCAAAGTCATCAGCTTTATCGGTACTCGTGGTGGCGCCGGCGTCACCACGATTGCGGTTAATCTTGCGCGTTTTTTGGCTGACGTGAGTCACCGCCGGATTGCCTACGTCGATTTCCAGCAACACGGCGGCACCGCCAATATGATGTTGGGGCTCAACTCCAATAATGGTTTGACCGACCTGTTGCAAAACGTGCACCGGCTCGATCCGCAATATATCGAGCGCACGCTGGTCGGTAAATCGAACCGTTTATTTATGCTCTCCAGTGAAGTGGCTTATGGCACTGAAGTCACGGTGCGTCCTGGAGCGGTCAAGCAACTGGTCGATACCTTAAAACATCATTTCCACTACGTGCTGCTCGACCTCCCAGGACGCGGCGGACCCGTGATGAACGAGGCTGTTGATAATTCCAAGTTGGTTTATCTGGTCGCAGAACATTCGGTCCATTCGGCCCGTGAAACTATGCGGTTGCAGCGTTATGTGGAAAGCCGACCGAACGAACCTGATCTGATGTTGTTGTTGAACACGCCGGTCGACCCGGTGCAAGGGCGCGTTTCGGCGGCGGACTTCAGAGAGGCGGTATCCATTTCGATTTCGCAGGAGCTGCCGTTTGACGGTAAAGCCCTGGCTCACGCTGAGAATCTTGGCGAACCCATACTCGAAAAAGGCGGTGCGGGATTCCCCGCCGCAATCGCTCAATTGGCGCATACCCTTTCCGGCAGTAAAGAAAGGGTTGAGGCGGCCACTTGGAGCACTCGTCTGCGCAAAATGTTTGGGGGCCGCTGATGTTCGGTAGCAAATCAGGCAGATCTTTTGGTGCAGCGCCTCCCGCGGAGCCCGCTACAACGCCGGGAGTGACCTCGGACCAGCCCGCCGCGGCGACGGTAGCGGCCTCGGTCGCCCAATTAGGCAGCCGTACTGCATTGGCCACCGGCGCAGGTGAGTCGTTGGTGCGTTCTGAGAGCTTTAAAACTATTCGCGCGACAGTGTTTGCCTCGATGAATATGTCCGCGGCGCTGATGAAGACCCGTGAACAAGTGCGTGCCGGTATCGAGCAGATCACCAACGAGGTGGTGGCGCGTGACCGCATGAGTGTGACGCAGACCGAACAGACGCTGATTGTTAACGAAATCCTGAACGATATGTTTGGGGTGGGTCCGATTGAACCTTTATTGGCCGATGACACGGTGACTGATATTTTGGTCAACGGGCCGGATCAAGTGTACGTCGAGCGGCATGGTCGGCTGGAGTTGACTCCGCTGAAATTTCGCGATAACGCCCATGTTATCAGTGTGGCCCAGCGCATTGCCGCCGCAGTCGGTCGCCGGGTTGATGAAAGCAGTCCGATGGTCGACGCGCGACTGGCGGATGGAAGCCGGGTCAATGTCGTACTGCCGCCGCTGGCGCTTAAAGGCGCTTGCATCGCAATCCGGAAATTCTCCAAGCGCAATATCACCCTGGCGCGCATGGCCACGCAGGGCAATCTGTCCACCGCGATGGCGAATGTGCTGGAGATCGCCAGCGCTTGCCGCCTGAATATTGTTATTTCGGGCGGCACGGGTTCCGGTAAAACTACGTTGCTCAATGCCCTTTCGCATTTTATCGACGAGCGCGAACGCGTGCTGACGATTGAAGATGCAGCTGAGTTGCAGTTGCAGCAACCTCACGTGGTCAGTTTGGAAACCCGTCCGGATAGTGCCGAAGGCACGGGCGGCGTATCGCAGCGTGACCTAGTGCGCAATGCGCTGCGGATGCGTCCTGACCGCATTATTTTGGGTGAAACTCGTGGCGCCGAAGCCTTCGATGTGCTGCAGGCCATGAATACCGGTCATGACGGTTCGATGACCACGATTCACGCCAATACCCCACGCGACGCTATCACCCGTCTTGAAAGCATGGTGATGATGGCCAACGGCAACTTGCCTTTGCTGTCGATCCGGCGGCAGATTGCCAGTGCGGTGAATATGATTTTGCAAATCGAGCGGATGCGTGACGGTGTCCGCCGCGTGAGTCGTATTACGGAACTGGCGGGGATGGAGGGCGACGTGATTATCACGCAAGATTTGTTTACCTTCCGCTACGACGCTGCTTCCTATGGTGAAGAAGTCAAAGGCGTCTTTGAATGTTCGTCGTTGCGGCCGGTGTTTGCCGAACGCGCGGCTTATTATGGCTTGGAGGAGGCCTTGCAAGAGGCCATGCGCGGATGACTCCGGACAACGTCGTTGCGATTGCCGCCTTCTTTGCCATTTTGATGGTGGGACTGTTGATCCTTGCTTTGCGCGACATGCATCGGACTCAGTCTGGCTCATTGATTAAAGAACGCATGGCACACGTCACCGCTTCGCAAAATGTCTCGCAAACGGTGCAGGCCATCGACGATGCCGACGATTTGTTCCATCGTCAGCAAAATCAGCATTTTGCCAATAAATGGCTGGCAGCGCGTGTCAAACGGATCTATTCCGTGAGCGGCAAGAAGGGCGTGCGAATTTTGTGGGGATCGTTTTTTACCAGTATTGTGCTTGCACTCCTGATGATATGGTTGTTCGACGTCTCGCTATGGTGGAAGTTATTGATTTTGGTCGGTGTGCCGATCTTTCTCACGCGTTTTGTCTATAACCGTTTGATTGGCAGGTTCAGAACGCAATTCCTGAGCCGGTTTCCCGACACCATCGACTTGATCGTGCGAGCGGTGCGCGCTGGGATTCCTGCGGTCCAAGCCATCAGCGTGGCAGGAGATGATGCGGAAGAGCCAGTACGTTCGGAGTTTCGCTTGATGGGCGATAGTCTGCGCTTGGGTATTGACATGAAAGACGTGTTGAACGATGCCGTGGAACGGATTCAAATCGCGGATTTTTCTTTTTTTTCGGTCTGTCTGTTATTGCAACGTGAAACAGGTGGGGCGCTGACCGAGACGCTCGAAAATCTGGCAACGATCGTCCGCGCCCGCAGGGATATGCGTTTGAAGATTCGCGCTCTGACAGGTGAAGGTCGAATAACCAGTCAGATTATTGCCGCGATACCTTTTATAACCCTTGCAGGGTTGTACTTCGCTAACCGCGATTACGTGATGATCCTGTTCAATACCACGGCTGGCCGGCATTTATTGATGGTGGCCAGTGTGCTGATGGTTGTCGGTATGTTGCTGATCAATAAAATTGCCAATCTGGAGACCTCGCGATGACAATGAGCAGCTTTTTGCAAATTTTCTACAGCGTGGTGAGTTTTGCTATTTTATTCGCGTTGTTCCTATTGCTGCGCAATTTGCCGAGCGGCAGCCGGAACCGTATTGTGCGGCGGATGCAGAACTTGACCGAACGGCGCGACGACGTCACGGCTGCCAGCACCGATGGCCTGCCAGACGATATTCTCGCCAACGGCACGCTGTGGCAGAAAGCGACCTATCGCCTCCAGTTACTGGGTGAAAAGTTGCCGCTGCTTGACGCCAAGCAACGCAGCGAATTGGGTGTCCAGTTGACCCGGGCAGGCTTTCGTGACGCCAAAGCCGTGTCGGTTTTAATTGGTATCAAGTTGATAGTGGGTGCTGCAGGCGCATTGTTTGCCGCCATCGGTGCCTCAGCCGTACCCGTAGTGTCTGAGCATTTTCTATTGCGCGTAGTGATGATGGGCGCCACTTTCATGATCGGCGTCATCGTGCCTGAAATGGTGTTGGGTTATATGGTCAGCCGCCGGCAAAAAATTATTTCCAGCTACTTCTCGGACGCACTTGATTTGTTGGTCATTTGCGCCAACGCAGGAAATAGTTTGCCGGTCAGCATCAAACGTGTCGCCCGTGAAATGGAACATATGTGCGCGCCGCTTTCCGATGAATTAACTTATACGGCGGACCAACTGCAAGTCGATGGAGATACAGCGGGTGCCTTGAAGCACATGGCGGACCGCATAGGTGGATCGTCGATGCGTAGTCTGGTAACCACTCTGATCCAATCGCAGCAATATGGTACGCCCATTTCCCAATCGCTAAAGACCTTGTCGCGCAGCGAGCGTAATGCCCAGATGATGCAACTTGAAGAGAAGGCGGCAAAGCTTGCGCCGAAGTTGACTGTGCCGATGATGCTTTTTATCCTGCCTACCGTGATTCTCGTATCCGTCGGCCCCGCAGTGTTGAACCTGATGTCCCTATTTAACACTCACTGATGTATTGCGCAAAATATCACGAATGAGATCCGCCGTGTCGACACAAAACAGTCCATTGATTGCCGTGCTGCTCAGCGTGAGCGTCTTGCTGCTCGCCAGTTGCGCGAATCAGACGCCGAACTTGTCGCGCGCGACGACGCCGGGTTCCACCAGTGAAACCAACGACTTGCACTTAGGTGACAGCGCGCTGAACTCGGGTAGCCTGCAAATGGCTACTTCGCTTTATGAAAAAACCCTGCAAAGCGATCCCAAATCGCTGGCGGCGACGCTAGGGCTTGCCAATGTCGCCTACCGCTCCGCTGATATGGAGCGCGCCCGCTTGATTTACATGCGCGCCGAACAACTTGCGCCCAACGATATCGAGCCCAAAATAGGACGGGCGCGTGTCGCCATTCGTCAGCGCCATCTCGACGAAGCGATTGAAATTTATCACCAAGTATTAGCGCTCCAGCCGGACAATCCGACTGCCGCCGCCGGCCTGGGTACCGCGCTCGATTTACAAGGTCACCACACCGAAGCGCAAGCGGTTTATCGTCAAGCATTGCTGCTGCATCCCGATGCGCAAGATGTGCGAATCGATCTCGGGCTATCCTTGGTACTGGGACAAAACGTCCGCGAAGGTGCCAACGTGCTGCTGGAGGTCGCGAACCTGCCGGATGCTCCGGTTGAGGCACGCCAGGACCTGGCGCTCGCGTTCGGTTTAATTGGCAACACCGATGCGGCGAAGCAAATCCTTGCGCGTGATTTGCCACCCAGTAACGTCAACGATAACCTGCGCTTTTATGCCGCCATCCGTCAGGCTTACATTGAGAATCCATCGGGTATTCCGGTGAAGTCCCCAGAGGCATTGCCGACGGCGAAGATAGCTCCCACCACGCCTGTTGCTCCCTAGGCATTGAATTCGGAGATTGTTGCTTATGCAGGAGCCATTGACCACGCGGTGTTCACGCGCGTTGCGAGTTGCCGCGGAATGGTTGACGCATCCCGGTGCGGAAAGGCGTATGGGTGATCGCGGCGTGACTACGCTGGAATTTGCGATTCTGCTGCCGTTTTTTATGACTTTTATTTTTATGATTTTCCAGTTTGCCATGATTTTCGCTACGCTGGTGCTTCTGGACAATGCAACCAACGATGCCGCGCGTGCGATACGCATCGGCACTTACACTGGAAGCGCCTACGCCAGCGCTTTGACTAGCAGTGTATGTAATGACTTGTCCCCTGTCGGTACGGCATTGATTAAAAATTGCTCTACCACGATCCAGATCTACGTCGCCGCGGCTGCCTCCGGAACCCCGGCGGGAGCTGGGTTCAATCAAATATTACCGGCTACGATGGGTACCGGCACGATAACGACCACCAAGGCCACGCTGGCGGCAAAAGACGATGTATTGTTGGAGGTTGGTTACTATTACCCATGGTTTATTTTCCAGCCGACAGGCGGAAATTCCATGCTGATTTCAACAGTCGCACTGCAGACCGAGGCCTACTAATGTGTTGCGTGCCAAATAAGTTTGTCGACGACACGCGCGGCGTTGCTTCGCTGGAGTTTGTTATCCTGATTCCCATCCTGCTTATGTTGTTGATTGGGATTTATCAGTTGACCGAGCTTGTCAGAGTCAATGCCCGGTTAAGTCGAGTCGCGGTAGCCGTGGCTGATCTGGTGGCTCAGCAATCCAATGGAGTCACCGGCGGGCAGAGCGGCAGTTTGGGAAATTTTTGTGCAGGCGCGCGCCTCATGATGACGCCGTTCCCAGCCACCGGTAGCGCGTTCACCTTGGCTATCGCCAGTGTGACCAATTATTCGAAGACCGGCGTGGTGAACGATTGGGAAGTCGATACAGCATGTAGCGGCGGCACAGCAACCCGTCTTGGTCCCGACACTGTGATAGCTCTGGCGAACTCACCGGTCAACTTGATATCGACGTCGGGCCCCGCCGGATCCACCGGTATCGCCGGTGATACTGTCATTGTGGTTGAGGTCAATTATCAATATTCATCGCTGATCGAGTACCTCGCGCCGTTGCTTGGGACCATTACCAAGATCGGTTTTGCCCGGCCGCGAGCCAACGCAGTGGTTGCCTGTACCGCGTCATGTACCTAGGGGCCAGCATGCAAGCACAGACTCAAGTTGGACCAGCAGGTAATCCATCTGCCTCCAGTAGGAGACAGCGCGGCGTCTATGCATTGATGTTTGCGGTGCTGTTTATACCTTTGATCTGCATCGTTGGTTGCGCGCTCGACTTGGCGCGGATGGTGCAATATAAAGGCGATTTGCAGAGCGCGGTGGATGAGGCGGCACTTGCGGGTGCAGCCGTGCTGAATAGCAGTGACAGCAGCACCAAGACCTTTGCGACGACAGTGGCGACCAACTACTTCAACCGTGCCATTCTGCCTGCCAGTATCAGTGTTAGTTCGCCGACGGTCACTGCCGATAACAGCGGCAGCGCCAAGCTCCCCAATGGAAATGCGGCTTATACCGTGCAGGTAAGCGCCAGCGCCACGGTAGCCAACTCCTTATTTGCCCTATTGATTCCATCTTTCAGCATGAGTGTCACCGGCACAGCGGCCGAACCGCTGGTTTCATCAAACTTGAATTTGGGCGGTAAGAACTCCCAGGCTTGCGACGAGAACAATCTCTACGTTTATGAAGTGCCGAAGACCGCTGACGGTACCGGATACGACTATTCGACAACTGCCTTAAATTTATTACCCGCATCAGCTTTTACACTCGTAACTCCGGGTGCGGCTCTACCCTCGGCGGCGGCAAATCAGCCGTTCGGGGTAAAACTCGTCAATAACACCAATGGTGGTCCATGCGGTGTCTCTTCTTCTCCCAACACCTACGGCGCGCCATCGGGTAGCACGCAATCGTTTTATTCCTCGTTGCTGGCAAACGGGCAGTCGCCTAATGCAGACAGCAGTAATACAGCGACGCCAAGCGGAAATTCCAATTCCACTTATCCTGTTGTCGTAACTTCGGTTGCCACGACGACGTCACGCACACACGGCGGCAACACCACCACCACCATCATCACAAAAATTGCGGTCACGCCTCAAGGGGGGGCGATGAAAACCTACGACAGCAGTGGGTCCACGTCTTTGGTGTTAACTGACTACACGGGCAACGCACAATGCTCCGGCGGAAGTCCCGTCACCATATCCTCCATCACAAACGGTTCCACTACCACTAATACCAGCACCACGACCTATGCATGCACAACCCAATATGTAACCACCACTAACTGCTCGCTTTATGTGCAAACAGGCGTGTCAACCGCTTACGTTAACGGCCTGAGCAGCACGAGTGCCGCTCCTACTGCGTCAGCGGGGAAATGCTCGTCGCTCACGAGCGGTATCCAATATACTGCGCCGACCTGTAGTCAAATTTCTGCTTTAGCCAACACAGGTTCTGCTCCAGCGGCGGTCTTTTGGTGGAACGATGAAGGAGGATCGGGGACGGATGACTACGATTATAACGATGCTTATTTTGCTGCCACCTGCACGCTCAGCGGTGGTACCGCGTCCGGGAACAACACGGAGGTCGTGTTAATCCAGTAGCGACGATAGCGATCGGTTTTGCCCCGCTAACGCTAAGCGGATACGGTTGGGCGATCTGGGAAATCCATGCGCCGTTGCAGATAGGTGCGCCGCAGCGCCAAAAACATAAGGGCAGCCAGTACCAATGGGCCGAATCCCACGTGCCACGGCGAGTAGGTCATGGCGATCCCGGACCAGGGATAAAAGAATGTGACGATCAGGATTAAGCGCTCGCCGCGCAGCCAGCCGTCACGCAATGCCTTGGCCGTCATCAGCGCCAGAGGTATGCCGAGCCATACAGCGTCGTAGTTGTAAATGTAGGGGCTCATCATAAAAGTGCCGGCCACCAGTGCCGTGGAACGTATTTCCCATTCGCTAGAATTGCGCCACACCCAAGCCACGGCGCAAGCTGCGACGATTGCCAGCCCACCTTGGGCCGCGTAAGAGGTTGTTACAGCAACATGCATTTCGCGTAAACTTGCAAATAAGCTCGTCATTTGTTGCCACGGCAGCATACCGTTGGCGAGCCAATTGTTGGCTTCGCCCATACCATGCAAAAACGCTGGCACTATCGCTACACCGAATACAATGACCGATAACCCGGTGAATAGTGCCGCGGTCAGGGCAGCGGCAAAGAATGCAGTCCACATTCCTGCACACGCAAGGGCTAACGGAAACAGGATAGCCAGATGCGGCTTGATGGAAAGCATGCCGATGCAGACGCCGGCGAGCACCGGCCGTTTCTTTTGCAGCAAAAAGAGCGCGCCTAGCGCAAAACTGGCGGTCAGACTGCCGTTTTGTCCTTGTATCGCATTGAGCCAGAACCCGGTAAACCCGAGAATCCAGACCATCGTACCGGATACCGGCAATGCCTTACGCAACAAGATAATGAATACCACCGTCGTGACAATGATGAAAATCGGATAGGAGATGAAACAGGGCACCAAGGCCAGCGGCAAGATCAATAACAGAAAATTCGGTGGGTATCGCCATGGGCCGCTTTTTACCACGTCCGGCCCGATTTGCTGTGTGGTTTGCACGATTGCGTCCCACGAATAGGCTTTGAGCGGCATTCCCTCTAAAGACAGCCGCGACGCTGCCCAGAAGGTCTGGAAGTCGAACCCGCCGGGCTGACCAAATATCTTCCAATCGTGCCAGCAGGCGCATATCACCATTGTGGCCTGAAAGGTCAGGATGATAGTGCCGAGATAGGCGCACAAGCGGGTCATGTTCAACCAGCGCATGGCGGCTTCGAATTTGGCGGTGGAGTGCAGTCGTTCGATGGTCATGAGGGCGATAAGAATTAACTGACTTGGGACCTTGTGGCAACGCAGCCATAAAATCAATGCATGCGATGTTTTGAATATACGGGTTAACAACTCAGTATCCAGCTAATTTAATTTTTCACAATCAGCTAGCCTGGAGTCGTTTAGACTGTTTCTCATTCCGACTGGATTAACGGTTTCTGATAGCCAAGTCGCGACAGGTCTTTTTTTTACCACACAATCGTGCTGTGATGATGATTCCAGGAAATCATGAAAAAATTAATTTTGCTCGGGGTAGCCGCCGTAGGTTCGCTGAGTGGTTGTGCAACCATCGTCGGCGGCGAGTACCAAACGATTTATGTCAGTACGACCCACGGTTACGAGCAGGTTACGGGCGCCACGTGTTCGCTGATGAACGATAAAGGGACTTGGGTTATCCACACACCTGCTCGAGTCACGGTTCGGCGTGCGTATACCGATCTTGTGGTCAACTGTACCAAGGACCAGTACGATCGAGGTGCCGTAACGGCGAATTCATCAAGCAAAGGGTTGCTTTTGTATAACGGCTTGATTGGGGACGTGGTGGATATATCCACCAGGGCGGCCTATGATTATCCGTCGCAGATCACTGTCGATATGGGCGTCGTAAAAATGATTTCGCCGCCGGTGAATGCGCCTTAGGCAGGAATTATTCTCATGCAGTTGGGGAGCCGACGGTGACTGCCGATAATGATTCGGTCACCGTTGATGTGTCGTGGCATCCCGACTCAATTCGCCGCGGTCCCGTGAGACTTGAAGGACCACAACAAATTGGCGGAATAGGCGAGGGCCAAGACCAGTGCTGTCGAGGGTAGCTGTGCCAACACATAGTTGAAAGAGAAGCGAACCGTCATCAGGTGCATCAGAGCTGCATTCAACCCCAAGCTGGCTAAGGAGATCAACGCGAAGCGGCTGGCGCTTCTGGCGATGCCGGCATGACTGTTGAAAGTGATCCGATAATTCAGCCCATAGTTGACGACGGCACCGACGCACGCCCCCAAGGATGACGCCAATACCGGTCGTGCCAAGCCGGTTTGCACCAGCCCGACCAATATTGCATATTGGCAAGTGGTGCCCGCCGCACCGACCGCCACATAAATCGCAAAACGCTTGAAATTGGGCATGGCCACGCTGCCGCTAATCTTGCTTACGGCGATATTGGCGACGAATCAGATAGATCGGTCTGCCTTTCGTTTCCAGATAGATGCGGCCCATATATTCGCCGAGCACCCCGATGCCGATCAATTGAATACCGCCGAGAAACAACATGACGGTTAGCAAGGAAGCATAGCCTGGCATATCGATACCACGGATCAGTGTTTTTATAATGGTCACCAAGCCATAGATAAAAGCCAATAAAGAGATGACGGTGCCGCAATAGGTCCAGCAGCGCAAGGGTATTGTGCTGAAACTGGTAATCCCTTCAAGCGCAAAATTCCATAGTTTCCAGCCGGAGAATTTCGAGATGCCGTCGAGGCGCGGGACCCTGGTGTATTCCACTGTGGTGGTTTTGTATCCCACCCAAGCAAATAAGCCTTTCATAAAGCGGCGATTTTCCGGCAACTGCTTGAGCGCGTCCAATACTTGCCGGTCGATAAGTCTGAAATCTCCGACATTTTCGGGGAGGTGCAGGTCGGACAGGGCATTGTGCATGCGATAAAATAGCCGGGCAGTGTTGCGCTTCAGATAAGAATCGCTATCGCGGTTTGCACGTTTGGCTAAAACCACTTCATAACCTTTCCGCCATTGTTCGATCAAGCGCGGAATCAGTTCAGGTGGATCTTGCAGGTCGGCATCAATGGGGATGATCGCGTCGCCCATTGCTTGGTCCAGCCCTGCCGTGAGAGCGGCTTCCTTGCCGAAATTTCTCGATAGGTCGAGTATCACCAGGCGCGGATCTTGTTCGACTAAAGCAAGCAGTTTGACCAGGGTGTCGTCAGTGCTGCCGTCGTTGACGCAGACAATCTCGAAGTCGAATTCCCCGAGTGCGGTCAGTACAGGGGTGATCCGCAGAAACAGATTCTCGACCGCCAATCCCTCGTTGTAGCAAGGGATCACCAGCGAAATTAGCGATTTTCTGTCTTGTCGCTCGGATGAATATGCGCTCATCGGGTCTTTGAAGTTTTCGTTTGATCAGGATCGCGACGGGTCATGGCTTGTGCGTCGCCGACAGAGTCTTTTCTCGGCTCAATCCAGTCGGGCCGAGATTCAAATCAATGCGCCAAGCTCGTGACCAAGTACCGGTTCTGTCGGGGCATTCCGGCAGCGCCGAAAAATAAGTATGAGAATTGCCAACATTACGATGGGTATATTTTGCGAAAACTCCCACTCCGGTGGAAGATAGTATGCGATAGGCACGAGCCAAACCAAAATTAATACAGGAATGTCGCCTTTGTGCCAGCCATGACGAAGCCCATCGACGACCAGAAAAACGATAGGCAAAGCGAGCCATATCAGGTCGTAGTGCAGAAGGTAAGGCTGCGCGAGCAGCGTTGCCACCGCAATGGCTGCGGCGCGTAATTCGAGACGAGCTCTGATAAGGGCAAGGTAGATGACCAGCGCCACCGCTGGCGCTGCCAGTATCGCTTGGACCAGATACGCGGCGCTGGGACTTAAGCCAAAATGCCGGGCCAAGGCGAATCCCGTCGGCATGCCGGTAGGCCATGCGCCTGCATGGGCCACAACGAAGTGACTAAACCAGGGCAGTGCTGCAAAAAACTGGCCGTAGGTGTCAAAGCCCAATATGACGCCGGCAAGCACGCAGAAAGTCGTAGTCGTAATACATGCGCTCGCCAGCGCGCGCCAATTACGACCCAAAATAAGAGCCAGCGGGAATATGACTCCTAGTTGAGGTTTGATGGCAAGTAAGCCGATGAAGATACCGGCGAGCCAAGGACGTTTGTCGAGGAAGATCAAGCCGCCGGCAGCCAGTCCCAAGGTGAGGAACGAGTTTTGCCCGGCCATCCCGGCAATCCAGACTGCGGGAAATGCAAGCGCCGGTAACCAGACCACCAGCGCTGGCTTCAACATGCGGGTGTACATGAATGCGCAAAATGTTACGCCAAACGTAACAAACGCTGCATAGGAGGCATAAAACGGCAACAAGACCAGTGGCCGAACCGCCAGCAAGAAGGTCGGCGGGTAAAGCCATGGCGTGGGGAAAAGGCCTCGCGTATCGTGTTGCAGGGGCGCCGTAAGTTGGTGTATCAATCCGATGTTAAACGCGCTAGCTGCACCATTATGAAGGGTGAGATACGAGGCGCTCCAGAACACAGCGAAATCCCAACCGAGCGCAGTGAAGTTCGGAATTTTGAAGATATAAGCGCCGTCAAATCTCAGGATAAAATAGACTAGATCGATCATCAGCACAATCAAGCTATATAGCGTGATTCTTTCGCGCGTAACCCAGGCCGGCAATTTGAAATTATTTGATTTGGAAGCAATTGCACCTGCGGTGGACATCCGTTTCTCCGATGAAGGGTTCGTGTAAACATCAATGAATGTCGCCGGGACTACGGGCCTGCCACTGTTCTCCTTTAGTTTGCCAGCCTTAATCGCCTTGCGCTAGTTCATCCGCAATATTCTTCCCGCTTTCACACAAAACTCCCATTCGTTACACGCTTACTTTGAATCTCAAGCCGTCCACTCCCCCCACAACAACATCAACACCGTCATAATCGCCGGCCCAACAAACAACCCCAGCAGCCCAAAAGTCCCCGCTCCGCCCAGAATGCCGAACAGCACCAGCAAAAAAGGCAGGCGCGCCGCACCGCCGATCAATACCGGGCGAATAAAATGTTCGGCGATGAACACCACCACAAAACCGAAGACCAGCAGGCCGATAGCGGTGGCGGTTGAGCCTTGTATAAACAGCCATAAGGCGGCTCCGGCAAATGGGATCGGGGCGCAAAAGGGCACCATGGCGGCGATGGCTGTCAGCATGCCGAGCAGGGCTGCATGGGGTAGGCCGGTTGCCATGTAGGCGATGCCGAGTAATGCGCCTTCGCCGAGGCCGACCACCACCAAGCCGATGACTGTGCCGCGCACCGAGGCGCTCATGCGTGTCGCCAGTTCGGCGCCGCCGATGCCGAAGGCACGTTGCGCGCCGTGCAGCAGACGGTCGCTTAAACTGGGGCCGGCCCGCAGGATAAAAAACAGCGTGAGCAGCATAAAGCTGAATAGCATCGCTCCATGGGCGGTGCGTAAGCCGAAGGCCCGGGTTACCGCGAAGATGGAATGGCCGTGTAGTGCCTTTCCTGCGGGAGATGCGTTGAGTGGGGCGGCCAGGTTGGTTTGCCACCAATCGGTCAGCGGCTTGATGCCGTAGGGTAAATGCGTCAGTGCGTCCGGCATGGGAATCCCATGCTCCTGAACCTGCCGCCACCAATCGTTGAGTTCATGGGCTTCGTGGATGGCTTGTGCGGCCGTCAATGCCAGCGGCAAGACAAATAACAGGGCGACTGCCAACGTGAGCAAGACCGCGCTGAGCGTGCCGCGGCCGTGCAGCCAGCGCGAGGTTTCAAGGCGGCGGCGCACGGGCGCCAGAGCAATGGCGATCACCCCGGCCCAGACCACGGCCGGGATAAATTCGCGCACGACCCATAATGCCAGCGCCGCGAGCACTATATATAGAGCCGTCAGGGCGCGGTGCTGGGAGATTTCGGTATCGCTGCGATGTTGCTTGGGCGTCAGGTCATGCGGGGTCATGGCGCTTGGCCTCGAGGAGAAAGTGCAGTGAAAATAAGTGGAAAATAACGGCGGAATCAACGGTCATGGGCGGCGGGCGCGCAGCGCTCCAAGCTGGATATTAGCTGTAGTTGGTGGTGAGATGATGCTTTGCAAGCATTCTGATGCGTACTCGACCGTATCGGCAAGATAAAACCCGTGGCGATGACGTCTCTCACCCGAGCTTGATTTTGCCAGATATCGATAGGTTTTTTGCTCGATCTTCATTTGATCTTTGTTTGACGTCGCGCTCGCGAAGCGTTCTAATTCATGCCATCGCATTTTCCAGATTGCGCATTGACCCCCCATGTTTGTGCATTGAACCCCATTTCCAACAGGAGCTCTTGTGAAAAAGATCGTTTTAGTCGCGTTGCTGACTTTGGCTTACCAGGCAAGCTTTGCCGCTCCGGGCTACCAGGCAGGCTCTGCGGCACCTCAGACCAGCGTTGCCGCCGACACCTCGCATGATCTGACCAAATCGGCCGACAGCAAGGACGTCAGTTATCAAGTCACATTCAGCCGTGACGACAAGATACTCAAGCAAGAAACCTTGGTCACCAAGCTGGGCTCGCCGGTGTCGAGTTCGCTGGTCGTGACGCGCGACAGCACCGTGTGCAAGTTCAAGGATCAGACTGGCGCCCCGGTGGACAGCCAATATTCGATGAACGATGAAACCGTCATGTCGCTGGTGCCGTCAGCGTTGAAGGCTGGCCGTATCGAAACCATCATCGACGCGCGCATCAGCCGCGCAACGCCGAAAGACAGCGGCCAGAGCGGTGATTGCATGGTGGCGACGGGTCAAACGCGCAGCATTTCGGTGGTCGATTTTGTGGCGATGCATGAAACCGACACGCGCACCTATAACCTGGGCGACGGCACCGTGATGGTGGTGAAGCTGCTGAAGGGCGGTGCTCCGAACGGCGCGACCGAATAAGCTTCTGATCGCGGCTGTATCGCGGTACCTGCCGGCGTTCCCGAGGGTCACTTGTGTGGCGCTTGGGAGCGCCGGTTTTACCTTGCACATCCTCCCCGGGCTGGGTTGGATCTCATTGCCCCGCGTCTGTGGGCTGCATCAATCAACCCGTCAATCCATCACCGCATGCGCCGCCTCGCTCGCCACGACCTGTTTTGGGGTGCGGATAAGCAGCAGCAGCGGGGTGACCAGCAGCGTCATCCACATCAGGAATTTGAAATCGTCGATGTAACCGATCATCGAGGCCTGGGCGTTGATCTGCTGGTCGTATAAGGCCAGCGTGGTCGCCGACGGACCTGCCCCGGAAGCACTCTGCAGCAGGGGATTAAAGCGTGTGATGTGCTCGACCAAAGATGAATGAACAATCTGCGTATGCTGGGTCAGGATGGTTTGCACGATCGAGATGCCGATACTGCTGCCGATATTGCGCGACAGGCTGTAGATGGCGGTGCCTTCGGCGCGCATGGCGGGAGCCAAGGTGGCAAAGGTCAGGGTGCTCAGCGGCACGAACACCAGACCCAGGCCGATGCCCTGGATCACACCGGGCCAGATAATATCGCTTTCGGACAGGACTATCGTATAACCGGCCATTTGCCAGAGCGAGAAGATGGTGATGGCCAAGCCGAGGAAGAGCAGGGCGCGCAGATCGACCCGGCCCATCAATTTGCCGGCGACCAGCATGGCGAGCATGGTGCCGATGCCGCTGGGCGCGATCACCAGGCCCGCGGTGGCGACCGGGTAATTCATCAGGCTTTGCAGCATAGGCGGCAGCAAGGCGCGGGTAGCGTAAAGCGTAACACCCACCACAAAAATAAACACCAGGCCGGTGAGGTAATTTCGATCGGCCAGCAGACGGCGATTGAAGAACGAGCGTCCCTGCGCGGTTGCCGTATGCACCAGAAAATACAGAAAACTGATGCCGCAGGCGAGCGCTTCGCACCAGATTTCGATCGAACTAAACCAATCCAGTTGTTCGCCGCGATCCAGCATCGCCTGTAGTGAACCGATCGCAATACTCAGGGTGGCGAAACCGAAGAAATCGAATTTGGTGTTCTGTCGAATAAATTCAGGTTTGATATAGGTGAACACGCCGAACAATGCAAACGCGCCGATCGGCACGTTGATAAAAAATACCCAGCGCCAGTTGTAGCTGTCGGTGAGCCATCCGCCCAAGGTCGGTCCTAGGATGGGGCCGATCATCACCCCCATGCCCCAGATCGCCATCGCTTGCCCCTGTTTCTCGCGCGGGTTGATGTCGAGTAGGATGGCTTGCGATAACGGTACCAAGGCCGCGCCGAACAATCCTTGCAACAGGCGCGCGCCGACGATCATGGGTAAGGAAATGGACACGCCGCACAAGGCGGACGCGGCGGTAAAGCCCAAAATCGAGGCGAGTAATACCTGCTTCTTGCCGAAATGATCGCACAGCCACCCGGTTACCGGCGTGGCAATGGCCGCGGCGACAATATACGAGGTCAGGACCCAGGTGATTTGATCCTGCGAGGCGGACAAGCTGCCTTGCATGTGCGGCAAAGCGACGTTGGCGATGGTGCTGTCGAGGGTCTGGATCAGTGTCGCCAGCATGATCGAGATGGTAATCATGCGGCGATGCGGAACCTCGACGGCGGTCGAGCCGGCAGAAGGATGGGCCGTGTCGCTCATGGCCGGACCCGCTCAGTGCCGGTGGACATCCGTGCTTTAAAGCACGATTTTTGCCAAGTAGGTAATGGCCGGGCTGTACCGGTGCGGGTTTCGGGCAAACCCGGGCGCATCCACGGTACGTTTTGGTGGTGCATGATCCGATTTCGATGAAATGCGAGGGTATCTCATATTCTATTGCTGGATAATATGATGGGCCCTCATGTTTTGTCAAGGCGAGCAAAAAAATCCATGCGACAGGCGGCTCACGCCATAATTGGGGCTATCCCCACGATTTAAGCCATTCCAGCGAATCCCGGTGCGTTCTCATTCCCAAACTTTTTTCGCCTCGCTTTTCCTGGCGCGCCTGGCCGACCAGATCTTGCTGTTCCTGGTGCCGTTGGTGATTTACCAGACCACCCGGAAAGTGTCCTGGTCCGGCCTGGCTTTCACCGCGGAAACACTGCCCAGATATCTGTTCTTCCCGCTCTTGGGTGCGTTGTGCGACCGTATTTCCCCGCTCAAATTGATGCGCGTCAGCCAGATCTATCGCGCCGTGGCGTGTTTGGGCGGCATGGCCGCCTATGCGGTGTTCGGTGGTATCGGCTGGCTGGTGGTGCTGTCGGCCTGCTGCGGGGTGTTGACCAGCCAGGGGGTGGTCGCGCGCGAAGTCTTGTTGCCGCAGATCTTCAAGTCGCAGCGCTTTGAGAAAGTCCTGTCTTACTCACAGCTCGCCGATCAAATGGGGATGGTGTTGGGGCCGATGCTGGCGGCATTGCTGCTGGGCTGGTGGCATTGGCAGTGGGCGGTGGTCGCGGCCGCCATCCTGTTTCTTGCCGCCGATATGGCGTTGGCGCTGTGGCAACGCACCAGCCGGATTCGTTTGAACCATCCCGAGCCGGCTTCGGGGCCGTGGATCTTGCCGCTCAAGACCGCGCTGGCGCACGTGTTGCATTTGCCCGGTTTGAAACAAGTGATTGTGCTGGCCGCCGGTGAAAACCTGATCATCGGCGTCACGCTGGCCACCTCGGCCGCGATGGTGACCGGGCTGCATCATCAATCGGGGCAATACTACGCCGGGCTGCAAACCGCGGGCGCCATCGCCACCGTCATCATTTTATTGGCCGTGGCCCATGCTCCCTGGTCGAGAAAAACGCTGGGCCTGCTGTCTTTTACGGCGATCTTTGCGGGTGGCTTGTGCGCCGGACTGAGCCCGTCGTCTTGGGGTTATGCCGGCGGATTTTTGTTGATCACCGGTTTCGACAAAATGTTCAACGTGTATATCCGCAGTGCCCGGCAGCAGATTATTCCGAGCCAGGATTATGGCAAAACCACCGGCCTGGTGATTTTGCTGAATAACCTGACACAACCGCTGGCCGGTATATTGGTTGCTGTGTTCTCGGCACCGAAGCAGACCGGTTTTGTCATTGTGGGGCTGGCGCTCTGCATGGCTGTCCTGGGGCTTGCCGTCGCGGTTGTTTTGCCTTTTTTCCGGCGGCGCGGGGCTTTAGAGCAGACCAGCGGGATTTGAGACAGACGGTCAGCGATCAAGTGCTTGTCACGTTTTGCCACAGCATCTCATCCTGGTGTATCAAAACGGCACACTTGCTTGAGCAGATCCGTTCCGCTTTATGCCACGGCTTGCTCATGGCTTCAGGGCGCAACCCTGCGCCGGTATGGCATCTCGGCGTCTGCCGTTGCGCTGGCACGCATCTCGCATATTGACTGTGCCGGCTGCGCATATCAGCGTCGGACATCCAAATAACATGCGAGGAGCACGTACATGAATCATTCGGAGATGCAGTATCTGAACACCGAGTTCCCGTTCAAGAAGCAATACGGCAATTTTATCGGGGGCAAATGGCTGGTCCCCGTCGGCGGCGAATACTTTGACAATGTTTCGCCGATTACCGGCGAGCCGTTTACCTCCATTCCGCGCTCGCGCGAAGCCGATATCGAATTGGCGCTGGACGCGGCGCATCGGGCCAAAGGTGCT